>Ga0183098_10434_pt1 | contig 86692 bp, 78 predicted proteins | sample BioMet9_FD_128884 | JGI IMG/M metagenome (GOLD analysis project Ga0183098, IMG submission 128884) | Microbial communities from bioreactor (seeded with sewage sludge) at Lawrence Berkeley National Lab, California, USA - Biofuel... | ecosystem: Engineered > Bioreactor > Anaerobic > Unclassified ...
TATAACGGATCTATTTAAATGTCACTTCATACGTGGCTTGTTTTGTTATGCCCTTTTTTATATTTGCGATTTTTACTCGACTTTTGTTTTAAAATCTTGACAACTTTTAGCAGGTGTGTGCTAAACTATTCGTGACATTACTTTGAGTACTCATCTTAATGTCCTCCTAATGTGTTATTATGCGTAACTGGCAGGTCACGCTTTTATATTAACACATTAGGAGTTTTTTATTTTCCTCACCGCTAAAGCTCTTTAGAACCACGCGACTATCGCGTGGTTTTCAATATACAAAAAGGACACACCTCGAAAGGTATGTCCTTAAAATTTATGACTAAAACATTTATTGAGCAGTAGGTACAGGTTCAGTCACTGGCTTCAAAACTTCATTTTGTTCTTGCTCTGACACAGGAACAGGACCAATCGGTGCCGGCGTTCCTGGTTTTGGAGGATCTTGCTTATGCTCTTCCTTCGGCAATATCTTGCCGTATTCCATTAATTGCTTTACTTCGGAACCTTCCAGGGTCTCGCGCTCAATCAAAGCTTCCGCAATTAAATGTAACTTATCTAGATTATCTGTTAGCAGCTTAACTGTGCCATCATAGGCTTCAGTGATAAACTTACGAATTTCATTATCGATTTGAGCTGCAACTTCTTCACTATAGTTATTTTCTTTGCCAATATCCCGGCCCAAGAAAACTTGTTCTTGCCTGTGTCCAAAGGTTACGGCGCCTAATGTTTCGCTCATACCATATTCACAAATCATTTGACGTGCTAACTCTGTGGCACGCTGTAAATCATTACTGGCACCGCTGGAAATCTCATGCAACACTAAGGACTCAGCTACACGACCACCCAGAAGTAACTTCAATTCGTCTAACAATTCACTTCTGGTTGCATAATAACGATCTTCCTTAGGTAAGCTCAGAGTATAACCGCCTGCTCTGCCACGGGGAATAATTGTTACCTTATGTACAGGATCTGTATGGTCTAATAACATCCCAACCAAAGTATGTCCACCTTCGTGATAAGCAGTCAATTTCTTTTCGTTATCACTAATGACTCTACTCTTACGCTCAGGACCCATCATAACCCGTTCTGCAGCCTCTTCCATTTCATTCATAGTAATTGTCTTTTTATCACGGCGTGCAGCTAAAAGTGCCCCTTCGTTTACCAAGTTACTTAAATCAGCACCGGTAAATCCAGGCGTACGACGGGCTAAAACGCCCAAATCTACATCTTTATCAACTGGTTTTCCCTTAACATGTACTTTTAATATTTCTTGACGGCCTTTGATATCAGGACGGTCAACTACAATCTGCCTGTCAAAACGGCCTGGTCTTAACAATGCCGGATCCAAAATATCAGGACGGTTAGTAGCCGCTATCATAATAATTCCTTCATTTGCACCAAACCCATCCATCTCTACCAACAATTGATTCAGAGTCTGCTCGCGTTCATCATGTCCACCGCCAAGACCTGCACCTCTTTGGCGTCCTACTGCATCTATTTCGTCGATGAATACAATACAAGGAGCATTTTTCTTTGCTTGCTCAAACAAATCACGCACACGTGAAGCACCTACACCAACAAACATTTCAACGAAGTCCGAACCACTGATGCTGAAAAAAGGTACGCCAGCTTCACCTGCTACAGCTTTAGCTAACAAGGTTTTACCTGTACCGGGAGGTCCAAAGAGCAAGACACCTTTAGGAATACGTGCCCCAAGGTCATTAAATTTTTTGGGTGATTTTAAAAATTCTACGACTTCTTCCAGTTCTTGCTTAGCTTCATCAGCGCCAGCAACGTCTTTGAAAGATATCTTAACTTTTTCATCTCCGTACATTTTAGCACGACTCTTGCCAAATGACATTACACGGCTTCCGCCGCCCTGGCTTTGATTCATTAACAGGAACCATAAACCAACAATCAAAAGCATGGGCAACAATGAAGAAAGCAAGGTTGTCCACCAAGGTGGTTGTGGGGGTAATTCCGCTCTTATTTCTACATCACGAGCACGCAATGTATCAATCAACTTAGGATCATTAGGCGTAATTGTAGAAAAATCTGCGCCGGATTTTAATTTACCCGTTATAACATTATCAACAATAGTCACCGATTTAACATCATCTTGCTGAACTTGTTTCATAAAATTCGTATAGGTGATGTCGGTTTTTGGAACCGTAGTCGCCGAATAATAATCTATAATCCAAATAGCAACGACGATAATCAGCAAATAAAAACTTACATTTCTAAAAAATTTGCTCACTGTATAACTCCTTCTATTTACATTTTATTACCTTATAATACTACACCAAACAATAAAATTACACAAGTGAGCTTTTTAGTCTCCATAAACTTCCTGTTTCAAAATTCCCACATAAGGAAGTGTACGGTAGTCTTCATTATAGTCCAAGCCAAAGCCCACCACAAATTCATCCGGAATAATAAATCCACTATAGTCAGGAAGCATTTTTACCAAACGTCGCTCCTTTTTATCTAACATTGTGGCAATTTTTATTGATTTAACATTACGTTCAAGGAAAAGCTCTTTTACAGCCTGCAAAGTCAAGCCGGTATCTACGATATCATCCAAAAGCAGAACATCTTTTCCACTAATATTCTTCGTAGTATCAAAAGATATTTTTACTTCCCCGCTGCTATTTGTACCATGTCCATAAGAAGATACCCTTATAAAGTCTATTTGTGTTGGCAAATCAATAGCTTGTGTAAGTTCTGTCATAAAATAAGCCACACCTTTGAGAATTCCTATAACTAATAAGTCCTTACCGGCGTAATCCCGGGTTATTTCTGCGCCCATTTCCTTAATACGTTTTTTTAATGGCTCCTCCTCAATTAGAATTCTCTTAATATTCTTATTCATGTTCCAACTTCTCCTTTAGTGGTTTTAAATTTTTGCTATTTCGCACAGTGGTATTAATTTCCACTCGCAACTTTTTTTTAGCATAAAGAGCCCTTGATCCCGGTAGATTTAAAGATTTACCACTTGTACCCTTAGCCACAAGTGCTACAACAGCCTTTACATGTTCATAGTTAAATTCACCCGCATTTATTTCTGATGCCATCAATCTAACGATTCGCGTTTGTAGAGCCAAATGTAATTGCAAGAACTCTTTGCCAACCTCTAGTTCATATGCTGAACCTATTTTCACACCATAGTTCGTGAGATATTTTCTAGCTTGCATTTCCAAATATTCTTCATCCATTGCCGCCAATGTTGCAACCTGGCTCAAGCTTTTTTTTATTTGTGGGTTTATATGTTCTAATAACGGCAAAAGCTCCTTACGAACCCAATTCCTTTTATACTCAGTATTATCATTCGTACTATCAGAACAAAAAGTAATATTTTGTTCCGCACAGTAGCCTTCCATGTCTTCTCGTGTAGCCTGTAAAAACGGCCTTACTAAAAAATCATTATGTGGTAACATTCCTCTAAGTCCGCGAACGCCGGCACCACGCAATAAATTAAGCAATACGGTTTCCGCTTGATCATCCCTATGATGCGCTAAAAAAATTGCAACTGCCCTTACTTCTTGCCTATAGCTTTCTAAAGCTTCGTAGCGCAACTTTCTGGCAGCATCTTCCACGGAGATACCTTGGCTGGAAACTAATTTCTTGACATCAACATCCACTTGCTTATAAATTAGATGGCGCTTATTGCAAAAATCAGCCACTAAAAGAGCATCACTTGCCGCTTCTACACCGCGTAAATGATGTTGTACATGCATGACGCACAGAACAAAGCCCATTTCCTTGCTCAATTGAAACAACGTATCTGTTAATGTTAATGAATCCGCTCCACCGGAACAAGCTGATATCACAGTGACTCCGGGGCGTAAAACAGCGCAAGTTTTTAACATTTTATGAAGTTTTTCTGTTAATGAAAGCACGCCGTTTACACCTCAAATAAAAAAGGCACTCCAATGGAAGCGCCTTTTATCAGTTAATTAATCTCCTCTACGGGCACCACGACCACCGCGTTTCGATTCCGTATTTCTCTTTAAATCTAACAATCTGTCGTCGCTATCTTTTAAAAATCTTGTTAACTTATCCTCGAAAGTCGCAATAGGGACCACCTTTGGTGCAGACGATACAGAACGTCTTTCCATCGGCCGTCTTTGTGGAACCTCCGGAGCTGGCATCAATGCTTTTAAAGACAAGCCTATCTTTCCACGCTCATCAATACTAACAACTTTGACAGTAACCTTTTGTTTGTCTTTGAGAAAATCATGAACATCTTTAACGTACACATTGGATACTTCCGAAATGTGTATAAGACCCACTTTTCCTTCAGGTAATTGCACAAATGCACCAAAATTGGTAATACCTGTAACTTCGCCTTCAACTACTGTGCCAATTTCCAAAGCCATAGATTGAGAATATCCCCCTTACATTAAGTTCTTATCGACCCTAATTATACCTTTGCAATTAACCCAGTGTCAAGCTTTTACTGTTTTTGCCTAATAGTTTTTTCTGACAATTTCTAACCCGCATCATTTATTTTTTCCTCCATCAGTAGTGTTTTTATCTTTATCCTCAATAATGAATAAAGGAATTTCTCCTTTGCGCACCATGTTATGTTCTTCTCTGGCAAGTTTTTCTATATAGTTTAAATTAGCCAAATTTTGCTTTTCTTGTTCCAAATCTTTTTGCTCTTTTTCTAGTTGCTTGACCTTTTCCTGGGTTTTCAAGGTTTCCAGATGAACTTGATAGATAGTATATCCCTGCTGTGCTACACGAACAAGAAAAAGCGCCACTATTAAAAATAGAAGTATTTTAAAATATTTAAAGGCTTTTTCGCCCTTTCTCATTTTTTACGCCTGCCTTTTTCTATGTTCTTTTTATTAGTATAACATTTATGCCAACTCGTTGACAATAAAAAACAACTCGATGTATAAACATCGAGTTGCTCTAAACTTCAAACATTATTTTTTATTAACAGCATCTTTGAATGCTTTACCAGCTTTAAAAGCAGGTACAGTTGCTTTTGCAATTTTAATAGTTTCGCCTGTACGTGGGTTCTTGCCATTACGAGCTTTACGAACACGATGTTCAAAAGTACCGAAACCGATTAATTGAACTTTTTTCTTTTTAGCTACAGTTGCTTTAACAGCATCAATAAAAGCATTTACTGCTTTTTCAGAATCCTTTTTTGTTAAACCTGCTTTTGTAGCTACCGCTGCAATCAATTCACTTTTGTTCACGATAAAATCCCCCTTGAATTTTTATTTGCACAAGGCGCAAACCTTGTGCACACTTGCACTACTTGGTTTTATTCGCTATTACTTTTATTATTCCTGCTTATTTTTTTTTATTTTATTCTTTTTCCAGCTTTTTTTTTGCATCTTCCCAAAATTTATTCATGTCTGATAGGCTGAAATCAGCCCAGGTCCTAGCTGTAGAGGTTATTTTGTCTTCTACATAATTAAAGCGGTTAAAAAACCTATTATTGGCCGCATTCACCGCGGTTTCGGGTTCTAGATTCAAATGTCTGGCATAATTTGCTAAGGCAAATATTGTATCTCCTAGCTCCCACTCTATATGGGCAATATTATTTTCCTTAACTGCTTCTTGCAGTTCTTCCAACTCCTCTAGTACTTTTGCCCACACATCATCCTTATTATTCCAATCAAAACCTACTTTAGCAGCCTTAGATTGGAGTTTATAAGCACGCATTAGTGCAGGTAAGCCCTTAGCAATACCGTCTAATACACGTTTTCTATCTTTTTTTTCTTCTGCTTTAAGAGCCTCCCAATTTTTCAACACATCTGTGGTATTTGCCACTTCTATAGTACCGTAAACATGTGGATGTCTATGAATAAGTTTGGCTACAATATCATCAACAACATTTTGCATAGTAAAAACACCAGCTTCTTCAGCCAAGCGCGCATGAAAAACAACTTGTAAAAGCACATCGCCTAATTCTTCCCGCATACCTTCAACGTCTTTATCATCAATAGCTTCTAAAAGTTCATAAGCTTCTTCTAACATACCTTGACGTATACTGCTATGTGTCTGTTCTCTGTCCCAAGGGCATCCTCCCGGTGCTCTCAGTGTCCTTACTACTTCCTCCAATGGTTTTATATCCATAATGCCTGCTTGTGTTACGGCAGGTATATATACAGTGGTCAAATGGTCTATATGTTCTTGGCGATCCAATTCGAAAAGTGGTATTCTGAGAAAATCTTCATCTTCTAAACCTAAATTGCGTAAGAAAAATATTTCCGTTTCATCCGGCAAAACTTCCATCAAACTTATTTTTAATTCCGATGCTACTAATTTACTATAGACTTGCGTAACAATTAGTGGATATTTGCCTGCATCTGCTAATGCTTGTTCATCTTTAGCATCAATAACCCTTAAACCCTCAATTGGATCTATACCTACTCTAGTATATATTAAATCCAAAAAGCTCATGGCCGGTAAAATTGCTACAGCTATACCCATTTGAGCGGCTTTTTCCCTTAAGAGCACTACTGTTCGTTCTGCCACTAAAGGGCTTCCAGGAACCGCATAAACAATATCCTTATCTTCGGTTTCTTTTAATACATAATCGGTAATCTGTTCATAAACATGTTCAAAGTCAGAGTTCTCTTCATAAAAATGATCACAAGTAACAAACTTTATTCCCTCTTGAGCAAACAGAGACACACTTGGATGAACTTGTGTACGCAAAATAACTTCTTGCGCCGCTTTTATAGCCCACAAAGTTTCCATAGAAATATGTCCCACCTTGCCCGGTCCTAACCCAACTATGGTCAGTGTCCCTTTTTTCATGCTTTTCGCCTCAAAACTTTCATCCATTTTAATATTTTTATTAACTTTTGACCAACAAACGGAATTTTAACTAACTCATTTTCACTAAATCCACCCAGCAGTAATAAGCTTCCTGCATAAACTATAACTGCTAGCACTATTGCTGAAATTGCACAAACGATATTGCTATATAGCATTTTCAGCATGTATTGATAACTTAATTGGGCAAAAATACCCATAACACCAGCCGCTATCGTTATTTTAATCAGCGGGAGCACAGGAAAGCGAAAACTTGTATACCGTGCTAAAAAGAAAATGTTTAGCCCAGCGGCAACAGCGAAATTTATGTTAGAAGCCCAAGCCGCGCCTATAATATTCCAAGATGGTATAGCAGTTAACTGCCATACCAAAAAAACCTTCAATGCTGCACTAATAAACATATTAATCATAGGCGTTATCGTCATACCAACACCTTGCAGAATTCCTGTGGATACTTGATGCATTCCCAAGAAAAAAATAGTTGGAGACAAATTAGCTATAGAAGGAGCTGCGGCCCTAGTACCATAAAGCAGTAAAGAAATAGGCTGCGCCAAAGCCCACATACCCACTGCTGCCGGTAGTGTTATCATACAACACAACCTCATTGCCGTAAATCCCTTGGCTCTTACAACGTTCATATTTCCCAAGGCCTTTGCCTCAGAAATCGCCGGAACTACCGAAGCCGCTAATGAAATAGTGGGAATCGTTCCCATCATTACTAATGGTAATGCCATTCCCGCTAAATACCCAAAGGCAGTAGTAGCTTGTACTACCGTAAAACCCGCCGCTTCCAATCTTCCCGGAACAATAAGCATATCAATACCTGTAACTACAGGTAACATCAAACTGGCACAAGAAACCGGCAAAGCTAACATAATCAAACTTTTTGCGATACTACCGACTGATTCCTCAGGCATACGGACTTGATATTTATTACTTTCACGCAATTTCAAATGTTCTTTCCGATAAAAATAGCTTAAAACAACAAGTCCTGTAATAGAACCCGGCACGGCACCAAAAGCTGCCCCTGCCGCCGCATATTCCAAGCCATATGGCAATAGCCAATAGGCCAATATAAGCATTACTACTACTCGAACAAATTGTTCTATAATCTGAGATACTGCCGGTGGCGTCATCATCTGATACCCTTGAAAATATCCGCGAAAACTAGCCAAAATAGTAGCAAAAAACACTGCCGGTGTTAACGCCACCAGAGCATAATACGCCCGTGGATCTCGAATGACATTAATATTTATCAACCATCCTGCAATAAAATACAGTGCCAAAGCAAAAATAAGCCCCGTTATTACCATGAGACTTAAGGAAATACGAAAAACTCTTCCTGCACCGAAATAATCATTTTTAGCTATTCTTTTAGCAACTAAAATAGAAATAGCAATAGGAATACCTGCTGCTGAAATGGAAATCATCAGCAAATAAATTGGATAGGCAATCTGATAAAGACCTATCCCTTCTCCTCCTAAAAGTCTAGATAAAAGGATGCGATTAACCGAGCCTATGATTTTTACCATAAGTCCTGCTATGGTCAATATTAATGCACCGCGCAAAAACTTATCTTTGGTCAACTAGTACTCCACCTTTCAACAAATGCCTAAAACTACTCTAGACCCTGTGCTTACATTCATCTCATTGCCTACACCATTATAACATATTAATTAAAGCTTTCTCCAACCACTCTAAAGGCTCTTTTCCTAAATGAGAGCTTCTAATTATTAGTTGAGCATGAGTCCCATTTTTGAACTGAGCGTTAGGGGAATATTCTTTTACTAAATTCATAACACCAGCTGGATTTGCTATGCTTTTTTCGCCAAATGTAATACGTACTTCATTTGTTTTTACAGAAATACCACTAATTTTAAGCAAACGGCATAGACTGCGTAAAGTAGCTACACGCCAAAGAGTTACTACCTGTATCGGCGGTTCCCCAAAGCGATCTATTATCTCATCCAATAGGTCTTCTCTATCCTCATATTCCAAATCACTGCAGCGTCTATATATCTCCATTTTATAACGAGGATCAGCTATATAATCATCCGGAATATAGGCATCTAATGTAATTTCCAGTACCGGATCAGGCTCTGGCATAGAGTCTTCAGCACCATTTTTTAAAGCATTAATAGTTCGTTCCAATAAACTACAATAAGCAGCAAAACCAATACCGGCAATATGTCCATGTTGCTCTGCGCCTAATAAATTGCCGGCACCACGAATTTCTAAATCGCGCATAGCAATTTTAAACCCTGCTCCCAGCTCTGTAAAATCTCGAATAGCCTGCAAGCGTTTTTGTGCTATTTCGCTAAGAACTCGTTGCCTCTTATAAACGAAATAGGCATAAGCCAACCGTGAAGAACGGCCTACCCTTCCACGCATTTGATAAAGCTGCGATAAGCCAAAGTTCTCTGCTCCATCAATTATAATAGTATTGGCCAAGGGCACATCTAAACCATTTTCAATAATAGTGGTGCATAAGAGTAAATCAAATGCTCCCTCATAAAATCCAATCATTGCATCTTCCAACATATCTTCCGGCATTTGGCCATGGGCAATACGAATAGAAATCCCAGGTACTAAGTCATGGAGATGTTTGGCAATTGCCTCTAAACCCTGTACTCTATTGTGCACATAATATATTCTGCCTCCGCGCCTGATTTCACGTTCTAAGGCCTCTTTAATCATTCCGTCATTATATTCAGCCACATAGGTTTCCACCGGTAAACGATCTTCCGGGGGAGATTCAATAACACTCATGTCTTTTCCTTTGACCAAAGCCATATGCAGTGTGCGTGGAATGGGAGTTGCTGATAATGTTAATACATCAACGCCCGTTGTCCATTTTTTCATCTTTTCTTTTTGAGCTACTCCAAAACGCTGTTCTTCATCTATAATTAAAAGCCCTAAGTCCGGGAACTGGATATCAGGTTGCAATATCCTATGAGTACCAATAAGTACATCTACCTGCCCCTTTTCCATTTTTGCCAATACCTGCTTCTGTTCATTTCCGGTACGAAAGCGGCTTAACATATCAACTCGCACGCCAAAAGGCTCCATACGCTGGGTAAAAGTCAATAAATGTTGCTGCGCAAGTACAGTAGTTGGAGCCAAAACAGCAACCTGCTTGCCATCCATAACAGCTTTAAAAGCTGCGCGAATAGCTACCTCGGTTTTGCCATATCCCACATCTCCGCACAATAGGCGTTCCATAGGAACAGGCCGTTCCATATCTCGTTTAATTTCTTCCACTGCTTGTATTTGGTCAGGAGTTTCTTCAAAAGGAAAACTGTCTTCAAAATCTTTTTGCCATTGTGTATCAGCTGAAAAAGCATACCCTGGAACAATCTTTCTTTGAGCGTACAATCGCAATAATTCTGTAGCCAGCTCCGTAACTGCTTTTTTTGCTTTAGTTGTAATACGCTTCCAATCAGCGCCGCCCATACGTGAAAGTCTCGGTGTTTGATTTTCGTTTCCGATGTACCTATGCAATAAATTTACTTGTTCAACAGGCACATAAAGTTTGTCGTCTTTAGCATATTGTAAATGCAAATAGTCACGGTGGACACCATCTACTTCAATAGTCTCAACACCTAAATAACGACCAATGCCATGAACAACATGTACTACATAATCTCCGGTTTTTATTTCAGAAAAATACTGTATTTGTGCCCCGGCTTGCTTATGTTTTTTTAAACGTCGTTTTTTTTGCACACCAAATATGTCACTCTCGGTTAAGAGCAACCATTTCTCATCCCAAAAACGAAATCCTGTACTGAGCTCTCCTACAAACACGCTGCCGCCCTCCGGCAGCATTATATTGCCTTTCTTTGCGTAGTGTATATTAAGCCCCTGCCTGGTAAGACTTTCGGCTAATCCTGCCGCTTTTTCCGGAGTACTCATCATAATAAGCGGAACCAGACCCTCTGCCAACCAGCCACTCATATCTTTAATTAATAAATCAGTATTACGATTATAAGGAGCCATGGTTCGCACCGGAACCGTGACCTGCATGGCTTTAGGAAAGTAAGGATGCGGTAAAACACTAGGTACTAATAGTTTATGCCGGTTGCAACAAGTAATAACCTGTTCCGGCGTAAACAATTTATCTTCGTGCTCCTTGTTGGCACTATATGTATTCTTTACCTCTTGGAAGAATTGTGAGGGCTCATCTAAAACCACAAAAGAATGTTCCTGTACATACTGAAATAAATCAGCGTTACCCTCTACTGACTTCCATGCAATAGGTACTATTTCTGTCTTCTCAAGAGTTTCTAAAGAACGTTGTGTTCCTTGATCAAAACTACGCATAGCATTTATTGTATTATCAAACCACTCAACACGTAGAGGTTCTTGGGTATTAATAGGGAAAATATCCAATATATCTCCGCGCAAACTAAACTGACCAAGTGTCTCCACCTGATCTGTACGCTCATATCCCATATTAACAAGAGCAGTAAGTATTTCTTCTTGCTCTATTTCTTTTCCCACCAGTAATACCATGTTATCTTTGAAAATGCTATCAGGCGTTGGCAACTTTTGCACAAAGGCTTCGGCTGTCACAAAAACTATGCTGTTTTCTCCTGTTCGCATTAGTTCCAGAGCTCCGATACGTTCTGCCAATAATTCTTGATTTTTGGCATCTACGTTAGCTGTAACTAGTCCAGCCGGATAAAGTTCCCGCATGGGTAACTCAGGATAAAAATAGTTTAGCTCTCTAAGATAGGCACGAACATCATCACGTTTAGGTACCAAAAAAACCAATGGACCGGGTAGTTCAATAATTTCTTTTAACGCACATAAAAACCCCGTCTTAACAGGTCCCATTAAGCCGGTAATATTTATAGTCTTTCTCCCTGACTGCCACATAGCGGCTACGTCCTGGACACTATTTATTTTTTTTAGTAAAGCCAAAAACTCATTTTGCATTTAACAATCAACTCATTAAAAAAGGGTTTTAGCTGCTGCCAAAACCCTTTAGTATTTCAAAACAACATACATCAAATAAATCTTATTTATAGCTTAACATGGATATCCTTGCTATTAAAGCTATGTATAGCGTCTACAAAACGAACCGTCCCTGTTGCATAACGCATAGAAACAGTATGTGTACGTACACCATTGCCAAAATATCTTAACCCATGTAGTAAATCGCATTCAGTAATTGCAGTGGAAGTAAACATGCAATCATCACCTTTAACCAAGTCCTCAATGGTCAGAACTCGATTAATGTCGCCAATGCCCATTTTCAGGCAACGAGCAACTTCTGCATCATTTTCCGGACAAAGTCTAGCTTGCATATCTCCCCCTAAACACTTAAGACCGGCAGCGGCTAATACACCTTCAGGAGCTCCGCCCTTGCCAATGTACATATGAACGCCACTGCCCTCAATACCGGCATTTATAATAGGGTCTACGTCACCATCAGTAATAAGTTTAATGCGAGCTCCTGCAGCTCTGACACCGTCAATGAGCTTTTTGTGACGCGGCCTATCCAAAGCAACAACGGTTAAATCGCTTATTTGGCGATCTAACGCCTTAGCAACACGAGACAAATTATCTTCCACCGAATCATCAATATTAATACAGCCTTTGGCACGAGGACCAACGGCAATTTTATCCATATACATATCAGGAGCATGAAGTAAGCAACCCCTAGGAGCAATAGCAATAACCGCAATGGCGCCAGGTTGTCCTTTTGCCACTAGATTAGTTCCTTCAACCGGGTCAACAGCTATATCTACTTCTAATCCACCAGCCCCTACTTTTTCGCCAATATAAAGCATGGGTGCTTCATCCAGCTCACCTTCCCCAATAACAACGGTACCACTTATGTTTACCGTATCAAACATTTTACGCATAGCGTCTACGGCTAATTGGTCCGCACCGTTTTTATCTCCGCGTCCTACACTATGTCCACAAGCGATGGCAGCGGCCTCAGTAACGCGGACAAATTCCATGCACAGTTCTCTATTCATTCTGCAACACTCCTTCTTTCCCAATTATTACACTTTATAAAATAATGTGCAAGGCAAACCACTAAAAAAAACTAAGGGCAAGCATTCTAACAAACATATAAAGTGGTACCAAAAATATAATCAACCATAAAGAGAAACCAAAAACAACAATAGCAGCAGCCCTGCCAAAATTAATCAAATACACGGCTTCTACCGCACGAATAATGAGGTAAACGCACCAAATTCCACCAAAAACCATTACCAAGGGCAAAAGTAAAAGCCATAGACCACCTAGCTTAACACCTAAGAGTGCAACCGGCGTTAATACCAAAAATGGCAATGCCGTAAATCCTAATATACATAAAAGTCCTCGAACATTCCCGGCACCTCCGCCAAATGCATCAATAAGACCATGCAGGAAACAGCCAAAAACAGTCATACCAACAGCCTTAATAACCAGAATGCCTACAAGAACCGCAAAGCGAATCCCTAATGTTTGTTGAGAAAAAATAACATTAGTACAAACGCCAATAAAAGAACCCAAACTAATAGTGAAATAAAATAAACTGCGCCACAAAGTAGGATTTAGAGCTAACTCCGCCATCCCCGTTTTAGTTTCAAAGAGAACGTCAAAGGATTTTCTCCTCATTCAGCTCACCCCTCTGCCCGTGGAGTCATCAACATAGAAGCCCCACCTTTGGCCTCCAAAGATTCTATTATTTTCCCGGCAATTTGGTCTGATATTTTACCGCTGAACCAAGATTTCCAGTTATTCATCCTGCCATATTCAACAGTATTAGGAGTTCCCTCTATGCCAGCCAAAGCTCCGGTAGCATCTAAAGCATCATAGTAATTCCCTATTTCATCCACGAGACCCAAGGCCTTGGCCTGTTTTCCTGTATATACACGTCCATCAGCTAAAATACGTACTTTGTCCATAGGAATCTTACGGCCATTGCTCACCGTAGTTAAAAATTGTTCATACATTTCATTAACCATAGTTTGCAAAATTTGTGTTTCTTCAGGAGTCATAGGACGGGCATTAGACATAATGTCTTTATGTACGCCACTTTTAATCATAACATCACTAATGCCAACCTTCTTATACAATTCTTCTAAGTTTTTAGTTCCCATATATACACCAATGCTACCTGTCAATGTGGAAGCATTAGCATAAATCTTATCACACCCAGCCGCAATATAATACGCGGCCGAGGCCCCTGTATCACTCATTGTTGCAACTATAGGTTTGTGAGAAGTCTCCTTGAATCTTGCGATTTCCCTAGTGATTTCTTCTGCTGCAGTTACGCTGCCACCGGGAGAATTAATGCGTAAAAGCACAGCCTTAACGCTTTTGTCCTTAGCAGCCTCTCTTAGTTCCTGCATAATTCTACCACTAGTAGCGCCTGTTGCTTCAGCGAAAAGAGCAGTACCATCCGCACCTGATTCAATAGTGCCTTCAACATTAATAACGGCTACTCTGTCACCCTTTGCTACAGCCACTTTATCTGCATTATAGCTATTTTTCCCACCTAAAAGGGAAATCACAAAAGACAACACGGCTATTAGTAAAACAGCACTAATAAAAATTCTTTTAAGCATAGCTATCTCCTTCTAAAACATACAATTATTTCTTTTTCATGGCCGCAGCAATAAAGGCCTTAAATAACGGATGGGGATTTGTAGGCCTTGATTTTAATTCGGGATGAAATTGTACTCCCAAAAACCAAGGATGTTCAGTTTTAGGTAATTCTATAATTTCTACTAGACGTCCATTTGGTAAAGTGCCGCCCAGAATTAACCCCTTGGCAACTAATTTATCGCGCAACTCATTATTTACTTCATAACGATGACGATGCCTTTCATAAATAATTGTCTCTCCATAAGCGTCTTCTGTCAAAGTACCAGGGTATACTTTGCAAGGATAAATACCTAAACGCATCGTACCCCCCTTAATTTCTACACTTAATTGTTCCGGCATCAAATAAATAACGGGATAAGGCGTTTTTTCATTGAACTCTGTACTATTGGCACCAGCCATTCCACATACATTTCTAGCATATTCTATAACTGCGCATTGCATTCCTAAACAAATACCGAAAAATGGGACTTTATTTTCGCGGGCATACTTAATTGACTTAATTTTACCTTCTATGCCACGATCACCAAATCCCCCTGGAACTAAAATACCATCCACACCTGCCATTACTGCATCCATGTCGGTATCTGCCGGTTCAATACTTTCAGCATTTATATATTTTATTTCCACATCGACATCATTAAAATAACTGGCATGCTTCAAGGCTTCTACAATACTTATATAGGCATCTTGTAATTCTACATATTTGCCAACAACGGCTATAGTCGCTTTATTGGTATGTACCTTCATAATATTAGCAACCATTTTATGCCATTGTTCCATATCCTTTGGACCATCTTCCATATCCAATTTCTTTAAAACAATAGTATCCAATCCTTGGTCTTCTAAAAGCATTGGTACCTGATAAATACTGTGTGCAGTAATAGACTGGAAAACTGCGTCTAAATCAACGTCACAGAACATTGCCATTTTCTCGCGCATTTCTTTAGAAATTTCTTTCTCACTGCGGCAAACCAAAATATCCGGTGTAATTCCAATACTGCGTAATTCTTTAACGCTATGCTGAGTAGGTTTAGTTTTCAACTCCCCGGCCGCAGCAATATACGGAACTAAAGTAACGTGAATATACAAAACATCATTACGTCCAATATCTTTTTTGACTTGGCGAATAGCCTCTAAAAATGGTTCACTTTCAATATCACCTACGGTGCCACCAATTTCAGTTATCACAAAGTCAGCATTGTCTTCGCGTCCTACACGATATACACGCTCTTTAATTTCATTAGTGATATGTGGTATAACCTGAACTGTACGCCCTAGGTAATCCCCACGGCGTTCCTTATCAATAACAGCTTGATAAATACGGCCGGCAGTTACATTAGAGCTTTTTGATAAGTTTATATCAATAAAACGCTCATAATGGCCTAAATCCAAGTCCGTCTCAGCACCATCGTCAGTAACAAAAACCTCACCGTGCTGATATGGGCTCATTGTCCCTGGGTCGATATTTATGTACGGGTCAAATTTTTGAATGGTGACTTTGTAGCCCCTGCTCTTGAGTAAGCGCCCCAAAGAAGCCGCTGTAATGCCTTTTCCTAAAGACGAAACTACGCCTCCCGTTACAAAAATATACTTTGTCATATTCTGCCTCCTGTTTTTTGGCACTCGCCAAGTTTTTTTTTACATATGTTCAGGAGCACTAACTCCCAAAATTGATAGACTGTGCTTTAACGTATGCCCCACTGCCTGAATTAAAAGTAAGCGCGCTTGCTGAACATCTTTGTTAACACCTAAAACGCGGCACTGATTATAGAAGGAGTGAAACATGCCTGCCAAATCATAGGCATAATGCGCTATACGATGTGGTGCACGTTCACGAGCAGAACTGGCAATAAGCTCTTCGTATTCGCCCAATTTTTTAATTAAATCAATTTCAACTGCTTCTGTTAAAGAATTAAGAGGAGCAGTCAAATCAATTTCAATACCCTCTTCAGACATTTGATGCATGATACTGCAAATACGTGCATTAGCATATTGGACATAATAAACAGGATTATCACTAGAATGTTCAGTCGCCAAAGTTAAGTCAAAATCTAACTGACTATCTATGGAACGCATAATGAAGAAATAACGAGCAGCGTCAGTACCAACTTCTTCAACCAATTCATTCAACGTAACGCTCTTGCCGGTACGTTTCGACATCTTTACTAATTCCCCATCACGATATAGACTAACCATTTGCAAAATTAAAACTTCCAGTTGCTCAGGCTTGTAACCCAAAGCCCCTACAGCTGCTTTCATTCTCGCAATATAGCCATGATGATCAGCACCCCAAAGATTTATCACTCTATCAAAACCACGTTGGAATTTATTCCTGTGGTAAGCAATATCTGCGGCCAAATAAGTTGGAACTCCATTATCACGAATAACTACACGATCTTTGTCATCGCCATAAGCTGAAGATTTAAGCCACAAAGCTCCGTCCTTCTCGTACATATCACCTGTACCTAATAAATAGTCGCAAACATCTTTAATACAGTTTGCATCATGCAGACTCTGCTCACTAAACCAAACATCAAACTCACAATTAAAGGCCTTCAAATCTTCCTTTAAAGCAGCTAATTTTTCCTCTTTAGCAAGGATTTTAAACTGGGCAAGTCTTTCGGCTTCTTCCATCTTAACAAATTTATCACCATATTTAGTCTTAATTCTCGTTGCTGTATCGATAATATCTGTCCCATGATAACCATTTTCGGGGAATTCACATTCCACAGCAAAAAGCGCTAAATATCTGGCATTAACAGACGCAGCTAAGTTATCTATTTGGTTCCCTGCGTCATTTATGTAGTATTCGCGTTCTACATTGTAACCAGCCGCCAACATAAGGTTAGCTAGAGCACTGCCTACAGCTGCTCCCCGGCCATGCCCTACATGCAAAGGCCCTGTTGGATTAGCACTAACATATTCCAATTGTATTTTTTCCGGATTTTCTTGTTGCAAATTACCATAGTTATCTCCGGCTTTAACTATTTTTTCTAAAAGCTTATAGAGCCAATCTTGTTTTAAATAAAAATTAATAAAACCTGGCCCGGCAATTTCAGTTCTTTCCACATAAGGGACCGACAAATTATCGACTAAAGCCTGCGCCAAAACTCGCGGGCTGCAATGAAGCGCTTTTGCGGCTTGCATAGCAAAATTAGTGGCAAAATCGCCAAATTCCTTTTGGGGGGGAACCGTTAATAATACTTCCGGTAATTTTCCAGCTTTAATTGTACCCATATCAATAGCTTTTTGGGTAGCTTCTAAAATAGAACTTGCTAATGTTTCCTTAATGCTCACTACTTACATCCTCCTCAATCTCTATATCCAAAATAACACTTCCATTAGCTTCTTGACCAACTTCAAGTTCATATTCAACATGCAAATTCCACATTTTTCGATTTTTTTTGATTTCTACTACATTAGTCGTAGATTTAATCGGGATAGTCAAATAAGGCGTGGTATACACGCTTTCACAGGGATAGCCGACAATATATTCCTGCCGGTTATTATATGTCCCCGTTCGCAATATGGTTACACTATGTTCATCCCACTTTATAGTGGTCTTAGTGCCTTCCATCCCAGTTAAACTTGTTTCTTCGTAGACAGCATAGTATTTGTCAACACGCTTAGCCATTTTTCCATAAGCAACAACAGTTATTTTATCAGGATTTGTAAGTTGACCACTAAAACTATTAATTGTTATTTTTACAGGTTTCATCCGTTTCTCCACAAAAGTAAAGGGTTGCCCCCTTTATCATCATTGATACCATGTTGAAAAGAAAAGGAACAAGCCCTCCAGAATACTATTTTATTGGGTTTTTCTCGAAAAGCAAGAAAAAGATATACAAAACATAAAAACTTATATAAGTAATTATAATATATGGAGTATTTTTTCACAAGTCAAAAGCCTTTTTTTTTACATATTTATTACTTGCTTATAATTGTGAAATAATTGTATAATTGAAAAGTATTAATTTTTTTCGAAGGGTGCGTGTTTGCATGCAGATAGAAACAGGCTCAATTATAGCCTTAGTTTTATATTTTTTTATCTTAGTAGTGATTGGTCTTGTAAATTACAAAAGCAAAGAAGATTTGGAAGGATATGTACTTGGTGGCCGCAAACTTGGCCCTTGGGTGACTTCTATGAGTGCAGAAGCCTCTGATATGAGTGGTTGGATGCTTATGGGGTTACCTGGATATGCCTATTTATCCGGTGTCAGTGCTTTTTGGATAGCCATTGGGTTAGCTCTAGGGACTTGGGCTAATTGGTCTTTTATTGCCAAACGTTTGCGTATTTTTACCCAAGTTGCCAATAATTCTATTACCTTACCGGAGTACTTCGAAAATCGTTTTATGGACAAAGCAAAAAAAATACGCCTAGTTTCCTCTATTTTCATCTTCATTTTTTTCCTAATTTATACTTCTGCCAGCTTCGTAGCGGGTGGCAAATTATTTAACACTGCTTTTGGTCTTGATTATCAGTGGTCATTACTTTTAACAGCAGGAATTGTAGTTTTTTATACACTAGTTGGTGGATTTGCTGCTGTATGTTGGTCCGACTTTTTCCAGGGCGGGTTAATGTTTTTTTCCGTTTTAATTGTTCCTATAACCGCTATATACTACATTGGCGGAATTGGTCAAACAATATCACGTTTAACCGTTATTAATCCTAATTACTTCAACATGTTCACGGATGCCACCGGCAGCAATTTAAGCATTATTGGTATTATTTCACTTTTGGCTTGGGGATTAGGTTATTTTGGCCAACCACATATTTTGGTTCGCTTCATGGCCATAAGTTCTCCCAAAGATATAAAACAAGCTACAAAAATTGCTATGACATGGGTAGTAATATCCCTATTTGCTGCTGTTATGGTAGGATTGGTCGGCCGCGTATACTTAGGTGATGTTCTTATTGGAACCCAGTCAGAGACTGTATTTATGCGTATGAGTTCTGATTTTTATAGTTCGTTCTTAGCCGGTATTATTACTTCCGGCATACTAGGCGCTATTATGAGTACTTCTTCCAGCCAGCTTTTAGTAGCCTCTTCATCCATAACTACCGATTTTTACAAAACTTTATTGCGCCAAAATGCAACAGTCAGTGAATTGGTAATTGTCAGTCGTCTGATGGTTGTGGTTGTTGCGGGTTTGTCATTATTATTAGCGTTAAATCCTGATAGCATGATCCTAGAAATTGTCTCTTATGCTTGGGCAGGTTTTGGTGCCGCTTTTGGTCCTTTGGTTATCATTTCTCTTTTTTGGAGAAAGATGACTTTAAATGGTGCACTTGCAGGAGTAATAGCAGGTGGTATAACTGTATTATTATGGAAAAACTTCATGGGTTTTACCGGTCTGTATGAAATAGTTCCCGGCTTTATATTTTCTACCATTGCTATCTACGTTGGCAGCCTTATGAGTAAAAACCCCAGTCAAGAGGTTACCTCAAAGTTTGACGAAGCAAAATTTCTTTACACTACAGAAGAAAATAAATAAGTTGAAACATCTTAGTTTCAGCCTTAAAATGAAAAGATACACACCAAAAGTTAATTTTGGTGTGTATCTTTTTATTCATAAATTTTATTGCTAATTTTAAAAATTATATCTGAAGCCTAAGTTAACTCCCCAGTCTTTTGTTACTTCACCGCCACTAATACGCGATATATCGAAATACATGTTGGATTTTTTATTAAATGAATAATTAAACCCTAACCCATACTCAACACCTGTCCCACCAATGCTATCTTTATATTGCGCACTCCTACCATCTGCTTTTACATTTGTTACTATATCTCCATTAAAATCATGCAATACAGCTGCCTTTAAGTAAACATTAGACGCTTGTCCCACTTTTCTACCGGCAATAAAGCCTCCTCTCAAGATGACGCTGCTCATGCTGTCATTAGATACATCCATGCTGCCATCTTTAGTTGTTACAGTATAATCACTACTTCCCAATCTTACGTAACTAGCACGAACCATAGGCTCAATAAACCAATTGTTCTTTAAAGCTTTGCGATATCCATACTGGACTGCTAAACTAAATGCATTACTATTAAAGTCACCATCCATCTTTTGTGCTACTGTTCCTCCATAAGCAGATGTATCACTGTCAACTTTACCAACCTTGGCAATAATGTCGAAATGATGCCCTTTATTGCCAAGCCAAGTTCCGTATAAAGCACCTGCTGAAGTTTTTACTGTTCCGTCACCGCCGTAGACAGTAGTATCGCCTTTAGCATAAGTTCCTGCGATACCAACGATCCAGTTTTCACCCACTTTATGGTCGTAGCCAACTTCAATACCATTATATTTATAAGTACTATCGCTACTAACACCGTTTACTTTTGTTTTACCACCTACATATTTTGCCCATACGCCATTATCCTTACTGTCAGAAGTATTTCTAAGCTCTCCTAAACGATCCATCAAGGTTTCATCAGCCCCGAATGCAGATACCGCAGCTCCTGCAGCTATTTTATTTGCATCCTGAGCAGCTTTTTGTGCAGTAGACTGAACGGCTTGTTCCGTGGTTACATCCGTCAAAACTAGATTTCCATCAACTAAACTTGCAGTTCCTTGATAGAGATAATTCCATACTCCATTGTCATAGGCTGTTTTGTTCACGTTATAAGTAGCTTCCGGTGACTCTTGAGCGTTTTCAATCAAGATAACGGAGTTATTCAAACTACCGCTTGTTACTCCCATATACCCATTACGCATACCTTGGTCAAATACGGAAATATTATAAGTGCCATCGCCTGTTACAGTATTAAAGGACTTAATTAAATCACCCGTCCCGGCTGTGCCACCGTAAACACCATTAGCATTAGTACGCATAAATAAATCATTAGTACCTTGAGCGTTCATATCATTTGTTTGTAAAGTACGATAAGAAGTTGCATTGTATTTATCCGCCATATTGCTATCGTCATAGAAATACACCGTACTATTATTTAAGGTGGTTGCATTACCTACGTACAAATGCTCTAGATTATCCATCAAATTTAGCCTTGAATTACTCATATTTAGGTTTCCTAACGAACCATGATTAGGATATCCAATAGTACCAAACACCGCAGTGTTGGAAAGCAGGCTTAAGGTACTGTCTGTGGCATTTACATTTCCCACAAAAGTAATTCCGGCATCCTTCGCATCAAAAAGCAATGTACTATTATACACATCCACCGCATTAGTATTTCCACCTACGAAAATGCCGCCAGTTTCGCTAACAAAGGACATTGTACTATACCCGCCGGTAATACCATATGAGGAGTTTACACTATAATCACCATAACTCATAGCATCCCCAATAATACTTATAGCACCTGTAGTATGTATGTCTACATTGGAACTATTAGCCAGCAAACCAACCGCCGTATTATTACTACTGTCATCTTCACTATATGCAGTGGCCATTGCTGTAAAAGAGTCAGCATTTACGATAAAACTGCTATCATTCACTGAAATTGCCCTTGCTAAAGTACTAGGCGGTTGAATATCCTGCAACATATTGTTCAATACAAAATAATCTGATCCGCTGCCACTAGCAACCGCATTTACAACAAAATCACCTGCAACGTTATACGTATTGTAAGATTCATTGGAAACTTGTATAGCATAAGCACTGTTTGTTAACCTTGCATTTTCAGAATCGGCAGAAATAATTAAACCTCCTGCAGAACTAACAGCTAGCTTAGTGCCATCTATTACAAGTCCCTGAGATTCCGCTACAAGTCCGTTACCATTTTCGTCACCAACACCACTTCCAGCTGTGGCAACCGCACTAATCTCTTGCGTCGTAAGAACCATGCTAGAATCTGTTAAAGACATTCCTGTCGCATAGGCACTTCCACCTATCCCACTAATTCCATCGCTGCCACTTATACCGTCTGAGCCAGTATCTCCGGTTGCACCAACAGTCCCATTTATACCAGCGGAGTTATAACTAGCGTCGTTAATGTTAGCAGCCGTCAACCCCATAATCGGAGTAATATAAGATGTAGGTGTAGAACCGGTATTAACCCATCTCAAGAACGGGTATGTTCCAAAGGCTTGTACTTTCCACAATGTAACTTGACCATTTTGAATCGTCACATTCCCGCTGTAAACAAAATTCTCCCCGCCGGAACCTCCCAGTCCTGCCGCACCACCTGCGCCACCACTACCACCAGTGCCTCCTGCACCTCCAATACCACCGGCCGCTCCATTGCCGGCTGTAGCCGTGGCCTTAATCTCCCCGATAACAGCCGTAGTGTTAAGATTGCTACCACTAAACCCTATCGCTGTAGCATTGCCGCCGTTACCACCGTTGCCACCTTCTCCACCTGTGCCACCTGTACCGCCTGTACCTCCTGTGCCACCATCACCACCATCGCCGCCAACTCCGCCATAGGTAGCTCCGGATACATTGTAAACATTAGTAACCGTAGAATATTGATCATACGTATTTGAAAGAACTAAATTCCCTGAAGGAGATGAGTTGAAGTAACTAGTGCTTGTGGAAGCAAGCCCAAATACGGGTGTAGCCTCGGAAGATTTTTCGCCCGTGCTGCCATCCCCACCTGTGCCGCCTACGCCACCTGTACCGCCTGCGCCGCCTGTGCCGCCATTTCCACCCACGCCTCCATTACCGCCTGTAGCATTAACAGTTAGAGAAGTTAAACTAATGCTAGACACGGTAGAATTTACTAGATTTAACCCTGTAGCCGCTGCTTCACCACCATTGCCACCGTTGCCACCATTACCACCTGTTCCACCTGTAGCACCTGTAATACCTGTACCGCCAGCATCACCGGCAACACCGTTTCTGCCATTTATGCCGCTTTGATTAACCCCATTAGCTGCACGTGTATCTGAATAAAGCCCTGTATAAGAGGCCCCATTTGTTCCTGCAGCACCAGTCGCTCCTATGCCGCCTGTGCCGCCATCACCACCTGTGCCCCCTTCAGTTCCTGTAGCACTAACCGTTAAACTACCACCACTTATAGTAATACCTGTTCCATTGCTAATATCTATACCGGAAGCAACAGCTTTGCCGCCATCTCCAGCATTTGCCCCTTCACCGCCATTAATATTATCAGTAACGCTATAGTTAACGCCATCTTCTCCTCTAGCCATTGAGTTAGAGGTCGCACCACCGATGGCAACAATATTAGCATCTGTTTCAACTACTATCGCTGCATTGCTTATATCCGTTGTATAAATGCCTGTTGCAGAAGCCAACCCACCAGCCTGCCCGACAGAGTCTGAACTTACAGTCTTTCCAGCATCAGCACCAATTCCACTTTTCCCCTGAATGGCCTCAATCGTCATATTCCCAATAGTCAAATTCCTGCCCTGCATATCTCCATATGCTGCATAGGTATAATCATTAAAGTTCTGATGATATTGCGCAACAAAAACACTGGCCCCCGACTTGTTAAGTCGATTGCTGGTAATTTCATTTGCAGGGTCACTATTGTAGTACACAAGTGTTACTGGAGTTGTTGCACTGCCAATCTGCCCACTATCGGCATAAACAGGTGTTGCCGCCCCCACATACACAGCACTTACCAACGCCAATGTTATCGTTGATGCTAACTGCCGCTTTCCTGCCTTCCCAAGCCGCATAATAACTCACTCCTCTTTGTGTTTTTCCCTCTATCGAACTTATTTATAAAACATTTAAATAAGCTTGGTGAGTGTATTTGACAACAAGTTCGAAAATCCTGCTAATTAACTGAAGATTCATATATTTTTCACAGAATATTTTTTTATTTAGGAAATAGATATATAATATTAAATAATTATATATCTATTTTAGAAAAGAGGTACAAATAATAATATCTGCTAAAAACTCTCAATAATTACTTGTTAACGCAAAAAGGGAATGATTTCGCAAGCCCACCGAAATCATTCCCTTTTTCACTATTTTCTTTGCTTACAATCTTATACTTAAATTTGCTTGTTTTTTTTGATAAAAGTTTCATTTCTAGACAAGGGTTCTTCCAAGTCCATCTGCCCAAGGACAATTATTTTCTTTCCTTCAGACAAAAATTGAACTTTTTTGATATTGGGATATTGGGTTAGCGTATTTACAACTGCGTTAACCATCATTACCGTAGTATATTCCCCATCTGTCCTTGTAGTAAACTCCTTATTAAAATTAACTGTGGCCAAACCGTTCTCAACGGTTACCCCCAGCACTTTAGTGCCTTTGGGGAATACATTCTCCATGGTATCATCTTGAGGCGCAGTCTCCACTAAAGCCTTTAAGGTAGCCAGCACAGAATTGTTATCAGTAACCTTAATAGTTTTCGTTTCCGGCAGAAGATACTGCGTTCCATCTGCTGGCACTCTGTACAAAACAACTTTTTTGTCTACCACTGGTTTAACATTATCAGTCTGATTCATTGAAGGAGCTGTAGGATTTGTTGTATTCGGAGCACTCTTCTGATCACAGCCGGACACCAAAAGCAAGCAAAACAACATTGCTATCAAGGTAGGAATCAACCTTTTTCTAATTTGCATTAGCTGACACCCCCATTCTGTTTATAAAAATCCTCAATACCGTCTGCAATCGCTTGTGCCATTTTATTTTGGAACCAATTGCTACGCAAAAGTTTTTCCTCACGGGCATTACTAAGGAAAAGCAATTCTACCAAGGTACTGGGCATACTGCTATGTTTATTAACATATAAATTAGCAGAGCGAGTTCCTAAATCTCGCAGATTAGCCGTCTTTAACAATCTGTTTTGTATAAACTCTGCGATTTTTTCATCGTATGGGGTTTTTGGATTATAGTATGTAGAAAATCCACCAATGTTTTTATTAGTATTTGCGTTACAATGCACACTTATAAACAAGTCTGCTTTGTTTTTTTCAGCCACATCTACCCTCGCCTGCAATTCCTGAACATCAGTTGCATCTGACCCCCAAACATCTACATCTGTAGTACGAGTCATTGACACAATAACACCTTTGCTTTCCAAAATATCCTTTAGCTTTTTGGCAACAGGCAATGTAATACTTTTCTCCTCCACACCGGTCACCGAACCGTGAGCACCTGGATCACTACCACCATGTCCTGGATCCAGCGTAATGTGTTTACCACGGATACCGCCTGCAACAGAATATGTGGGTATAATACAATTAGCTATTCCACCACTTTTCTGCTCGCCTACAGTTCTATCACCATTGACTATATCAAGTACTACCCGATCAGGACGCTTAGCCCCAGGATTATTCCTTAACAGGAATAACTTGTACTCGCTACTTTTTAGCGGTCTTTTCAGTGGTAGAATTAAGATAGTTTTGTCACCTTGAGCTGATACATTCATGCTCTTAACAGTTGAACCGGCAAAAGAATATCTTCTGCCAATAGTTGGTCTTAATTTGCCATTTACTATAATAGTTAATGACGTATCTGTTAATTCAGCTTTAGCATTAGTCAACTGAGTACAATCTAAAACTACGCGCAGGTTGTTTTCTCTATTAACGCTCCAATTAATAGCCGTTATTTGAGGTGTTGCCGCATTTACGCAACCAACTCCCATAATAGACATTATTACTAAACATAAAATCATTATACGCTTTAACAAAGTCAACCCACCTCTTTTCCCTTGACATTTTAACACCTACAAAACCCCTTGTAAACCATTACCCATAGTTTTAATAAAGCAAAAGACTTTGCAGTGCTCGTGGTAAATAAGTTGTTATATCGCTTGCCTTCATTCCTACGATACCATTTTCCGCGGCTATATCCCCTGCTAACCCATGAATATAAACACCACAAATAGCTGCATCACCTACAGAAAGTCCCTGTCCTAACAATGCTGCAATAGTTCCCGTTAGCACGTCGCCTGAACCGCCTGTAGCCATTCCAGCATTGCCGGTACTATTGATAAAAACTTTACCATTTGGTAAGGCAACCACTGTTGGAGTACATTTAAGCACTACTACTGCCTGCCATTTTTTTGCATAGTCCACCGCTACTTTAATAGGATTAGCTAATATTTCTTCTTGTTTAAGTCCTGTTAACCTAGCCATTTCACCCGGATGGGGAGTAACTATTTTAGCAGGTACGTTATTTAAAATCCCTGTATATCCTGCTAGGGCATTTAAGGCGTCTGCATCTAAAACTGTCGGTATTAGTAATTTTTTTATAAGAGCACGAACAAAATCCTGTGTTTTTTTGTTTTGTCCAAGCCCAGGACCTATAGCTAAAACATCCGCTTTGGTAAGTTCTGCTTGCACTTGCGAAAGTGCCCCTTCGTTCAAGGCACCGTCTTCTTCCGAATTGATACCTTTTACCATAACTTCCGTTAGCTTTGTAGCTAAAATGCCTTGCTGGCTTTGTGGTGTCAGTAAATTTACTAAACCTCCGCCGCCTCGCACTACTGCTTCGCTGCATAAAGCAGCCGCCCCGGTAAAACCTGAAGAGCCTGCTAGTACACTAATACGCCCATTCATTCCTTTATGGGAATTGGCCGCACGCACCGGCAACAACCCAATAATCATTTCCTCGTCCAATAAATATTGTTTGCTATTAGTCCCTTTCAAAAGGCTTGCAGGCAAGCCAATATTTGCCACAATAACATTACCACTGTAAGCTGCACCGGGATATAAATATAGCCCGGGTTTTGGTGCTAACATAGTGACTGTTATCTGAGCATGTACCGCCCTTGATGAAACATGCCCGGTATTCGCTTCTACGCCACTGGGAATATCTATTGCAATAACCGGGACGGGTAACTGTTCCATAAGCTCGACAGCCTTTAGATAATTGCCTGTTAGCTCCCCTTTAAATCCAATACCTAGCATTGCATCTATAAAAAGATCTGCTCCTGCACATAAGGAAAAAATCTTGCTCTGATTTTTTTCAGAAGACGTCCAGGCAAAAACTTCTGCATTACAACTTTTTAATATTTTTAGCTCTTGGGCCGCACTCCCAACAAACTCTTTTGCATTATTTAACATAATAACATAAACAAAGGCACCCAAATTTTCCAGTAATCTAGCCGCTACAAGGCCATCACCACCATTATTGCCCTTGCCCACAAAAATTACTATCTGCTTTTCTCCAGCGCCTTCTAAGGCAACATCAGCAGCATCAGCAACCGCTCGTCCAGCGTTTTCCATGAGTACAAGTTCCGTTAACCCCACTGCTTTTATGGCTTTAGCGTCTACTTTACGAATTGCTTCCTTCAATAGTAACTTCATAGCTTACCCTCCAATACAACTTGCGCCATGGCCATTTCCTTAACATGACTTAGTGACAAGTGAATATTTGTGCACCCTTTTTCTTTAGCCAAAGTTTGAAATTTACCACTTAATTTTATCTCGGGTTTGCCCATGCTGTTATTTATGACTTCTATTTCTTGTAAACTGCCACCACGAAATCCGGAGCCAAGTGCCTTAGCTACAGCTTCTTTAGCAGCATAACGAGCAGCATAACTCTGACTTTGATGCACTCCACGTGCAAAGCAATACTTTATTTCCCGCTCAGTAAAAACTTTTTCTGTAAATTTCTGCTTACCAAGTGCTTTTTCTATCCTGCTGACTTCAATTATATCGCAGCCAATACCTATAATCATATGGCCTTCTCCCTTCGCCAATTTTTACCGTTTTTTATTGTACAGTTTCTATTTTAACATATAATTGTGACATAATTGTTATTGCTTTCTTCTCCCCCGTGTTTTTCCCAACACATAAAAAATCGAGAAAGCCACAATATTGGCCATAACGACACTTGACCCTGTAGGAGTGGACCACAAATATGATACACACAGCCCCACAAAAAAGCATGCAACAGAAAGAAGAGCAGAGCTTAAAATTACCTGCCGAAAAGTTTTAAATACCTGCATAGAAGATAGTGGTGGGAAAACAATTAAACTTGAAATTAAAAGTGCCCCCATCATCCGCATACCCAAAACAATCGTTACTGCTGACAAAAATGCTATGAGTGCATTATATACCTCGGCATTAATCCCGGTTGCTCTAGCAAAATTCTCATCAAAAGTTACTGCAAAAATTCTATTGTAAAAAACTACAAACAGACACAGCACTATAATTGATAAACAAATACTAAGAACTACATCACTATTATCCATGGCCAAAATACTACCGAACATATAGCTGCTCATATCTACATTCATACCTTTAGTAACTGAAATCGCAAATACCCCTAGTGCCAATGCACCACTAGATATCATAGCAATAGCCGCATCCCCACGAATCTTACTGTTTTCACTAAGACGCAAAAGCAAAAATGCCGCTGTTACTACTACCGGAATCGCAACATATAATGGTGCAATATTAAGCACCATGGCAAAAGCCAACGCACTAAAACCTACATGTGATAGCCCGTCACCAATCATAGAATAACGTTTTAAAACTAAACTTACTCCCAATAACGCAGAGCATAAGGAAACTAGGACGCCTACTATTAACGCTCGTAAAATAAAATCATAAGAAAACATTTCAACGAAGATTGCAGCCATCCTGTCCACCTCCGGAGAAAAATTTGCCTAAAGCCGTATCCATATAGCCTTGAATCGACCCAAAATATAATTGCTTATTATGTAAATGTAAAATATGGTCAGCCTGACTAACTGCTTCTTTGATATCGTGTGTTACCATAATAATACTTACCCTTTGGGCACGGTTTATTTCCTTAAGCAAATGATAAAATTCCATTGTTACTACTGGGTCTAACCCAGTTACCGGCTCGTCCAATACTAAAAGTTTATGGCTTGCGCATAAAGCTCTGGCCAAAAGCACTCTTTGCTGCTGCCCACCGGAAAGATCGCGGTAGCAACAATCACGCAAATTACTAATATGCAATGTTTTCATCTGCTCCTTCGCACGATTTATTTCCTTACTGCCAAAAAACGGTTTATATCCCAATGCGTTCAAACAGCCAGACAGTACGACTTCCCACACACTTGCAGGAAAATCTTTTTGCACATTAGTCTGTTGTGGCAAATAGCCAATTTCATTTAATTGCAACCCATCTCCTAATGTCAAAGACCCGTTAGTGGCTGCTTTTAGCTGCAATATTCCCTTAATTAGCGTGCTTTTACCGGAACCGTTCTCTCCTACGATACAAAGGTAGTCTCCTTTTTCCACGTTGAAATTTAAACCTGTGATTACATTTTTGCCTTCATAAGCGAAAGTAACGTCATTGCAACTAATTAAACTCATACTATTGTAGAGCCTCCTTTAAGGCTTTAGCGTTTTCTTCCATCAAGCTCATATAAGTAACGCCCTTTTCGAACTGGTCTTTTGGCACATTATGGCACGTATTAAACTGTAAAACCTTTGCTCCGGTAGCAGACGCAATAGCCTTGGCAATCTTTTCATTAGATAATTCAATATGAAAAACTACCGGTATTTTTTCGGCATTTACTTTATCAATAAGGAAAGCTACAGTAGACGCACTTGGTTCAGTATCGCGAGCACATCCAGGAAAAGCAGCGAAATAATCCAAACCGTAAGCATCTACAAAATAACGCAGAGGAAACCGGTCACCAAAAACTACCACCTTACGGTTACCATGAGCAACGATATCTTTGAATTTCTTATCAAGAGCAGTGAGCTTAGCTGCATAAGCTAAATAATTTTTCTCATATATGGATTTGTTGGCACTATCAACGGTAGAAAAAACCTCTGCTAATTTTGCACTTATTTTCATAGCATTTTCCGGGCTTGTCCACACATGTTCATCATACTCTTTTTCTCCTAGTTCTGCTGTGTCTTTCTTCTCCTCTGTCATTCCTGGTTTTATAACTTCTTCCACCGGTTTTACTGTATCTAATAATCTAATAACTTTTAAGTTTTTGCTATCAACCGACGATAAAATTTTCTTTACCCATTCATCAGATTCACCACCTACATATACAAATACTTGGCTGTCTTTAATCTTTTTAATATCCTGTGGTGTCGGCTCATAAGCATGCATTTCCGCTCCTGGAGGAACCAACATTGTAGCCTGCACCTTATCTCCACCAACTTGCCTAGCAAAATCATAAGTGGCAAAAACTGTTGTCACGACTTGCAATTTATTCTTATCTATTGCAACTTTATTGCCACAACCGGCCAAGCCGACTGACATAACCAAGGCTAACACTAAAAACAAACGTTTCATTTTATCTTCCCCCATTTTTCTTATTGCATTCATCACACAATCCATATAAAACAGTTTTTAAAGAATTTACCGCAAACCCATGTTTTTTTGCTAAATGTTCCTGTATACTAGCAAATTCGTCACATTCAAAGTGTATAAGTTTGCCACATTTTTCACATTTTAAATGAAAATGCTCGGAGCAGTTTCTATCCGGTGGCAAAAATTGAAAACAAGCAGCAGTATTTCTGTCTACTGTATATTTTTTTACTACCCCTTTATCTGCCATTTGCTCCAAATGCCTATAAATTGTGGCTAATCCAATATTATCATCTAAGCCGGCAAAATGTTTTTCTATATCTTTGGCAGTAATATGCTCGCCAGACATCTTTTGTACATAAGCCAATATTTTTTCTGCCTGTTTAGTTCGATAAAATGCCTTTTCCATTTCTTCAGCTTCCTTGTTTTTAATTTGATAATCATTATCATTTTATCCATATACTCTGATTATGTCAAATATTTCAAAAAACGATACCTTAGCAATATTTGCCCAAGGTATCGTTTTTTGAAACATTAATGTTGAATTTTCGATTAAACCCTTTTCCCTTTTAAAAGTTCTGCTAATATTGCCAATCCCATTGCAAAATCCTTGGCAGAAGCGGTGGCTACAGCTATTCTTACCGCCGCTGCAGGTTTGGTATTGCCTACCGCAAACCTTTCTGCAGCGTAAACCTGCACTCCACGAACATACGCTTCTGCCTCAAAGCTGGTACCCGTCCACCCTTTCGGTAAAACTAACCAACGAAAAAGACTATTGTTTGTTCCCCACACTTCATAGCCCAGTAAAATTTTATTGAGAATAATATTGCGTTCAATGGCAATATTTCTCTGTTCTTCAATCAAAAGCTCTGCTTTACCGGATACCAAGACACGCCCAGCTAACTCCAATAGCAATGGTGATGGAGTCAAATTAATATTATAGAGAGCATCAAGCGTGGCCTTGTAGTAATCTCTTGGCGGAACAATATAGGCAAGTCTAAGTCCCGGCGCTATAGCCTTAGAAAAACTGGCAATAAAAACAGTATTTTCCGGCGCGTAAGAAGCTGTCGCCGGTCTAGTTCTATCATTAAAAAGGCAAAAAATCCCATCTTCAATAATGAGCAAATTTCTTTCAATAGCAATTTTTGCCAGCATTTGCTTACACTTATCGGACATCATATGCACTGTAGGATTTTGAAATTCTGAAATAATATAAACGCCTTTAATATGATCATTTTTACAAGCCTTAATAAGACCAGCTTCAGAAATCTCTCCATTCTTTTGGGCAAGAGGTATTAATTTAATGCCTAACATGCTAGCAACGCTTTTTATCCCCGGATAAGTAAGTGGATCCACACCTATGCTATCTCCGGCACGAAAAACTCCTGCTAAAATAGCTGCAATGGCGTTTTGTCCGCCAGCAGCCGGCAGCACTTTATCTTCCGTAGTAATATAACCCATCTTAGCAATAAATTTAACTGCTGCTTCTTTTTGCCAAATAGCTCCTTGATCCAATCCATAGTGCAGCAATTGGCCAAAATTGGGCTCCATAAGCAATGCTTGCATAACATCATATAACTCCTTATAGGCTATGCACGCAGGAGCCATTGATCCCATTTCGATTAAATTCTTATCAGACTGTGGTAACATTTTAAAACACTCTAAAGCATTATAAGCAACGAAGGTGCCTCTGCCTATAGTTCCATTCAAAAGCCCCTTTTGCGTACATAATTTAAAAGCACGGGTAATAGTGCTAACGTTGATATCCAAAAAATCTGCCAGCTCTCTTTGCGGTGGCAGTTTCGTTCCCGGCAAGAGTACTCCCTCTTTTATATCCTTTTCCAATTGTGCGGCTAAATAAAGATACAATGGATGTTTATCCGATCCAAGTACCGGCTTCCAACTCATAGGATAATTTTCGAAAGAATTAATAGGCATACTTTTCCTCCCCATTACATTGCATACATTAGCATATTTACTACAATAGCTCCAATAACTACAAATGTAATCGACATATTAAACCAGCTCAAAGCTAATGCTGTTACCGCACCTACCACGCCAATAGCCATAAAATCTTTATCCACTGACAGTACCCCTGGAAAAACCAAGGCGGTCATCGCACTATATGGTATCAAGCGAAGAAACTTCTCAACACTAGGTCTATTAGTTTTTTGACCCAAAAATAATACAGGCAGCACCCTGCCAAAATAAGTAACTAAAGCCATTGCTATGATTAAGAAGAATATCTTCATTGAATTTCCTCCTCTTCAGCTTCTTTCACAAAGAATATTCCCAAAAAGGCTCCGACTAAAGTTGCAAAAATTATCGCCCAACTAGAAGGCACAAAATAGTTGAAAATAACATTTAAAAAAGCTGTAAGAATAACCAGAACTCCAAGTTCTATATTTTTTCTAACATTTGGTATTACCAAACCTATAAACATTGCAAAAAGCGCTATTCCAAGACTGCGTGAAACTAATATCGGCAAAAATTGAGAAGCTGCACAGCCCGCAATAGTTCCCAGCACCCAAGTACTATATGTTACAGAAATAACCCCTGCAAAATAATAGGGCGTATTATTAGTCTCTTCATTGGTAGTAAAAATAGCAAAAGATTCATCGGTAACGCCAAAACATAATATCGCCCTTTTCCACATGGGAGTGTCCAGCATTCTGTTCATAACACAAGTGCCCATTATTACATGGCGAAAATTCAAAATAAAAGTTGCTAAAACTATTGGTAAAATACCTGCTCCAGCTAGCAACATGCCCACCGCCATAATCTGACTAGCACCGGCAAAAACTAGTGTTGACATTAAAATGGTCTCTAAGGTTGTAAGACCACTATGTTCACTTAGAACAGCAAAAGCAACCGCAACCGGTAAAATTCCTAAAATTACAGGTAATGCTGTCTTTACTCCTAATAAATATTGCTCTTTTTTTCTCATCTTTTTCACCCCACGTTTATTTCAGCTATTATACAGCGCCCACTAATTACACACAATATCTAAATTGTATGCAAGACAATTTAGTGCTCGTTAAAAAATGTTAGTTTACACATATATAAAAATAGGAGAGATGGCTAGGCCATCTCTCCTATTTTAAATCTACAGTATCTCAATACAACTTATTAATTTGAACTATAAACAAAGTCCTAACGCCCCAGCCACTTACAGCACTTTTACATCAATTGCGTCATTTTCATAAACTACTTCAATTTTGTCCCCGCTCTTAATTTCTCCGGCAACAATTTTTTTGCTGACGATAGTTTCCACCGTATGCACAATCAATCTCTTTAGTGGACGGGCACCAAAGTCAGGGTCGAAACCTGCCTTAGCTAAATATTCCAAGGCTGAATCATCGTAAGTAAGAGTCAATTCCATTTGATTATGCAGTCTTTCTCCTAACTCTGTCAAAATAAGTTTTACAATGCCCTTAATTTGAACTTGTTCCAGTGCCTTGAATACGACAATGTCATCAACGCGGTTTAAGAATTCAGGGCGGAAAAATTTCATAAGCATACTTTGAATTTCCTCCCGGGAAATATCACCATGCTTACGCATAATTTCGGCAGAGCCTAAGTTACTGGTCATAATAATCAGCGTATTTTTGAAATCTACTATGCGTCCTTGTCCATCAGTTAAACGACCATCGTCCAAAACCTGTAACAAAACGTTAAACACGTCGGCATGAGCTTTTTCAATTTCATCCAAGAGAATTACAGAATATGGTTTGCGGCGCACAGCCTCAGTCAATTGACCACCTTCTTCATAGCCAACATATCCTGGAGGGGCACCAATTAAACGAGAAACTGTATGTTTCTCCATATACTCGCTCATATCTACTCGGATAATATTACGTTCATCGTCAAACAAAACTTCTGCTAAGGCTTTAGCTAGCTCAGTTTTGCCTACACCTGTAGGTCCTAAGAAAATAAAAGAACCAATAGGTCTGGCAGGATCTTTAATACCGGCACGAGCTCGAACAACTGCTTCGCTTACTGCGGTAACAGCCTCATTTTGCCCAACTACTCTTCTATGTAAAATTTCTTCCATATGAATAAGCTTATCCCGTTCGCCTTCCACCAAGCGTTGAACAGGAATACCTGTCCAAGTACTAACTACCTTAGAAATATCATCTTCATCAACTTCTTCTTTTAACAGACTGTTGCCCTCTTTGCTCTTGCTTTCCATTTCACCCAATTGTTTTTCCAAAGCTGGTAACCGACCATATTTCAACTCAGCCATTTTATTTAAATCATAGTCACGCTCAGCTTTTTCCATATCTTGCCTTACATTATCGATTTCCTTCTTTACTTCCCTGACCTTGGCAATAGCGCCTTTTTCAGCATCCCATTGCTTAGTCAATACATCATTAGCCTTTTTTAGTTCCGTTAGTTCTTCTTGTATTTTAGCGGCACGAGCTTTTGATTGAGCATCACTTTCTTTACTCAAAGCCTGAGCTTCAATTTCTAGCTGTAAAATCCTACGTTTGCTTTCATCTAGTTCCGTAGGCAAAGAATCTATTTCAGTACGCAGCCTAGCGGCGGCTTCATCCATCAAGTCAATAGCTTTATCAGGTAAAAATCTGTCATTAATATAACGGTTAGATAACACCGCAGCAGCTACCAAAGCTGCGTCTTTAATACGCACGCCATGATGAACTTCGTAACGTTCACGCAAACCCCGTAGAATAGAAATCGTATCTTCTACGCTTGGTTGTTTGACCATAACAGGTTGAAATCTACGCTCCAATGCACTATCTTTTTCAATATATTTACGATACTCATTCAAGGTAGTTGCACCTATGCAACGCAACTCTCCACGGGCCAGCATAGGCTTTAAAATATTACCTGCGTCCATAGAGCCTTCAGCTGCTCCTGCGCCCACTACAGTATGAAGTTCATCAATAAACATAATTATTTGACCGGCAGACCCGGAAACTATCTTCAGTACTTTTTTTAATCGCTCTTCAAACTCACCGCGAAACTTAGCTCCTGCCACCAAAGATGCCAGGTCTAAAGCATAGAGAGTTTTATTTTTTAACATTTCGGGGACATCTCCCGCCACAATACGACGGGCCAAACCCTCTACAATAGCGGTTTTACCCACACCCGGCTCACCTATTAGTACAGGATTGTTCTTTTTACGCCTGGACAAAATCTCAATGGTACGACGAATTTCTTCATCACGTCCAATAACAGGATCAAGATCACCCTTCTTAGCCTTTAAAGTCAAATCTTGACCATATTTTTCCAAAGTTTTTCTGCTTTCATCATCAGACTGCCCTCCGGCATATTGCAAATACAAAGAGTTGACGACTTTTTTAGTTAGACCGTATTTCTTACACAAAGCCACGACTTCGCTATCGCCATCTTCAACAATAGCACCCAATAAATGGCCAATATTAATTTCGCCCTGTCCGGCATCCTGTTCTGCCTTGCCCAAAGCTCTTGCCAGGCCCATACTCATGGTCAAACCATCCTGTCCCTTGACCGAGGGTATTTTCTTCAATAACTCTTTGGCATCGGCAGCAAAAGCCTTTTCATCAGCCTTTACATTTGTTAACAAAAATTTAAAAAATCCATCCGCTTGTCCACACAAAGCGACTATAAAATGCTTGGTAGACAATTCCTGATGATAATTCATGACAGCCTGCTGCTGTGCTGCCTCAAATAAAGTTTTGACTTCGTCGTCATAACGTTCTACATTCATTATAAACACCTCCAAAATATTTGTTCGTTAATATAATTTTACTCCATTTTTATGCTTTTCGCAGGAAAACTTGTTTTAGTGGCGAATTCAATAGGTACTTATGGTTTAATAAATTAAGGAGGCCTTTATGAATTCATCTATGTTTATCTACCACCTATTTGATGTTGCCGATGAAATCAACCTAGATTTAGTTGAAGCTCTTTGGGCTAGCCGAAACAAAATAGCTTCGCGCCTGCGCCTAGAAAAAGTCTCTACCGATTCCATTACCTTTAAAGATCCTCCTGTTCTTGTAGAACTAGGTTCTCATGAAATGGATTTCGCCAACGCAACCTATTTGGCAGAAGTTAAAGCTAGGATTTTTGATTTAGGCGTTATCAGTTTGATCATAAATATTGATGTTCCCGATGACGTTACCTATGAAGAATATCTAGATCTTACTATCGCCGTAGATCAAATGCCTGATGACAGTTTCAAAGAGTATATTGATGCTGTTTTAGAAACCATCGAACCTGCGTGTTCTCAAATGCGTCAATCCGAATTTTATGAAGATTTTGTCGTCTACTACTTTCGCAATAAAATGCCAGATTGGGATTTCGCGCCTGTCTTGATGAAAGATCGGACAAAGCTCAGTGCTGAAACTCGCCAAGACACGCTGGCCAATAGATTCTCCTATGGTAGTGATATAGCCTATCTTACTTGGGATTCAGCCCTTATCTACGACAAGACCGGCAGTATGGATCTCCCTGATTTGTTGGAATTTGCCAATGCGCAATTTTTGGAATTGCGCTATTATGATGATGCTCTCAACAAAGCCATTGACCAAACTTACACTGAAATTGATGCCGCCAACAAATCTAGCCGCAGCAATAGACTAATCACCTACAGACAAATACGCAATAACCTCATGGAGCTTATGGCCGACATGAGCAGCTTAACCAGTAACATTGACAATGCCTTACAGGTTACCGAGGATATTTTCAACGCTCGTGTATACTCTAGATATATGCACTTATTACGTACCTCAGTGTGGCGCGAAAACATCAACAATAAAATTAATGTTATTCAGCGTAGTTATAACCTATTAAATGAAGAAGTCCTTATGCATCGCTTTGTTACCATTGGTTACTTGTGCGCTTGTCTTCTAGGCATCATTGCCCTGCTTTGCTTATACATTGCTTTTAAACTATGACTTTTCACCGGGAAGCTATTGACCGCTTCCTGGTTTTTATTTTAACGCCCAAAAGTCAAAAAGTCAAACATTTTTTTGTTTTTTTGTTTTTTTGACTTTTAAGCGTCTAAGCTAAAAATTCCATATTAATGTTAATTGCACAAAAAAGCTGCGTACCGTATTTGGTACGCAGCTTTCTTATCTGCCTAAATTAAAACCCATTTCATGGAGCATATTTATATCATCTTGAATACTAGAACCGGAAGTTGTGAGCATATTTCCGGTAATTGTTGCACTGGCTCCCCCTGTAAAAGCATCCGCTCCATTTTTTGGCAAAAGCTTGCGGCCGGCCGCCAAACGAATATTAGCTGTGGGATTAATATAGCGGAAAAAGGCAATGGTTCGTAAAATGTCTTCCGGAGAAAGCAATGGCTGGTTTTCTAAAGGCGTTCCCTTTATAGGCATGAGCGCATTAATAGGAATGGACTCTATACCTAATTCTGCTAAGCTAATAGCCATATCAAGTCTGTCCTCCCAGGTCTCACCCATTCCAATAATTCCACCGGAACAGACACACAATCCTTCTGCTTGGGCTGTTCTAATAGTTGTTATTTTTTCATCATAAGTATGAGTTGTACATATATAAGGAAAATATCGCTTGGAAGTTTCAATGTTTTCATGGTAACTTTCCACCCCCGCCTTATGTAGCCGCTTGAATTGTTCGGCCGTCAAAAACCCATGGGAGGCACAAAGAGAGATTTTACAGCTTTTTTTCATTGCGGCATACGCTTCTAAGGCCCTTTCAAAATCATCTCCTGTAAGACCTCTTCCAGCTGTTACTATAGCAAAACGATTAACACCCTCACTTTCATTAGCTAAAGCATTCGTTACTATTGTATCAGTATCTAAAAATTTATATTCTTCAATACCTGTGCAATAATGTGCTGATTGCGCGCAATACTTGCAATTTTCACTACAACTACCACTGCGGCCATTAATGATGGTGCACAAATCAACTTTCTTACCACAAAAATGTTTACGTAATAAATCAGCACCATTCCTGAGTTCGACTAGATCACAGGTAAGAAAAATCTCTAGATCTTCCCCCCGTTTAATTCTTTTTCCGTCTATAATTGTTTTTGCCAGCGAATTTAAATTCATTTTTTAGCACTCCCACTTTCATATTTTATTACTATGATATGAATGCTATTATATAAACATTAACGGGTTCAGTCAACTCATTATTATAGTCGGTTAACGCAATTCGTTTGCGTAATATTTTCAATATAATTATCAGAAAGTTTGCAGTTTTACTAAAACTATTGACTTTCATGCTCAAAAGTGTACAATTAACCTTTACAACAATCTACTATGTTATAATTTAAACAGCTCAAAATAAATATACTTACGTGTTTTAAAATTAGAAGGAGAAAACAATGAATTCACATAGCTTATTAACAGGCTTTGCAATTTTGCTTTTTATTCAATTTGTGGGGACTTGGATCATTGGGGCCTTGCACATCCCCCTTCCTCCCGCACTTTTGGGAATGGTTTTATTAACCATTGCTTTACTTACCAATGTTATTAAAATCAACTGGGTAGAAGATACCTGTACTGTACTTATTGAAAAAATGGGTATGCTTTTTGTTCCTGCCGGTATTAGCATCCTACTATACAAAGATGCTATTTTAAAAGAATGGTTTGCCATTTTTGCCACAATTTTTTTCAGTTCTATAATCGTAATTGTAACTACCGGTTTATTCGTTGATATTTTACTACGCCGAAGGAGGAAGGAAAATGCCTGAAATACTCCTTACTTCACCTTTGTTAGGATTGGCAATAACTATTGTAGCCTATCGCATAGGAGAATATATTTCTGAACGATTTAATTTAACCTTATTGCCGCCACTACTAACTAGTTGCGTACTAATTATTCTGGCTATTTCCTATACAGGGCTATTTACTTACGAACAGTACCAAATCGGTGGAGATATAATTAACTTTCTGCTTGGTCCTGCTACCGTAGCCTTAGCTCTACCATTAGTCCATAATTGGGCTATTCTCAAAAAACATTACGCCATATTATTAGGCGGAGTATTTGTTGGTACCTGTAGCGGTATCATTTCTGTTATATTTTTAGCTAAACTATTTGGTGCCTCCGACCAAATAGCTTTATCCCTAGTACCAAAATCTGTTACAACGGCTATTGCCATGGGTATTTCCGAAAACATTGGTGGTATTCCTGCGTTAACCGCTGCTTGCGTAATTTTTACCGGTATATTTGGAGCCATGTTTGGTCACAAAATACTTGCCCTTATAGGGGTTAAAAATGATATAGCGATTGGGTTAGCTCTAGGGGCCTCTAGCCACGGTCTTGGTACCAGCAGTTGTATTCCTTACGGAACTTTGCAAGTGGCAATTGGCAGCTTAGCAATTGCACTTGTGGGCATTGCTACTGCCATAATGGCACCTATCTTAATTACAATATTAAATTGAGTCTAGGCAAAAAACAAAGGTAAACACCTAATGTGTTTACCTTTGTTTTTTATTCAGTATCTTTGCCATTATTTATTATTTTCTCAATAAAGTTATGTACTTTCACAGCTGCAAGATTATTTTCGCCGTTAAAAACCAATGCATTCTCGTCTTTCCTGGCTTTCAAGATATCAATATTTTTTTCGTCACTGCCTTTAACTTGAAATTGCAAAAAACCATTACAAGACCAACCTGCGGATTGAAAATTAACCTTTTGAATATTAGATAATTCTATAATATGTTCCTTCCCTTTACCAAATAGTAAAGTAGACAAAACACCTTTTTTAGAAATAAGCACACGCTCACGGTTTACCCATATCTGACCATTAATACCTTTGACGAATAACTCAGCCATTGCCCCGACTCCCACTCTACTAATATTTAAATCTTATATCAGTCTATCACAACAATAACCTTTTGGAAAACAAAAAATTCTCTTTAAAACACAATATTTTTAAGGCAAAACAGTAGAAACTAAAAACATATATGCTGGGATAACTACAACCCCCGCTAAAACCGTTACCAAGCTTAAGGTTGCTGCATATCCTGAGTCAGCCCCATAAGACTTAGCAACAATTGCCATTTGTGTCATAGCAGGCATAGCAGCTTGCATAGTGAAAACCTGCGCTGACAGAGGAGATATAGGAATAAAGGGCACTAAACACAGTACACAAAGTGGACAAACTAAAAAACGTCCCAAAATACTCCATAACATATCTCGATCAAACTCAATAGAAGACAGAGGTATCCTACTCATTTCTATACCAATGAAAATAAGCGATAAGGGAGTTGTTAGACTGCCCACATAACGAAATGTTCTATTTAAAAAATCCGGAATAGGAATTTCCAATAAAACTGCCAATATCCCTATGAGAAAACCAATAAGTGGCGGTGAACAAACCTTTTTAATAGCCGTCATGGTAAATATACTACTAGATTTTTTTTGTCCCACTTCACTATCTTGCACTATATTATGGACGCCTAATGTCCAAAACATAATGGTATTAACCATGTAGTATAACATAACAGCCGGAATGCTTTTTTCACCAAACAATGCTAAATTAACCGGCAACCCAATAAACATTGTGTTAGCAATAAAAAAATTTGTGCAAAATACACCCTTGCGCCCCTCTTTAACTTTTATAAAATGTGAAACCATTTTACCTATAGCATAGGCTAATAAAACTGATAAAATAGGCACCATAAGATCTGGTGCCATAGTCAAAAGTTTTTCACGGTTAAAATTTTTTGTCATATTAGTAATCATATATAGGGGAAGGGCAACGGATGTTACCAACCTAGCCAACACTTTACTGCTGTTATCATCAAACCAGCCTCTTTTAGCCAGCACATAACCTATACCTATAATAAAAATTACACTAAACAATCCTGCCAACGCATGCATGACAATACTCATTATTATTTCCCCCGTTTACTAAAACGCCCATAATAATTTATATACAATAAAAAAAACTATTATACTCAAGTTTAATAATAGCACGTTTTTGCCTGCCTATAGTTGATTTTGATAAATTTTATAAACACTACATTCATCTGACTAAACACAGGTCTGAGCATAACTAGAAAGCCTTGTATTTATCTGACCAAATAAAAAAATATATGTCATATTTCCCTACATTATTTGTGTGGGAAATTATGCGTTTTTCAAAAGAAATAAAGCTATAGTAATAGATAGTAAATCTGCTGCTCCTCCAGGACTAATACTATGTTCAACACAATCATTATCAAACTTTTGAATTTCTTCTCTGCCAATACTGGTAAAAATACTGCCTTTTGCCAAAATATCTTTGGCTTTTAATTGTACCCTTTGTAAAGTTTCATAATCTGCACGCCAAATAACATTAGAATCTTCAACACGAGTCATTAAGGAAATCAAGCCGTGCACCATGGCGTCATTAAGGCTAATTCCTTGCTCAAAAGCCTTTTCTAATGCCGGCACTCCAATATTACGCACACTGGGAAAACTTTTTCAACCTCACAGCGAATGCCTGTAATGCCATATTTTTTGTACAATAACTCTCCAGCCGTCAACTTTGTTTTTTTATCTAAATGTTCAAGTTCATTCTTAACTAATCCTTTTGTCATATTGACTACAATAGTAAAAACATCGTCTACAACAGCATCCGGTTTTCGTGCTAAATAGCCCCCTGCAGCCGCCAAAATACCACCCGCAAACAATATGTCTCTTTGAGTATTTACACCTTTGGTAACCTGAAGTAAGTTTTTTTCTTCCTTAATACCAACTTGGCGCACTTCATGAAATAAGCTGCTCATATTGGAAGTATGTTGTGCCCCCAATTCCAGCAATTTATAATAGGCTCTGGATAAAACTACAGAACTCATGGCAAATGTTAAAATACTCATATCGCTATGGGCACCATTTGTGTGCTTGTCATCTTCTACCTCAAAGCTCAAAATTGCTTCGCCACATTTTATACTTTCTATTGCAATATTACAATAATGCACAAATCCATTTCTACCATAAGTATCACAGATAAACTTCTCAATTTCATTTGCGTTTGTAAGCGTCATATAATTATTCCTTTCTCTTGTCTCTTCACTAAAAAACAAGTTAAAACAAATACGGCGCTATTCTAACACAATTCTATTGCTTTCTCAATGATAATTTATTTTTTCTTTTTTAATGCTGCCAGCAATACATTCCAACTTTTTTGCACTTTACGCCAAACTTTTGGCATTTCGCTAAGCCTGTATCCCAAGAGCAATCCTGCATCGCGATAAAGCACTCTGCTATTGGTGCCTTGCAAAAATGCTAGGATATCTTTGTGCCCATAAATATCAAAATTCAGTACTTTTAAATTGCGATAAAGCGCCTTTAAATAACCATAGGTTTCCTTGTCAAGACGCCCAATTTTAGTACTGCTACGCACCATAACCATAACTTCAATAATTTTTCTCATTTCACGGGCTGTGTCTTCTTGAAGTTTCTCATTATTTATTTCAATTCCCAGCAGCCGTTCATGCCAATTTTTTAGTCTGTGCAAAGCAAATTGATCCATTTGCAGAAAATTAGCCCCCTGCCAAGTTGTAACTTCCAACTGTGCAATTATTTTAAAAAGTCCTGCAGTATAAAAGCCACTATTTACTTGTTTGAAAATATTTTTTGTTATTTCTTCTCTGCGCTCATTCAACCGTTCCAATAAAACATTAGTGCGCAGCATAGTTCCTACGTTTTTATAAATAGACTTCCATTGCTTTATAAACCGTTTAATTACATATAATTTTTGCAATGGTTCATTGAATTCAGTAATTATAGCTTTATAATTTTCATAATCTTTCTTTTCCAATAATGGTTCTATAAAATCAATTAAAGCACGCAATCTTTTAATATCCGCCAGTAATAATTTATCAACATCAATTAAGTTATCTTTGCTCCGCAAAATATTTTGTTTTTCTAGAATATTGCTAATGGAGTGAACAATAAGCTTCTTAAACTCAGTCTCTGCATTACCGGCAGGATCGATATCCAATTTATTATCTAGTATTTTATTCTTTTCTTTTTTGCCTGCCAAAAGCTCTAAGCCACGCTGAAACTTGCTTTTTGGTTCAATAAAAATTGGCAGTTTTTCAGCCAATTTAGCAACAAAAACAAACAAATCGGCCTTTGTTCCACTTTTTATTTCTAACTCCACCTCATGTATTTTTTCCATGCGCTGAGCAACCAATATTTCGCCTTCGTCAACTGCCATTTCGATTACTGTATCAGGTGTTATTTGCAATAAAGATACTTCTCTATCTACAATAATTTTGAACATAATCTGCAAATCTTCATCTGCTAAAAGAGTTTGCAATTTATTGTCAAAATTATTTGCAAACCCCGTTAATATTGGTTCATTTTTTTTTAGTGGCACCGTATATTCTTCTCTTGCGGAAAATCCGCCACCTGCTTCTCCCTGGGTTTTGACTGTTGCTTCCAATTTTTTGTCCGTCCTACGAATACGATAAGACATACCTGCATTGGATATTTTGTAATCACTAGTATCGTAGTAATAATTTTCTATGGCAAGTTTTTTTTCGCTTCCTGCAATAATGGAATTTTTAATAAGTGTTTGCGCAAAAAATTTATTTAAATCTTTTCTAGCTATTACTAATTTCATTTCCATTTCCACACTACTTGACATTTGAAAACCTCCTAAATTACAGCAAATTAAGCATTTCTTACACAAGTAATTAGTTACAAATGTTCTATACTACCACGAATTTCCGTAAAAATCACTTGAGCATCTTCTAAAGAATATATTTGTGGTGTAAGTTCTCGTAAGTCTTCTACCCGCCAACCTTTATTTTGGTCAACCAATTTTTGTAACGCCTCGTCCAAACTATTTGCCGCTACAATGGCAATAGCATCCAAATAAAAATCATTTAAGATACAAGGCTCATTAATCATACTATGGCTATGATAAGTTTTGTTGTGTCGCCAAACATATAGCTTCATCGCTTAACACACTCCTTAAAAAGCTTTTCTTTCTCCGCCAAAATACCACCAAGCCATTGGTATACCAAAGGCAGCCGCTAACATGGCAACCCCTAACCAAATGCCATAACCACTTAAAAAATTAGCAGAGAAAAAGTTGTATGCAATTGCACCAGGCAACATACCTACTAATGTTGCAGCTGTGTACACACTAGGTTTCATGCTGCTGCATCCTGCAACTAGGCTAACAGGATCGTACGGGAAAATTGGGACCATACGTAACCAGAGCATGCGCATAAAGCTATTTTCTGTAGACAGATAGCTATCAAGGCGTTTCCCCCATTTTCCGCCATAACGTTGCAATTTGCTTTTTTTATTACTGCTAAGTCGGCCGAAAAGGAAAAAAGACAAGGCACTTCCTAATCCCCCAATTAACAAATATAAAATTCCAAACCACGGTCCAAAGAGAATCCCTGAACTAAGGTTGAAAAAAATACTGGGAATTAAAAGGACAGGTCGTAAAATATAAAGTCCTATATAAACCAAGGACCCCCAAGCACCAAAACTATCTACCCACCTATGCAAATCTTCCGCAGAATGGGGATGGAAAAAAAGCGAAGATGTATGTGCCCACCAAAGTAATACAAGCAACAATGATATACCTACTAAAGCTTTTAATTTATGTATCTTCGTACTTTCATCTACTTCTTCTTGCAATAATTTCACCTACTATCTATATTATTGGCTAATTATAACATAAAGCAGGAAAAGAAACATTAAAAATGACGCTCGCGTGATTATACTACACTTCACTTGAGCGTCATTTTTTAATTTTTTTTCTTTTTTCCTAGATAAGCAGCTGCAATTTCCGGGTTTTCCAAAAGTTCACTCCCGGTACCTTGCATTGTAATATTACCTGTTTCCAATACATAAGCCTTATCAGCAATTTTCAAAGCCATATTCGCATTTTGCTCAATAAGTAAAATCGTCATCCCTTGTTTATTAATTTCCCTAATAATTCTAAAAATATCTTTTATTATAAGAGGAGCAAGGCCCAAAGAAGGTTCATCCATCATCATAAGCTTAGGTCTGCACATTAAAGCTCTGCCCACCGCCAACATTTGTTGTTCGCCGCCGGATAATGTTCCAGCCATCTGCCAGCTACGCTCTTTTAATCTAGGAAACAGTTCGTAAACCCAATTTATATCTTTTTCAATTTCAACATTGTCGCTACGCATATAGGCACCAATTTTTAAATTTTCTAAAACTGATAAGTTAGGAAATACCCTGCGTCCTTCCGGTACTAAAGTTATGCCTGTTTGTACTATTTTTTGCGAATTAAGCCCGTTTATTTTTTGCTCGTTATAAGTAATTTCTCCGGAAGCTACTTTAACCAGACCTATAATGCTGCGCAAAAGCGTACTTTTTCCAGCACCATTTGCACCAATTAAAGTTACAATCTTACCATCAGGCACTTCTAGTGAAATGCCTTTTAAGGCTTCGATTCCACCATAGGACACTACCAAATTCTCTATTTTAAGCATCCTCGTCCACCCCCAAATACGCTTCTATAACACGCTGATTATTTTGAATTTCTGAAGGAATGCCTTTAGCAATAGTTTCACCAAAATCTAAAACATAAATGCGATCGGAGATTTCCATAACTAGCCCCATATGATGTTCAATCATAAAGATTGTCAAATTATATTCATCGCGAATTTCTTTAATAAAACTCGTTAACTCTTCTGTTTCCTTAGGATTCATGCCCGCAGCCGGTTCGTCTAGAAGCAGCAATCTTGGTTCTGTTGCTAACGCCCGTACAATTTCTAAGCGACGTTGTTTACCATAGGGCAAAGACGAAGCTTTTTCTTCGCGCATATCCCACAAGTCTACTTTGCGTAATAACGCTTCTACCTCTATTTCTGCTTTGCTTTGTTCCGCATTATACCACGGTAAATGCAACGCAGCTGACATGAAATCTGATTTTATATGCAAATGTTTTGCAATAATTACATTTTCATAAACCGTCAGGTCTTTAAACAGTCTGATATTTTGGAAAGTACGCGCAATACCAATTTTAGCGATTTCGCTAAGTTTCATGCCGGTAATATCACATTCTTTACCATTCTTGTCAGTATAGACTACGGTTCCCTTAGTAGGAGTATAAACCCCTGTAATCATATTAAAGGCAGTCGTTTTACCGGCACCATTAGGTCCAATAAGAGCAACTATTTCATGTTCATTAATTTCCAATTCCAAATTATTTACGGCAGTAACACCGCCAAATTGCATGGTAACAGCATTTGTTTTTAGAATACTACTCATTGGGATGCTCCTTTCCGCTTAAAAAAGCCGAGAGGATTTTTGCAAAACGCTATCAGCTTGCTCCAAGTAATTTCTCTGGTACCCATAATACCGTGTCGCCAGAAAAGCACGCAGGCCATTAGTAATGCTGAAAACATAACCATACGTAAGCCTGGACGGAAAAGTGGTATCATAGTGCCAAAAATTTCTAAAGGTTCATCAAATATACGCAAATATTCTAGGCCTGCTGTAACTATCACAGCCCCCAACATGCTGCCTGTAATACTGCCCATACCACCTAAAACTATAATAAGCAGAAAGTTGTACGTCAATGTAAATAGAAAGTTTTTAGGATCAACGGTACCAAGTAAAGCGCCATATAATCCACCACCAATACCAGCAAAAAATGCGCTAATCATAAAGGCTAAGCATTTATGTTTATAAAGATTTATACCCATAGCTTCCGCGGCTATTTCATCTTCACGGATAGCCTTAAATGCCCGACCATACGAAGAATTAATTAATGCCGCAATAAACGCAAAAGTAATGGCTGTAACCACAAAAATATAACGAACATCATTTAACGGCGGAATATCTTTAATACCTAGTGCTCCATTTGTAAAAGAAGATGCATTGGTAATGCAAATACGAATTATTTCAGAAAATCCCAAAGTTGCAATAGCCAAATAGTCTCCACGCAAACGCAAGACCGGTGTGCCGATAAGGAACGCTACCAACGCAGCCAAAAGTCCGCCAACTATAAGCGCCAGCCACACAGGCATTTGAATACCGGCAATAAGTGGATTCATTGGTACAGCATAAAAAACATTGGCTCTTAGTTCCACCGGAACAGTAAAAATACCAACAGTATAAGCACCTATAGCCATGAAGCCAGCCTGTCCCAGCGAAAACTGTCCTGTGAAACCATTGGTTACATTCATAGACAGACCAATAATTGCATAAATTAAGCATAAGTTAACAATACGACGTATATAAGAATCTAGTTCACCATTAACAAACCAAGACACACAAAAAAGCACTATTAGTAAAATTGCGGATAAGATTAAATCTCTTTTGTTTTTCATGATTACACCTTCTCCGTTGTTCTCTCGCCTAAAATACCTGTAGGCCGGTAGAACAATATAATAATAAGTACGATGAAAGCGAAAGCATCACGATAGCCTGATAATTCCGGGAAAAAAGCAACAATCAAAATTTCCCCAAGTCCCAGAATAAAGCCGCCTAACACAGCCCCTTTAATGTTCCCAATACCGCCTATAACGGCGGCAATAAAACATTTTAGACCCGGCATAACACCCAAATACGGAGTTATACCCGGATACCTAATTCCCCACATAATAGCTCCGATAGCAGCTAAAGCTGAGCCAATAATAAAAGTCATAGATATAATATTGTCAATGTTGATGCCCATAACGCGAGCTATTTCATAGTCTTTAGAAACCGCTCTCATAGCCATTCCTGTTTTTGTATGGTTTACAATATGAAGTAAAACTAACAAGCTTATTACCGTTATTACAGGAATAACCAAACTAATAGCTTGTATTTTAATACTGCCAACAGCGATATTTTGTGAAAGAAGAGGAATATCAGGGAAACTCATGGGTCTACCACTAAACAAGTAATTAGCTAAATTCTCCAGCAGGAAAGAAGCACCAATAGCCGATATTAATACTGAATTTTTTGGTGCGTCTCGCAAAGGCCGATAAGCCATACGCTCAATAACTGCCCCCAATAATGCCGTAGCAACTATAACACCTATAAAAGTAAAATACCAAGGAACATGAAAAATTGTAATACCAAAATATGCAAAATAACAGGCCATCATAACGATGTCCCCATGCGCAAAGTTAATCATAAGCAAAATGCCATAAACCATAGTATAACCTATGGCAATTAAGGCATATAAGCTGCCTAATGATATTCCATTAACCATATGCTGTGCAAAACTTGCACCTGACATATTTAACAAACCTTGGAAAAACTCCATTTGTTTACACCACCATATAAGAATAAAAAGAATTGCTTCCTTCCTTTTCGGGAAGGAAGCATTAGTATTAAGCTAAGGTAAAAATATTATTTTACGTCAACAAAATCAATATACTTAAATTTGCCATCTTTGACAGTCTTAATAACAGCGCCCTTAATAGGATCACCATTTTTGTCAAGAGTGGTTTTCCCTGTTACGCCTTCCATATCTTTTGTAGTGGCAATTGCGTCACGTATTTTTACAGAATCTGTGGAATTAGCACGTTTTATGCCATCAATAGCAATTAGGTAAGCATCATAAGCCAATGCACTTAAAGCAGATGGCTCGCCTTTATACTCTTTTACATATTCGTCCAAGAATTTCTTGGCTTCGGCAGTAGTAGCTTTTTCACGGTCAAAAGCAGTAGAGAAGGCTACTCCTTCAACATCAGCACCACCAACACTAATAAATTCTTGAGTTTCCCAAGTATCACCGCCCAAGAATGGAGCTGTAATTCCTAACTGACGAGCTTGTTTAATAAGCAAGGCAGACTCAGTAAAGTTGCCTGGTGCAAAAATAGCATCGGGATTCATAGCCTTAATATTTGTCAAAATAGCAGAGAAATCTTTGTCTCCTGTTTGGTAATTAGCAACTTCAATAACACTATCAGGGCCAGCAAGTTTTATAAAAGCATCTTTGAAAAATTTAGCTAAACCAACAGCATAGTCGTTGGAAACTTCTTGTATAATAGCAACTTTTCTAGCACCATTTTTAAAAGCATAGTTAGCCATTACGGTGCCTTGGAATGGATCAATGAAACAAGCACGGAAATAATAATCGTTGTTTGCTGTAACCTGTGGATTTGTACAGCTAGTGCCAATAGCCGGCACTTTACTAGTTTTAACAATGTTACCTGCTGCCATAGACAGCGAAGAACCATAAGAACCTAAAATTACTTTAACTTTGTCTCTTTCAATTAAACGGGCAGCAACAGAAGCAGCTTCCGCCTTATCAGATTTATTATCAGCAATAACCAACTCAACTTTTTTACCAAGGACTTCAGGATGAAGCTTATTAGCCAGCTTAATACCTCGCAGCTCTAATTCACCCCCGGCAGCATTGTCACCTGTTAGCGGTAAAAATACGCCAATTTTAATTACATCAGATTTCTCGGCGTCTTTTTTTGTTCCACCACAACCGGTTAGCACGCCTACCGCTAATGCAGAAACCAAAAGTACAGACATCAATTTTTTCAAATTAATCTTCCCCCTGTATATCATTTTTTTAGTATAACGTCCTTCGACATTCGCTATTATATCACGCCATATTTTGCTTTACAACTAAGACAAATCAGCCTTTTATTTACAAATCAGTACTAAAGTTTTTACATTTATGTATCTTTTACATCTTTTTATCACGGACTTTTTGGTACAATCGCATGTTTTGTTCTTTTGGAAGAGACAAACGCAAAAACGTTTTTGTTTGTGTCCGTTTCCAGTGCACAATTAAATTAAAAATAAAACCTCTTAAAAGCAAATGTTTGCTTTTAAGAGGTTTTATGCCGTTATTTCTACTCTTTTCCTTCTTGCTCAAGCTTCTCCATAGCTGCCGCCCTACCCTTAACATAATCAGTCATTAAAACCTGGGTATCCTGAACTGTGGCCATACCGTGCTGCAGGTTCTTTTCTAAGAAGGGATATATTCTCTCCAATCTTTCACGTTTATCTACCAACTGAATAACAACAGGTAAATTAATGGGATCCGTAAAATTAATCAAAAAGCGCTTTTCCATACCTCGTTTTTGGCTGGCATAGCCCTCAATGCACTTGAAAACAGTACCACCGGCAATGCCGGCTTTTCTTGCTTCCTCGAAAATACATTTGTAAATTGGTTTGTCCTGGTAATAAACATCCTCACCTACATAAACAGTTAAAATCGTCAAGGTTTTGAATTCTGCTGCCATATTAATCCACTCCTCATCATATTTTTCTGTTATAAACTTCAATATCACATCATAACATTTCGTTAAGACTACCGGTGCGATACCCCTGCAAATCCAAAGTAACATACAAAAAGCCTAACTTTTTTAAATAAGCAGTAATTTCAGCTCTTATTGCAGGGTCTAACAATTTGGCAAAATCTTCCTGTCCCACCTCCACTCTGGCTAAATTACAATGGCAGCGTACTCGAAGTTGCGTGCAACCAAGCTTAGCCAAAAACTCTTCAGCAGCATCTACTCTCGCCAATTTCTCCTCAGTTAAAATCTCACCATAAGGAATTCGCGACGCCAAGCAAGCGGCTGATGATTTATCCCATGTAACAATACCCAATTTATGTGACAATTCCCTGATATCTGATTTTGTTAGCTCCGCGTAACGTAAGGGGCTGACAATTTTCAATTCCTCCAAAGCACGCATTCCCGGCCTATAGTCTCTAGTGTCATCTAGATTAGAACCGTCAGCTATTGTCTTTATTCCTTTCTTTGCTGCTTCTTGCTGCAGTAAAGAAAATATAGCTTTTTTACAATAGTAACATCTGTCAGGTGGATTTTGGGCTACAAATGGAATTTTCAAAACATCAACTGTTAATATCTCGTGAGCTATACCTAATCGTTGAGCAAACTGTCGTGCAAATTCAGTTTCTGCAGGGGGATTAAAAACAGATTGCACAGTTATGGCAAGCGCCTTATCTCCAAGTTCCTGCCTAGCCACCGTGGTCAAAAAGCTGGAATCCACGCCTCCTGAAAATCCTATAACAACACTACCCAACTCGTGTAAATAAACTTTCAATTTCTCGTATTTTTCTTCAATGTTCACTATCTTTACCTCGTGCACCGGCGTGCTTTTTACGCCAAATTAAATAACCCACACCGCTAGACAAAAGTATTAATGCCAGCCAGCCTGCAGCCTTAAATGGATTACAATAAGTAACAGTTGCCTGCATTGGAGTATCCTCTCCCATAGCTAAAACCCATGTCATAGTTTTACCATCTTCAGAAACAATTGCAGCATTACTGCTAGTTGCCCTAGTAGGAAGTTTTAAAACAAAGCGCAAATCAATTTGCTTGATCAAATTTTGCATCAACCATTGTTCGTTGGTCTTAAGATTTTTGCCTTGATTAGTTTTTAAGTTCAGATGAGTATTAACAGTTACTGTATCAAACAGCAACCCTCCTGCTACTGTAACTATGGGATTGGCACTATCAGCTTCTTTTGACGTTCCCCCCGTTTTCTCTTTTTTGGTTCCCTGCACAGCCTTTTCCAATTTGTCGAACCGAAAAGCATCTAACACTTTGGAATTTTGCACATCGCTAATATTATTATAGTGTTTATGTGCTAAAAATCCCGTCATGTCACCATCTGCTACGTCACTAACCGCATATCCATCCTTGCTGAAATCGCTGCGGAAAGAATCAAGACCCTTAGCTAGAACAGGCACTGCCACTAACTTACAATCTATATCCGCCGCACCCATACGGGATATATCCAAGGTGATGACGCCCCTTGCACAACCGGTCAAACCTACTGTCAAACAGATTAGCAATAGCAAAAATATTTTTTTCATAGGCTAGCTCCTAACGTTTTCTATTAACCATATCCACTAATGCCTGTTCACGCAATGCTGTTTTCAATATTTTTCCCGTAGCACTTTTGGGCATTTCCGCTCTAAACAAAATTTCTCTTGGCACTTTATAAGGAGCAATTCTTTCCAATAAGTATTTGCGTAGCTCTCGTTTATCAAGCTCATAGCCTGCATTTAAAACTATGTATGCGCAAATAGCCTGCCCTCTCAATTTATCAGGAATACCAATAACGGCCGCTTCAAAAATAGCCGGATGTCTATATAATACTTCTTCTATCTCGCGCGGATAAACATTTTCTCCACTAGAAATTATCATATCCTTTAAGCGATCCACAATGAAAATAAACCCTTCTTCATCCTTGTAGGCCAAATCTCCCGTATGCAGCCAACCATCGCGCAAGGTCGTTGCCGTTTCCTCAGGAAGGTTAAGATATCCTAGCATAACATTGTCACCGCGCACGCACAATTCACCAACCTCGGATGTTCCCACTTGTTCGTCATTTTCATTTAAAATATGTACTGTAACTCCTGGGAGTGATGGACCTATAGACCCCAACTTTATAGCATTTGTAGGATTAACAGAGACTACAGGGGATGCTTCTGACAAACCGTAACCTTCTTGTACAGGTTTACCAAATTTATTTTTAAACCCTTCTGCTAAAATACGTGGCAAAGGTGCTCCACCGCTAATAAAATATCTAATACCGGCTAGTTCTTCAGGTTCTGCTCCTTTGTAGAATAATTGAATCATGGTGGGAACGCCGGCAAAAGTATTAACATTATGGGCTGCTATAAGTTTCATTGTATCTTTGAAAATATAAGTTTCCTGTATAACAATAGTAGCACCGTGGTACAACGGCCCACTTATGGAAACCGTCCAGGCAAAGCAATGATACATAGGCAATACGCACAATGCGGAATCTGTTGAATAGGTCTTTACTACCTCTGTAAATTGCATAGTATTAGCAACTAAATTCTTATGGCTAAGCATAGCTCCCTTGGGAATACCGGTAGTTCCTGAAGTATATATTATAGTGCAGTTATCGTTTTCCTCCATGGTATAATTAACAAATTCATGGTCGGTTATCTGACACATATCCTCATAGTCAAATTGCAACAGACCACTTTCATAGCCAATTTCCGCTAAAGCCTCTGTCATCTCCAATTTCTGACGTGTTACCATAAATTTCATGGAAGCATCTTTAACGATGAAAGCAACCTCTCTTGCCGCCAGCTGAAAATTGAAAGGCACTACTACGGCACCGGCTTTAATAATAGCAAAATAAGAAACTACAAAATCTGTGCAATTCTTACTGAGCAAACCAACCTTATCACCTTTTTTCACCCCGCGGCTTTGTAAATAGTTGGCCCATTGGACAACTTTTCTTCGCAACTGACCATAAGTTGTTATTTGGTTCTTAAAAATAAGTGCTGTTTTGTCTCCCGGATGCTCGGCGATAATATCAAAATATAACATTCTATAATGTCCCCCCAAATAATTTGCATATTTATCTTTATATTATACTAGACATAGTCCTAAAATGCTAAATTTTTCCTTTTTTTCTACCTCACTCTTGCATATTACCTTTAAATTAAGTAGTATTATGGTAAGAATAAAATAAAGGAGTGGCTCTCAATGACTGAAATAAAGATAGGTCTTACCGCTACAGCTATGGAAACTGTACTATATACCAATATCGCTTCTGCTTTAGGCAGCGGAAACTTGAGTGTTTATGCTACCCCCGCTATGGTCGCTCTCATGGAAAAAGCAGCCTGTAATGCCCTAAATCCCTACTTAGAATCAGATTCTTCCAGTGTAGGAATTAGTATGAACATTACTCACGACTCTGCAACCTTACCCGGCAAAATCATTACCGCCACAGCAGAATTAGTGGAAATAGATGGTCGCAAACTAACCTTTAAAGTAAGTGCACAAGATGAATATGGAATTATTGGTAAGGGTACACATCAGCGTTTTATTGTCAACAAAGATAAATTTATTGCTAAATTAAAAAATAAAGAGAGCAAATAAAAATTACTCCTACGGGAGTAATTTTTATTTGCTCTCTAATGTTTTATATTACTCTTCTAGCGAAGAATACTCTGCAAAAATGTTTGTAACCGTTCATTTTTAGGATTATCAAAAATAGCATCCGGGGTCCCTTGTTCTTGCACAATACCATCAGCCATAAAGATTACCTTCTTGGCAACTTCTCTGGCAAAACCCATTTCATGTGTAACAACCACCATGGTCATATTTCCATCAGCCAAGTTACGCATAGTCTTTAAAACTTCTCCTGTAAGTTCAGGATCCAAAGATGATGTAGGTTCATCAAAAAGCATAATATCAGGATTCATCGCCAAAGCCCTAGCAATAGCCACCCTTTGTTGTTGACCCCCTGATAACTGATTAGGATATGCGTTAGCTTTGTCGTCCAAACCTACTTTGGCCAAAAGTTCTAGGGCTATAGGCATAATTTCTTCTCTAGACTGTTTCTTAACAACTAATGGAGCCTCTAAAAGATTTTCTAAAACCGTCATGTGAGGAAATAAGTTGAACTGCTGAAAAACCATGCCCATTTTTCCGCATATTTTTCTAGATTCAACAGCGGAAGCATATTCGCCATCTTTGACTAAATAACTATTTTCAATGGAAATAGAACCACCATTAACTACTTCTAAACGATTTAAGCAGCGCAAAAGTGTACTTTTTCCCGAACCGGATGGTCCAATAATTGCAACTACCTCGCCACGGCCAAGCTCTAAGGTAATTCCTTTTAAGACTTCCAACTCACCATAACTCTTTTTAACATTTTCCATCTTTATTATAGCTTCATTCATATTTCCCACCTACTCCTCATATCTAGCGTAGTGTTTCTCTAGCCAATTAAACACTCTGGTAACCCCAAAGGTCATCACTAAATAAAAACAAGCTGCAATAAAAAAAGGTGTCATATCAAACTCTCTTTGTACAATGGTACGTGCTGCTCGCAATAGATCATTCATAGCTAATACATAAACTAAAGATGTATCTTTAACCAAAGTAATAGTTTCATTCCCTATAGGAGGTAAAACCCTTTTTATCATCTGTGGAACAATAATACGTCGCATAGTCTGCACATAGGTAAATCCTAAAGTTTTTGCTGCTTCGTATTGCCCTTTAGGAATAGATTGAATGCCGGCACGGAAAATTTCTGCAAAATACGCCGCATAATTCAATACAAAAGCCAAAAGTGCTGAGGTTACGTCCGGAAGCCTAATACCAAATGCAGGTAAGGCAAAATACACAAACAAAAGTTGTAACATTAGTGGTGTTCCACGCATAATCCAATTATAAAATTCGACAGCCATATTAAGTGGTTTTATATCAGAAATACGTGCCAAAGCCAAAAGCAATCCAAGAGGAATAGACAAACACAAGGTTACAGCAAAAAGTGCTACAGTAATGCGACACCCCTCAAGTAGCGGTACCATCATTCTCAAAATTTCATCCATCTGTTTACACAACCCATCCAAATTTCTAAGAGTGTTATTATTATATCATATTGTACAGATAAAAAACTACGTTTTGCAATGTTAACCGGCAAATAGCTTCAAAAATCATGTTAACACTAAATAATAAGAAATTTATATATAATATATATTAGCCATAACGTAACAGTTTGCAAGTTTACATTAAAAAACCCTCGCAAGAGGGCTTTTTTGTTTTAGCTAACATTAAAACATAGTAGACAAATATACGGCAATTATTTTGCTGAGTGTATTTTTATTTGCAAAAAGTTATTAGCCGTTTTTAATGGAGCTAGGAGCATTAACATTATAAAATTCCTGGTATCTTTTAAGTTCCCGCTTCAAAAGATTCGGAGTATCAAGTCCATATGGGCAATTTTGTTTACAGTGTCCACATTCTATACAATTATTGATTAAATCCATTTTTTCCTTAAAGCTGTCTTCCATGAATTTTTGGTAAGGTGCCCGCTTTAATAGTAATGATATTCTTGCTTGGGTAGGTATTTCTATCCCTACCGGACAGGGCAGACAATATCCACATCCTCGGCAAAAATCTCCTGCAAGTTCAGCCCTATCTTGTTGTATAATTTTCCACATTGCTGCGTCCAAGACAGGAGGATTCTTTTCTAACTCTATAAACTCATCCAATTCAGATATTTTTTGAATTCCCCATATTGGTACCAAATTATCAAATTGTCTTAAAAATGCAAAGGTACTAGCAGCATTAGTAATTAATCCACCAGATAAAGCCTTCATGGCAATAACACCAACGCCGTTTTCTTTACATACATCAATAAGTTTTAAATCTGCCTCCGCTGAAATAGAATTCAAGGGAAATTGTATAGTGTCATACAATTTTGATTCTGCTGCCTGCACGGCATTTTTTATATCATGATTTGTTATACCGATAAAGCGAATCATGCCTTTTTTCTTCGCTTCCAGTAACCCTGCATAAAGGCCTTCCTGATCTTCCGGATTAGGCAACTCTTTAGGGTTATGTAATTGATAAACATCTATATAGTCTGTTTTTAAATTTTTAAGACTAGTTTCCAAATGATTAAATAACGTTTTTTTATCTTTGGCATGGCTTTTAGTGGCAATGATTATATTATTTCTTACATCAGATAGTGCATAGCCAATTTTTTCTTCACTATCTGAGTACTGCCTTGCAGTGTCAAAAAAGTTTATACCATTATCGTAAGCCTTTCTTAGTATGGATTTAGCCGTTTCAAAAGTAACTCTTTGTATGGGCAATGCACCAAATCCACTTCTGCTTACCATTAAATTAGTTTTGCCCAACCTTATTTTGTCCACCCAAACTCCTCCTTTTTTACGCTAGCTGAATCCAAAAACATCGTTTTATTCTACTGCAAGATCCCTTATTTCTAAGGGTCCAACTTTTTATTTAAAGCAAGATATTATCTATATTCTATCACATTAAAATGCAAATAAAAAAACAGAGAATTTTTATAGTAAAATTCTTAACAAAAATCAGTCTCATTTAATGATCTAAAAATATAGGTCACAAAATTAAATACTCATAAAAGCAAAAGGACCAATGGCTATGCCATTGGTCCTTAAAATTTAATGTTATTTCAAAATATCAGAGCCAAACCATTTTGTACTTATCTTCCCTGCTGTCCCATCTTTCTTCATTTCATTCAAGACCTTTTGTACTTCTCCTTGCAATTTTGTATCATCTTTGCGGAAACCAATGCCAAAATCACCAATAGGTCCTACAGGTGTAGGCAAACAAACAAATTTATCAGGTTTCTTACTCATATAGTAACGGCCAACAATTTCATCAGTTATAATAGCGTCCAAACGGCCTGCTTCTAAATCCATCATAGCGGCAATACAATCAGGATATTTTTTAACTTCTTTAAGCGTAGCGGCAAAAGCTTTATCATTCTCCAAGTTTTGTTCAGCAGTAGAAGCACTTTGCATGCCTACAACCTTACCTTTCAAATCAGCTTGCCCCTTAATAGCAGAACCCTTAGCTATGAAAATAAGTTGTTTACATTCCATATATGGATCACTGAAAAGCATATTCTTTTTACGTTCTTCCGTAATGTTTAGACCATTCCAGATACAATCAATGCGGCCACTCTTTAATTCAGCTTCTTTACTAGACCAATCAATGGGCTTAAATTCCACAGGACGGCCAAGACGTTTAGCAGCCTCTTTTGCCATGTCAATATCAAAGCCAACTATTTCATTTTTTTCATTTTTGAATCCCATAGGTGGAAAATTATCATCGAGACCTACAACTATTTTTTTGTTACTATCTTTCTGAGTAGCGGCCTTTTTATCCCCACCACACCCTGCAATGAGACCTGCAGTAATCATTACTGCCAACATAAACACCATAACTTTTTTCACGTAACAAACCCCCTCGATTTTACTTACTTGTTTATTATAATTTAGTAATTATAAAAAGTAAACTACTATTGTTTTGGTGTGTTAATAATTAAGGCCATAAATACAAGATCTGAACTTTCAGTGTTTTTTAGGCCATGGGATCCACCATCATAACAAAAAGTAACATCTCCGGCAACAACAGGTACTTCTTCTCTATTGTCTGTATATATACCTTTACCGGACAATATATAATATGTTTCGTTATTGCCCTTGTGCTGGTGATAACCCAGTGCGCATCCTGGTTTTAAAGTTACTTGCGCAAACATAGGACTTTGCCCTTGAAAAAGCTCCTCATCAACAATATGCTCAATAATAACATTCCCTGTTTCTTTGTTTTCTCTTATTTGTTTTTTCTTTTCATGAAAAACTGCCATCTGTTATACCCCCTCCTGTTTCTTTTCTGTCTCTAAACTATAGTCCTTACCATCTGTAACAATTCTAACGTCTCCGTCTACAAAAGTTCCATAGAACTTAATGTTATGAGACTTAATACGCTCCACAGTTTTTTTGCTGGGATATTTATCCGCAGCCGCCCTATTTTTTATACCATAACTAGCAACTGCTACTTGTGGATTAACAACGTTCAACCAAGCATCACTGGTTGATGCATTACTTCCATGATGACCAACTTTAAGTACATTGGATTTTAGTTCATCTTGAGGATAAAGTCTAATTATATGTTCTTCGGACTCCTTATAACTATCAGCAGCAAACATCATAGAAAAGTCTTTATACACTAGTCGCATGACCAAACTGTTTGGATTAAGATTAGTATCACCAGGCACTGTAATCTTTTGCTCCACAGGCCATAACACTTCAAAATAGGCCCCATCTGCAATAGGGATTTTCATAGGTGCCTGTATCTTAGTTTTAGTAATATGCTTATCAGCTATAAGCTTGAGAATTTTAGGATAAAGCTTGGAATCAGGTTTAATAAGTTCTGTATCATACACCTGTTTAATCTTAAAACTATTTAGCAGTGCCGGCATCCCACCAATATGATCTTTGTGTGGATGCGTCATAAATATTATGTCAAATTTGTCAACGCCAAGAGCACGCAAATGTCCAACCAAATTATTGCTGTTTTCCTTTAGCCCTGTATCTATTAAATAATTTTTACCGCCTATTTGAATAAGGATAGAATCTGCCTTACCGACGTTCATAACATTAACAACAAGCTTTTTAGACTGTACATTATTTTGCAAAGTTGCCATTTTTACTGCCGGCGCTTGTTTTTTTGCGTCTGCACTAATATTGGTTTTACAACCGGCAAAAGAAAATATAATACTTAAGCAAACCAGTAACCGAACCCATATGTTTAGCATCGGCCTAGCCTCTTTTCATTTTACTCCGTTATTTCTAATTTTAATTTATCATTATCCTGAGCGGCTGTTTCAAATACCTCTAACAAACGTTCACCATATTCACCTAAGCTGTCTTCCTCAGCAATTTTATTGGAAATTATGATTTTAGTTTTTTCATCAACTTCTGTCAAACAATCATATAGTGCATCCAAGTTAGCACCATAATGATTCGGAAAAGAAAAAACATCTCCCAAATATTCTTGCAGTTCCTCCGGTGTAGAAAAATCCCCAGCCATTATATGTATTTTTTTCATAAATATTTCCCCCTAATATAGCTTTTCAAAATTTTTATAATGATCTCCAGAATAATATATATTTCCATCATTAGAAAAAATTATCCGTTTGGAGCCCCGATTACCCTTAATGTAATCAATATCACATTCTCTATATGTGCGGCCTGCGACAACAGGCAATTTGTCCTCAAAGTTACCGAACTTATCGCCGCCAATACTCTTACCAGGTGCTACCTCATCTAACGTCCCCTTATGCTTCCACCCCAATTTCATGGCTGTTTTCTTTGTTATAAAATTACTAGGCAATTTATTGTAAGTATGAAGGTAAAGAGCTACATCGTCTCTAGAAGTGTATACCCCGTTTTCTTCTATTTGCACAGTTGCCTTTGGCAATATTGAATCAGAAGAATTATTTATGGTGGTATTCTTACCACACCCTATAACAACTATTGTTAAAAGCACCATGCCAACTAAAAGTGCCAGCAATCTTTTCATAACCCTTACCTCCCTCTAATCAACTGAGAGTAAAACCGCAGGTATTACTTTATGTTTTTTTGCGCAATAGCAATTAACCCATAGCCATTATTACGCACAAAAGCAAAAACGTCAATACTATTACATTATTAAAGTACTTTCAATTATTGTTTTATTAAATCTTCATTTTGTTCTTTATTTTACTTTTTCTTTATAAATAATTGCATAAATACCGGCAACAAGGACCGCTCCACCTAGGATATTCCCCAAAGTTACAGGCAATAAATTGTTCATAAAAAATGTTTCCCATGTGGCATGTAAAGGAACCGCTCCACTCACAGCTAAGTAACGAGGGTCGCTTCCCGTTAATATTCCTAGGGGTACAAAAAACATATTAGCCACACAATGTTCCATACCCATAGCAACGAAAGCCATAGTAGGAAACCAAAGTGCTATAATTTTTCCGGTAATATCCTCGGCTGCTGAAGCTGCATACACCGCAAGACAAACAAGCCAGTTGCACCCTACAGCACGCCAAAAAGCATCTCCAAAGCTTAAGGCACATTTACTATTGGCAATGCTTACAATTGAATTAGCCCAAGGCATCGTACTATGTCCCGCAGAATTTATAGTTTCAAAAATTATTCCACTACTATAAGCCATAAAGTAGGCTACAAATAAAGCTCCCACAAAATTGCCACTCCAAGAATAAATGCCGCTTTTGCAAGCGGATACAATAGAGATGTTTTTGCGATAACCTGCTGCCGCCAAAGACATGCAGTTTCCAGTAAACAAATCCGCTCCGCAAACTATAACCAGCATCAGTCCTAAAGGGAAAACCGCGGCAAAAACAAGTTTAGCCATGGATCCCCACACAGATATTGGCAAAAATGCCGCACAACGAATTGCCAAAAATCCCCCCAAAGCAATATATGCTCCGGCTAAAAAGGTTAGTCCGCAAGTCCCTGCAAAAGACTGTTTAGTTCTACCTACCCCACCTCCAACAATTGTGTCTAAAAGTGCATTAGGTGCTTTAAATGTCATTGTAAACCTCCCATAAAATTACTTATTATTAGCCACACTACATAATTCTCTAATATTTTCAGAGGAGCTTTACCAACCATGAAACTCTTCAGAAGTCATTATATATTACCCAAATTTGTCTTTCAATATGTTTTTCACAAAAAAGTTCCTATTCATGCAGGAATAGGAACTTTTTTTATTTCACAACCGGAATTTTGATTGCCTTTAATGTAAGTTCTGCATTAGCATCCAGCAAAAGTGGCTCAGCTTTAACTAGCGCTTTATTATTGACACTGCTGTCAGCATAACCAATACCGCCTGTACTACAATCCTCAACACGCAAACCGGATTTGAATTTTTCATTTACTATATCATCAATAATTGAATAAACGGCATTATCTACGCGCTTAAGAGCGCTAGTTAAAATATAAGGGCGAGCTTCTTCCGGTGCTGTATCCCTTTGATTTGTATCACAACCAATTGCCAATTTTTTCACTTTGGCAGCGGCAATAAACAATCCTTTGCCACTCATACCGGCTGCATGAAATATAACGTCTACACGTTCACCATACATCTGCAAAGCTTTTTTCTCCAACTTCTCAGGATCCGTAAAACTCCCCACAAAATCACTTTTAACCTTAATAGCAGGATTGACGTAATAGGCGCCGGCCTTATAACCACTTAGTAATTCTTGATTTGAACGAAGATTTTTGTAGCCGCCAATAAATCCGATATTTTTAGTATTTGTAGTAGCACCGGCGGCAATTCCTGCTAAAAATCCCGCTTCCAAATCATTGAATTTCACACATAACAAATTAATCATACCTAAATTTTTATCCCCGTCAATGACTACAAATTTTGTTTTCGGTCTACTTGCAGCAAGTTTGGCAAAAATAGGTAGATAAACATCACCTAGCCCAATAATAAAATCATTTTTATTACCAAGTTTAGTAATATCCTCTACACTAAGTTTGTCTGCTTTCTTATTTATGAAAACATCCATATTTAATTTTGGTGCAAAACTAGTCATGGCTCTATTCATGCCTTCGTAAGCCATTTGATTAAACCCTTGATCGTTAGTTGGGCCTCCATAGCATATAAGTCCTTGTACATCTGCAGCTTGCACTGCTGTATTTAACATTAAAGACATAACTAGGGTTAACAATAAAATTTTACCTGTCTGCCACTTCATGGTTTAATCGCTCCTTTATTTTTTGCCTGCATAGCCATTTCCTTACTGGTCTTAAAAAGTCTGGCTATACTGGAAATAAGCAAGATTCCTAAGGCAATAGCAGTAGCATCCAAAGATGCTTGAACCATTTTTTCCATGCCCACATTATATGCGTTTAGCATAAAAAAATTCATAGCACGATACAATGGTAATCCAGGGACCAAGGGAATGATACCCGGAATAGAAAAGACTGTTACCGGTTCTTTGAATATCCGTGCAAAAAATTCACTTATTACCGCCAAAATTATTGTACCCATGAAATTACTAAACATAGAACTATAGCCCAAACCATCTTTCAGATAAATATAAATAGCAAATCCTATAGCCCCTACTAGTCCTCCTGGTATAAGTACTCTGCGCGGAGTGTTAAAAAGTTTACCAAAGGCTATGGTCGCTATAAATGCAAATAATATAGAAATTAGCATTGTAACCTCCTATGCATGCCAAATACCTAATACTGCCGCCATGCCTATAGCTAGTCCCCCTACTAACAATAGGGCTTCGCTAACGCGAGTATTCCCGCTCATCAAATCCCCTGCCATATAATCCCGCAAACCGTTGGTAAATGCTACCCCTGGTAAAAATGGCATAATAGCGCCAACTGTCATTTTCTCCATGCTATTGCCCGGAATAATTTTTTGAAAAATCAGAGCTACCGCACACAAAATAACCCCAGCCAAGGTTGTTTCCCAAAAGCTGCTGGGACGAAAAGGTGAAATCTGTTTTAAAACCAACATAGCAATAGCGGCCGCAAAAAAAGCTCCAATAAACTCGTAAACATCACCGCCAAGAACTACAGCAAAGCAAGCAGCAGCTAGTCCTGAAGATATGGTCTCTACATAATACGGTCTAGGAGGCCTCTCTAATTTTTCCCGCAATATATTCATTGTTTCTTCATAATCATACTGCCAATCATAAAAGCTAAAAGCCAGTTTATTTATTTCGCTAATAAGACCTAAATCCGTACCCCGCCTGTTCACTCTATACATGCAGGTAAAGCCGCTGGCGACCTCATTACTGACAATAATAACCGATGGTGTGCAAAACACTGACACCGTATCCATTCCTCTTAAATTGCACATTCTTACTATAGTGTCTTCTACCCTATAAGTTTCTGCTCCACTGCAAAGCAAAATTTTACCGGCAGTAATAGCAATTTCCAAAACTTGTTCTTTCGTCATCGCCATAATCTTTTCGCAAGTCATATTGCACCCCTTTGTACAGATACATACGTCATGTCCGATAACTATTTATACATTAAAAATTGTTTTTATTGCTGCTTTAAATTTATTTGCTCCACCCATAGAAGGATGCGGAACGGTATTACAAGCTACACCGTATTTAGCCAAAGTTCCTGCCGCTTTTTGTCCTATAGCAATTACTTCCATATCGGGGACCAATCCCAATAACATTTTAGCGTAAACAATTCCAATATCAAGCTCTGCTTTAGAAGGTGTCCTATTAGTTAAAACTTTACCAGCTTTATATGGATGAAAAGGGAAAATATTCCACAATATACTCTGAAAAGGCGATAAACCATGTTGAGCTAATTGCCCCCACATAACAGTAGCCGTAGGTTCATTAAACCCTTCTTCTCGCTGTTTCTTATTGAGCAACTGACTGCTTGGGTTACTAGTTCTCTGGTAATTCCATTCACCCAACACCACTTCCGGCGACACTGTAGGATGAAAACCTAGCAATATTCGTTCACTAGTCATTGCCATTCCTGAAAAATGGCCTCCTTGATAACCTAACCCTTCGGCAATAAACAGATACTTTGCGTTTCTGCGCAAAGTTAAATATCGCAGCAAGTTGTTTGCCCTAATCGCCGGTGCCTCAGGTCCTATATCACAAATAGCATCATAATCTGCCCATGGATTAAAAGTTTCTTCACCCTTGTATGCTTGTAATTGTTTTACAAAATTTTCCATTATTCTAAACTCTCCATTATTTGCTCCCATTTTACCATAAGTTTGGCAATAGTTGTTTTATATTCTTCATATTCTTTTGCCATGTCCGCACTAGCTTCAAAAGACGTTTGATTAGACGGATCAGCAATTTTCGCTTCCAACACCTTAAGCATTGCTTCTTGTTCACGAATATTAAGTTCAATTTTAGGCAAAAGCTTTTCCGCCTCGCTTTGACTATAGCGTTTTTCTTTTTGCGAAACGGCGATTATTTGTTTGTTAACACTTTGTTCTTGCTTGCTTGCCCCAGTGGCAGGTTGAGCCACTAGTTCAGCCTTCTTTTTTTCTCTTTGTTCGAGATAAAAATCGTAATTTCCCTTATAATCATGCATAGTCCCAGCATCAATTTCCCAAATTCGTTCAGCTACTTCATTTACCAAATAACGATCATGACTGACTAATAACACTGTACCATCAAAAGTTTCCAAGGCAGCTTCTACGGCTTCCTTAGCCAAAATATCCAAATGGTTGGTAGGTTCATCTAGGAGCAGGCAATTTGCACCGTCTAGGACCAATTTCAAGAGTACCAGCCGTGCCTTTTGTCCACCGGACAGCGTTCCTATCTTTTTGAATACTTCCTCACCCCTAAAAAGCATGCTTCCCAAGAGTTTGCGGGTCTGTTCGTCTGTATAACCATATTCATTAAGAAAATTGTCCATAATAGTTTCGTTTGCATTCAAACGTTCATAACTTTGGGAAAAATAGCCTATTTGTACCCTATTACCAATCTTAGCCGTACCCCTTAAAGGAGCTATTTCTTGCAAAATCGTTTTTAATAGGGTGGTCTTACCTGCCCCATTAGCGCCTAAAACAGCAATTTTCTCGCCACGTGTAAGGACTAAATTAATATTTTTAACTAAAACGTTTTCTCCGTAACCAACATTCAGATCCTCTAGCACGATTACCTTTTCTGCCGATTCCGCTGCCTTTGGCAAACGCAGTGTAAACTCTTCAGTCTGCACAGGTGCTTCTATTCTCTCTAAGCGGTTCAACTGGGACTGGCGGCCGCGAGCCATTTTGCTTTTAATTCCCGCTTTAAACCGTCTTATGTAATCTTCTGTCCGTACTATATATTCTTGTTGAGCCTCATAGGCAGCTTCACGTGTTACTATTTGTATTTCTTTCTGTGCCAAATACTTCGTATAATTCCCTTTAAAATGTGCCAGAGTCTTTGCTTCCATTTCCAGAATTTTTTCTGCCACATTATCCAAGAAAAATCTGTCATGACTTACTACCAAAAGACCGCCTTTAAATTCTTGCAAATATTTCTCCAGCCATTCAGTCATTTTAATATCCAAATGATTTGTAGGTTCATCCAAAATTAAAAGATCAGGAGAATTTACTAGTGCTGCCGCCAACATAATTCTGGTTTTTTGTCCCCCGGAAAAATGCTCGGCATTTTTATGCCACACTTCTTCCAAAAAGCCTAGGCCAATTAAAACCCTTTTAATATTAGACTCATAGTGGTAGCCATCTAGCTGTTCATATTTAAGTGTGGTTCTTGCATAATCTGCCAACACCTCTTCCAGTTTTGCTCCTGGTTTTGTTGTAGCAGCCAAAGTTTCCAGCCTCGCCATTTTTTCACGCAATTTTACAATATCCTGACAAGAACCAAGCATAAACTCCCAAAGTGAACCTGCTCCCATATCAGCAAAACCCTGCTGAACATATCCTAAACGCAAGTCACTTTCATAGCTGATGTTGCCTTCGTCCACAGTTTCCGGTTGCAAAAGACAGCGTAAAAGAGTTGTCTTCCCACTACCATTTACACCAACTAATCCAACTTTTTCACCTTTACTAATAGTAAAGCTAACATTTTTAAAAATACTATGAATGCCAAAACTTTTGGCAATATTATCCACTACTAATTGCATTAATTAACCTCTTTCATAAAACTATTAAGAGAGGGGCTGCAAAACCTCCCCTCTCCTATATTTTGCTGCTTACTCTAAATAGCCTTTGGGATGGCTGGAGTGCCATCTCCAAGCTGTTTCTACTATATCTTCAATTTTGCTGAATTGTGGTTCCCACTTGAGTTCTTTTTTTATTTTAGCTGAAGATGCCAATAGAATTGCAGGATCACCCGCTCTTCTTCCCTGCTCAGCTACAGCAAAATCTTTACCGGTAACTTTTTTCACCGTACTAATAATTTCACGCACAGAAAATCCCTGTTCGGAACCAAGATTATATACTTTGCTGCTACCACCATTGTACAAATGCTGAAGTGCTAACACATGGGCTTTGGCCAAATCACACACGTGAATGTAATCACGAATACATGTTCCATCAGGTGTATTATAATCCGTGCCAAAAATAGAAACACTGCTATGAATACCCTGTGCAGTTTTAATTACCAGGGGAATTAAATGACTTTCCGGATTGTGATCCTCACCTATATTACCCTGTGGTGCTGCTCCTGCGGCATTGAAATACCTCAAGGAAACATAGCGCAAATCATAGGCCAGTGAATAATCACTTAACATTCCTTCAATAATTAGCTTCGTGCGCCCGTAAACATTTGTCGGGGCTAATTTTGTATCTTCTGCAATTGGGCACTTATCAGGTTCGCCATAAACTGCGGCCGTAGAAGAAAAGATGATCATATCTACCCCTGCCGAACGCATAGCATCAAGCACACCCAACGATCCTGCCACATTATTATAATAATATTGACCGGGATTTTCCATTGATTCCCCTACCAAACTACTAGCAGCAAAATGCATCACCGCATCAATTTCATATTCACCCATAACATGCTTTAAAAAATTCATGTCATGAATATCCCCTTCAATCAGCTGCACGTCTTCTGATACTGCACTAGCGTGCCCTGTGGAAAAATTATCGTATACAACAGGCTTATGACCACTTTTCACCAATTCTTCCACTACATGGGAGCCTATATAACCGGCTCCGCCTGTTACTAAAACATTCATCTCTACACTCTCCTATACTTCTTTGCCGCCCATAATAGCTAGGACTTCAACAGTCTTCTCTTGCAATAATTTTTCATCGCCGCGGGTTTCAACATTTAGACGCATTACCGGTTCCGTATTAGAAATCCGAATGTTAAAACGCCACTTAGCATATTCTACACTAATACCATCTAAATAATCCAATTTAGCATCAGCATATTTCTTCTCAATTTTAGCCAATACTTCACCGGCATTTTCTACTTTTCGATTAATCTCGCCACTGCAAGGATACAAAGCAACTCTTGCCTCTACGAGTTGTGCTAAAGTCTTTCCTGTTCTGCTCATAAGTTCTGTAACCATCAGCCAAGGAATCATACCGCTGTCACAATAAGAAAAATCCCTAAAATAATGATGAGCAGACATTTCGCCGCCATAAATAACACCATTGGTACGCATACACTCTTTAATGAAAGCATGTCCGCTTTTACAACGCACCGGTTGTCCCTTAAATTTTTCTATGATTTCTTCCGTATTCCAAGTCAAGCGGGGATCATATAGTATTTTCTCACCGGGATTTTTTTCCAAGAAAACTTGTGCCAACAGGCCAACCAAATAATATCCCTCAATAAAGTTCCCCTTTTCATCAAAAAAGAAACAACGGTCAAAGTCACCATCCCACGCAATTCCTAAATCTGCTTTTTTATCTATAACTACCTTTGAGGTGACGGCTCTGTTTTCTGGCAGCAAGGGGTTCGGAACTCCGTTAGGGAACGTACCATCCGGTTTTTCATTTATTTTTATGAATTCAAAGGGTAATTTCTTTTCCATCTTTTTTATTACGGCCCCAGCACCGCCATTACCGGGATTAACCACTATTTTTAATGGCTTTAAAACTGACGTATCAACATAAGTCAAAATATGTTTAATATATTCAGGCATAATGTTATATGTTTCTATCTTGCCTACCTTAGTACCTGGATAAATACTATCCGGAATTGCTCCGTTAACTACCATTCTGGCAATATCCTTAAGTCCTGTATCCTCGGATATTGGTTTTGCTCCGCGGCGAACAAGCTTCATTCCATTGTAATTAGCAGGATTATGACTGGCAGTAACCATAATGCCACCATCTGTCTTTAAATGAGCGGTAGCAAAATAAATCATTTCCGTTCCGCACTGACCAATATCTATAACATTAGTCCCGGCATGTCGCAATCCCTCAGCCAAAGCGTTTGTTAATTTTTTGCCGGTTGTCCTTATATCGCGTCCTATTACCACGGATTTAGCCCCTAACATTACAGCGAAAACACGCCCTACGCGATATGCCATTTCTTCGTTAACTTCAGTAGGGACAATCCCACGAATATCATAGGCCTTAAAAGCTTTTTCACTAAACATCTCTTGTTCTCCTATTCTATATTTTCTTTCCCAGACATTCTAACCAAATTAAATTCTACATGTTACAAGCAAAATCCTGCTGCCTTTGTATCTGGTATTATAAATTAACTTTGATTCTTATAGTGCTGCAAAAAACAGTTGCTATACTCGCGAATTGTACAATATATTTAAAGCCTTTAATTTTAATATGTTTATTGTTCTTTTTTTATAGCATTTAACGTTTTTTCATCTGAAGCTCTCCGCCAATAATCCCACCCATTTTTATTTCCACCTAATACAAATTCTGCTGCTGTATTGGGAGAGTCAAATGTTATATCATCCTTAAGCAGATATTTTCCATCCTTCAAAAAAATCCCATTATTCTCGCGCAATTCTTCTCTAAGCTCGCTTGCTGATTTTGTTTGAGGAGCGCCCTTATCCAGCAAAATATTGCTGCCTGCCTTAACGCGAAGATTTTTATCACTGCCATAAAAATAACCGTAAGCCAGCACTTTGCTATCGTTAATAATTACCACGTCAAAATCTTGCCTAGTTTCCACATAATTGCTGACGTCAATTGGAAACAATTTCAAAATTTCATTTATAATAGCATCAGTGCGCGCGTCTATTTCACTAAAACCCCATTTCTTTTTTTTGAAGAAGTATTCATTCATCTTAATATGACTACTTTTATGTAATATTTCTTTTTTAACGGCAAATGATCTATTGCCCATAACTGTGTTATCTACTTTGGCAGCCAAAGTTAAATTACCAAGCCGATTCACATAGGAAACATACTCCTCAAAAGACGCATTATTTACTTCCGTCCATGCCGCCCCCTTAGTTTGAGGCATGACATGTTCAATACTTAAACTTCCCTGCTCTATAGGCACATTACTTTTTTTCAACTCTATCTTTTCTAAAATCCAGCGTATATTTTTTAAATTATAGGCGTTTGCCGTTTTTAAATAGTTTTTGATATCAGCATCATCCGGAATATAAGAAGTTTTCTGCCTAGTTGAATTAATCAAAACATCCTTGCAAATCTTATAGAAATTTTTATACCCCTCTTTAGCACACTTTTCTCTAACTAAGCGTAAATATGTAGGGAAATAACGGCTAATATCATTAGTATCCAAATTAGTAATATAGCGTCTTATTAAATATATGTTTATAAGCCTAATAACGTTACTTGCTTCCTCAGCTTTAATATTTCCTTTACGCAGCAGTTCCATAACCTGCATAGTAAAAGGTGCCGGCATATCTGAACGCAAAACTCTATAATTAAGCAACTCTTCGCCTAATACATCTGATTCATTAGAATAATATAGCCTGTAGTAATGTTCACCAAACCGCAAAATATCTTGTAGTAAAGAAACTTCATCGAATTTTTCTAGTTGTTCATTCCAATATTTTTTGAACTCACTATACACATTTTTTTTAGACGTTAAATACATTTGTTTATTAGCAAGGTATAGTCGCAAAAAGCTCTCCAAATCCCTTGGATTGGGTAACAAATTTTCTAACTTTCTCCAATAGTTCGTATACAACTTTTCTTGAGTATCATTGTCCTTATTCATTAAAATATAATTTCTAATTAAGTCTGCCGCTATTAATTCCATCCCGGTAGAATTTATGCTTTCGAAAATCTGCTGCGGATTATCTCCATCTTGTTCTTTAAGCAGAATGGAAATAATCTGTAAGCGTTTTATAGCATCTATTATTTGGTCATAAGAAAACCCTCTGTCTATCCATTGACAAACTTGCTCTTTGCAAAAAGCATAGTTCAAACTGACATTCGACGTTGAATGTAAATTATCATTACCCAGTGCAATCTCTTTATAATCATCGTCATCTGATACTGAAGGTTTTAACCGCAATTTATAATTATCTTCTATCTCCCTGTTTTCCAGATAATTGTTGTTAATTGCGCTGGCAATGGCATCATTTCCACGTTCCCTTGCCACATGTTTTATAGCATATAAAAGAAGCATCAGAGTGGTAAGCCTCTGCTGTCCATCAACAATAGACCGCTCTTGACCATTAAGGGTATCTTTAGTAACGCAATATACCAAACTACCGACAAAATGCTGTCTGTGTGGGTTTTCTAAAAGAATTTCTATGTCATTAATGAATTGTTTTACTTGGTCTTCGCGTTTCCAATTATAATTTCTTTGGTAAACAGGAATGACATACTGCGCTCCAACGCTTAACCGCAAAAATCCATCTAAAAATCCTGCATTTTCCGCCTTCATGTACCCACCTCTTTCACTGCTCAAAATCAAATAACTATCAATATTTCAATCCTTAGGATTATTTACACAAAGTAAACCCATTACACTTACTTATTTCTCGCTCTTTAATTAAATTCCTTCTTTAGTATTTTTTTATAAGTAAAACTAAAGCGAGAATAATTAGTTTTACTATGTTATAAAGCAGTAAATACATATTTAAAATAAATCATGGAGAAAAAACTATAGATGGGTTTCGCAACAATCTTGCGAAACCCATCTATGATAATTTTTAAAATTGCCTTCAATTGTTTTTTATCTTAAATATATGATTTAATGAACTTTTTCACAACATTAGGGTCTGTTTTACGCTCAAGCAAGGGAATTGCTGTCTTTAAAACTTGATTCTTCTGATGATAGGCAAGTTTTTTCTCTCTATAAAGAATTCCCAGTGGAATTTTTTCCCCAAACTCCATTGTTTTTTCCATAGCAGCGGCTTTATTTTCGCAATCATAAGATTCGTCAAGCTCATAAACCCGTTTATTATACCAGCCAAAAGTATTAATCTTATTAAAGCTAACACACGGCTGAAGAATATCCACTATGGCATACCCATTATAGGAAATAGCCTGTTTCATGATATCTATAAGTTGTTCTTTATGCCCAGTAAAGGCACGTGCTACAAATCCCGCACCTGCAGCAATCGCCAAAAGCATTGGATTAAGCGGCTCGTTAAAATTTCCATCTGTCTGAACCCCAGTAACCATACCAACCATAGAAGTTGGAGATGCTTGCCCTTTTGTCAATCCATAGACCTGATTATCATGAACAAAATGCGTGATATCGACATTCCTACGAATATTATGAATAAAATGGTTTCCACCTTCACCATAAGAATCACCATCTCCTGTGTCAACTATTACTGTCAAATTTTCGTTGGCAATTTTTGCGGCAACAGCCGCTGGCAAAGCACGTCCATGCAATCCACAAAAAGCATTCGCACTTATATATTGCGGAGTTTTTGCCGCTTGCCCAATACCTGCAGCCATTAATACCTTTGCTGGATCTTTGCCCAATTGTTCAAGTGCCTCTTTTAAACATTCTAGAATAACGAAATTGCCACACCCAGGACACCAAGCTGTTTCATAGGTAGAAAAAGATTCTTTCTTCATTGTACTTCCCCCTTCCTAATCCTGTCAGCAATTTCCTCACCTGAAATTTGCCGTCCATCGTATTTTAAAACGCTCTCCATACAGCATATCCCTGTTTCTTCACGAATTAATCCAGCCAACTGACCGGTTGCGTTTTGCTCAACATTAATAATACGTTTAGCCTGCGCAGCCTTTTCTTTCAGTAATTTTTCTGGTAACGGATAAACATCGCCAAAAACCAGCGCAGCAAAATGACCCTGCCGTTCTTTATTTAGCAGCCTTACCGCCTCTTCAATAGGTCCCCAGGTTGAACCCCAACCAATAAGAAGCGTATCAAAACTGTCTGACCCAATAAAATCAGGTTCCAACAATTCCTTTTTCAGACCTTCTAATTTTTTCATACGTTTATCCATCATACGAACTCGCACTTCCGCCGATTCCGTAATCCAGCCTCGCTCATCATGCTCATCGCTATCAATTACCACCAAATGTTTGCTAGTGCCCGGAATAAGTCGGGGAGAAATCCCGCTATCTGTATAATTATATCTTAAGTATTCCCCTTCTTCTGCATATTCATCTACAGGTTCTACCCTTTGGTTTTGTTCAGGCTTAAACTCCTCTGCAGTATGGGTAGCGTCACCTAGATACTGATCACTTAAAATAATAACAGGGATTTGATATTTTTCCGCCAGATAAAAAGCACGCATTGTTTGATTAAACGCATCCATACAGTTTCGTAAAGCAATAACCATACGAGGAAATTCTCCCTGTGATGCCGAAATTACAAATTTTAAGTCACTCTGTTCAGTTCGTGTGGGGAGTCCTGTTACCGGTCCCGGACGTTGAACGTCAATAACAACGACAGGAATCTCTGCCATTCCTGCAAGTCCCAGTGCCTCAACCATGAGAGAAAATCCTCCGCCCGATGTGCCTGTCATAGCCATAGCTCCTGCATAAGAGGCACCAATAGCCATATTAATAGCGGCTATTTCATCCTCCGCTTGTTCCACTACAATCCCAGCTTCATCAGCGTAAGATGCAAGAGTCTCCAAAACAGGTGTAGAGGGAGACATAGGGTAAGCCGCATAAAAGCGAAGACCTGCGGCAATAGCACCTAGTGCAACAGCCTTACTACCTGAGATAAGCATCCTATCACTATATTTGCCCTGCAAATGCGGAAAACGGTTCTCAACAGCTGCATATCCTTGTTGTACCGCTTTGATGTTACTAGCAAGATATTGCGGTTTAACGACACTCCCCAAAACGCTTTCTAACCCGTCTAAACTTTCTCCAAAAAGTTTTAAAACAGCTCCCACAGCTATACTTCCGGAAACTCGCGGGTTACCCAGTGTTTTTGCCATTGCATCCATTCCTAAACTTACTACGTGCGAATTAGAAGACGGTATTTTTCTATCACAAAGAATAAAACCATTTGCCTTAAGTTGTTCTTTATGCTCCTTAATCGTTTCCTCGTCAAGAGCCACAATGCCATCCAAACTGTCACTGTGCGAATAAATAGGCTCAGTTCCAAACCTTAGCAAGGAAAAATTATGTCCACCACGAACCCTTGACATAAAATCTCTCACGGTAAATACATTATAGCCGGATTGTTTGAGTAGTTTTTCCAAAATTGCCACCGTCGTATCAATCCCTTGACCAGCTGCGCCACCAATTAATAAGTTATACATCAGCATTTACCTCCATCAATTTATTTTAAATTTTCTTACTCATAAACAAATCATTTACTCCTTCCTCTATTATAGCCCTTAATTGTGGAAAATAAAGTATGGCCTAAATATACTAATGTAGAACAGTACTACCTGAACTTTGCAAAATTTTTACGACCCTCTTCGTAAACCACAACTCTATTTCGCCCCTCATCCTTGGCTTGGTACAAAGCAATATCTGCCTTGTTGATCAATTCATTGTAGTGCATTTCAGCACGAGGAATTATAGTAGAAACCCCAATACTCAACGTAAGATATAAAGAAACATGTGAAACATTATGTAATATTTTCAATTCTTCTATTTTCTTCCGAATATTCTCAGCAAATATTGTGCATTCCACTTTATTTCTGCCAGGAAGAATAATAATAAACTCTTCCCCACCGTAACGAGCAAGAAAATCATCTGCGCGTTCAATACTTTTGGTCAACTCTGCACTTACTTTTTTTAAAATTACATCACCACGCAAATGCCCATAAGTATCATTAAAATCTTTAAAAAGATCTATATCAATTAAGCAGCAAGAAATTAATTTTCCTTCTTCATAACAAGTTTGCCATTCTTTTCTTAACTTCTTTTCTAAATATCTCCTATTGTATACCCCTGTCAATTCATCACAATTAGAAAGACAATAGAGCAGGTAATCTTTAAAATACATTTTATCCGCGAAATAAGCTCCCATTAAATTCACAAATATTATTCCCACATACATAGCCCAAAAGCCTACCGGATCTAAAGAGGTTTTAAAAAAATGATATATAAGTGTTAACCCCACACTGAAAATTATTGGAGGAACAATTCTCAACACTCCATTATGCTGAGGGATGAGAATATATAAAAACATTATAATAGGAATACCTGCCGTTGAACCAATATATGATGATTGCAGATTAACAAGGTTCGCATAAAGTGAAACTCCTACTATAACTAGCTCCCAGACAAAAATACCTCGTTCATAACTAATAAACTTAGGTCTATGACGATTTAATACCAACCATATAATAGCTAACAAAGAGCAAACAAAACTAATCATGCGAAAAACCAGTAAAACATAATTTTCTAAACTCAATTCAATACCATCTAAAAAATAGTGCATAAGTTCATGCCCAACTGATAAACCTAAGAGCACTAACGTCAAACCAATACAAATAGCACTACTTTTGATATCGCTTTCCCACCTGCCGTTATAATAATCTTCCACTCCGTATTTATGTGGAAATATATGCTTACTATAAAGTTTCACCGCAATCTCTTCTTTCCAAGACAGCTTTTTTTCATTGAAGAAAGTTTTAGCTAATATAAGTTTAACACAAATACTACCATTAATTTCAATAACCCATATATATCAACCATAAATGGCTAAGGTCTTTTTGACAATTAAAGATATTGACATTCTACTATAAAAAACATACTCTAAAGTTACAGGTTTTTCTTTTTCATTGTTATGTTCCCCTTTGTCTTGATATATGTTATTCAAAGTTAAGGAGAGGATGAATTATATGCCGAAACAGCAACATTTTTGGGCACTCGACTCCGAAATACTTTTAGCAAGCTTACAGACAAAAGCGTCCGGTCTTAGTACTTTAGATGCTCAAAAAAAACTTATAAATTATGGCAAAAACTCTATCGTTTCTAAAGATAAAACAGGACCATTGGTTTTATTTCTAACTCAATTTGAAAATCCCATAATATTAATCCTTTTATTTGCAACTGTAGTTTCTATTTATGTTGGAGAACAAACTGATGCTATGATTATCTTTTTCATCATAGTTTTAAGTGGGTTATTAAGTTTCTGGCAAGAATATACAGCCAATAAATCTATGGAAAAATTATTGGATATGGTGAAAATTACTACTACCGTATTAAGAGACGATAAAGAAATAACCGTTAATAATGAAGATGTAGTCCCCGGAGACATAGCTATTTTATCAGCCGGTTCAATGGTCCCCAGCGATGGTTTATTACTTGAATCAGAATCTTTATTAGTTGACGAATCAGCCTTAACCGGAGAACCCTATCCTATAGAAAAACAAGCTAGCATCTTAGATGAAAAAACCCCCTTAGCCGCTAGAACTAATAGCTTGTGGATGGGGACCCATGTAGTCAGCGGCTCAGGAAAACTTATTGTCGTCAATACCGGCCCCTATACTAAATTCGGCGAAATTTCTCAACAGCTCAGCATAAAAAAACCGGAAACTGAATTTGAAAGAGGAATCCGTAAATTTGGCTTTATGCTAATGATCATTACAACAATACTGGTCTTTACGATTTTTGCCGTTAATATTTTTTTAAAAAAGCCCTTGCTTGACACTTTTATGTTTTCTCTTGCCTTAGCAGTAGGTCTAACCCCGCAACTTTTACCTGCGATTGTCAGCATTAATTTATCCCGAGGGTCCAAGGTCATGGCCAAAGAAAAGGTGATTGTAAAAAGACTATCCTCCATAGAAAATCTGGGTAGTATGAATATCCTTTGTTCAGACAAAACAGGAACTTTAACTGATGGAAATGTTAAAGTTAAAGATAGTTTAAGTGTAGATGGTAATTTCAGTAAAAAAGTCTTTCTCTACGCCTACCTAAATTCCATGTTTGAGTCAGGATTTTTAAATCCAATTGATACAGCCATAAGAAGTCATGATACTTTGGATATATCTGAATACAAAAAAATAGGCGAACAACCCTATGATTTCATCAGAAAAAGATTAAGTGTTTTTGTGACAAAAGGAAATAACCCTTTGGCTGAAAAAACCATTATTACCAAAGGAGCCTTTGATAAAGTTATAGATATTTGTACAAAAATTGAGACAGAGAAAGGCACAATAGACAGCATAGAAAAATATTATGACGATATCGTCGCCAAATACCAAGAATTGAGTACAAACGGCTACCGCACCTTGGGAATAGCTTACAAAGATTGTGGAGAAAACACTCCTCAACTGACACGTGACGATGAATCAGATATGATATTTTTAGGATTTATAACCCTATTTGATTCTCCAAAAGCAGGAATCAAAGATACTATTAAAAAATTAGAAAATCTCGGCATCTCCTTAAAAATTATAACCGGTGACAATCGTTTCATTGCTGCCAATGTTATGCAACAACTGGGTTATCCTGATGCGCAAATTCTTACGGGAGCTGAAATAAGAGACATCAATGATATTGCCTTGGTACATAAAGCACTGCAAACAAAGGTTTTCGCAGAAATTGAGCCCAACCAAAAAGAACGTATTATTTTGGCCTTAAAAAAATCAGATAACGTTGTTGGTTATATAGGTGATGGCATTAATGATGTTTCAGCGCTGCATGATGCCGATGTAAGCATCTCCGTAGATAGTGCTGTTGATGTAGCAAAAGAAACGGCAGATATTGTTCTATTAGAAAAAAACTTAGAAGTCTTGGTACAGGGTGTTTTAGCCGGAAGAACTACTTTCACAAACACCATGAAGTATGTTTTTATGGCTACAAGTGCTAATTTCGGGAATATGTTTAGCATGGCCGGTGCATCACTTTTCTTGCCATTTTTGCCCCTGTTGCCAAAACAAGTTTTGCTGACGAATCTAATGACTGATCTGCCGGCAATGACAATAGCATCTGACAACGTTGAACCTGATGTAATTTCAAAACCACACCGTTGGGACATTTCCTTTATAAAAAAATTTATGTTGACCTTCGGTCTTATTAGCTCCATATTTGACTATATTACCTTTGGTGTTTTGATTCTTGTACTTGATGCTGATGAAACTCTTTTTCAAACCGGCTGGTTTATGGAATCAGTTATCTCAGCAAGTATTATCGTTCTTGTTATAAGGAGCAGGAAACTATTTTTCAAATCTAAACCTAGCAAAAATCTCATTATAGCTACATTTTCTGTTGTAATTGCTACTTTTTTACTGCAATATACTCCACTGGCATCCATATTGGGATTTGAACAGCTACCTGCACAATTGCAGTATTTAATTGCAGGAATTGTCTGCGTATATATCCTAGTAGCTGAATTAGCAAAAAAAGTTTTTTATAGATTCTTCCCAAACTGATTTTTCTTAAATAAAGAGGTTGCAGCAAAATAGACTTTTTAAAGCCCTATCTTGCTGCAACCTCTTTATTTATTTTCTTATTAGCATTTCATAGTCATTTTGTTAAAATATCCACCAGTGCTTTTACATGAATTTTCCTAGAATCCAAACCCGGACCAGAAGGCACCTCAGCATTGAAAATTACTCGTTAAAAGCTAGTTATATACGTTCCCAAAGCAGCAGATTATTCTCAAAGGTAGCGCTCACCATGCCCGTATCTTTCAGCCACGAAAGATAGGAACGCACGGTACTGCCTACCAAAACATACTGTTCAAAGTTCATAGCCAAATCATACTCCGTAAAAAGTTTTTGCAAAATCTGCTCAAAGCATAATTTTCCCCTACAAATTTCCATTATTTTCTCTGCAATTTCATTCACTTTATCTATATTAAGCTGAGCAAGAGGTGCAATATCCTCCGTCGCCTCCGCATGAGCTGGGACAAAGACCTTTGCCTCAAGCTCCTTGACCATTTCAAGAGTGTTAATATAAGAGGCAACATCATAAACAAAACTTATTTGATACTTTTCAAGAGTTTCTTTGCTGGAAAGACAATCCGCCAAATATACCACATCATCCGCATTTCTAAAACCCACCATATCAAAAAAGTGTCCGGGAAGATTTATAATTTTAAATCCCGTTGGCAAAACAGCATTCGTAAGATATTCCGCATCACTAGGCTGCGCCATTAGAAACTTATGCTTTAAATCCTTTGGTGGAAATCCCCCATAGAGAAAACTTGGCTCCAAAACAGGATGCCTAGTAAAGTCACAGTCTATACCAACAGCATAAATCTTACACCCTGTTTGGTCCTGTAAATATTTATTGCCGCCAATGTGGTCAGCATTTGAGTGAGTATTAAAAATAGCTTTTAAATGCCAGTTGTTAGCATCTAAAATCTGTCTTACCTTACGCCCTGCTTCCTTGTCATTTCCACTATCAATCAAACAAACATCTGTGTCATTTAGCAGCACAAGGCCCATTTTCGCAGGACTTTGGATGTAGTAGCTATTTTCTGCAAGCTGTACCAATTCATACATTTCTATTTATTCCCCCTTACATAGTAACTTGTCTAAAAATTTTACCTATCATTTATTGTAGTTTAAAGCATTTACATAAATGGCTCTGCGCTCTTCACTAGGAATCATTTTCTCAAGAAGTATAGCAATAATAATAATTCCAATAACGTTGCAAACAAAACGCAGCAACATATAATCCCAACCTAAATTAGTTGCTTCGAACAAAATCATAGGAATTTTAGTAGTTGACCAAGCTCCAACAAAAATGAATACGTTAGTTAATTTTACACCTTTTTTCAACAATACACCAGCAATTGGGAATGCCACATATAAAGGCCCTGCAGCCGCAGACCCCATTATAAAGGCAATGACTCCCCCCTCTATTCCTGAATGCTCGCCCATATATTTCATCATAGTTTCGCGCTCAACCCATACATCCAATAACCCTAGCAAAATAAATATAGGTGGAATAATAGATAACATTTCAAGAAGATTATCTTTAGTTATATAAAGAGCCGTTTTCCCTATATCCGGTAAAAAAAAGAGCAAGAACATATTTATGATTAAAAGAGATAAACATACCCTATATCGTTTTATCATGGGCTTAATTAAATTCATGAAATAATGCCTCCTATAACAAAAGAAATTATCACAGCAAAGACCAATGCCAATAAATTGCGTTTAATTGCTGTAGCTCTGCCAAAAAACTGTATTTCCACCGGCAAGGTTACAACACCCACCATCATCAAAGTTGTAATAAACATAGTAATCTGTCCATAGCCTGCACCAGCCTTCAGCAATGCTGCTGCAAGAGGAAATGCCACAAACCCTGGGATAAGAGTAATTGAACCGATAACAGCCGCAATAGTCATCCCCCTTAATCCCGAATCCTTACCCAGCAACATATAAATAGTTTGAGGATCTAATACAGCCAGCATGATACCGATAATAAACAAAATACTTAAAAATTGCGGCATAATATTTTCAAAGGACTTCCAAGCTTTTTTCAGTGCTCGGTGTGTTTTGTCCTTATCTTTGACAAAAGATAAGCATAATAAGCAACTTACCAAAATATAAATAATAAAAGTAGACACTATGCTATCATACTCCTTTCCTCTTATGACACCTACCCTTGCAAGGTGAATGCTTCAAATGCTCCTGCTCTTGGAGCTTTCCCTCAATAGCCTTAGCACAGCGATGGTCTTTTAAATTATGGCACATATTTTGTTCTGAAACCTTACATCCGCCTGCCGCCGGCATACATATACCTTGTTCTATAAGAGACATTTTCTCCAATTCTTGCGCTAAATCATGTAACGTACGGCCATTAACGCAATAATGCACAAAATAGCCTTTTCTTACCCCTACTACAACCTCGGCTTCCCTAAGTATTTTAAGATGTTGCGACACAGCAGCCTCTGAAATTTTCATTTTTTTTGCTAAAGCACGTACACAGTAATTGTTTTGCAGTAATAAGGTTAAAATATTCATTCTGTTTTCATCTGCTATAGCTTTTAAAATTAAAATCTTTTCCATTGTAGTCCCCCTTCCATACATTCAATTAAGTTTTTACTTAATTGAATGTAGCATGTTTTTCCCTTTTCGTCAACCGCACACAAAAGCGACGGCCTTTTTGTCTTGAACTTTCAGTATTATTTTTGGCGGGGAGCTATGTAATAATTATGGTATAATTATTAGTTTTTTAGATAAAAAACTAACTAAGGGGCGATTGGAACGAGATTTATTTTAGGGCTTATCTGCAAAAATACCTTAATATCTCTAAACAATACGCGGCGTTGAAAACAGTTCTTAAAGAACAGTTCGAACATGATCGTGATTCCTATACATATGCAAAGACGGATTTTATCATGAAACAATCTCAAAAAGCTAAATTGGAATTTGCAGGGCGTTATTTGCCACCCAAGCACTAATAATTTGCCAGTGCAACCTTTACTTCTCCAATGTATCCGGCGATATTTCCAATTTGCTTATTAGCACGTCCAATTTGTTATGTTAAAATTGATGTTGAAACAACATTAATTACAAATGCCTTAGTAAAAATATTGGTGATATTCTCCCTACCTTCCTGAAATTATATGAAAATAAACAAAGAGGTGATTAATGTGTTGATACTTGCAATTTTATTCATCCTTATTGTAGTTGCCGGTGGTGTTTTTGGATTTATTGACTTTCTAAGTTACTGTCATAAGGAACGAAAAGCTTTAAAAAAAATTGATGAAAAATACCCTGTTTAAAACCCCATTAAATTTAATATTAGTTGGGTTCTTCTATTGCACCTCACTAATTATCGCTAACCACCCATTAATACATAACACATCTCTACTCATCCAATAGGCTGCAGACCACATTCATAAAAGTTTATCTCTATACCAAACGATATACCGATGAGATCGTAAAATATTTTTTCAAGAATTTTACCCATAAGCAATTTTGTAAAGTAAATTTAGTGGTAACCTATCTTTCACTAGTGTTCCGGAAGGTTATACGCACCGTCTTTACCAATAAAACAGTATATGACATAGAAAGAGAGGATTGTCTTTACAGACAATCCTCTCTTTCTATGGACATTTTAGGGAGTCACCCCCAACATTTGACAGAAAACCTTAGACAAAAGGGACGGTTCTTTTTGTATCAATTATTTGAGGATTCTAGAAATCTTGTCTTTATTTATACCAGTAATTATTGATAACTTCCTTATCGACAAGCCTGTTCTTTCACGTAATTCTCTTAGCCTTATTTCGCCTTCAATTTTCTCAAGAGATAGTTTCTGCCATATCCTCTTACCCTGCTCTAATTCATCTGTTTCATTGTAATCATCTAAGTATCGCACATCATCCTTCTGTTTCATAAACTCTAAAAAGCCTTCCTGCGCATATTTAACATCAGAACCAAAAATACCTAAAATCAATGCTGTATCCGCAACCATAAGGCTTTTTCTTTGCTTTAAATACTCGTTATAACTGCTCCACTTATAGGCTCCCTGATTTTTTACTAACCCCGCAGCGACTGGATTATTATGTATATAACGCATTGCTGTCAACAAGTACCCATCATTTTCAACTTTTTCACTTTTATACCTATCTTGAAACAATGGTCCAATACGTTGGTATTTTTTATTAAAATAACTAACATACGTTATCCCGATCCGTTTCATAATCCTAGCAATATCGTCTTCTTTTTCCTCTATAAGCAAATGTAAGTGATTATCCATTAGGCAATATGCATGTAAGGCATATTCTCCCTTACTTTTCTTTTGTAACAATATGTTGAGAAATACAGCTTTATCATCATCTTCAAGGAATATATCACCACGATTTATTCCCCTTAACATTATGTGATAAACTCCGGTGCTGCTTCTATCTCTTTTTTGTCGTGACACGATATCCCTCCCTAGTGTAACTTTGTTATTGAGATTATATCATGTTTGAGACAAAAAGAACCGTCCCCTTTGTATGCAAACTAAGTTAAAAAAATGAGGGTGTGCTCATGAAAATAAGCACGCCCTTTTAATGTTTTGCGCTTAAAAACATTGCAACCACTAAAATCTCGTAAAAATCTATCAATCTTTTAGCACTTTCACATGGGAAAACTGATATTTTGAAAGTTTAATGATTATGGTATCGCAAGATAATTTATGTCTATATTTTTATATCGCAATTTGTTTTAATGAAACCTATATTGCTTTCACTGCTGATAACAATCCTAACAAATCAATTATTAATGAAAAATTTATTCATCATAATAACACATAATTCATATTTTAAAAACATCAACTGTCAAAACTAAAAACTAAATATTTTGTTTTGCAATGCTTGCGCATTCTCCAAAGCTTGATTTGCCATGCGTTGTGCCTCAGCAGATGACAATTTTTTATCATTAATCCAACCGTAAGAATGTCCATCATTAACCATAAGCACCCCATTAACGTTACCAAATTCATATCCATATCCTTCCAATGTATTGTTAGTAAAGTTATAATATTCCGTAAAATCTTGTCCCAAATAATGAATTGTTTGTCCATCTAATTTACCCTTAAGAAATAGAGCTTCCCATACTACTTCCCCAGTCGGAAGGTAGGTATAACACTTGTAATTTTTTAAACCGTTAAAATACTCTATCTTTTTGGTCAAATAGCTATGGCCATATTTATCAGTTCCATAAATTGCAACTATTCCAGTTACTGGTTGATTAGTATTTATACTTACACAAATACCATTAACAAGCTTGACATCAGAGTTTGTCAAATCCTCTGCATGAACACACAAAGGGAAAAACATAAAACCCAGTATTAAGAATATCCTTAAAATTTTTTTCATCATTACATCCCTCGCTAAACTTCCAACTTTATAACTGACAATCAACAACTAATTCACTATCAGTTTTAACCATAGTTACAACTTTTTGCACCTGCGGTAATACCATCCGTTTATAATCATTACTTACAGTAGTCGTCCATAAAAGGGTTTGTCCAGCTCCTGTCTTGACAATAGCCGTACCCTTTACACAAGGATAATTATAATCATACCAGTTTAAAACCACATTCCCATCCTTAGAGCGCTTTCCTGTAAGACCATACATTTTATTTTTTGTTTGAAGAATATTTGGAGCTGCTAAAACTGTGTTATCCTTTAAAAATCTTTCTATTAGCACCTTGTAATGCCCTAATATCTTGCCATTTTCTTCCTTTAATTCAATTGTAAATTTATATACTTGCGATCTGTATGGCATAAAACTATAAGTCCAAACACCATTAAGTTTCTTACTCTCGCCTAAGTGTGCAAAAAGTTTTGGTTTCCATGTCTCGGCCCATTTTTCTGCTTCGCCTTTCTGTCCTTTTGTTAAAGAAGTTGCGCAAGCTAACATGCCCTCTTTGTCAGCAATTTTTACATCACTATATTTTTCAGCTAAATATAACCATTTATATGCTTCCAACATATCGCCACTCTTGCGTTTCAACCCGCCTATAGCAAGCATTGCCGGAATATATCCTAGATTCGCAGACTGCAAATAATAATATATACCTTCATCTCTATTAATTTTTTGCCCATAGCTGCCAGTACTGTAAATATACCCTAAATTAAAGAGCGCTGTAACAACATTTTTTTTGGCAGCGGCTTGAAAACATGAAAGGGCCTTGGCATAATCAGGTTTTGTTCCCAAGCCACGTGCGTACAATTCCCCCAAAGCATTAAGTGCTAAAGGATGGTTTTGTTTTGCTGCCAACTCATACCAAGTAAACGCAGCTCTATAGTCTTGTGTTATTTGGCTGCCGGTATAATAGATAGTGCCAAGTTGAAACTGACTTTTAGCATCTCCTTCATTGGCAAATTTCATAATATCTTCTAGCTCTTTTGGGGATAATTTATGCCCACTATTAATTTCTTCAGGAATTTTAAATTCGTACCAGCCAAGATCTACGGCTAGGCCTCCAGGCCTGTTAGCATCATACTTTTGTAAACTACTAGGAAACGATGCCTGGGCAAATTTTACCTGCTGAAATACAACTACATTAATAAATAAAAAAACTACCAAAATTCGTAGTATTTTACTCATTTTATCTCCCTCCGCCTCTGATAACTTTAACATAAGAAAAATAAATACATGAAACAGTAAATAGATGAATTACTACAATTACCTATGAATTATAAAGTTATATTTATAAATATTGTTTTTTCTTTCAACTATTTTCGCCCTCTTTCATAAATGATATCTGCTCTTAGTACTTAAAATTAGTTTAAACCTATCAAAAGTCCTATGCCCGCAGATAAAATTATCATCCACATTCACATTTTATTCACAATTTTCTGTCTAGTCAATATTTTGCAATAAAGAAACCTCCCACCAGCCACAATTTAAAATAAAACGTAAATATTTTTACAGTAATATTTAATAATTTTATATATATTAGCCACCCTGAAAATCAAGATACTGTAAACTCTGGCCACTCTTTGTGCGATTTTTAGAAGTACAATAATTCTTTTATAGTAATTATTATTTAGCCAAATATACGTAATATCCTGTATAATTTTTCTTTTAAAAAAAACTGTAATGTCAGTATTGTATAATTTTGATAAAAGGTATAAAATTTTCCGTGAGGAGGAGTAAAAAAGGGGGTAGGATATTGATAATGATTACTAAATTTTTTAAGTCGCTTTTAGTCGTTATGACGCTTTTGGCAACGTTTACTCCTGCAATTGCAAGTGCACATGTATTAAGTGTAACGACGAGCGTAAAATGGATTAATGCAAACAGCGTATCCGTAAAAGCAGTTGTACGGCATAATGGTCCTGCAGATGTTTATGCAACACTTAGATCAATTAGATACTCTTGCGTAATAACAAGTAGAGGCAAAACAATTTATAATAACTCTAAATCCGAGCAAGACAATCAGGTTTTGCGCAATGGAGACAGCATCGTCCGTTTCCACATTTTTAACTTCAAACTACCGGACACAAAGGCGGATTATGAAGCCAACGGGAATGTGAATGTGGATTATTCCTATACCGATTGGAAAAATAAAAAATGAAATAATATTATATATGGAGGTGTCTCTTTTGAAAAAGTTGATACTAATGCTCTCTATTACCTTCCTTGTCTTTTTTACCGGCACCTGTTCAGCAAATCGTAGTAACATGGGCGGTCATGTTGAAGCCTTTGATTTCCTAGCAGTTGCTCCCGACTGGACTGGAGATGTAAACGCTGCACTTGCCAGTGCAAAAGAAAATAGGGAAAATGTCCTAATTCTCTATACAGCTCCTTTGCTAATGAAACAAAGTGGTAAATATTCTCCCATGGCAATTCCATTAAAAATCGTGCAAGAGCAAGAATTTAAAACTGCCGTTAAGGGCAAATATAGATTAGTCTTTATTAATCAAAAAAAAATAAACACCATGCCGACAATAAAACAGCGTTTTTCATTATCAACGACTATACCTGTTTGGATTTTTCTCGACAGTAATGCAAATGAAATTTATCGTATTATAAAAATTCCTGGCAATGTTGAAGAAGTTCTTGGCTGGTTAAAAACAGTTGACAAGTTACAACTAGAAAAAACAGCAAAGCAGTAATGAAAATAGGCTAATTTATTCCTCCGCCACAATTATCAATTTAAGACCATTACCTTTTTTATGTGTCATGTCAAGCATGGATGACCCTTTCTAACAAAGATTATCTTTAAATGCAATCGCCATTATGTACACCATGTACAATTTTCTACTTTTTAAAACAGGTTTCACATATAATATAAAAGTCATGGCAACCAGTGAAACTGGTTGTTCACACCAACATTATAAAAGCTTATCACTGCCAGCGCCTTAATGACGCTGGTTTTTCACATACAGGACCACATTCATAAAAGTTTATCTCTATACCAAACGATATACCGATGAAATCGTAAAATATTTTTTCAAGAATTTTACCCATAAGCAATTTTGTAAAGTAAATTTAGTGGTAACCTATCTTTCACTAGTGTTCCGGAAATTTATACGCACCGTCTTTCTCAATAAAACAAATTGTATATGACATAGGGGCTGTAACGAAATAGCCCAAAAGAAATAGCGTGTCCGAATTCGGGCACGCTATTTTTATAAGCAAAAAGGACCCCGAAGGATCCCTTTAGCTGGTATAATTTTGTTATGATAAGTAAGAAAACC
>Ga0183098_10439_pt1 | contig 85015 bp, 63 predicted proteins | sample BioMet9_FD_128884 | JGI IMG/M metagenome (GOLD analysis project Ga0183098, IMG submission 128884) | Microbial communities from bioreactor (seeded with sewage sludge) at Lawrence Berkeley National Lab, California, USA - Biofuel... | ecosystem: Engineered > Bioreactor > Anaerobic > Unclassified ...
TGCAGCTTGTCCAGATGGGCCGCCAACAGCGGCAGGACGTCGCCGGGAGGGCTGCCCAGCGCTTTTTCCGGCGGGAGGGCACACAGGCTTTGGGCACTGGCATTAAAAAGGGTCACCAGCCCGTTCTCGTCCAGGGCGATGATGGCCGAGGGCATGGATTCGAGGATATTGTTGAGCAGGTTGCGTATCTTGGCCAGTTCCGCGTCCCGCTGCCGCAACTCCCGGGCCCGGCTTTCAAGCCCCTGGGCCATGCCGTTGAACGTGTCGGCCAAGCGGCGGATTTCCAGGCTGCCGGAGCCAAGCGTGGCCCGGGCCGTGAGGTCTCCCTTGCCCAGCCGATCCGACGCGACCATGAGGCTGTCAAGGCCGGCCAAGACCGCAACGCGCCCCATTCTCCGGGCGATAAAGAGGGTGAACACCACCACCAGGGCCAACAGCACCATGGAGTGGGTGAAGCGGTTGCGCGCGTCCCGAAAGGCGTCCTGCCAGTCCATGGAGACGGCAATGGTCGCGTAGGGCGCATCCGCGGGCCGCAGACGCAGCCGCGCATAGGCCACCAGAACATGCTTGCCGTTGGGCTGCCGGTCGTCGAGCATTCCCTCGTCCGTGGGGGCCGCGACAATGCGTTTCCACAAGGTCGGGGCAGCGGCCTCGCCCAGGGGAAGGGCTGCATCGGGCGGATAGGCCAGCATACGCAGGCCGTTGCGGTCGAATATCCCCACGCGGGCCTGGGGGGGCAGCCCCAACTTCCCAAGAAATTTATCGTAGTATTCCAACTTGAAGGAATCGCCGACGATGCCGGCGTACGCCCCCTTCCCGTCCGTTACTGGAAGCGCGAAGACCAAAATGGGCAGGCCCGAGGCCCGGCCGACGTTGAAGGCTCCGGCGCTGAATTTCCGGGTGGCCATGGCTTCCTTGAAATATAGCCGGTCCGAGAGATCCTTGTGGAGAAAGGCCGGCAGGCCCGAAGCGATGACGATGCCGGCCTTGTCGGTCAGAAAGATGTTGGAAAGCTCGGGATGGTCGCCGAGCAGCACGGTGAAACGCTGGTTGCAGGCTTCCCGGGAGCCGTTTTCCACCTCGGGAAGGTGCTCCAGGGCCATGAGCAGCACCTTGGCCTCGCTGACGATGCCGGTTTGTATGGACGACAGGGCGTGCAGGAGGCCGCGCGTGTCCTGCCTGGCGGCGTTTTCGGCGTGGAGGCGGCTCTCGAACATGGTGTAGGCGCCAAGGGCCATGGCCGGCAGGGCGACCAGCAAAACGATGATGGTGAGGCTTTTGTGAATGGAGCCGGAGAAAAAGGCTTTCATGGGCCACGTCCTCGTCGCCGTCTGCACTGTGCGCAGGGACGGTGTTCGTTGCCTTTCCCCAGTTCCGCCGCGTCTCGAACGCATGGGGGAACTCGGTGAGCCGTATCTCCTCTCTTTTCCTTAACGATAAGGAAGGGAAGAATTCAGGAAACGACATAGCATACCGGCGAGGAAATTGTCCATGTGAAGACGGAAGGGCGCTGTTCCGTCGGCCGCTTTCGGGGAGGCAACATGGCCCCGGCGGACCAGGACGCCAGGAGCAACGCCCAAACGGCAGCGTCCGGACGCCGTTTTTGACGATCGTGGGTGTCCCGGGGTACAAGGGCGAAATTGTTTTTTTTCAACGACGTGCCCATGCGCCCGGCGGGCGCCGTCCGGGGAAGCGGTCGGAAGCGCCGCGAGGTTTGGGATGCTCGCGTCCGATGTGTTTCTGGCAGCAAATGAGACGGGTCGGGTTCGGGGTTGTGAGGGCATCGACGTATTGCAACGTGCCTACGAGGAGTACCGTATGGAAGCATCGCCTGCCAAAATTGATGAGAATATGACGATTTATGAAATATTGACAGCGCATCCGTACCTGATGGATTCGTTCAAGGAATATGGACTGGGGAAGTTTGAGCAGCCGGAGCTTCTTGAAAAGCTGGGGCCTCTTTTAAAGCTCAAGACACCTTTGGCAGCGATGGGTATCAATAAAACGATGTTTGTTGCTATCTTGAACAAAAGCATAGAAAAATATGAACAAAACAGTGATTTTACTTTGTCGGAAAATCCGGAGCGGCAGAAGGATTTGACGTTGCTTGCGCTCTTGCCCTGCGGCTTGAAAATGCCTTTTACACGCGCGTTCGAGGCATTTGCTGCAGAATATAATGCAAAAAAGAAGCATGCATTGAAATATCTCCTTGAGGGCAATGTCAACCATGAGCTTTCGTATTACGCCTATATCGACTCCGTGGAGTCGCTCGATGAATTGCCGGATGTCATTGTGAGTTCCGACATCAATAGCTTTTTTCACAAGCCTTTCCGAGAGCACTTTCTGGCTCAGGAAGGCTTTGTTGATCTCCTGCCGCATCACATCCACCGTGATTTTGAAAGGATCGGTTTCGATGATACCGATCGTCAATTTACCATGCTTTCGGCCAACCTTATTGTCTTGGTCTCCATAGACGACATGTTGGAGGGGAAGCCAAAGATAGCATCCTGGAAAGATCTTCTGAGACCGGAGTTTCAAAATAGCGTTGTCATGCGCGGGCAAGAAGAGTTTTTTTGTAACGGAGTACTGTTGCCCTTTTATACGCTTTTTGGGATGGACGGTATTATTGACCTGGCTCGTTCCGTGAGAACAGGCGTGCATCCTTCGGAAATGGTGAAGATGATTGACAGCGGGAAGCCTGATGTCGCGCCGCTTTACATTATGCCGTATTTTTTTGCGAAAAAAATTAAAGCGAAAAATCGTATCTCGATCCATATTCCCAAAGAAGGCGCGATCGTCAGCCCTGTTCAAATGCTCGTCAAAAAGGATTCCCAGGAGAAGGTCAGGGAAATAACAGATTTTCTGTGCGGGGAAAAGTTTGGACAATTGTGTGCCGATGCCTATTTCCCGTCAGTAAATGAACAAGTGAACAATTCCGCTTCATGTACTGAACGGCTGTATTGGATCGGGTGGGATTTCCTCAAACGAAATGATATCGGGAAAATCAAAAAGGCTATGGAGATAAATTTCTTTAAGTATTTTAATGCCACCGGTGGATGCGTATGCGACTCATAACGGTCTCGGGACCACCTTCATCCGGAAAAACCAGTGTTATTGTCAAAACGCTGGAAGAGCTGCGGAAAGAAAACCTCACGTGCGGTGTCGTCAAGTTTGACTGCCTGTCTACGCAAGACCAGCTCATTTATCATGACAAAAAAATACCTGTTAAAATAGGACTTTCAGGAAGTCTTTGCCCGGATCATTTTTATGTGAGCAATGTCGAAGCGGCAGTGAAATGGGCACAAGATAATGCGTTTGATTATCTTATTACGGAAAGCGCAGGCCTTTGTAATCGCTGCTCGCCGCACATAAAAAAGATTCTCGCCGTTTGTGTTATCGATAATTTAAGCGGTGTGAATACGCCTAAAAAAATTGGCCCTATGCTGAAATCCGCTGATATCGTCGTCATAACGAAGGGCGATATTGTCTCCCAGGCTGAGCGCGAAGTCTTTGCTTTTCGCGTCCGCCAGGTCAATCCCCGGGGAAAGATCATTCAGTTCAACGGGGTGACGGGACAGGGGAGTTTTTACTTGAAAAAGGCGTTTTCCGAAGCAGATCCCCTGGTGTCTCTCGAAGGCGCGACCCTCCGTTTTACCATGCCGGGAGCCTTGTGTTCGTACTGCCTTGGGGAAAGAATCATCGGCTATGATAGGCAGATAGGCGTCTCCAAATTAATGGATTTTAATGAGTCATGATACATACGTTATTACAGTTGCCCATTGGAACGCTGCTTGAGCGGTATCCCTGGGTGGAAGATTTTTTTTCGGCCCACGAAATTGAGAGCGCACAATGGCGGGAAAGTTCTTTCCGCGAACTCTGCCAATCGTTGGATGATGCTTTTTTCCTGGATATTGCTTCTTCGCCAGGCCAGTTTTCGGATGATTTTACCCTTTTTATACAGGAAATGATCTCCCTGGAAGAGGGTGACGCCAATACGATTCATTCCATGAGAATTTTGCCTGGCTTGAATAAGTGTCAGGAACCGGAAGCACAGGAAGTGCTCCTGAAACAGGGGCAAGTGACAGCCATTGTCGGTCCGACGGGCTCGGGCAAAAGTAGACTCTTGGAAGATATTGAGTGCTTGGCCCAGGCCGACACATTGACCAAAAGAAAAATCCTTGTGAATGATGCCGTTCCTTCCGATGATACACGATTTTCAAATTCCGGACGACTTATCGCGCAACTTTCACAAAATATGAATTTTGTGATGGATCTTTCTGTCCATGATTTTCTTATTATGCATGCCGAAAGTCGAATGGCTTCAAATATTGAATCGTTAGCTGAGGCGATATATAAAAAAGCCAATGAGCTGGCAGGTGAGCAGTTTTCAATAACAACGCCCATTACGCAACTTTCGGGCGGTCAGAGCCGAGCGCTTATGATCGCCGATACGGCACTTCTCAGCCGTGCCCCGATCATATTGATTGATGAAATAGAGAACGCCGGTGTTGATAAGACTAAGGCGCTCGAACTTTTTGTCGATAATAATAAAATTGTACTTATTGCGACGCATGATCCGCTTCTTGCGTTGAGTACAGATCAAAGAATTGTCATTCGAAATGGTGGTATTGCAAAAATAATCACGACAACAAAAGCGGAAAAAAAGAAGCTCGTGACGCTGAGAAGGCTTGATGCCCATTTGATGCGCCTTCGCAATAAGCTTCGCCTGGGCGATGTTATTGCTGAATGATGGCGAAGGCGATGCGTTGTTGAAACGCAACGTCTCCAGATTTCGAGGTCGGCTCCTTCTTCGAGAAAGCATAACCTGTCTGCGGTCCCTCCCCGGAATGCCCCGGAACCTGTCTTTACGCCCCAGACTTGCAAGTTGCGTAGCACCCTTGGCGACGCGGCTCGGATGACCTCTCGTTGCAGTATAAAATCCGTGCTCTCGGTTTGATAAACGCTCTACGCAAATGTATTGACACAGGCGGCAGCCCCGTTGTTTATTTTTTGGAAAAGGGTGGGCGGGGGGCCCCGGAGCCGCCGCGGTGAGGCGGCGCAAAAAACGCATTATGACAGCCGGGAGCGATGCCTTCTGCCCCCTAAGATTTTGGGTGGCCGGGGGGGGCAGCGTCTGCGCGCGGGCGGTTAGGCTGCGGTATGGGGATGCTGCGCGACATCCAGGGGGGAGAAGCTACGATAGCCACCTATGGATGCTTTTCACCGCCATGGGACGGCGAAAAGCGGGGAAAAGGGACGGTGCGAGATGGAATAATGCATTCCATAGGTGGCATAAATTGTGCATTACGAGCCTCTGCCAGCATGATGTCACGTTTTGGGATGCTCTTTTTCACTTTTTGAATTTTTGCGGTATGACTTATTGAGAATGTTGTTGTCGATGGCCACGGCGGTGTAGGCGTTTTCCAATGAAAAATCATGCTGTTGCATCCTGTATTATCGAACCGCTTGGAATGCTGGTAGTACACGAATGCGCTTCACAAGGATCGCTTTTCAGTGGCTTGTCATAGCCCTCATGGTCGCCGGTATCGGCTGGGCTATTTTTATTCGTAAAAACCTTCCTGATTATGGTCGGGCCACCTGGAGCCAGCGCGATGGTTTTTTTGCCATCTCGTTTAAGGGAATGGCTCCGGATGCCGTCCGAAACTATCAATTCCTGTTGTCCCAGGTCGTCACGCGTTTCAAGGATTGGATGAACGGCACGCAGGGCGGGCAATACAAGAAGGAAATCATCTCGGATCAGAGACTTGCCGCCTTGATGGAGGCCATCAAGGCCCAGGGCTATGTGCCCATCAAGACGCAAGACATCATAGCCTTTTATACGAAAGGCGCGCCCCTTCCCGAAAAGGGCATTTATATCATGTTCGAGGGCGGTCGCAAAGACAGCCTGCTTTTCGCCCATCCCATTCTTCAAGATCTCGGTTTCAACGCGGCGCTGTATGTGTACGGCGACAAGATCACCGGCAACAATCCGTTTTTCCTACGCCGCCAGGAATTGCGGGATGTTGCCAAGAATCAATTCTGGGACGTTGAAAGCATGGGATATAGTTCCCAATGCATCAATACGTCTTTATCAAAAGACTGCATTTATCCGCTGACGGATTATCTGAGGGATAGCAACGGCAAACAGATTGAAAGCAAGAAAGAGGTAGTAGCAAGAATTTTTCTGGATTATGACAAGGCGAACGCGGATATTTTTTCCATAACCAAAGTCAAGCCCCTGGCCTATTGTTTTATTCCGGCCAATACGCTCCAGCTTTTGCCCAAGGATATTGCCGACGCCAATGCCGAGGCCATACGGCGCGACTATGAAATGGCCTTCACCAGGGCCGGTTCGCCGTACAACTCCCGCAACGACAATCGCTTTCGCTTGACGCGCTTCCAGGTCCCCCCGGACTGGACGCCGGCCCAGCTGCTCGCCGAACTGGAGCACAACGCCCCCATACGGTTTACGGGGCAGCCCCTCCAGTGCGACCAGGAACGCCTGTGGCGTCTCCAACTCGGCTCCCTGAGCACGCACCCCCGTGGTCTGGCCATCACCAGCCCCGCGGACAACGATGGCTTCGCCCTGTTGCGTGGGAGCGAAACCATCCGGTCCCTGGGGTGCCGCATGATCGTGCATCCCGACAAAAGCGGCGAGAGCGCTGTCTATCTCCGCTACAGCAACCCGAAATCCTATATCAGGGTCCGTGTCCTCTATGACGTCCTGCAGGTCCAGGAGTCCACGGCGGCCGGACTCACCACCCTGCTGCAGTATCCCCTGCCCGAGCCGGGCAAACCCGTACGCCTCGCCGTGCAGGTCAAGGGGAACCGGGTCACGATGTGGGCCAACGACATCCTGGCCAGCCAATACCCCCTGCCGTTGCATGGCGTCGGCCAAGGCAGCTTCGGCGTGGGCGCCAGGGGGGAGAACGTCCCCTTCACCGGCCGGTTCGACGACGTGACGGTGCGCATCTTCCCGCCGATGTGGGCGGAAGTGCCGAGCGCCGACCGGATCGGCGCCACCGCTGCCTCGTCCCTGACCGCCGTCCTGATCCCCTGGCCGGCCCGGACGGACCAGTGTCCGGACACGACGGCGCTCATGGTGGCCGCCATGCGCGGCATCGGGACCTATCTGATGGTGCCCGGCGCCCCGGAAGCCGCCATCCAAAAGGCCCGGGACTGCCTGGAGAAGGAGCCGGGCACGGGCGAGCTGACCCTCCTTTTGGTGAGCGGATTTGCGCTCGACTACGATCCGGCCGTTCCGGCCGCCGGCTATGCCGCGGTCATTGCCGAGGCCCACGAGCACAACCGGCAAGTGGCCTTGCGTCTGGGCCACCGGCAGTTGCCGGCCTTTCTCAAGGTCTCCGGCATCGTGCCGGACTGGTTCCTGCTCGACGTTGCCGATACGGCCCACGATTCCGTGCTGGCCGCCCTCAAACACCGGTTCGACAAAGGCACCATGCTGTTTCGCCGCAAGGCAGCGGATGCCTCGGCCCCGTTGCAGGTTGTCTACGGGAGGGACTAGCCATGCAGAGGATAGGCATCTTCATGGCAGTCGCCGTGCTGCTGAGCTGTCAGGCCTTCGCGGCCGCTCCCGACAGCACCTCCGCCATCACGGCCTTGCGGCAAGCCTCGGCCCTGATCAACATGGAGCATTACGACGCGGCGCTCAACACCGTGAACAACGCCCTCAAAAACGATCCGGGCTACCTGCCGCTGTGGCGGGAACGGGGAAACATCCTCCTGCTCCAGAAAAAATACCCGGAAGCCATCGTGGCCCTCAAGCAGGTCCGGGCCGTCAATCCCCGGGACCCTGAGGCCAATCTCCTCCTGTTCCAGGTCCTGGCTGCTGCGCCCGACCAGGTCGTTGCCGCGGCCGGCCTTTCCCTGCCCGCGTTTCTCGACAGCCTGGAGACCGCGGACATTGCCGCCATCCTCACCTATCTTCTGGAGAATTCCCGGCAGACCCAGCTGATGCAGACCTTTATCGCGCACTGGTCGCCCAAGGCGGCGCAGCAGCAGGCCCTGGCCGCCATTCTCAAGCGGTATGCCGGCGGCGACTTGGAGGCCGCGGAAAAACAGCTCGTCAGCGACCAGGGCCTGGCTACGACCTACGGCAAGACCCTGGCCCGGTTCGTCTATCTGATCGGCGTCGCCTACCGCGACGCCGGCCGCTATGACGACGCCTTGCGCGCCTTCCACGAGGCCGCGACGATGGGGCACGACCCCACGGAAATTCAGGGGGAAATCGGCTGGGTCTATTTGCGGATGGGCGACGCGGCCAAGGCGATGGCCATCTGGGAGGCCCACTGGCGGGAAGCGACCAATCCCGGGGACTGGACGCTGTGGATCGGCAATACGGCCATGGACGCCGGGGACTACGCCAAGGCCGTGACCTTTTACCGCCATGCCCTGGGATTCCAGCCGAAGGACCCGCTTTTGCGGGGGCGGTATCTGTGCGCCTTGCTCCTGGCCAAACAGGACGACACGGCCGCCGCCTACCGGCAACAATTGGAGCGCGAGGGGGCCGGTGACAGCGTCGTTTTCGGCCAGGCCCTGCTGGCCATGAAGGAAAAACGGCCGGACGCGGCGCTGGAGGCGTTGTCGCACCTCGGCAACCCATATCCCTTCCGGGAAGAAATCACGGCCATGGCCCGGGAAATCGCCTCCATCCCGGGCGCGCGCGGGGTGGTGGAGCAACGGGCCCGCGCCATCGCCGCCCTGCTGCGGGATTCGCCGGCGGAGGCGTCCATCCTGCGGGATCTCGCCTGGACCCTGTGGAACGCGGGGAGCGCCGACGCCGCGCTGCACTTGTGGGATACCGCCCTGGACCTTGGCCTGCCCCAGGCCGATCCCCTCAAGCGTCAGGTGGTGCTGCGCCTGCTGGAGGCCGGCAAGACCCCGGCGGCGCGAACGTTCCTGCAGCGGCACATGCCCCGGGTCTCACCGCTCGGCCTGGCCGTGAGTCTGGCCCAGCAGGGCAAGCCGGATATCGCCGCGCAACTGCTCGCGACGGGCCCCGCCGGGAAGGACGCGGACTGGACCGCCCTGGTCGATGCCGCCTGCCTGCTGCGCACGGGGGATGCCGCCAAGGCCCTGGAACAGCTGGGCCGCCTGGCCCAACGGACGAGCCCTCTGCCCTCGCTTCGCCTCATGAGCTTCGACGAGCAGGGGGCGCTTTTGCCCCAACCGTTGACCCAGCAGCAGGCCTTGGCCTTTTACCGGCAGATCGCCCACGACATGATCGATCAGGATATCGAAAAGGGATTCGTTTTTCTGGCCAAGCCCGCCTGGCTGCCCGCCCTTTCGTCCCAGGACAGCGCGGCCTTGCAGGCCCAGGCCGGCGCCGTGGCCATGCGCGCCGGCCGCGAGGCCCAGGGGAGCGCCCTGTGCCGGGCCGCCCTGGCCCTCGATCCCGGCAACGCCCTGGCCGCCGCCTACCTTCTTCTGGCGGAAGGCGTCGTCGAGCCTTCCCCGGCCCGGGACCAACGTGTCCGGCAGATGTTGGCCAATGTCGCCCCGTTCGATCGGGAGTATATTTCGGGCGTGCTGTTGCAGCGGGAGGGAAAATCCCGTCAGGCCCTGGAGCACCTGCAGCGCGCCCTGGCCCTGGCGCCGGCGGAGCAGGGGCTGCGCCTGCAGGTGATCGATCTGCTGGTGGGGGAAAACGACTTTGACGCGGCCCGGAAGGTGCAGCGCTGGTTCGAGGAACGCTTGGCCCAGGGGGATAAAACCGTGCGCGCCGCCACGGCGAACACCCGGACCACGCTCGGCGAACCGGACAAGGCCATTCCCCTCTGGCAGGAGCTGTTGCGCGCGTTCCCGGGCGATCTCCGCTACTTGGCCGGACTGGGGCGTTCCTTGAACCTGGCCCGGCGCTATGGGGAAACCCGGCGCATTTTGGGAACGGCCCTGCGCGAGAGCCATTCTCCCACGCTCGCCCGCATCGTGGCCGAGGCGGACGCCGCCCTCGGCACCTCGGCGGATGCCCTACAGGCCGCCGAACTGGGGCTCAAAAAGGACCCCAAGGACTTCCAGCTGCTGCGCGCCGCCGCCGAATCCGCCGAAAGCACGGTCCGTCCCGAGGAGGCCGGCGCCTACAGCCGCCGCGCCCTGGCCGTCAATCCCCAGTCCATTCCCCTGCATGAAACGTTGGGGCGGAGCTTGATCGAGCGCAAGGATTTCGAGGAGGCGAGGGCATTTTTCCAATCCATGGTGCAGGGCAATGACGTCCAGGATGCGGGGCTGCGGGGCCTGCTCACCGTCGCCCAGGAAACGGACGACGTGAAGGGCGGCTACCGGACGGCCCGGGCGCTTCGCGAAGCGCGGCCCGCCGATCCCGGCATCGCCCTCAAGTACGCCATCGCGGCGGCCGGAGACAAACGGTTCGCCACCGCCTACCGCGTGTTGCGCCCCATGGCCGCACCGAGCCGCGGCAACGGGGTTCTGGCCCTCTACTATCCGGAGGTCCTCGACACCACGGCCGCCGGAAAGGTCCGCTTGCCCCTGTGGCGCGAGCATATGCAGCTGTTGCGCGAGCGCGGGGCGACCTTCGTGTCCCTGGGGGATTTCCGGGAGGAGCCCGGGAAAACGGCCCTGACCCTGCCGTCCTGTGCGGTGACGGCGGGCCCCTGCGTCATGCTCGTGGTCGGCAAGGCCGAGACCCCGGTTCTGCAACAGCTGGACGCAAGCCTCAAGGCCGCCAACGGCCGGGCCATGCTCGTGGTGGACGGGGCCAGCCTGGCCGAGGGCACCCCGTACGGCATCGATCGCGCCGGTATCAAGGCCCTCCTGGCCACGGGACGCTGGTCCCTGGTCCTCACCGACGCCGATGCGCCGACGATTCCCCTCGCCAACGGGGAACGGGGCCGGTTTTGGGGCCAGGCCAAGTGGCTCGGCCAGGGCGTGGAGACGGACGCCCAGATGCGCGAACGCCTGGAGCAGCGGCTGCGCCGGCTGCGCAACGAGGCCGGCGACCTGCCGATCGAGGCGTGGCTTTATCCCGGCGGACTCGCCCCCGACGATCTCATCAACGTGACCCCCGGCCAGCGCCAGGCCTACCGCGACGCCGTGGCCGCATTTTTCCCCGTGGCCTTGACGACCAGTCCCGAGGGCTTCGTCACGGCGGACAACGACAAGGGGCTGCTGCCCCTCCGTGTCGTCGCGCCGGGTTGGGACGCATCTTTGCTCGATGTCCACCTCAAGGAGCGCGTCCCCCGACATCAGGCCGTCTTCGAGCTGGGCAAGGCGACAAGCTGGCATGAACAGCTCGACCGGGCCGACATGCTCTACGAAAGGGCCCAGAAGCTCGGCGTCAACCCCGGCGAATTGGCCTACCACCGCGGTGCCAACGCCCTGGCCGAGGGGGACACCCCCCGGGCCCTGGCCTTTGCCCGGGAGGCGGTGGTGACCGATCCCAACTCGGAGAAATACCAGCGGCTTCTGGAACGGGTCGAACGGACCACCCATCCCAAACTGGCGCCGAGCTACGATCTGTATTGGGACAGCGACAACCGGACCAACTCCTGGTTGGGCGCGACCGGCAGCGTCGTCCCCCGCGACGACCTCGAACTTTCGGCCGGGCTCGGTGCCCTGTCCTGGACCCGCGACGACCAGCAAAGCCGGCGGTATTTCAAACGGAAGCTTTTCGGCCAGGAAATCAGCGCCGGCGCCAAATACTACACCTGGGCCGACGGGTGGCTGGAGGGGAAACTCGCCATGACCACCCTGGAGTCGGGGTACGATCCCTTTGTCGGTGGCAGCCTCGCCCTGCACGGCGGCGTGAGCACCGAGGTGTTGCGGCTCAACGGCACCTATGATCTGCGCTATTCCTATGAGCGGGTCGACACCATCGAGGCCATGGAGGCGGGCATCCGCAGCCATCACGCGACCCTGGAGTCGCACTTCCGGGTGCTGGATTTTTGGGAGATCTGGGCCAACGAAAATGTGGAAAACTATACGGACGGCAACCGGTCCTTCATGCTGGACGGCCGCATCATGCGCCGGCTGACCGAGGCGCCGCAGTTTTCCCTGGGCTATGCCTATCAATTCGGATCAAGCGACCGCAATCCCGAGCAATACTGGGCACCGCTCGATTTGGCCACCCATTTGGCCTATGCAACGCTTACCTACGTGTTCACGGACCGGATCCGCCTGAACGGCTACGTGGGTTGCGGGCCGTCGATCGCCCGAAACACGAACTGGCGTTTCGTCACCCGGACCGGGGCTCGCCTGACCGTGGTGCTGACGGATTCGTTGCGGATGGATGCCCAATATGCCTATTATAAGACACCTAACTATACGCTGAACCATCTCAAGCTGGGTATTGCGTATACGTTTTGAGGTATTACTTGAGGAAGTCGGTCCCCGGACCGTCCCGCGACCGTTTCCGTCCGGACCGCGAAGACCTCCGTTTTGTGACGACAAGCCGAGGAGTGGAGACATGGCACGTGCGTTCTTTTTCTTGCCCAGCCACCGCCTCAGGGCGTTTTCCCCGAAAGCCCCTGTGCGGGCGCACGGCGGCCTTGGGCCTTTTGCCGTCTGTCTGGCGTTCCTGGCCGGGCTGATCGGCCTGTTCCCGGCGCCGGCTCGGGCGGCCGCTCCGGAAGGGGCCCAGGCGCCCAAGGCCTACATCAGCCTGGTGATCGACGATTACAAGAATCTCGGCGTCTGGGAGACCCTGGCCGAGGACTGCGCCGCCAAGGGCGTGCGGGCCACGCTGGCGCTCAACACCCTGCGGGTCCGCCCCGAGGACTGGAAACGGCTCCAGGCCAGGATTGCCCAAGGCCATGAGGTCGCCTCGCACACGCGCGACCACGTGCCGCTCTCGGCGGAGGAAGTCCTCAACGTCCGGTATTTCGCCCCCAACACCCGCAGCGCCACGGCGGTGGTGGATGCCGCGGCCCGGAAGCTGCGGCTCTTCGTCAACGGCGCGCCGACGCCGATTGGCGACATCGACCTGTCCGCCGCCGGCCCGGCGTCCACCCTGGGCGACCTGGCGCGGGCGATCAACAAGATCAACGGGTGCGCCGCCCAGCCGATCGATCCCAAGTATGCGAACATCCCCTCGGAGCTTTTGGCGGCCAATCCGGGCGCGGACATCCTGTTCAAGGCCGGGTTCGTGCCGTTGCTGCTCGATCATCCCCGGTTCGTCCGCTACGAACTGGAAGCGTCCAAGCGGGAAATAGAGAAAAATATCCCCGGTTACACCTGCACCTCCATCGTCTATCCCTATCTGGCCAACGATCCCGAAACGCGGCGCATCGCCCAGGAGCTCGGCTACACCCAGGGGCGCACCGGCGAAAACGGCTCCATTTCGCTGACGGACCCGAAGGGCTATGATATCATGCGGATTTGGGCCCAGATGCCCCGTTTCCTCTTCGGGGAAACCTCGTCCCCGGAGTTCCCGGGGAGGGTCAAGGCCTTCGTAAGTGACCTCAAAAATAAGCATGGGGCCGTCTGCATCTACGCCCATGCCGAAAACGAGTATTCCAACGAGGACTGGCGCAAGCTCGTCGCCTTGTTGACGGCCGATCCCGAAGTGCGGCTGCTGACCCTGCGCGAGATGGCCAAGGCCATTCGCGGCGTCACCGTCCCCGGGGCGGGCGGCATGTTGCATTTCAAGCGTTGACGCTTCCGCCCCGCCGGGGAAGGCCGCGTGTCGCCGCCGGCCGCCGGATGTCGGGTGACGGCCGCAGGCGTCTCGGAGAAAAGCGATGGCTTTCAGGAAAATGCTTTCATGCCTGGCCGCAATCGGCTGCGTGCTGTGGAGCGCGTCCGGGGCCTACGCCGCTATGGGACCGCGGCTTATCGTCCTCAACGCCGCGGCCCTGGAAAACTGTCGGGGGCAACTGCGGCGGGGCGACCATGCCCTGTACCCGGCCTTCGCCAAGTTGGTGCGCAACTGTGAAGAGGGGATGACCCTGGGACCGTGGTCCGTCACCTGGAAAACGGAAACGCCGCCCAACGGGAACCGGCACGAGTACGTGAGCTACGGGCCGTATTTCTGGCCGAATCCCGCGACGAAGGACGGGTTGCCCTATGTGATCCGCGACGGCGAGGTCAATCCGAAATCGAAGACTTCCGATAGCGACGCCCTGGTCGCCATGTCCCGTACGGCCCGCATCCTCGCCCTCGGCTGGTATTATACGGGCAACCCGAACTACGCCTCCCGGGCGGCCCTGATCCTGCGAACCTGGTTCCTCGATCCGGCGACCGCCATGCTCCCGGACATGCAATACGCCCAGGGCGCTCCGGGCGGCTGGCCGGGTCGGGCCTGGGGCATCGTCGAGTCGCGCCAGCTGCTGCAGGTCGTGGACGCGGCGGCGCTCCTGGAAGGCTCCCGGGCCTGGAGCCGGGAGGATGCGGCCCACTTGCGGCGGTGGTTCGGGCAATTCGTCACCTGGCTTGAAACCAGCGCCTTCGGCAAGGCGGAGGCCAGGGCCCCGAACAACCACCGGTCGTGGTATCTGGCCCAGGTGGCGGGGTTTGCCGCCTACGCCGGCATGGAGCCGACCGCCCGCCGGGCGGTCGCGACCGCTCGGGACCTGCTGACCACCCAGATCGCGCCCGACGGCCGTCAGCCCGAAGAGGTCCGGCGTCCGACCTCCCTGCGCTACAGCCTGTTCAACCTGGAAGCGCTCTATACCGTGGCGTGCATCGGGGAAAATCTCGGCATCGACCTCTGGAGCGTGCCGGCCCCCGGAGACGCGCGGTGTAAGATCGCCCTGGACTACATGCTTCCCGCGCTGTCGGGTCGGGGGGAATGGCCGCACAAGAATACCAGGCCCCTGGGCGGATGGGAGGCGGTGTTTGTCTTGCGCCAGGGATACCTGCATTACCATGACAAGGCGTATGACGAGGCGTTGCGCGTGCAACTGGGTGACACTTATGACAGCAACAGAATTTTTATGGAATTTCCTGGTGAGGCGCCGTCGCGTCCCCGACGGCAGAGCCGCGCCCATCCCGGCGCGGCGGACCTGTCCGCCCGGCCTTAGGCAGGAAGCGTTTTTGCGCGCGGCAAACGGGTGGGCAACGAACGACGGCCGGACCGGCCGTCGGCCTGTCGGATGTTTTATGATGGGTGTATTCCTGTAACAGTCACGTGTTTGGAAGAATCCATGGAAATTTTTCCCCATCCTACCGCCGACCGCCGTCTGCTGCCCAATATCCCGTCCAAGCATTCCACGCGGCGCGGGACGGCCCATCGTTTTTTTTGCAACAGCACCATCCGTGTCCTCTCCAAGAATGGAAGGAAACGGGATACGTTCGAGGCCGAGGCGGTTGATGTCTCGGATAACGGTGTGTTGATACGCACCCCGAGGCGGCTCGAGGTGGGGACTCGGGTCTCCCTGCGGTTTTTTGTGCCGCCGGGGATGCTTCCCGAGGGCTACGAGTTGGGTTTCAGCCTGGACGCGCGGGTGGTCCGAGTGGACACGGAGGAGCAACTGCTCGCGTTTCAATTCAAATACAATATTTCCGAAGTGCTCCGGCGGACACGCTGGAAAAAACTCGTCTGGCTTTCCATCGTTGGAATAACCATTGTTTTAGTTGGAATATTATACACTAAACTGGAAAGCGTGTATTATTTTTGGTTCGATACCCCCTTATTTGTCTATGGATTGATGGCCTCGATTTTTCTGGTTTCGCGCTTCCTTTTCGCCGCCTTTTACAAAGGCTATCCCATAGACGAGGAGTATAAGCCGAGCGTCTCGATCATCGTCCCCTGCTTTAACGAGGAGAAGTGGATCAGCAAGACGGTAAAATGTGCGCTGGATCAATACTACCCCGAGGAACTTCTGGAAGTCATCGTGGTCGACGACGGCAGCAGCGATAATTCCCTTGCCGTGTTGCACGACTTGCAAGAAAAATATGCCCCCCTGGTCGGTGACAGACTCCAGGTCCATGCCTTTGACCACAACCAGGGCAAGCGCCATGCCCTGGCGGAAGGCACGCGCCGGGCCAAGGGCGAGTTGATCGTTTTTGTGGATTCGGACAGCTTCCTGTCCCCTTCGGCCGTGCTGGAGATCGTGCAGCCGCTCAAGCATTCCAGAATCGCCGCGGCGACCGGACGATGCGAGGTGGAGAACAAATGGACGAATGCGCTGACAAAAATGCAGTCCGTCCGCTATTATCTCGGCTTTCGCATCTTCAAGGGGGCGGAAAGTATTTTCAACAGCGTGACCTGTCTCTCCGGCCCACTAACGTGTTACCGGAAGAGCGTCGTGATGCAGTATCTGGACGCATGGATCAATCAGAAATTTTTTGGCAAGCCGGCCACCTTCGGCGATGACCGGAGCCTGACGAATTTTATCTTACGGCATTATCAGACCGTGTATCAGCATGACGCCGTCTGCACGACGATCGTTCCCTCGAAGTATGCCACTTTCTACAAGCAGCAGATGCGGTGGAAACGGTCCTGGCTCAGGGAAAGCCTGCGGTGCTTGTTGTATATTTGGCGCAAAGAGCCGTTTATGTCCGTTTCCTTCCTCATGGGCTTTCTCCTTCCCGTCTTGTCTCCCTTTGTTGTCGTGCGGGCGTTTATTTATATCCCCATTGAATATTCCGTTTTTCCGTTCGTCTATCTCCTCGGTGTCTTCTTGATGAGTATGATGATGAGTACCGTCTATCTTTTTGCCAAACGATCCAGCCTCTGGTTTTACGGATCCATTTTCTGCTATTTTTATCTTTTTATCTTGTTGTGGCAGATGATCCCGGCGATGTTCTCCTTTTGGGTCTCCGATTGGGGGACGCGTTCCTCCAAGCAGAAGGCCGCTTCGTAGGAACAGCGACGTCGGAGGCCTCCCGGCCGCAAGACGCCACGATCACACAACGTCAGGCTGTTACGAGCGGCCCTCGTGGCCGCCGTGCTCTTTTTACGACCTGCGTGCCCGAAGCTTCCGCTGGTTCGTCGTGCGAGGGGAGGGGGAAGGGCGCCGGGAGAGGCGGGCTCGCCGCCCGGCGCGGGTGCTAGCGGGCCTGGGCCAGGCTTTTGCGGAACAGGGCCAGGGCGAGCAGGAAGAATCCTAGTCCGATGCCGACGATGGCCGCCATCTGCGGCCAGACCATGTCGAAACCCGCCCCCCGGTAGAGGATCGCCTGGGACAGGCTGACGAAGTGGGTGGTCGGGGCGAAGAGCATGATATGTTGCACCAGCTCCGGCATGCTTTCCCGGGGACTGATGCTGCCGGAGAGGATCTCCAGGGGCAACAGGACCAGGATCATGGACAGGCCGAGCTGGGGCATGTTGCGGGAGATGGTGCCCAGAAAGACGCCGATGGAGGAGATGGCGAAGAACTGGAGCAGGGCGCCGCACAAAAAGAGCGTGACCGAGCCGGCGAGCGGCACGCCGAGGGCCTGCCGGACCACGAAGGCCAGGGACAGGGCCACTGCCGCCACCACCACCACGCCCATGGACCAGATCTTGGCCAGAAGGATTTCCGTGGCCGAAAGCGGCATGACCATCAGGTGCTCCAGGGTGCCGCGTTCGCGTTCGCGCACCAACGCCGCGCCGGCCAGCAGGATGGAGAGCAGGCTGATGTTGTTGATGATCTCCATCACGCTGCCGAACCAGGAGCTCGTCAGGTTGGGGTTGAACTTGACGCGGGTGGTCAGGGACACCGGACTTGTGGTCGGCTGGCGGGAACGCTGGAGGAAGGCGTTCACCTCGCCGGCCACGATATGCTGGATGTAGGTCGCGCCGATGAAGGCCTGGGCCATCATGGTGGCGTCGATGTTGACCTGGATGTTCGGTTTGCGGTCGGCCAGCACGTCGCGTTCGAAATGGGGCGGGATGTCCAGGACGAAGATGAAGCGTCCGGTATCCAGGCCCTTGTCCATGGCGGCCGGGGAAATCAGGTGCGGCGTCCGGAAATAGGGGCCGTAAAAGGATTGGCCGATGCGCACGGAAAGCGACGAGGCGTCCTCGTCCACGATGGCGATGGGCGCGTTGTGGAGTTCCAGGGACGAGGCCTGGGCCACCAGGTAGATGCCGCCGGTAAAGGCCCAGATGATGACGATCAAGAGCACCTTGTCGTGCCACAGGCTCCACAGTTCCTTGATCCCCAGCCGGTAGATGTTGAGCAGGCGGTGCACGGTCATTTCTCCTGCTTGGGCAGCAGCAGCACGCTCACCCCGGTCAGCACCGGAATGCAGGCGCACAGGGCCAGAAACTCCGGCAGGAGGTCGGCCAGGAACAGCGCCTTGGTGAAGATGCCGCGACTGATGGTGAGAAAGTAGGTGGCCGGGAAGATGGTGCCGATAAACGCCCCCGGTCCCTGCAGGGACGAGACCGGCGTGGTCAGGCCGGAAAAGGAGATGGTGGCCATCAGGGTGACGATGGCGGCCACGGCCAGGGCGGCGATCTGCGTCCGGGTGAAGGATGAGACGAGCAGGCCGATGCCGGTGGTCACGATGACGAAGGCCAGGGCGGCCAGGGTGAGCCCGGGGAAGCTGCCCTTGACGGGCACGTGGAAGAAGGCGACGGCCAGGGCGCACAGGCCGAAAAAGCTCAACATGCTCACGATGACGTAGGGAAGCTGCTTGCCCAGGAGAAATTCCAGCCGGGTCACCGGGGTCACGTAGAGGTTGACGATGGAGCCCAGCTCCTTTTCGCGCACTACGCCGAGGGCCATGATGATGGCCGGGATGAAGATCAACAGCAGCGGAATGACCGCCGGCACCATGGCGTAGAGGCTCTGGAAATCCTGGTTGTAGCGGTAGCGCACCTGGAGGCCGGACGCCTGGCTGATGTTTTGGCCGGCGGCATGGGCCAGCCGTTGCAGGTACAGGGTGTGCACGCCCTCAAGATAGCCCCGGATGGTCTCGCCGCGAAACGGCATGGCCCCGTCCACCCAGACGCCGATCTCCGTGGGCCGGCCACGTCGCAGGTCCCGGCCGAAATTCGGCGGAATCTCCAGGGCCACGCTCAGTTCGCCGCTGGTCATGCGGCGTTCCATGGCCGTTTCGCTGGCCAGGGGGGCTTGCTCGCGGAAATAGCGCGACCCGGACAGGTTGCGGATGTATTCCCGGCTCTCGGGCGACTGGTCCTGGTCGAGGACCGCGAAGCGCAGGTTCTCCACGTCGAAGGTGATGCCGTAGCCGAGGATGAAGAGCAGGATCACCGAGCCCAAGAGCGAAATGAGCAGGCGTATGGGGTCGCGCAGCATTTCCCGGGCCTCGCGGCTGGCGTAGGCGGAAAACCGCATCAGGCTGAAGGCCTTGGCGCGCGTTTCCGTATGGCCGGCCGGCTCCGGGGCCAGGCTGTCGTCGGCCGCCCCGGCCGTTTCGCCCGAGGCTTCCTCCAGGAAATCGATGAAGGCCTCCTCCAGGGTGGCCTTGCCGCGCTGCCGCGTCAGTGCCGCCGGAGCGTCGCTGGCCAGGACCCGGCCGGCGTGCATGAGCGAGATGCGGTCGCAGCGTTCGCCCTCGTTCATGAAGTGGGTGGAGATGAAGATGGTCACGCCCCGGTTGCGCGATAGGTCCACGAGCAGCTCCCAGAAGCTGTCCCGGGCCACCGGGTCCACGCCCGAGGTGGGCTCGTCCAGGATGAGCATCTCGGGGTCGTGGATGACCGCCACGGCCAGGGACAGGCGCTGGCGGATGCCCAGGGGGAGACGGTCGGGCAGGTCGTCGGCGTAGGGCGTGAGGCCGAAGCGCGTGAGCATCTCCTCCACCCGAGGGGCGATGCGTTCCTTGGGAAGCCCGAAAAGTTGGGCGTGCAGGGTGAGATTTTTGCGCACGGTCAGCTCTTCGTACAGGGAAAAGGACTGGGTCATGTAGCCCACGCGCTTGCGGGTGGCCAGGTCCCGGGCCTTGACGGGATGCCCGAACAGGAGCGCCCGGCCCTCGCTCGGCGGCAAGAGCCCGGTCAGCATCTTCATGGTGGTGGTCTTGCCGCAGCCGTTGGAGCCGAGAAAGCCGAAAATTTCGCCGCGCCGGATTTCGAAATCGACGTGGTCCACGGCGGTAAAGGTCCCGAAGCGTTTGGTCAGGCCCTGGGCCACGATGGCGGGCGGTTCGTCCGGCCGGGGAGGCAGGGGGGGCACCACCAGGGTGCGGTGGCCCTGCCGCCTGGTTTCGGGCAGCAGCCGGATGAAGGCCTCGTCAAGGTCGGCGGCGCCGGTGCGTTCGAGCATGGCCGCCGGGTCGCCCGTGGCCAGGACGCGGCCGCCATCCATGGCCGCCAGCCAGTCGAAGCCCTGTGCTTCCTCCATATAGGCCGTGGCAATAAGGACGCTCATGCCGGGCCGGCCGGCCCGGATGCGGTCGATCAGCCGCCAGAACTGGCGCCGGGAGAGCGGGTCCACGCCGGTGGTGGGCTCGTCGAGGATCAACAGGTCCGGGTCGTGGATCAGGGCGCAGCACAGGCCGAGTTTCTGCTTCATGCCCCCGGAGAGCTTGCCGGCGGCCCGGTCACCGAAGGGGGCCAGTCCGGTGCTGGCCAGCAGCCGGTCGATCCGCCGGGCGCGATCCCTGGGGCCGAGGCCGAACAGCCGGGCGAAAAAGTCCACGTTCTCGCGGACGGAAAGGGTCATGTAGAGGTTCTTGCCCAGGCCCTGGGGCATGTAGGCGATGCGCGGGCAGACGCGCGTCCGGTGGTGCTGGTCGGCCATGTCGCCGCCGAGGACCTCCACCGTGCCTTGCTGGATGCGCCGTACCCCGGACACCAGGGCGAGCAGACTCGATTTGCCCACGCCGTCCGGGCCGATCAGGCCGACCATGCAGCCGGCGGGAATGTTCAGGTCCACGGCGTCCAGGGCCACGGTCCGGCCGTAGCGCAGCGTCACGCCGTGCAGGCGGGCCACGCTTGGCGGCGTCATTTGCCGGGCTCCGGCATGGGTACCAGGGGCGGCACCTTTGCCGGCCAGGGGGCCGTGGCGTCGAGGCGCACGTAGGCCACGCCGGGCAGCCCGGTCTTCACCAGCTTGGCGTAGCGGTGCAGCAGCGCCGGCAGGATGTTGATCTTGACGCGGAACATGAGTTTTTCGCGCTCGGTTTGGGTCTCCACGGCCTTGGGGGTGAACTGGGCCTGGGGGGAGACGAAGGTCACCCGGCCCGGCACGGACAGGTCGGGCCGGGCGTCCAGGACGATGCGCGCCTCGGCGTCCAGGGCGGTGCGACCCACCAGGGAGGTGGGCAGGAAAAGGGTCATATAGACGTCGGTCAGGTCGAGCAGGGTCACCACCCGGCCGCCCGCGGCCAGGACCTCGCCGGGTTCGGCCAGCCGGTAGAGCACCCGGCCGTTGATGGGCGAGATGAGGGTGCAGTCCGTGATGTCCGCCCGGATCGTTTCGGCCTTGGCCTGGGCCGCCTCGATGGCCGCCTGGGCCTGGAGCACGCCGGCCTTGGCGGCTTCCAGGGCGGACTTGGCGGCGAAAAGCTGGGCCTGGGCCGCCGAGAGCAGGGCGGCATTGGTCTGGGTGGTGGTCTGGTCCACGTCGAGCTTCTCGCGGGCTACGATGCCGCCGGACTGGAGGGTCCGGGTGCGGCGCAGTTCGGTGTCCGCCAAGTGGAGCTGGCTCGTCCGCTGGGCCACCAGGGCTTCGGCCGCCGCAATTTCGTTATGGCGCTGGGCCACGGCGGCTTCGGCGCTGGCCTTCTTGTGTTCGGCCTGGAGCACGGCCGCCTCGGCCTCGCGCAGGTCGGCCTCCAGGACCTTGGTGTCGATCTTGGCCAGGATCTGGCCCGCGGTAACGTCGTCGCCCTCGCGTACCGTGACGGCCACGAGACGGCCGGGCAGTTTGGTGGCGACGTCCACTTCCGTGGCCTCGATGCGGCCGTTGCCTACCGCGAAGGCTTCGCTGTCGCCCCGGGGCTTGAGGACGTACCAGGTGCCGAGGCCGCCGCCGATAAGAACGAGGAGGAGGATGCCGAGGAGCCAACGCGCGCGTGTGGACGCCATAGGAGTACTCCGTAAAAGGCCTGGAAAGGCTGCATGCCTGACGATGGCGGGGGCAGCGTTGCCAACGATGGTAGCGCATTGCCGGCGGCCAGGCAATGCGCGGGCGTTTTTGTCCGGGACGTCGGGCGGCGCGGCCTGTTTTTTGCGTCGGGGGCGGTTGCGGGCGTTTTGGCTGCCAACCCTTGACGGCGCCTGCAAAAAAGCGTTTTCTGCAATCGTCTTCCGGTTGGACACTATCCTTTTTTTATAAAAAAACGTGTGACCGGAGACGTTCCCTCGCCAGCAAAAAGACACCATTGGCGATTTTTGACCCAAATTCGATCCAGCGTGTTACCTTTTTGGATAGCCCCCTCAACCCGCACTAGTGTTTAATTTAGCATAAGATACCCTCCGATTGTTTCCTTTCCGGTTGGCGCGTTCGGTCACGCTGGCCTCATTTTCCGCGTGCTCCACGGCACGTCCTCTTCGATAACATATCGATTTTACGTGTGATCATCAAAGTGGAGCGCTCCTTGCTATTTTTAACCTAACAAACGGCGCCCGCCGGACCGACGCTGCCTCCGCCGAAGAGGCACGACCCCGGATCCGGTCGACGCACCGCGATGGAATGGCAAAAGAGTCACGGCGCAGGTCCGAACCAACCAAGAAGTTACGCGGCGAAAACGAAAGGTCGGCGTGACAGGTTTCCAAACAATAACGGAGGATTGTATGCCTAAGTTCATCAGGGTTGACATGGCTACCAAGAAGGTGACGACGACCGAGTGCCCGGAAAAGTATCTTGGCCTGGGCGGCCGCGGTCTCACGTCCACGTTCGTTGCTGACGAAGTCAAGCCGACCTGCCATCCGCTGGGCAAGTACAACAAGCTGATCTTCGCCCCCGGCCTTTTGACCGGCACCAGCGCGGCCAACTCCGGCCGGTTGTCCTGCGGCGCCAAAAGCCCGCTGACCGGCGGTATCAAGGAAAGCAACACCGGTGGTACCTTCGGCCAGAAGATGGCCAAGATGAACATCAAGGCCGTCGTCTTCGAGGGCATCCCGGAAGAAGACAAGTATTATGTCGTCAAGATCGCCATGGACGGCGTGACCTTCGACGAGGCCCCGGCCGAAACCATCGGCATGGGCAACTACGAGGCCATCAAGGTCCTGCAGGCCAAGTACGGCGAGAAGGTCGGCGTGGCCATCATCGGCCCGGCCGGTGAAATGCGGATGACCGCCGCCAACATCTCCTTCGCCGATCCCCAGAGCAACATCCGCAGCGCCGGCCGTGGCGGCCTGGGCGCGGTCATGGGCTCCAAGAAGATCAAGGCCGTCATCATCGACGAGACCGGCGCCCCCGGCGTCACCATCGCCAAGGTCGACGAGTTCAAGAGCGCGGCCAAGCGGTTCTCCAAGGCCCTGGCCACCCACCCGGTCACCAGCCAGGGTCTGACCCGGTATGGCACCAACATCCTGGTCAACATCCTGAACGAGGCCGGCGGCCTGCCCACCCAGAACTTCCGTCGCGGCCGCAACGAGTGGGCCAATGACATCGGCGGCGAGTCCATGACGGCCAAGATGGAAGCCCGCGGCGGCAAGCCCACCCACGGTTGCCATGCCGGTTGCGTCATCCGCTGCTCCCAGCACTACGTGGACGAGCAGGGCAAGTACATCACCAGCGGCTTCGAGTACGAGACCGTTTGGGCCCTGGGCGCCAACGGCATGATCGACGATCTGGACACCATCGCCTACGCTGACCGCGAGTGCGACGATGTCGGCGTGGATTCCATCGACGTCACCGTGGCCGTCTGCGTGGCCATGGAAGCCGGTATCATCAAGTGGGGCGACGGCAAGGCCGCCCTCGACCTGATCAAGGAAATCCGCAAGGGCACCCCGCTCGGCCGCATCCTCGGCTGCGGCGCGGCCGCCGTCGGCCGGATCTATGGCCAGACCCGCGTGCCGGTCGTCAAGAACCAGGCCATCCCGGCCTACGATCCGCGCGCCGTCAAGGGCGTCGGCCTGACCTACGCCACCACCCCGATGGGCGCCGACCACACCACCGGATACGCGGTTGCCACCAACATCCTGAAGTGCGGCGGCTACGTCGATCCGCTCAAGAAGGAAGGCAACGTCGAGCTGTCCCGGAACCTCCAGATCGCCACGGCGGCCATTGACAGCCTCGGTATGTGCCTGTTCATCGCCTTCGCCATCCTGGACATCGCCGACGGCTTCAACGCCCTGGTGGACATGGTCAACGCCATGTACGGCATCTCCCTGAACGCGGACGACGTGTCCAACCTCGGCAAGACCATCCTCAAGACCGAGCGGGGCTTCAACCATCGCGCCGGTATGACCAATGCCGACGACCGGTTGCCGGAGTTCTTCGAGGAAGTGCTCCCGCCGCACAACACCACCTGGGACTTCACCGATGAAGAGATCGACGAGGTCTTCAACTTCTAGGGTCGGGCGTGCCACGCCGCGAACCGCGGCCCGGCCGCGGTTCGCGGCCGCCTGACGACGGAGGCGGACGGCGGATTGCCGTTCGCCTCCATCTGTTTTAAGGACGAAAGACGTCTACGACCCGTGGGCACGAGACCGCAGCGGAAGTTCTGATGGCCAATTGCTGCCGCATCGTTGCCGCAGCAACCCACGAAACGCCTGCGAGGTTTCCAGGGACGAAGCCCTTTGGTCGCCGGAGGCATCTCCGGCACCCTGGGGCGGCGGTCCCACGGAGGGAGGAGCCGTGACAGCGACGATAGAACTGCGCGCATTCATGGACCTGGCCGCCACGTTCCGGGACCGGGGTTGGAGCAACCCGAAAGTGGTCCCCGTCCAGGGCGAGATGACGGGGAACGAGCTGCTGGCCTTGCTCGACATCCCGGAAAACATGGTCGAGGCCATTTTCGTCAACGGCAGGGCCACGCCGCCCGACGACACGGTGGTCACGGGCGGAGACCGGGTGGCTTTGGCGCCGCCGGGCGTGCCCGGACCGTATCGTGTCCTGCTGGGCTTCAAGGACATGGGCTGAGAGCCCCTTCGGGGCACGCCGTCAACGGATTGGCCGCTTCCCCGCGGCCGTCACGGCGTTTGTCCGTCCCCTGCGGCCTTATTCCCGGATGGCTGCGGCCGCTCCCTGGAACTGCCAGGTGCGGCTGGGCTTGGAGAACGATCGGTTGATCGTCTCCAACGGATAGTTTTCTCCGAAAAGCTGGGTATGGTACCGGGCGCTATCCGCTGCGACGTCGAAGTGGAACCGTTCGGGATGGAGCTTTTGGGCCAGATAGCGCAGGCCGATCACCCACTTGGGCGCGCCGAAGTCGCTTGACGGCACCGGCGAGGTGTAGACGCGGCCGGTCCGGACGGCGCTGAGGTCCAGGCCGAGTTCCGTGCATTCCCGGCAGAAGTCCTCCGGCCTGTTCGACAGGAAGGAGGAGATGAAGATGACCTCGGGGTCGAGCCGTTGCAGAGTGGCCGCGTCGATGGTGCAGCCCGGCCGACCCTCGATGTCCAGGGTGGTGTTGAGGCTCTCGCCGCCGGCCACGCCCACGAGATGGTTCTCGAAGCGGCCGGGCTTGATGGCGAACAGCGGTTTGCCCATGGCGTAGTAGGTCCTGGGCCGTTGCGTCACGCCGGCCACGCCCTGGACGACCGGCTCGATCATTTCCGAAAGAAATCCCACCAGCCGTTCGGCGCCGTCCTGGCGGTCGAGCACCTGCCCGAAATGGCGGATCAGGCCGAAATAGCCCGGAATATTTTGGATGTCCTTGTGCAGGCGCTGCAACAGGCCCTGGGCCAGGAGATGCTCCCAGGCCCGCACCACCTCGGCCTGGCTGTCCGCGCCCATGGCCAGACACATGGCCTCCACGATCTCCAAACCGCGCGTGAAGGGATAGCCGCCCTGGAAGCCTTCCTCGCGTACGCTCGGTGGCAGGACCGTGCCGCGGATGCCCGGTGCGGCGCCGCAACGGCCGCAACGCACGGCCTCGGCCGACACGCCCTTGCCGAGGGAGAGCAGGCGCGCGCCCATGGGGCCGTAAAAGTCCCGGGCGATGATGCGTTCGCCGCACTCCGGGCACAGGGTGTCGAGGCCCCGGGTCCCCGGGGTGTTGAACACGTAGGTGAAGGGCAGGGTCTGCCGCAGCTCGCGGGCGAAGGCCTCGGTGTCCTCGATGCTCGGTTCGAGGGTCGGATCGGCCGTTTCGAGGGGGACGAAGCGCATGAGCTGCAGGACCATGGTGGGGGAGAGCTTGGCCAAAAACGCGGCCAGACGCCGGGTGTCGTCCCGGTTGTCCAGCCGGTCCATGCAGGCGACCTCCACGTGAACACCGGATTGGTGCAGGTTTCGGATGTTGCGCAGCACCACCTCGGGATCGGCGCCGCCGCAGGCGCCGACGCGTGCCGCACTGACACCCTTCACGCCGATGTTGATGCCGTCGAGCAGTTCGCACAGGGGGGCCAGGGAGGTCTCGGTGAAAAAGCCGTTCGAGGCACAGGTCACGAACAGTCCCCTGGCCTTGGCGACCCGGCCCACGTTCACGAAGGTGAAGTAGGAGGCCAGCGGGTCGTTCATCAGGAAGGCGATGCCCCGGCAGCCTCGGGCCAGGGCCATGTCCACCACGGCCTCGGGTTCGAGATGGCGCAGGGCCGGGCTGTCCTGCCGGAGTTCCTTGGCCGTGACCGTGGCGATGCAGCCCGGGCAATGAAAGTTGCAGCCCACCGTGCTGATCTGGAAGAACGGCGCGCCCGGGTGGAAATGCAGCAGCGGAATGGTTTCCACGGAAATGGGACTGGTGATGAGATAACGATCGGGGAAACGCTCCACGATCCGTTCGCCGTCGAAGGTATAGCGGCCGCAGGCACCGCTTTGGCCGCGTTCGATGCGGCAGCCTCGTTCGCAAATGGGGCAGCGCATAATGACTCCTTACTCGTGGTGCAGGGCATCGGCCTTTCTGGCGGCCGGCTGTTGGACAAGCGGCACCGGCGCCGTCGCGCCGTGTTGGCGGCACAGACGGCTGATGCTGTCGGGGATGCAGACGCGCATGGTTTGGGCGATGGGAAAGACGGAAATGGCGGCGTCGTAGAGGCGGCCGAGGGTTTCGCCGGTGACCACGTCCTGGGGCGAACCGTTGGCCACGATCCGGCCCTGGCGCAGCATGAGCACCCGGTCGGCCACCCACAGGGCGTGGTCCGGGAAATGGGTGGTCATGACGCAGGTGTAGCCCTCGCCGCACAGGCCGCGCAGGATTTCCAGCAGATGGGCCTGATGGCCGAAGTCCAGACCGTTGATGGGCTCGTCGAGGACCAGCACCTTGGCCTCCTGGGCCAGGGCCCGGGCGAGCAGCGTCAGTTGGCGCTGGCCGCCGCTCAACTGGGTGACGGGCTTGGCGGCCAGGTGGTCGATGGAAAAACGCCGCAGGGCATCCATGGCGATGCGCTTGTCCCGGGCCGAGGGACGTCCGAAGAAAAGACCCTTGGCCGAGCGGCCCATGAGCACCATGTCCAGCGCGCTGTAGGCGAAGGCCGCCTGGTGCGTCTGCGGCACGTAGGCCACCTTTTTGGCCAGTTCCCGGCGGGTGGTGGCGCGGACGTTTTTGCCGCAGACCGTGACGCTTCCCTTGCTGGGGGCCAGCAGGCCCAGCAGCAGGCGCAGCAGGGTGGTTTTGCCGCAGCCGTTGGGACCGAGGATGCAGACCAGTTCGCCCGGCTGCACGCCGAAGGAGACGCCGCGCAGGACCGGCGAGCCGTTGTAGGCGAAATCCAGGCGTTCGGCTTCGAAGATGTTCATGTTACCCCCAGGATTTCCGGGCGTTGCGCAACACCAGCGGGAAAAAGGGAATGCCGGCCAGGGCCGTCAGAATCCCCAGCGGAATCTCCACGCCGAAGGCCATGCGGGAGATGTCGTCCACCAGGAGCAGGTAGAGCCCGCCGAGCAGGGCGGCGGTGGGCAGCAGCCTCCGGTTGACCGGCCCGACCAGCATCCGGCCGGCGTGCGGAATGATCAGCCCCACCCAGCCGATCAGGCCGGCGATGGAGACGGTGGCGGCGCTTAAAATCGTGGACAGGGCGATCAGGACCAGCCGCATCTTGCCCACGGACAGTCCCAGGCTTTGTGCCTCCTCGTCGCCGAGGCTCAGCAGGTCGAGCTGGCGGGAAAAGAAGAACAGGCCGGCCATGCCCACGAGAAACAGCGGCGTGGCCCGCAGCATCGTGGCCTTGTCCGCCCGGGACAGGCCGCCCATCAGCCAATAGGTGATGGCCGGCAACTGGTTGGTGGGGTCGGCCACGTATTTGACGGCGGACAGCAGGGCCGTGAACATCGCCGTGCTGATGACGCCGCCGAGCACCAGGAGCAACAGCCGGTCGCCCCGGCAGATACGGGCCAGGCCCAGGGCCAAGCTGACGGCCAGGATGCCGCCGGCGAAGGCGCAGCCCTGGACCACCGTCCAGGACAGGTCCGCCAGCATGCCCAGGGCCGCCCCGAAGGCGGAGCCGGCCAGCACGCCGAGCAGGCCGGGCGACACGAGCGGGTTGACGAACATGGACTGGTAGGCCGCGCCCGAGGTGGACAGGGCCGCGCCGATGAGAATGGCCGCCGCCAGCCGGGGGGCGCGGATGTCGCAGAGCACCACGCCGATCAGCCGGGAGCGCATGCTGTCCGGCTGGCCGCCCCAGGTGCAGGCATGGAGCATGTACCGTCCCTGTTCGAGCAGGGAGATCGGGTAGTTGCCGACCGTGAGCGACCAGATGGCCGCCAGGACGAGCAGAAAAAAGAGGAGCCAGGGCGCGGAAGGCACCCTGGCGACGGCCTGTGTTGTCGGGGGGGCCGGGTGTTTCGCGGTCACGGACGGGACGCCTTGATGCCGAGGATGGCCTGGGCCTGGGCTACGGTCAGATCCTTGTTCCAGAACAGTTTGCTGAACTCCCGGGTCTCCTGCACCATGTCATAGGGGAACACCTTGGGATACAGGGCGTGGGCCAGCCATTTGAGACCGAGGAACCGCATGAACGACGGCGGCCGGTCGAACCAGTTCATCGGCACGTTGGGAATGCCGAGCACCCGGCCTTGGCGCACCGCCGGAATGGCCTGCCAGGTGGAAGTGGCGAGAATGGTCGCCCGGGTTTTCGGGCTCTGGGCCAGGATGACCTGCGGCGCGTAGCCGATGACGGTCTCCATGGTGACCTTGTCCATGCCGAAGCGCCGGGTTTGGGGCGTGGGGTGGACGTTGACGCCGCCGGCCATGGCGATGAGCTGGGTGTGGAACGAGTTCGCGCCGTCGGTGTAGAGGCCGTCCTCGCCCTCGGCGTAGTAGATGCGCACGCGCTTGTCCTGGGGAATGGAGGCCACGCCCTGGGCAATCTCGTCCAGGGTCTTCTGGGCGTAGGCGGCCAGTTTCTCGCCGCGTTCCTTTTCGCCGAGCAGCGTCCCCAGTACGCGCAGGGCTTGAGGATAGTCCCTGATGGATTCGGTGGCGAGGTGAACCACCGGGATGTGCAGGCTGGTGAAGAATGCGTCGAACTCCAGGTTGGATTGGGCCATGGTGCCGCTGATGACGAGTTCGGGAGCCGCCTTGATCAGGGCCTCCTTGTTGGGCGTCATGCCCTGGCCGAAAAAGCCGCCCAGCGCCGGCACCTGTTCCAGGCACGGCGGGCACCAGCCCTCGGCCGGCTTGAGCTTGGGCGTGTTCCAGCCCACCAGGACGCAGGGTTTGACGGCGAGCACCAGCATGGAGTCCGGCGGCGACAGGGCATACACGCGCGTGGGGACGTCGGGCACGGTGACGGTCTTGCCGAGGGCGTCCGTGATGGTCGCCGCCTGGACCTGGCCCGCCAGAACGCAGCACAGCACGGTTGCGAGCAGGGTCGGAAGACGAAGGGAGAAACGTCGACGGCGGCGCATGGCCTGCCTCCTTTGGTTTCGGACGTTGCCACCGGGGAGCCGTCCGCCTCCATCGGCGCCGTGGCCCTCGGCATCTGCCTTCCCGGAGCGCGGGAAGGCCTGACGATACCCCGAGAACAAAACGGGGGACAACCTGACACTGTAAATAAATTGAACTTCTATTCCAGAGAGATGGAGAATCCGCCCCGAGTATTTGCTCTCACGGATATTACAGAAAACAGGATCGCTGCCGGATGCGGCCGGCGCGTGGCGGGCGGCGGCGGGTGGGGAGGGCGGCTAGAGGGCGACCACCGGCGGTTCGGTACTCCGGGCCCGTTCGCTTCGGGACAGGGCGAGCACCTTCCAGCCCGGTTTGGGGGCGAAGACGTTGGGGGCGGAGGCGAGGGCGATGCGGCCGTTGGGATCGATGGCCAACAGGGGCAGCCGGGATTCCCCGGCCTGGCGCAGATAGTCCTGGTAGGTGAATTCCGTGGTGAGCAGGGTGGTCTTCATGGTGGCCCCGCGGCGCAGCAGATGCTGGAGTTCCTCGTAGGTGACGCTGCCGTCGAACAGGTAGCGCTCTCCGTATTTCGAGAGGTTCTTGCCCTCGACCGGGCTCTCGTTCTGGGTGCGGATGGTGAAGATGTTGTCCGGATCGAATTCCGGCCGGTAGTAGTGCATCACCAGCAGATTGAGTTCCCGCCGGGGGGAGAGGACCAGCAGGTATTTGAACTGGGAGAGGTCGAGATTGCGGTCGGCGTGCACCGACGCGGGGTTGCCCCAGTAGGTGGCCAGGCCCTGCATGACGGCTTCGCGGATGGCGCCCCAGTCGTGATCGACCAGCAGGGTCGCGAGGCCGTTTTTTTGGAGTTCCACGGCCAAGGCCTGGCTGAGCGGCTGGGCGCCGATGAAGAGGAACCCCCGGGGCTCCGGCTCCGAGGCGTCGAGCCAGCGGGCCAGCGGCCTGGCGGTGGAGCTTTGCAGCAGGATGGTGCCCATGATGACCAGGAAGGTCAGGGGGACCAATTCCGAGGCCTCGGTATAGCCGATGGCCCCGAGCTTCAGGGCGAAGAGCGCGGCCATGGCCGCCGAGACGATGCCGCGCGGGGCGATCCAGGCCAGGAGGTGGCGTTCGCCGGACGTCAATTTGGAGCCGATGGAACTGAGCTGGGCGGCGATGGGCCGGGCCAGGAACTGGAGGGTGGCGAAGACGGCCAGGCCTCCCCAGCCGAGGTCCACGAAGGCGTGCAGGTCCATGCGGGCCGAGAGCACGATGAAGAGGGTGGAGATGAACAGGAGGGACAGGCTCTCCTTGAAGGCCAGGATGTCTTCGAGCTCGACGATGTTGGCGTTGCCGAGCCAGATGCCCATGACCGTCACCGCGAGGAGGCCGGATTCCGACTCCACCAGGTTGGACAGGGTGAAGGCGCCGCAGACCACGGCCAGGGCGGCGACGCTGCGCAGGAACTGGGGAATCAGGTAGCGCTTGAGCACGATGCCGAAGCCGTAGCCGGCCAGCGTGCCGATACCCAGCCCGACCAGCAGCATCTTGCAGAAAATCAACAGTCCGGTGGCGATATGGCCGTCATGCCCCCTGGCCAGGACGAACTGGAAGGCCATGACCGCCAGGCAGGCCCCGAGCGGATCGACGAGAATGCCTTCCCAATGCAGGATCTTGGCCAGATTGGCCTTGGGGCGGATGGTCCGCAGCATGGGGGCGATGACCGTGGGCCCGGTCACCACCATGATGGCGCCGAAGACCAGGGCCAGTTCCCAGGAAAAGTGGAGCAGCAGCCGGGCGGCCACGGTGGTGATGGCCCAGGTGACGGCCACGCCGATGGTGATGAGGTTGCGGATGACCTTTTCCAGGCCTTTGATCTTGGAGAACTGGAGGGTCAGGCTGCCCTCGAACAGGATGACCGCCACGGCCAGGGAGATGAAGGGGAAGAGCAGGTTGCCGAAGAGTTGATCGGGATGGATCCAGCCCATCACCGGCCCGGTCAGGATGCCGCACAGCAGCAGAAAGAGGATGGCGGGGAGCTTGATCCGCCAGGCCAGCCATTGGCAGGCCAGGCCCATCAGGAGAATGGCGGTGATGGAAACCATGTGTGTTCCTGGGCGACGCCCATCGGTTCGGCCCCTGGCGGCTTCCGCCCGGTCGGGGGCATCGGGATGCGGCCCGCTTCGGGTGGGCCGAGGTCCCTCTATATGTCTCCGGGGTGACGGCCGTCAAAAACGGCGGACAGGTGCCGGGAGGGCGGTCGCGCCGGGTCCGGCCGGCCGTCGTGTCGCGGTCTTCCGCGAGATGATTGCAAAAAATGTTAAAATCGCTCCCATTGCCGATAACGCGGAGCTTTTTTCCCTCCCTGTGGACATCGGGGGTGTTCTTGCTTAAATATCTTGTGTTGTCGAGGCCAGTCGCAGGCGCGTTGCGGCGGCCTGTTGGGCCATGCGCCGGGTCGGGGCCGCCCCCTGCCCGGCAAGGCGCCGCGTCTGTCGGTAGGGCGCGGCGAGCCTGTCGGTTGGCGGGCGCCCTTCCCCCGCGGGCGGAAGGATGTCCGGATTCTGCAACTCGTTACAAGGGACAGAAGAAGGATGGATATCAAGAAAGTTGTTGACGATGTTTATCGGCTTTCCGTCAATATCGAGGACAAGGATTATCTGTTCGAAGGAATTTGGCCCATTCCCAACGGCATTTCCATTAATGGCTATCTGATCAAAAGCGACAAGAACGTCCTGATCGACCTGACCCAGAACATCTTTGATTTTCCCCAGCAGGTCACCCATCAGATGACGGAAGTGACGCTGGATGTGAACGATATTGACATCCTTGTCATTAACCACATGGAGCCGGACCATTCCGGCTGGCTGCGCGAGTTCTGCAAAAAGAACACCAAGGCGGTCATCTACTGCACGAAGAAGGCCGTGCCGCTGCTCACCGCCTTTGCCGGCGTGCCGGCACAACGGGCCACCGCCATCACCGACGGCATGGTGCTGCCGGTCGGGGACTACGAGTTGCAGTTCTTCGAGACCCCCAACATCCATTGGCCCGAGACGATGATGACCTACGAACGCAAGCGGGGCATTCTTTTCTCCTGCGATGCGTTCGGCTCCTACGGCCGCATCGAGGAAAACGCCATTTTCGACGACCAGGTCTCCCAGGAAAAGCACCAGTTCTACGAGAGCGAGGCCCTGCGCTACTACGCGAACATCGTCGCCACCTTCTCGCCCGCGGTCCTGCGGGGGCTGACCAAGCTGGGCGGCCTGGACATCAAGGTCATCTGCCCCTCCCACGGCATCATCTGGCGGGAGAACCCGAACGTCATCATCGAGCACTACAAGCGCTACGCCGAATACAGCGATCATCCGGGCGAACGGGAAGTGACCGTGGTCTGGAGCAGCATGTACGGCAACACCAAGCAGATCGTGCCCACCGTGGTGGAGACGCTGCGCAAGAAGAACCTGCCGGTCCACGTCTTCCAGGTACCGGGCGACGAGATCGGCTCTATCCTGGCCAGCGCCTGGAAATCAGCCGGCCTGGTCTTTTGCATGCCGACCTACGAATACAAGATGTTCCCGCCCATGGCGCTGACCATCGAGGAACTGCTCGTCAAGAAGGTCACCAAGAAGAAGGTGTACCGCTTCGGTTCCTACGGTTGGGTCGGCGGCGCCCAGCGCGATTTCGACGCCAAGACGGAAAAGGCCGGCTGGGACATCCTGGGCCACTACGAGTGGCAGGGCGCGCCCACCGATGCCGATCAGGACGCCGTGCGCACGGCCATGGAAGGCTTTGCCGACGCGGTGATCGAGTACACCAAGTAATACCGCCCGATACGTCATGAAAACGGGGGAAAGTCGTTTCGGCTTTCCCCCGTTTTTTTACTGCGAGCGCATGCGACGCTTTCCCGGCGGCGGGTGACGCTCCATGTGGGATTCCAAAGGGGGACCCCCTTTGGCCACCGGAGGCATCTCCCCTGACGCCGTTTTCGCGCGCTACTTGGCCTTCTTGTCCGCCGGCTGGGGCGTGAAGGCGTCGCGGATGATGCCGTAGACGTCCTGGGGCGAGGTCTTGTTGTCCTCGGCGATCTTCTTGATGGTCATGTCGGCCTTGGCCGTGATGCCCTTGGCGGCCAGGGCGCGCAACACCTCGGGAATCTTGAGGCCGTAGCGGTTGCAGAGGTCGGCCAGCGGCGACAGGCCGGTCCCGGCCGGCGGGCTGGGCGGCAGTTCCTGGCCGGGTTGGGCGGCCGGAGCGAAGGCGGCATAGATGCGTTGCGGCGAGACGCCGTAGCGCCGGGCCAGGGCGACGAGCGTCTCCTCGGCGTTCTCTGCCGCGTAGCCGGCCTTGGTCAGGGAATCCAGGATGCCTTCCGGCGTCAGGCCGATCTTGCTAGCCAGGCTTTTGAGGGTGGACAGTTCGGCGTGGCCGTAGGGCGGTTCGCCGTACGTGACGGCGGCGGCGTCCTTGATCCGCTCGCTGAGGTTCAGGAAGGAGGAGAAGGGCGGCAGGCTCAAGGAGGTACCCAGGCCGACCACGACCAGCACCAGGAGGGAAATGAGGCATTCCTTGGTAAAAAAGACCATCTGCCGCTTTTTGCTGAGATAGGCGACGATGGGATTCCAGTTGTAGAAGGCATGAATGATCAGGGCCAGGACAAAGAGCGTCCCGATGGTGATGTGCAGATTGCCCCATTGCGTCTTGTCCAGGCCCCAGAGCTTCCAATCCGACCAGTAGGCCACTCGGCCCTGCGGCGCGATATAGAGAATGAGGCTGGTGAGAATCGTCACGAGAAACGAAAACAACGCCGTCAGGGAAACGATCTTGCGAAACATAGCGCCTCCTGTCCGCTGTGGGACGTGTTCCAAAAGAGCCCCGGCTCCAGCCTCCGTGTCGCGTGCGTCTTTCGGGCCCGGTTCCCGTGGCCGGGCCGTGCGTTGTGTCGCGTTGCCTGGTTGGCTCATTCCCTCTTGCCATTCCCGGCGGGCGATTTCAAGAAAATTGCCGGAAGCGCGCGGTGTTGCCGTGGATTCCGGGGGCGTGGCGGGAAGGTGGATCGGGGAGGCGGTCAGGCGTTGAGGGCCTGTCGGATCGTTTCCAGCAGGGTCGAGATGGAGCCCTGGTAGCGGGTGATGGTCTCCAGCCACTGCGCCAGGCAGGCCCGCCCCCGCGCCGTGATGGTGTACTGCCGTCTGGCCGGGCCGCTTGTTTGCAGGTCCCAGGCGCAGGTCACCAGGCCTTCCTGTTCCATGGATTTGAGAACGCGGTAGACGCCGGCCGCATCCGGCGCTTGGTCCCGGAACATGGCCTCTTCGGTCAGCCGCTCCAAAATGCGGTAGCCGTGCAGGGATTCCCGGGCCAGGACCGCCAGGATGGCGGGCTGGACGAACCGGGCCAGATTTTTCCCCGTGCAGGGGCATCCCGAGAGTTCGATCATGGGCCGTGCCGCTCCCCGTGTTTCGCCGTGTCGTTTCCCCGCCGCCCGGAAGACGGCCATTTAACTCTTCTTGATAGCCACAAGCCGGCGCGGCTGTCGAGGGCGTTGGATTGATACTTGACTTGGTCAAATAGAGGATCTAGTCAATCCCAGCCGTTCGTTGCCGTCCGCGCCTTTCGTCGGGCGGGGCCGCGGCGTTTCCCGGGCTCCCGGCCCGGCCCCAAGCAGGTGAGGACAGCATGGTAGCGAGTGTTTCTCAGGAAGGAACGGACGCCGAGCGTCTGCTGGATACCCGGATCAGCGACCGCAAGATCGCGCCTCTGCTCGACCGCGCCGCGGCCATGACGCGGGCCCTGGCCGGCGACCGGGGCTACGTCTGGACGGCTATCGGCATCGAGAGCACGCCGTGCGACATGGGCTGTACCTTTTGCAGCCATGCCGCCAAGTGGGACGCCTACACCGCATCGCCGCCGCTTTCCCCCGAGGGCATCGTGGAGACCGCCGGCCGGCTGGCCGACGGCGGCGCCGATTTCGTGGTCTTGCGCACCACCCAGCATTATCCCGTCGCCACCCTGGCCGCCCTGGGCCGGCGTGTCCGGGAGCGCATCGGCGACGACATCCACCTGGTGGTCAATACCGGGGAAATGGATCTGGAGACGGTCAGGATCCTCAAGGATGCCGGCTTTTCCATGGCCTACCACGTGGTCCGGCTGCGCGAGGGCGTGGATACCGGCCACAGTGTGGACATGCGGCTGCGCACCATCGAGGCCGTGCGGGCGGGCGGCCTGGAGCTGCAATACCTGATCGAGCCCCTGGGGCCGGAGCACACGGCGGCGGAAATCCTGACCGAGGCGCGGCGGGCCCGGTCCGTCGGGGCCTCGGGCACCGGCGTCATGGCCCGGGTGCCGGTCATGGGCACGCCGCTGGCCCGTTTCGGTCAGGTCTCGGAAGCCTACCTGCGCCGGGTGGCCGCGGCGGCCCGTCTGGAATACCCCGACGGCGGCAAGCACCTGTGCGTGCATCCGCCGGCGCCGAGTGCCCTTGCCTGCGGCGGCAACACCATCATCGTCGAGCAGGCCGCCAATCCCCGCGACACCATGTCGAGCCGGGGGCCCTGGCACGGTTTCGATCTGCCGGCCGCCCGGGCGACCTTGCGGGCCGCCGGTCTGACCGTGCGGCCGGCCAGGGACGACCGGTGAGCCTGCCCCGGCCGGCCGAGCGGCGCCGCTTCGGCCGGTATTCCCTGGGGGCCTTCGTCTGCGGCCCCGGCCGGCGGTCAGAACCCTGCGGCGCGGTAGTCGGTTACCGCTGTGGCGGTCGGCGCGGCCGCTAGGATTCGCCGTGGCAGCAGACCTGGTCGCGGCCGTTGGCCTTGGCCTGGTAGAGGGCCAGATCGGCCCGTTTGAGGAGTTCGTCCACCGACGTCAGCTCGCCGCCCGCATCCGACGCCATGCCGATGCTCACGGTGAAGCACAGCTCGTTGGTGTCCGTCTGGATGCAGGTCTTGCCCAGGGCCTCCCGGAGCCGTTCGGCCGCGTTTTTGGCCGTTGGCTTGTCGGTGTGCAGGAGCAGTACGGCGAATTCCTCGCCGCCCACCCGGGCGACGATGTCCGTCGTGCGCATGGTTTCCTGCATGGTGGCGGCCAGGGCCCGCAGCAGGGCGTCGCCGATATCGTGGCCGTAGGTGTCGTTGACGTTCTTGAAATGGTCCACGTCGACCATGAGCATGGCCAGGGGCTGTTTGTAGCGGCGGTTGCGGGCCAGTTCCTCGGCCGCCCGGTCCATGAAGAAGCGGCGGTTGGCCAGGCCGGTCAGGGCGTCGGTGGTGGCCTGGGTATGCAACTCGTGGACACGCTGTTCCAGTTCCGCTTGGGTGCGTTTGAGTTCGGTCACGTCGACCGCCAGCACGAACATGCCGTTGACCTCGCCGTTCATTTGATTCGGAATGTAGCGGACCTGGTTGTAGCCGGCGCTGCCGTCGGGGCGAAGGACCATGCGCTCGAACAGCTGCGGTTCCCCGGCCAGGGTGGCCCGCATGTAGGGTTCGCTGCGGGCGAAGGCCTCCTCCCCCAACAGGTCGCGGACGGAGATGTTTTCCATGGCTTCGGCGGCCTTGCCGAACCACTGCAGGTAGGCATTGTTGGCATACTGGCAATGCAACGCCTTGTCCCAATAGGCGATTTGGGTCGGGACATTGTCGGTAATGAGGCGGATGAAACGGTCGCGTTCGGCCAGGGCGACCGCCGTCTTGGCGATCTTGCGGTCGCTGTCGCGCTGCCATTTCTGGAAAAGCCCCAGAACCAGGCTGGAAAAGACCGCCAGTGCCGCCAGCATGCCGACAAGCAGGACAATGTCCTTGCGCCACAGGGCGTAGACGTCGTCGGGATCGCGGCAGACCCCCACGACGAATGGCGCGGAGGTCTGGGGATGGGTAAAACGTACGGTGCGAATGGCCATGACGAGCGCCGGGCAAGTGGCGGAACCCTTTTCGAGGACGAGCGAGGCGGACTGGCCGCTGCGGATATGCCGGAGAATATATTCCGTCCGGACGTCGCGCGACCGTCCCGTCGCGGTCGGACCCAGCGAGAGGAGCTGCACGCCGTCGGCGGAAAGGAGCTGCACCGCCATGTCCGGAGCGTACCGGACGGCCTCGAGCAGGGGCAGGAAGAAGCGGGGGGACAGCGAGGCGGAGACGATGCCGGCGAAGGCGCCCTGCGCGTCCTTTCGCGGGAGGCCCACGGCCACGAGGGCCTGGCCCGGCGTCTCCGGCCGGACGGTCAGGGTGAGCTGGTCGGGGGCGCCTGCACGGGCGATTTGGGTGAAGAAGGGCGTCTTGCCGCAATCCCTGCCGATCCATGCGGGATTGCTGGACGCCCGGATCACGCCGCGGGCGTCGAGGATGTTCAGGGCCTCGACCCCAGGGAGTGGCGTGGCGAGCAGCTGCAGGTCATGGTTGGGGGAGTCGGAGTCCTTGTTGGCGGCGGTTCCATCCCGGAGGTGGCGCAAGACCGTGTCGAGAATCTCGAATTTTTTGTTGAGGACCGTCTCGACGACGGTGGTCTGATGGAGGAGATGTGCCCGTTCGCGTTGCTCGATTCGGGTGTGCTCGAAAAAAAGGGTGCAGCCGATGACGATGGCCAGCACCAGGAGCCCGAAAAGGTGCAGGAGCCACTGGACGGAAAAGGAGTGGAGATTTCCCCAACGTAGCTTGCCCATGTCTTTTCACCTGTATCCTTGTTGGCGAAAGGCGAAAAGTATTTTTGGAGCATGGGGCTTTGCACGAAACGCTTTGAGCCCGCCTGGTGCGTCCCTTCTTCCCGTCAGGCTGCGGGCGGCATCGCCGGTTCGAAGGGCAGTTCCAGCCGGAAGAGGCTGCCCCGGCTTGGTCGGCTGCGGACCGTGATGGTCCCGCCCAGCAGTCCGGCCAGGTGGTGGGCGATGGAAAGGCCCAGGCCGGCCCCGCCCAATTCCTTGCTGAGAAAGTCCTCGGCAATGACGAAGCTGCGAAAGATCTGGGGGATCTTGTCCGGCCCGATGCCGATCCCGGAGTCCCGGACGAAAAAGCCCAGCCAGATTTTTTCCTCGCCGCCGGCCGTCGCCTCCGGCGGCGGGGCCAGCCGGCGCAGCCGCAGGGAGATTTCGCCGGCGGCGGTGAATTTGACGGCGTTGTCCAGCAGGTTGGCCAGGATCTGGACCAGGGCGGCCCGGTCGCCCAGAAGACGCCGGGGCATGGCCGGGTCCATGGCGAAGACGAATCGGAGGCCCTTGGCCTTGGCCCGGCGTTCCGTCAGCCGGACCAGGGCGCCCAGGGCCTGATCGAGGTCCATGGTTTCGCGTTGGAGCAGGATCCGGCCGGCGTCGAGCTGGGAGAGTTCGAACAGGGCGGTGAGCAGGGTCAGCAGCCGGCCGGCCGAGATGCGCAGATAGGCGGTCAGCTCCCGTTGCTCGGCGGAAAGTGCGGTGTCGGTCAGAAGCTGGAGCACGCCGTGGATGCCGTTTAAGGGCGTGCGCAGTTCGTGGCTCATGTTGGCCAGGAAGGCCGTTTTGGCGCGGTTGGCGGCCTCGGCCTCCTCCTTGGCCGCCACCAGGTCGGCGGTGCGTTCGGCCACCAGCCGTTCCAGGATCTGTTGCTGCCGGTGCAGGGCCAGGTGGGTCCGGACCCGGGCCAGCACCACGGCCGGCGAAAACGGCTTGGTGATGTAGTCCACCGCCCCGAGGTCCAGGCCGCGCTGTTCGTCCTCGGCGCGGCCCATGGCCGTCACGAAGATGACCGGCGTCTCCCGGCGGCGCGGGTCCGCCTTGATGCGGCGGCACAGGGCGTAGCCGTCGAGGCCCGGCATCATGACGTCGAGCAGGATGCAGTCGAAGGCCACGGGACCGGCCAGCAGTTCGAGGGCTTGCGGTCCGCCCGGCGCCACGCTGACGGCGTAGGCGTCGCGCAGGATCGCGTCGAGCATGGCCAGGTTCTGCGGCTCGTCGTCCACCACCAATACCCGGAACCGTCCTTCGGACATGCGCATTCCTCCGCGACCGACCTTACGCGCCCAGGGCGCGGCGTTCCTCGTCGACGTCGGCGAATTCCAGGGAGAGCCGGCGGATCGCCTCCTGATGGGACAGGAAGATGTCCACGATGGCCGGTTCGAAGAACGTGCCCCGGCCCTGGGCGATGATCGTGACGGCATCGCGGTGGGGGATGGGCTGCTTGTAGACCCGCTTGCTGATCAGGGCGTCATAGACGTCGGCCACGGCCATGATTCGGCCGCACAGGGGAATGTCCCGACCGGCCAGCCCTTGGGGATAGCCGGTGCCGTCCCATTTTTCGTGGTGGGTGTAGGCGACGTCGCGAGCGGTGGCCAGAAAGGAGCCCGCAGCGAGGGAGCCTTCGGCGCGCGTGAGGATGTCGCGGCCGTAGACCGTGTGCAGCTTCATGATTGCGAATTCCTCCGGGGTGAGCCGGCCCGGTTTGAGCAGGATGCGGTCGGGGATGCCGACCTTGCCCACGTCGTGCAGGGGCAGGGAATGGAACAGGACCTCGATGCCGGTCTCTCGGAAGAAGTCCAGATAATCCGGCATGGTGACCAGATTTTCGGCCAGCAGACGGGCCGTGTGCTGGGTGCGCTGGAAATGGCCGCCCAGCTCGTTGTCTCGGGTTTCGGCCAGGGCGGCCAGGGTGAGGATGGCCACATGCTCGGTCTGGACGATTCCCTGGGTGCGCTGGTCCACCAGTGCTTCGAGATGCTCCTGATAGGCCTTGAGCCGCAGGTGGTTGCGCACGCGGGCCCGGACCACCGGCGGCCGCACCGGTTTGGTGATGTAGTCCACGGCCCCCAGCTCCAGGCCGCGGGTTTCGTCCTGGGTGTCGTGTAAGGTGGTGACGAACAGGACCGGGATGTGACGGGTGCGCTCCTGGGCCTTGAGCCGGCGGCAGACCTCGTAGCCGTCCATGACGGGCATGAGCACGTCGAGGAGGATGCAGTCGGGTTGGGGGTCGGTGGCGGCCACTTCCAGGGCCTCGGGGCCGTTGGCGGCGGCCAGGACCGTGTAATCGTCCAGGATTTCCCGCAGCAGCAGGATGTTGTCCGGGGTGTCGTCCACGATCAGGATGCGCTCCCTAGACGCCATGGCCTTCCTCCTTCCCTGCCAGGCCTTCCCGCAGGGTTTCCGCCGTTTGCCGGGCGCTACGGAAATCGAGTCGTTCGAGGGAACGGCCGATGGCTTCGGTCGTGCCGGCGGAAACCGCCTGCAACAGCGGCCGGAGGCTTTCGAAGACGTCCAGGGCCCGGGTGTCGTGCTGGTCGAGCAGCTCCAGCCACTGCCCGAAGGCGGCGACCGGGTCCTCCGGCCGCTCGGCCGGCGGTTCGTCCCGCTCCGGCGGCTCCATGACCTTGGCGCCCAGCAAGGCGGTGATGGACGCCAAGGTGGCGGCCAGGGTGCGGTCGAGCGTGGCCAGCCCTTCGGCGCAACGTTCGGGCAGGACGCCGACGCAGGTCTCCACCTCCAGGGCGTTTTGGTACAGGGCCATGGCACCGATATTGCCGGCCACCCCCTTGAAGGTGTGCACCAGCCGGCGGGCGGCCGGCACGTCCTTTGCGGCCAGGAGCGTGTGCAGTTCTTCCGGGAAGCCGGTGTATTGCTCGACGAAATGGCGCAGCAGCTTGTGGTAGAGGGCCATGTTGCCCCGCACGCGGGACAGGCCCAGCCCGGCGTTAAGGACGGCGTTGTCGGCGGTCGGCGTGCTCTCCGGCGGGCTGTTCGATCGGGCGGCTGCGGCCGGCGGCGTTTCCCCGGCCGGGGCGGGCGAGGCCCCGTTCCGGCCAGGCAGCCAGCGGACCAGGGCGGCGAAGAGTTCCTTGGGGTCGATGGGCTTGTTGACGTGGTCGTTCATGCCCGCCGCCAAACTATCCGCCCGGTCGCGGTCCATGGCGTGGGCAGTCATGGCGATGACGGGCAGGTCGGTCAGGTGGAGCTGGTTGCGGATGCGGCGGGCGGCTTCCAGACCGTCCATGCCGGGCATTTGGATGTCCATGAGCACGGCCGCGAAGCGTTCCCGGGTCAGCAGTCGCAGGGCGGCGATGCCATCCTCGGCCACCGTCACCGCCAGTCCGGCCGATTCCAGCAGCTCGCGCGCCACCTGCTGGTTGATCTCGTTGTCCTCCACCAAGAGCACCCGGGTGCCCTTGAGGTTTTCCGGCAGGGTGAGGCCCGGTCCCTGGCACTGGGCGGTTTCGGCGGCGGAGGCCAGCGGGCTGCCCAGGCAGGCGACGATGGTGTTGAAGAGCACCGACCGGCTGACCGGCTTGATGAGAAAATATTCGATGCCGAGGTGTTCGGCCTCGCGCCGGACCTCCTCGCGGCCGTAGGCGGTGACCATGATGATGGCGGGTTGTTTGGCCTGTGGCAGGTCGCGGATGCGCCGGGCGCAATCCGAGCCGTTCATGCCCGGCATCTTCCAGTCGAGCAGGACGACCCGGAAGTCGCTGCCCGGCGCTTCCAGCCGGCGCAGGGCCTCTTCGCCCGAGGAGACCGCCTCGACGCGAAAGCGCAGCGAGACCAGGATGTCCTCCAGAATCTGGCGCGAGGTGGCGTTGTCGTCCACTACCAGCACGGCCGTTCCCTCCAGGCCGACCGGCCGGGCGGTGCAGCACGTGTCCATTCCCTTGGCCAGGGGAAACTCCAGGGTGAACTCGAACGTCGCGCCTTCGCCGGGTTGGCTGGACACGGTCAGCTCGCCGCCCATCAGGGCCACCAGCCGGTGGCTGATGCTGAGTCCCAGGCCGGTGCCGCCGTAGCGGCGGGTGATGGAGCCGTCGGTCTGGGAGAAGGGCTTGAAGAGGTGGGCCTGCTGTTCCGGGCTGAGGCCGATACCCGTGTCGCGCACCCCGAAGAACAGGCGCACCGTCTCGTCGCTGCGCGCGACTACGGCCACCTTGACCAGGACTTCGCCGGCCTCGGTGAATTTGATGGCGTTGTTGACCAGGTTGATGAGCACCTGCCCCAGGCGCAGGGTGTCCCCGATCAGACGCGAAGGTACGGTGCCGCCGACGTCCAGGAGGAATTCGAGGTTCTTTTCCTCGGCGGCCAGGCTGTTGATGTCCACGACGTTGCCGAGGACCGTCTCCAGGTTGAAGGGGGCGCGTTCGATGGAGAGCTTGCCGGCCTCGATCTTGGAGTAGTCGAGGATGTCGTTGATGATGCCGAGCAGCGCGTTCGACGAGGTCTGGATCTTGTTGAGATAGTCCCGTTGCTTGGGGGTCAGTTCGGTTTTGCCGGCCAGGTAGCTCATGCCGATGACGGCGTTGAGCGGGGTGCGGATTTCGTGGCTCATGCGGGCCAGGAATTCGCTTTTGGCCTGATCGGCGGCCTTGGCCAGCTCGGCCAAGCGCAGGGAGTTGTCCAGGGATTCCCGCAGGCGCTCATTGGCGTCCTGCAACTTGCTGCGCTGTTCCCGCAGCGAGGCCAGCAGGGCGGTCATTTGGGCGACGGACGGCCGAAAGACGAGCAGGAATTCGAGGAAGAGCACGATCAGGCCCGTGGCCATGATGCCGTTGTCCAGCTGTTGCAGGGAGGTATTGCGTCCCTTGGCTTCCGTGTCGAACTGGAAGGTGATCTGATCCATCAGGGACAGGTAGTGCGGCTCGTTGTCCAGCAGGGTGCGGGCCACGGATTCCAGGACGACCTTGTCCACGGTCGTGCCCTGGACATGGTCCAGCAGGCTGGCCACACCCTGGCGCATGGCCGTGAAGTAGGGTTCGATGGAGGCGAACAGGACGATGACGGCCTGGGAATTTTTTCGGCCGGGCAGACCGAGCAGGCTGTTGCCCTGTTGGAGGCCCGTTTCGACGGTGGTCCAATCCTCGTAGGACTGGCGGATTTCCGTGATGCGCCGGGCACGTTCCTCGGCGTCCAGGGGGAGTAGGAGGGACAGGGTGGCCTTGGTCAGGCGCTGGCTGAGCATGCGTTGCCGGCCGGAAAGGTTGATCACGCGGGAATCGCTGCTGTTGTTTTTGAGCGAAAAGAGCATCAGCGCGGAGGAGGCCAGGATGGTCAGGGCGATCAGCGCAAGGGCCACGGCATAAATGTACTTGAGGTGCTGGAGTTTCCCTTCGTCGATGATTTTCATGGACTTTCAACTCCCGCCTGCACCAGCAGGACGCCGGGAACCGGTTTATGAAGCTACTATCCGGAAAATGCATAGATAAGTCAATGCGGCGCGACGGATTTGTCGAGGTCGCCCGGTTCCGCGACGGCCACCGGAGGCAGCCCGCCGACGGGGACCCTGCCGGCCGGTTCACGCCGTTTTGTCGATTGACGAAGTCGATCCTTCCCCTCCATAATTATGCCTTTCCGGTCTGCGACCGGCGGGCATCGGGCTTCTTCCGCATGTCCGGGAAAGCATCCTGGAGAGGGGGCGCTATGACGGCGACGGCGCACGACGGGGCGAGACCGGGGGAACCCTTGGCCTGCCTGGAGATTCCGTATGATTTGCGATTCACGGACACGGTCCAGGCCTGGCTGGCCGGGCTGGTCGGTTTGGCCGGCGGCTCCCGCCGCGAGACGGCGAGCCTGCATCTGGCCCTGGACGAAACCCTGACCTTTTTGATCAACGCCTATCCCGACGCCGAGCCCTGGGAGCGGATGCGCCTGGCCTTCGCCCTCCCGGAGGACGGCCTGGCCGAGGTCGCCGTCTCCAATGCCGGGCCGCCGGTGCATCTGGACAGGATTCCCCGCTACGATCCGCAGTCCCCGGCCGAGGCGGACCTGAACGGCCTGTGGTATTTTTTGGCCAGCGAGGCCTCGGACGAGCTGGTTTTCGAGAATCGCGGCATGGAGGGCTGGCGGGCCGTCATCCGCAAGCGTCTGGCCGAACCCGCGTTCGCTCCCCGGCCGCCGGCGAAGACCGCCGAGACCGGCCCGGCCCATCAGATAGTCTTCACCACCCGGCAGGCCGTGCCCGAGGATGCGGCCGAGCTGGTGGATCTGACCTACGACACCTACCGCTATTCCTATCCGGCAGAGGAATTCTACCACGAGGACCAGTTGCGGCAGGCCCTGGCGCGGGGCGAGATCAGCTCCTTCGTGGTGGAGGCTGACGGCCGTATCGTCGGCAATTCGACCTTCATCATCTCCCCGGGCACGCCGCGGTGCGCCTATTCCTGTTCGCTGATGGTGCGCCGGGCCTTTCGCCAGTCCCGGGCCATCATGCACCTCATCAAGGCGGTCGAGCAGGCCCTTGCCGAGGCCTCCCTGGACGTGGACCTCTATTACGGCACCATGGTCACCACCCATACCGGCTCGCAAAAGGCCGGGGCCAGGGTCGGCTTCCATCCGCTGTGCCTGCTGCTGGCCGTGGGCGCGCCGGTGGACTACCGGGGGATGCGGGTGGCCACGAGCGAGCGGGAGAGCTTTCTGCTGTGCCTCCGGCTGGCCGTGCCGCCGGCCCTGTCGACCCTGTATCTGCCCGAGCGCCATCACGTCGTCATGGCCGCGCTGCTCGGTCAGATCGGTTTCACGGGCGCCTTGTCCGCGGACGAGGCCGTGCCGGCGGCGGCGACATCCGCCCTCCAGGTGCGCGAGGACGCGACCGAGGGCAGCGCCACCGTGACGGTCACCCGCCTGGGCCGGGACTGGGCGGAGCGCCTCCAGCGCAAGATCTTCGGGCTCAAGGCCAAGGGCATCCGGACCGTCGTCATCCTGATTCCCGCCTGGCAGCCCGTACCGCCCCGGCTCGACGCCAAGCTGGCGCGGTTGAACGCCGTGTTGAGCGGCCTCAAGCCCGTGTCCGCCCGGGAATACTTTCTGGTCTACTGCGCCCTGTCCGGGCCGATGGATTTTGACCGCATCCGCCTGCTGGACCCGCTGGCCGAGGCCCTGCGGGAGCACAGTCGACATCTTTACGACGAACTGGTGGCGGACGCGCCGGAGTAAGGGGATCGTTTGGAGACGCAGCAACTGACGCGCAGCGGCATGCCGGTGCGCCGATTCGTCGCGGTGCTCGTGGCCTTAAGCGCCGTGACCTGGATGGGGACGAGCATCTATCTGCCGGGGTTGCCCCTCCTGGGCCGGGCCCTGGCCATGACCGGCCGCGAGCTCAGCACCACCCTGACGCTCTATTACCTGTGCTTTGCCGTGCTGATGGTCCTTGTCGGGCCCCTGTCCGACGCCTGGGGCCGCAAGGGCTTCATCCTGACCGGCCTGCTGTTGTTTTTGGCCGGCAGCCTGGGCTGCGGCCTGGCCGGGGGAAAGGGGCTCTTTTACGCCGGCCGGGCGGCCCAGGGCATGGGCGCGGCCATGATCCAGGTGCCGACCCTGGCCATGGTCCGGGACGAATGCCCCGGCCCGTTGGCCTATACGGTGCTGGGCCTGCTCGGCGCCCTGACCGGCGTCATTCCGGTCCTGGCCATGATCGTGGGCGGCGGCCTCATCGAGTGGACGAGCTGGCGGCTGGTCTTTTTTCTGCTGGCGGCGGTGGCGGCGGGGAGCGCCTGGGCCTGCCTGGCCACGGTGCCCGAAACCCTGCCCCGGGAGGCGCGCCGGGCCCGGATCGACCTGCGCGGCGATCTGGCCACCTACGGCCGCATCGTCTTTTCCCGGCAGGTCCTGCTGGTGACCGCCCCGCTGTTGCTGAGCGCCGTGTTGCAGGGCGCCTACCTGGTGGCCGCGCCGTATGTCTTTCAGGAGACCTTCGGCCTGTCGCCGATGCTGTTCGCCCTGGCCAACCTGGGCATCGTCGCCAGCATGGCCGTCGGCCAGTTCGCCGCCACCCGGGCCATTCCCCGGCTGGGTCCCAGGCGGGTCTATCAGGCGGGGGCCGTGCTGGCCCTGGCCGGCGGCGGCCTGTACGCCGGGCTTTACGGGGCGGCGGTCCTGTCCGGTGTGGCGGCCTTCATCCTGCCATTGGCGCTTTTTTCCTTCAGTTTCGGGGTGATGGAACCTGTCGGCCTCAATTCCCTGCTCACCACCTTCGCCTCGACCTCGGGCATGGCCTCGGCCGTCTACAGCAGCCTGCTTCTGGCCTTGCAGGGGGGCGGCAGCTGGGCGGGCGGACAGCTGCTCGGCGCGGCGTTTTCGCCCCTGGCCACCGTGGCCGTGGTCATCCTGCCGACCGGCCTGGTCATGGCCGGGCTGGCCTTCGCCGGCCTGGGCCTGATCCGGGGGGCGGCGCGCGGCTAACCGGCCCGTTTCCCTCCGTCCTTCCCGCCTGGCGCCGGCCCGAAAGGCCCATGACGCCGCCGGGCGCAAACCCGAGATGGGGCAGGGCCGGGCGTTGCGCATTCCCCTTAGTGTGGTACAGGGGAAGAGCGTCGGTCTGTCTTCGACGCGTGGTGGTTGTTGGGGCTTCCCCGGGTTTGTCCGTCGGCGGGGGGCAAAGTGCCTGCCCGCGGAGATGGGTTTTCCCTTTGGCCGTATCGTCCTCGGACGACGGGGCCGGTACGGAAACGCACCCTGTAAGGAGGACGTTATGGCCAGTCGCAACGCGTTGGGTTTGTCCGTCATCCTGTGTCTGTTCGTGGTGTTTGCTTGGGCGGGCGCTGCCAGCGCCCAGATGGGTCCCGGCATGATGGGCGGCTATGGCGGCGGCTACGGCTATCAGAGCCTGACGCCGGAGAAACAAGCCGCCGCGCAAAAGATTTTCGCCAACTATCAGAGCCAGACCGTCGGATTGCGGCAGCAGCTCATCGTCAAGCGGTCCGAACTCAACGCCCTGATCTACGGCGACAAGCCGGATGATGCGAAGGTCCAGACCCTGACCAAGGAGATCAGCGACCTGCAGGCGAAGCTCTATACGGCGCAGGTGGCCTTGCAGCGGCAGTTGGCCAAGGAGGACATCCCCATGATGGGTGGCGGCTACGGCGGCTACGGCGGGATGGGTCCCGGCATGATGGGCGGCGGCTACGGCATGATGTACTGATCGCCGGGTCGTCCGGCGGGGCCGCACGTCTGGTGCGGCCCTGCCCAGGCGTTGCCGCGAGGTTCCTCCTTAGGGCATGTGCCCACCGGCGTGCGGCACGGGCCGGGAGAGGGGGAAGCATTCCGTTGGACTGCGCCGGGCCGTGAACGGAGGGTTCCCTGCCGGTTGGGCCGAGCGGGAGGGCTCGCCGTTGGCGGGGGACATCAGCAAGGCGGCCAAGGGCTGCGCCAAGCTGGCCCACCGTTTCGCCAAGACCATCAGCTTCAGCGATTCGTTTTACGCCCAATTGCGCGAGCTGCGGGTCGTCTTCGAGGAGCAGGCGATAGCCGTGACCATGACTTTCGGCGTGGGCGGCTTTCGCCGGGCATGAGTCTGGATCAGGGGCTCAAGCAGGTGGACGAGGCCGCGCCCCGCTGACGTCGTTTCCCCGGGAGGCCGGGAGCGGTCGTCACTTCCGGTTTCGCTCGTTTCCTTGCCCCGAGTGGTTGCCGACAGGCGGCGGCCTCCGGCGGCCGGAGGCCGCCGCCCCCGTACGGCCGTCTTCCCCTTCAGTCCTTTTTCGGCGTGATCCGTTCGGCCAGGAATTCGGCCACATGGCGGACGGCGATGGTCGATCCCTCGCGTTCGCAGCCGCCGCGAATCTGCATGATGCAGCCCGGGCAGTCCGTGGCCAGGGCCGCAGCCCCGGTGGCCGCGATGTGGTCGAGCTTTTTCTGCAGGAGTTCCTGGGACAGCTCCGGGAACTTCATCGAGAAGGTGCCGCCGAAGCCGCAACAGACGTCTTCCTCTTCGGCCGGCAGGTAGGTGAGCCCGGCGTCGCCCAGGAGCGCCCTGGGCGCCTCGGTCACGCCCAGTCCCCGGCAGAGATGGCAGGGGGCGTGATAGGTGACCGTTCGCCCGGGGCCGGCGAAATCCGCCGCGGTCAGCCCCAGCACGTCGTGGACGTAGGAACTGAAGTCGATCACCCGGTGACAAAACCGTTCCACCGTCTCGGCCATGGCCGGGTCGCCGGCAAAGAGCCGCTGGTAGCCGTGCTTGAGAAACGACCCGCACGAGGCGCACAGGGTGACGATGGGCGCGTCGTCGTCGGCCATGGCCCGGATGTTGTGGGCGGCCAGGTCGCGGCAGGCCGCCTTTTCCCCGAGCATGGTGAGCGGCAGGCCGCAGCAGGATTGTTCCATGGGGAAGTCCATGTCCACGCCTCGGGCGGCCAGCACCGTGACGGCCGCTTCCAGTTGCTCGGGATAGACGAAATCCTGGAGACAGCCGGCAAAGAGCACCACCCGCCGGCCGCGTCCCTCGGCCTGCGGCCGGATGTCGGGCCAGCGGTCCCGGAAGGGCCGGTCGGCGATGGCCGGCAGCGCCCGGAATTCCTGTCCCTTCATGAGGAACATGGGCAGATGGCGCAGGTAGGGCGTGCCGCCGGTGACGGGCTTTTGGAGGCGCCGGGCGGTGCGCAGCATGGTGTGGAAGAGCTTGCGGTTGCGCAGGATGGCCCCGGCCGTGGCGGCGTAGAGGGGATGGCCGTCTGCGTCCTGGATGCGGGCTTGGACCTCCTTGATGCAGCTCGGCAGGTCGATGCCGGCCCCGCACACGGCCTTGCAGGCCCCGCAGTTGAGGCAGTTCTGGACGAGATTTTTGGCCTTGTCCTTGCCGTGGAAGAAGTAGGTGGCCACCAGCCCGATGGCCCCAATGTAGATGTGCCCGAGGGCATGCCCGCCGACCAGCCGGTAGACCGGGCAGACGTTGGCGCAGGCCCCGCACCGGATGCAGCGCAGCACCTGCTTGAACTGCGGGTCCTTGGCCATGGCCAGCCGGCCGTTGTCCAGGAACACGATGTGGGTGATCTTTTTCCCGCCCGGCCCGGTGGCGCAGGGCACGGCCCCGGTGATCCAGGTGACGTAGGCGGTGAGCGCCTGGCCGGTGGCGTTTCGGGGCAGGCATTTGAGGATACGCAGGGCGTCGTGGAGCGTCGGCAGCAGTTTGTCCAGGCCGAGGAGGGCCACGTGGACCCGGGGCAGGGTGGTGACCAGCCGGGCGTTGCCCTCGTTGGTGACGATGCCCAGCGTGCCGGTGGCGGCCACGGCCAGGTTGGCCCCGGAGATGCCCATGTCGGCCTCGCAGTAGCGCGGGCGCAGCTCCCGCCGGGCCACCTTGACGAGCTTTTGGATGTCCACGCTCTGTTCGGCGCCGGTGACCTCGGTAAAGAGGTCGCGTACCTGGTAGCGGGACAGGTGGATGGCCGGCAGGACCATGTGGGACGGCCCTTCGTGGCGCAGCTGGATGATCCATTCCCCGAGGTCGCTTTCCGTCACCTCCAGGCCTTCCGCTTCCAGCCGGGTGTTGAGGCGGATTTCCTCGGCGGTCATGGACTTGGACTTGATGACCTTTTTGACGTCGTTGTCCCTGGCGATGCCGGCGATGATGTCGCAGGCCTCCTCGGCCGTGCGGGCCAGGTGGACGACGGCCCCGGCCGCCTCGGCATAGGCTTTGAATTCCTCGAAAAGTTCTTCCAGATGGTCCAGGGCGGCATCCTTGGCGGCGGCGATGGCCGCGACCAGTTCCGGGATGTCGACGCCGGAGAAGGCGTTGGCCCGACCGGTGCGGTAGGCCACGGCGAAGCGGTCCAGGGCCTCGCGCTGGAAGGTATTGTCCAGGGCGCGGCGCACCTGGCGCCGGTACTGTTTGAAGCTGGTGGCGTCCTGCATCAGCCGTCCTCCCGGATGAGGATGTGGAGTTCCAGGGGCCCATGCACGCCGAGGGCCGTCACACGTTCGATGTCGGCGGTCCGGCTCGGGCCGGTGATGAAGGCCGTGTAGCCGGGCTGGCTCATCCAGGCCGCCAGCGTGGGCTCCAGGGCGTCGGCGTCGGCGGCGATGCCCGAGGCGGGGAGCAGGGCGACGTGCGTTTCCGCGATCATGGTGGCCAGCCGGAGCTCCTCGTCGGCGCAGCGCAACACCAGGGTGCCGGTGGCGGCCAGTCCGGCATCGGCCAGGGTGAAGGCCACGTCGATGCCGCCGAGATGCCGGCGCAGGCCGTCGGTGATGACGGTGATGCCGAGGGGGGCGGCGCGTTGGCGCAGGGCGGTCACGGCCGCTTCCGGCAGCCCGGGCGCGGCGATGATTTTGTGCGGTTCGCCGGACCCGGCGGGCAGCGACTCGCCGCCGGCGCGGAGTTGCTGACAAGGGGCTTTTTCGGCGCACAGGGTGGTGACGTAGGCGAGGGCCTCGTCCAGAGAGGTGACGCGCGCCACCGTGGCGGCGACGGCGGTCGCCTGCGCTTCCAGGCGATCGATCAGGGGATGCGGTTGGGCCATGGGACGCCTTCCTTTCGGAGCCGCGGCTCCGACGGCCGGGAAATGCGGCCGGTCGGGAGGTCAGGGGCGACGCGCGCCGGCGGCGGTGACCCGCCGCGACACTTGGGAGCAGCATAGCCGGGGATCGGCCGGGAGGGAACGGGAATCTGCACCCGGAGCCCGCCCCGGCCGCACGCTGCGGTCGGGGCGAATCCGGGGGGAGTAGAGGGAAGTTGCAAGCGGCCCTATTCTCCGAAGCTGAGCTGCGCCTCGGCCAGGTTGCGGCCGATGCAGACGAGGAACGGCTCGTCGGCAAAGGGACGCCCCAGCGGGGAGAGTTCCCAACGCTGGCCGACGCCTTGGAGCACCTGGGGGCCGTCCGCGTCGGCCAGGCGGAGCACGCCTTTGACCCGAAAGACGTCCGGCGGCAGCGCGTCCAGCCAGCGGGCCAGCGCCTCCCGGGTAAGGTCCGTCGGCTGGGCCAGCCGCACGGCGGAAAAGGCCTCGTCTTCGTGGTTGCGCCGGCGCAGGAGCGGCGCGGCCGGACGTGACGGCGGGAGGTCGTCGTCGGTTCCGGCGTCGAAGAGCAGCCCCGGATGGAGCTGGCCGTGGTCCGTGGTCACCATTGGCGCCCGGGGATTGCGCTCCCGCAGCCGGCTCCGCAGGGTGTCCAGCACCAGCGGATCGACCAGGTCGCACTTGTTGATGACGAGCACGTCGCCGCTGCGGACCTGATCGCGGGCGATGTCGGAGGTGGCGAGCATGTCCAGGCCGTGGACGGCGTCGATCACCGTGACGACCATTTCCAGCCGGGCCAGGTCCGCCCAGGTGTCCTGGGTGGCGAGCAGGTTCACGGGATTGGCCAGGCCGGAGGTCTCCAGGATGATGCGCTCCGGGTGGAAGCGTTCCGTCAGCCGCTTGATGCCGCTGGCCAGGGAGCCGGCCAGGGAGCAGCACACGCAGCCTTCGTCCAGGGAAAGCACGGTGTCGCCGCCGTCGATCACGTATTCATCCACGCCGGTGGCGCCGAGTTCGTTTTGAATGATGGCCACGAACTGGTCATGGGCCCGCAGATGCTCCACGATTTCCAGCAGGAGCGAGGTCTTGCCCGAGCCCAGAAAGCCGGTCAGCACAATGAGTTCCGGCCGTTTTTCGCCCGGCATGGCGGCCGGGGCGTCGGGCATGGCCGCCCGGTCCAGCCGGTGGGCCTGCCAGCACGGGTCGCTGACGGCGTCCAGGGGCAGGTCGTCCGCGGCCATCCAGCTGTGTCTGTCCTCGGCGCCGGGCAGGCCGAGGGCCGGTTCCCGGCCGGTGACGCCCTCACCCCAGGCCAGGCCTTCGCTGCGCAGGCGCGGCGCGTCGGCCGTTTCGCGGCGGATGCTGCCGTCGGCCAGGCGCAGCCGGCGCTGACCGGGAAGGCTGGTGCGGACGAGGGCGGCGGGAGGACAGGCGAAGCCGAAGGTCAGGGCTCCGGCGATAACGGCGGCAAGTTCCCGGGCCAGCGTCCAGGTGGGCAGGTCCTGTTCGGCCTGGCCCGGTGGGATGACCCACCCCTCGTCGGCGTGCAGCCCGGCTTCGAGGATCAGGACGTCGCGTTCCGGGGCGTCGAGGCGGAAGAAGAAGGCGTTCGGCCGGCGGCGGTGGACGAGCGTCACCCCGCCCAGGCGGAACAGCGCGCACATTTCCGGGCTGGCGGCGAAATTGCGTACGTCCAGGCGAAAATCATCCGCGAGCACCTTCCACTCGGCGGCCAGGGAAAAGCTGTCGAGGAGCGGCTCGTCGGGATGGGGAAAATAGTAGAGGCCGAAGGCGGCGATCGACTGGGCGTCGTCGCCATGGCAGTCCTCCCGCAGGCAGCCGAACACGCCAGGCCGCGTCTGCAGGCGGCAGGTAAAGGCCTCGGCGTTGCCCGGGCAGCGAGCGAAGCCCTGCCAGCCCGTGCACCGCTTGAAGCGGGGATCGAGGCAGGCCAGAAGCAGGGCGGTGACAGGCAATCGGGCGATGTCTTCGGGTGTCGGCACCTCCCTGCCCGGCGGAAGAATGCGGCTGGTGTCCATGTCCCGTTCCTTTGTGGGGCCGCCCGAAGGCGGCCCCGGTTATCGGGAGAGGTTGACGATGTCCTAGAACTCGATGGTGTCGCCGTTGCCCAGGTAGTCGGGCGAGGAGGACCGGAAACGGGCCGTTCCCCGCACCACCGGATAGCCGGCGGCCACGAACTTCTTGGCCGTCAGGTGCCCGGTGCAGTGGTTGCAGCCGATCCGCTCGAAGCCGTAGCTGCCCAGGGCGATGACGAGATCGTCGTACTTGGGGTCCCAGTCCTCGAAGGGCGAGATGTGCAGTCCCCCGTAGATGCCGTGGAGCTTGTCGTTGTCGTATTTCAAGTTGGTGCGCACGTAGTCGGTGCACTTGAGGATGCCCTGGTGGCAGCAGCCCGAGACGAGGACCAGCCCCTTGCCCTTGACGTTGAAGGCCAGGGAGGTCTCACCGAAGACGCGGTTGATGATGGGCACGTCGTACTTCACCACCACCATGCCGGGGATGATGCGCTTGAGCGGCGTGCGCTGGATGTCGAGCGGGCCCTTGAAGCCGCTGTCCTTGATGTACTGGAGGCCTTCCTTGTAGTAGCCGTCGTGGACGTAGACCGGCAGGCGGTTATCGTACTTCATGGTCACCGGGAAGCCCCAGAAGTGGTCCCAGTGTTCGTGGGAGAGGAACAGCCCCTCGATTTCGTGGGCCGCCAGCATCTGGTCGATCTTTTCCCGCTTGAAGGCCTTGTCCATCCAGTCATAGGACCAGCCGCTGTCCAGCAGGTACTTGTGGACCGTGCCGTCCAGTCCCTCGACCTCGATCAGGGCGGAAAACCCGCCCGGGTTGTCCGGATGCAGGCCCAGCTTGCTCTGGAGCGCCCAGGCCTCATCGAGGTTGCCGGGCAGCATCTTCTTGATGGTGGCGATGCCGGAGTCGTAGGAGCCCTTGGCGATGCCCTTGCCGTTGCCGAAGGGCGGCCAGCCGATGGTGTACTGGTTGACCAAAAGGCCGCCGGCGGCCTGGATGTCGCCCATCAGTACGGCGTTGCTGAACCAGCTCGTCTCGGAGATGTTGGTCACCTTGACTCGGCGACAGGCCCCGAAGTCCTCGAACTTGCGCTGGGCCTTGGGCAGCCGGTTGTAGGCGGACGAGGTGTAGGAATAGAGCCCCATGGCCCCGAACAGGCCGGCGCACACGCCGGTAGCCGCGCCCTTTAAGAAGTTGCGGCGGGAAACGGGATTTTTGGTGTCCATGGTGTCTGTCCCCCTATTTCACGATAGTCACGACCTGGCCGAGCCAGGGCAGGACGTTGATGATTCCGATGTAGAGCACCACGCCGGCAGCCAAGCCGATGGCCAGGCCCCGGCCGAGGCTCGGCGACCAGTGCACGTCGTGGGCAACGATTTCCTCCTTGGTGGTGACGAGTTCATCGGCCGTCTTGGGCACCGCCTTCCAGCCGGGCCAGCCGTCCATGAACCAGACGTTCACCAGGAAGATGTTGATGAGCCAGATCATGGGAATCATCGGGAACTGCTGGGGATGGGAGAAGCCCTTCTGGGTGCCGAGGAACAGATGGGCCGTCTTGTAGTAGACGGTGTAGAGGACCACGGTTCCGGCCGCGGTCAGGAAGGTCCGGATGAACACGTTGACCGGCCGGCTGAACTTGGTCGGCCAGTTGCCAAGGTAGAAGGTGTGGAACAGCATGACGGCCAGCCAGAAGATGGCCGTTTCGCCCACGTGCAGCCAGCGCCAGTCCGGAGCCATGATGCGCCGGGTGCCGCGGATGTTTAAGCCCCAGGCCAGGTCTTCGGCGTAGAACAGGAAGAAGCACAGAGCCAGGGCGATGGCCACGATGCCGAAGAAGGCCGTGACGCGCCGCAGCCAGTTGGTCTGGATAAGGTTAAAGGGATAGCGCTCCCAGATGGTTTCATAGAGCCATACGGTGACGGTGCAGCACATGATCCAGGCGATGTGGAAGTTGCCGGACACGGTGTTGGCGAATTTCTCCCAATAGGGTGGAGTGACGGCCGTGTACTGCTGCCAGGGATAGAACAGGATGGCCATGTGGGAGTGCATGGTCACGAAGTAGATGACCATGCTGAAAAAGAAGGTGACGATGGCGATAGTGATGCCGCGGGTCGGCTGCGGCAGCTTGTCCCAGGGCGCGTTTTCGCAGGCCACGACCCAGCTCGGCGACAGCCAGGAGGCGATGACCGCGAACATCATGATGGCCTCGGAGGCGTACTCCAGGGCGTAGAACTTGGTCAGTCCCATGGCGGTCAGCCGGTCGGCGTTGAAGTAGGAAATGCCCAGATTGCCCAGGATTTCGACGAAAAATCCTTTGATGAGCAGGATCATGGCGGCCACGCTGACCGCCGTGAGGACAATTCCCTTGATGACGGGATGGGTCTTTTGCAACCAGGACCGTTTGAACGGCCAGTAGTCGAAAATATAGGCTACCCAGATAAACAGGATGAGCAGCCACCGGCAGACCATGTAGCCCACGTACGGGGTGTACATGCGCATAATGCCGCGCGGATCCTGAAAGATCCACCAACTCGCGTAAAAGATGATGGCGATAAACAGCGAGTTGGCCAGGACCGGCCATGGGCCGCTCCATCGTTTGACCAGCTTGCGACTTTCAAGGTACGAATACTGCCTGTCGTTCGTCTCCATCGGGGCCTCCCCGTTGTTGCGGACGGCGCAGGGCATCGGGGAGACCGGCCAAGTCAGACCCCGATGCCCCTTTGCTATCCGTTGTTGAAGTGTTCGTATGCGTTTTCCGTTCCTCGACGACGAATGCCAAACGCCGGGGATCGACCGTCGCCGGGTCGATGCCGAGGCGCATTGCTTCCTCAAAAAGTTGCCGCGACGTCATCGCGGCGTCGTCCGGCCGGCAGGGCGCGGGCGCGTCGGTCCCGGCCTCGGTGTGCCGGGGAAAGAGGCGTCGGAAGAAGTCCCTGCGGGTCATGGGTGGCGCTCCGGTTGGGCGTTTTTTCTGGCGGGCTTGGCCGCGCGCATGATGTTCGTGAAGGCGTCCACGCATCGGCCGGCGATGGCGGCGGCGTCCGGGCCGTCGCCCCGGCGCAGGGCCTGGAGCAATTCCACCAGTCCGGAGAAAAAGGCTTCCATCGGCTCCCGGCGGGACAGGTGCCCGGGCGGCAACAGACCGCCGGCTTCCCTGATTTCCCGCAGCATTCCGGCCAAATAGCCGTTCCCGGCGATTTCGGCCAATTCCACGAAAAAGGTCACGTACCAGCGGTAGCTGGCCCCGGCGTTGCGGTCGAGCAGGGCCTGGCTGAGGTTCGAGGTGACGGTCTCCAGGCTGGTGACGCCGTCCGCGGCCGTGGTGGCGGCGGCCAGACGCGACAGGGAGGGGAGGGTGACGGCAAGGGCGGTCAGGGCCTGGTCCAACCGGGAAGCCGTGGCGGCGCTCGCGGTGGCGGGCGACTGGCGATAGGCGCCCACCCGTCCCCGGATGCGGATCACGCCCTGGGCGGCCAGGGCGGCCAGGGCCTCGCGAATGGTATTGCGGCTGCAATGAAAGCGTTCGGCCAGTTGGCGTTCGCTCGGGAGACGGGCGGGGGCGTCCGGCGACGCGATGAGCGCCTGCACATGCCGGGTGATGAGTTGTACCCGTTCGGGAGCGTTTTTTGGCCCAACCAAATCGTGCATCTTTTGTCACACTCCGAAAATTTGTTATGAAAATAGCCCTGTCAAACGGTGTGAGCAAGAAAATTTTTAAAAAAATTCCCCCTCTGGTTGGACCAGTAGAGAAAAATTCCCGCGTTTTCGCAAATTGGTTCAACCAGAGGCCGCCGGAGGCCGGCGGTGGCGGATCGGTGCGGCAGTTACAGATTGGAAAGAAGACGATCCAGGGCGGCCTCGAACGGGCCGAACAGCGGCTGGTAGGGGCGGACGTTGGCGCCGGTGAAGCGTTTCGTCGTCGTCGAGCAGAAGATCAGCACGTTTTGCAGGATGCCGTCCTTGAAGAACGGCTTGGCGAAATAGGACCGAATGCCGCGCGGGATGAACAGCACCCAGTCGATGGGCTTGATGCTGCGGGAGGTGTCCTCGACGAGGATATGGTCCAGGTCGAAGCGCACGATGTTTTCGGCGATGGAGCCCTCGTAGGGGTAGGTATCGCCCTCGGGCGTCTGGAGGAAGGCCGCACCGTGGCCGGTGACCTCGACCCGGTTGGCGGCGATGAAGATCCGCGACAGCATGACGGCGTCGGCCAGGCCGGGTTCGGGTTGGTTGTCGAGCAACACCCGCAGCAGCGACCGGATGTCGGTGGCCGCGTCAAAGACGGCGGCCAGCGTGGGGGAGGGCAGGTCGGGTGCGTCCGTTCCGCCGCCGGTCTCCTCGCCGGTCGTTTCCAGCGGGGTGAGGGCGAACCACAACAGGTTGTCCCCCTGCCGGGCGTAGGCCCGGATGCGGCCCTCGCAGGGCACGAAGCCGCCTCGCTCGTCGATGACGGTCAGGGGGCCGTTCCACCTCCCGGTGAAGACGAGGTTCTCGATGATCGTGGGCAGTTGTTCCAGGGAGCCGGCGGCCAGGAAGTTCTCCAGGATGAGCCCCGGCTTGCGGGTCGGGTCGCAGCCGAAGGCCTCCTTGGCGGCGGGATTGGCCATGACGATGCGCCGGTCGGCGAAGCGGGCCAGGACGACCGGCAGCGGAATCAGGGCGATCTTTTCGGCCAGATTGCTGCCCCAGCCCGAGGTGAGGGCCGTATCCAGCAGGTCGGTGCAGTCCGCCAGCAGGCCGATGGAGGCGGAAAGGCGCTCGGGATCGGGCATGCCGAGGATGGCGATCCAGCGGAAGAACCCGTCGTCGTTTTGGATGCGGACCAGGGCCGAGGTGGGTTGCTGCTTGCGGATTTGGTTGAGGCACCGGAAAAAGCGGTCGAGATCCTGCTCCAGCACCACCTGCCGGGCATGGCGCAGGTCTTTCAGCACCAGCGGGATGCTTTCCGCCAGGCCGACCACGGCGTGGTCGTTTAGGAAAATGATTTCGTTCTTGATGATGTCCAGGCGCCAGAACAGGGCGGGGATGCTTTCCAGGAAGACCGCCAGGATTTGTTGCAAGGGAGAGGGGGTATGGCCGCCCGTGGCCCCGTATGACTCGACGCTGTTCAATCCCTTTCACCCCCTGTGCGGCCGCTGTCCGTCCCGGCGGACGCGGGACAGGCGGCATGCTGGGCCATCATGGCGCGCCATTTGGCGTATAGCAAGAGCAGCATGACCGCCAGCAGGGACAGGGACGGCACGACCTGCCAGAGCAGGGAGCCCGTCAGCTTGGAAAAGGCCACGCCCTGGAATTGCGTGAGGGCGATGGCGACGGCCAGCAGGCCGGCGAGCCTCCGGCCCGCCGGGGTGTCCTGGCGGCGGGCGAAGCGGGCGCATACGAAGGCAAGGGGGAGGAGCACGATGAACTCGTAGAGGTAGACGAGCTTGGGCAGGGCCACCATGAAGGGAAAGTAGGTCAGGACAAGGCCGCACTGGTCGGTCGGTTTCTCGTAGCGGATGCGGGCGTCGCAGGCGGCGGTAGCCAGCAGCACCAGGCCGTAGGCGACGGCCGAGAACCCGATGCACGTCCATTCCGCCTGACCGTCCGTACCGACAAGCCGGTCCCAGAGTTTGCCGAGATAAAAGAAGGCGACGGCCAGGCTGCCGTTTTCGTCGAGGCGGAAGGCGGTGGTGCGGCGCAGCAGCCGCAGGACGTAGATGCTCCATTGGTCGTACTGCAGCAGCACGTAGACGCCGCAAAAGAGCAGGAAGCTGACGGCCGCCCGTGTCTTTTTGAGGATGAGCAGGGGCACGATCAGGATGATGGGGTAGAGTTTCAGGGCAAACCCCGTGGCGAAAAAAAAGCCGGTCAGCCACTGGGCCGTCGGCAGGAAGAAGAGGCCGCCCCACAGGGCGAGCAGCACCAGGGCGTCGATGTTGGCCCGGTCGAACAGGAACAGGAAGGGAAAGCTGAAGGCGATCATGAGCAGGGTGTCGCGCAGGAACGCGGCCCGGGGGATGGTGTCTTCCAGTTGGAGAAATTTGTAGAAAAAGAAACAGCAGCCGAAGAGGATGCCGAAGGAGAGCACCGACAGGCCGTAGGAGAGGATCTGCGGATCGATGGGAAGAAAGATGGCGTTGAAGGCCGCGAAGAAGGGCGGCGCCGAATAGCGGCCGTGGAGGTAGGGCGTTTGGCCGAGATGGAGGAGCCTGGACCCGATATAATAGGGATCGTAATAGTCGATGCCGAGCCGTTTGCCGAAGCCGTTCACGAAATAGAGGCTTTTTTGGCAGAGGACCTGCAAGAGCACGAGGACCGCCATTTCGATGGAGCACACCATGGCGATGCGGTGCAGCGCATTGTCGGGGGGTGGAGGCTGCGTATCGGGCATGGGTGTTTCCTTTGGTCGGCGTGCCGGCATCGGACGCCGCCGGGGCACGGCCCCGGACCCTAGACGGTTTCCCGGGGAAAGGGAAGAAATCCCCGTTTTCATCCGGCCGGTGAGGGGCTGTGGACAAACCCATGGACGTTTGCCAAGGTCGCATGACTCCCGGCAGGACAGGGAAGGGGCCGAAGGACGTCAACGGGCGGGGGAGACGGCATGAGTCTGCGAAAAACGGTTGTCCTCATCATTTGTGCCACGTTTTGCGGCCTGTTCGTCGTGCTCTACGCCATTTCCCAGAGCAACATCCAGGCCAGCTTCAGTTATCTGGAGCGTCAGGAAGTCGAGGAGGAACTGCAGCGCGGGCTCAAGGTCCTGGAGGAGGACAGCAAGGCCCTGGAAACCACCACGGCCGATTGGGCCGTGTGGGACGACACCTACCGTTTCATCGACGATCGGAACGACGACTACGTGCGCTCCAACATTTCCGTGCAGAGTTTCGAAACGGTCCACGTCGGCTTGCTCCTCTTCTACGACATGGCCGGCCGGCATGTGTTCGGGCGTGCCTTCGACGCGACCGCGCAGCGTCTGGAGCCGGTGCCCGAGGATGTGGCGGCGCGGGTGGCGGCCTCGCCCCTGGTGCGCGGCTTCGGCGACGGCACGGCCCCGACGTCCGGGCTGCTGACCGTGGCGGGTCGGACCTGGATCCTGGCCGCCTGTCCGGTGCTGACCAGCTTGCGGAAAGGCCCTCCGCGCGGCATCCTGATCATGGGCCGGCGTCTCGACGCGGCCAAGGTCAAGGCGCTGAGCGAGATCGTCATGCTCGATCTGGCGGTGATCGATGTGGCCGCCGCCGAACGCTCCCCGCATCTGCGGGACATCGTGGCCGCCCTGCTTCGTACCGGTCACCACCAGTTGGTGCCCGACGGCGAGGCGCACATTCGGGGCTATGCCCTGCTGCGGGACATCGGCGGCGAACCGGCCTTGCTGTTTTCCGTGACCATGCCGCGGCGCATTCACCTCCAGGAACAGGTGACCCAGCGCAATAACTTCTTTTATTTGCTCATCATCGGCATGACCTTCGGCCTGGCCATGATGTATGTGGTGGAGCGCCGCATCCTGTCCCGGATCACCGGGCTCAGCGGTCAGATCGACCGGCTGGGCCAGGCGCCGGGGTTGGTGCGGCAGACGTTCGTTTCCGGAAACGACGAAATCGCCGGCCTCTCCACGGCCATCAACGCCATGCTGGCCGCCCTGGACCATGCCCGCAGCCGTTATGAGCTGGCCACCCGCGCGGCCAAGGTCGGCGTGTGGGAATATACCGCCCGGACCGGAGAATTTTATATCGATCCCGGATTTTGGGAACGGCTCGGGGCCGGCGGGGACCATGCGGACGCCTTGGAGGACTGGCTGGCCCGGGTCCATCCCGACGACCGGGAACGGGTGCGCGCCGGGTTGGCGGCCTTTCTGGAGGGCGACCAGGAAGAGTACGTGGCCGAACAGCGCATGGTGACGGCAGAGGGCGCCGTCCGCTGGATTCTGGTGCGGGGCCGGGTGGTCCGGGACGCCTCCGGCGCGGTGGCGCGCATCGTCGGCACGAACGCGGACGTGACCGAACTCAAGGCCGCCGAGGCCAACATCCGGAAGTTGACCGGCGATTTGATCGCGGCCCAGGAGAACGAGCGGGCCCGCATCGCCCGCGACTTGCACGACAACGTGGCCCAGTGCCTGTCCGTGGCCAAGATTGCCGGCGAGACCCTGCTCGACGACGTCCCCTCGCCGCCGCCGGCCGCGGCGGCGCGCCAGGCCGAATTTTCCGCCCTGCTGGCCCGGGCGATCGGTTCGGTCCGGGAAATTTCCTACGACCTGCGGCCGCCGGATTTGGAATATCTGGGGCTGTCCCAGGCCCTGGAGCGGCTGTGCGAGGATTTCGCCAGGATCACCGGCCTGGCGGTCGCCTTCGAGGACGCCGGCCTGGACGGTTTGACCGTGGACCCGAACGTCGCCATCAACCTCTACCGCGTCGTCCAGGAGGCCTTGGCCAACGTGCGTCGGCACGCCGAGGCGCGGCAGGTCTCGGTGCGGCTGGTGGAGTCGTATCCGAAGCTCATCGTCCGCATCAAGGACGACGGGCGCGGCTTTGACGCGACGGATCGAATGGCGCATCTCGGGAGGGAGCGGCACATGGGGCTGGCCAGCATGCGCGAACGGGTGGAGCTTTTGGGCGGACGGCTCCGGGTCGTGTCCCAACCCGGCCAGGGCTGCCTGGTCGTGGCCGAGGTCGTTTACACGGGAGAGGGCGAGCATGGCCATCAAGCGGATTCTGATCGTTGACGATCATCCCCTCTTTCGGGAGGGGCTCAAGACCATCCTGCGCCGCGACGCCGGGGTGACCGTGGCGGCCGAGGCCGGCAGCGCGGCCGAGGCCCTGGGCGCCGTGCGCACCTGCCAGCCCGACGTGGCCCTGATCGACATTTCCCTGCCCGACCGTTCCGGCATCCATCTCGTCCGCGAGCTGCGCGCCCGGCTGCCCACTTTGTCCATCCTGGTCGTCAGCATGCACACCAAGGCGGACTACGTCGTGGAGGCCATCCGGGCCGGGGCCAACGGCTACGTGACCAAGGACGCGGCGGCCGACCGCCTGCTGGACGGCCTGCGTCAGGTGGAGCGCGGCGATTTCTACCTCGATCCCGCCATTTCCCAGGGCGTGTCCCAGGAGCTGCTCTTGGGCCGGCCGAGCCAGGAGACGGCCTTTTCCTCGGCCTACGACAGCCTGACCCAGCGGGAACGCGAGGTCATGCGGATGGTGGTCGAGGGCCTGACCACCAAGGAAGTGGCCGAGGCCCTCGCGATCAGCGTCAAAACCGCCGAGCACCACCGCTGCAACCTCATGAAGAAGCTCGGGCTGCAAAATTCCGTGGAACTCGTGCGCTACGCCTCCCGGCTCGGCCTCATCGACTGATCCCTTCCTTTGGGGGGACTGTCCACGCGCGCCTCGGCGAAATTGTCGGTGTAGCACGGGTGACGAGGCCTTTGGGCCAAGCGCCCGCCTTCCGTATGCGGTGTTGTCGTGAGCACGGGGGGCACCGTGTCCCGCGGGGCTCCCCTGGGAGGAGCGGCAAGGAATGTTCCATCCGGCCTCCCGGCTGGACTTTTCGTCCAAGACGTGGTTTGAGGTGGGCGCTGTCGTTGCAGTGTTTTCCGTGAGACTGGGGATGCTCCGCTGGGCGAAGGCCTGCCGCAATCGTCAGAAACGGACGGACGCTCCGCACGACACGGCAACCCTGGTGCCTGGGGACGCCGCTGCCTTTTAGCGGGCTTGTTGCCCCGGATGAACAACCGTGATTTCGCCGCGTGGACTATGGAGTCGCAACGCTATGCAAAAAAGAGAAACCTGGGGCTCCCGCACGGGGTTTATCATGGCTGCCGTGGGGTCCGCGATCGGCCTGGGGAATATCTGGCGTTTCCCCTACATGGTCTACGCCAACGGCGGCGGCGCCTTTCTCATCCCGTATTTCGTGGCGATGCTCGCGGCCGGTATTCCGTTTATGATCCTTGAATTCGGGCTCGGCCAAAAATTCAAGGGCTCCGCGCCGCAGGTCTTCGCCTCGATTTCGAAAAGATGGGAATGGCTGGGCTGGTGGCAGGTGGCGGTGTCCTTCATCATCACGACCTACTATGCCGTGGTGATCGCTTGGTCCATCAACTACTTTCTTCTTTCCTTCACCCAGGGCTGGGGTGCTACGCCGAAGGCCTTTTTCTTCGGCACCTTTTTGGCCGCGACCGATTCCCCCCTGCAGTTGGGCGGCGTGCGGCCGGCGATTCTCGCCACAACGGCGGTGACCTGGTTTTTGACGTTTATCGCGGTCTTTACCGGTGTGAAAAGTGGTATCGAGCGCATGAGCAAGATTTTCATGCCCTTGCTCTTCCTGCTGGTCTTCATCTTTATCGGCAGGGGGCTGATGCTGCCCGGTGCGGCGGAGGGCCTCAACTGGCTCTTCAAGCCGAATTTTTCCGCCATCATGGATGGGAAGGTTTGGGCCGACGCCTTCGGGCAGATCTTCTACAGCCTCTCCATAGGCTTTGGCATCATGCTGTCCTACGCCAGCTATCTGCCCAAGAAATCGGACATCAACAACAATGCCTGCATGACCGTGTTCATCAATTGCGGCTTCAGCGTCATCTCCGGCATCATGATCTTCAGCGTCCTCGGTTACATGGCGCAGCAGCAGGGCGTTCCGATCAGCAAGGTCGCCGGTTCCGGCGTGGGGCTGGCCTTCATCACCCTGCCGACGGCCATCAACCTGATGTCCGCCCCCGTCTTTTTCGGGACGCTCTTTTTCCTGGCGCTGTGCGTGGCCGGGCTTTCCTCCATGATTTCCCTCAACGAGGTCGTCGTGGCCGCGCTGATCGAAAAGATGAACATCTCCCGTAAAAAGGCAGCGATCCTCTTCTCCTGCCTCGGCTTCCTGGTCAGCTGCGCCTTCGCCACCGGCAGCGGCGTTCTGCTGCTCGATATCGTTGATCACTTCATCAACAACTTCGGCGTGCTGATCGGCGCCTTTATCGAGATCCTTTTCGTGACATGGTTCTGCAACATCGATGATCTGCGCCGGCATATCAACCGCACCTCGGACATCAAGGTCGGCGCGTTGTGGACCGTCAGCCTGCGCTTCATCACGCCGGCAATGCTCGGCTTCATGCTGGTGTCCAATTGCATCGGCGATATCGAGAAAAACTACGGCGGCTACTCCACGAAGGCGACGCTGCTCTTCGGCTGGTCCACCCTCTTTCTGTGCATCCTGTGCGCCATGATTTTTCCGCGCCGGGACTATGCCTTCGCCACGATCAAGGATGTGAACCGTTCCTTTCTCAAAAGGAGGTAGGGCATGACGACAAGTGCCATAGTCATGATGGTTTTCGGCCTCGCCATTACCTGGGGCGGCGCTATCGTCTGCTTTCGCATCGCCTTTCGGAAAGAGCATCAGGCCCGGCGGCTCAGGGACGACGAATAGCCGGCGGGCGACTGCCGGAGGGGGGCGCGCGTTATGCCCTCGCCCGCACCGGGGAGCATCCTCACGGGTTTCCAAAGGGCAACGCCCTTTGGCCGGCGGAGGCGTCCCTTACGCCCTCTCGGAAGCCGCGAAAGAAACCGGGGCGCCGCCCCGGACCCTGCCGGGAGGGAATGCTTCCCTCCCGGACCCTCCTCAACGGGGAAAACGCCACCGTAGCCTGGGGTTCCAACGGGCGTTGCCCGTTGGCCGGCGGAGGCGTCCCCCCGCTGGCCATGGCGCCGTGGTCTCAATTTTTCTTGCCGATACTGAGCTGGATGAGCGTCGCGTTGTCCTCCGGGCTGAGGTGGAGGATGAGCTGCCGCTCGGCCTTTTCGCCGACCAGCATCATGCCGTCTTGCTGCTTCGTTTCCATGAGAATGTTCCAGCCGTTCTTTTGTGCGGCGGCTTTATAGGCGCCGTAAACGGTGTCCATGGCCTTGTTCATTTGCAGCGATGCAATTGTGGCGCCATTGACATGCGTCGTTTGGAGGACGGTGGCCTCCTTGCAGAGCGGAAAATCACCGGCAAGCTCTTGCGGACAGTCTATTGCGGAAGCGATGGAGGCGATGAGAAGGATAAGGCCGACATGAAGACAAAGTATGCATGTTTTTTTCATGGTTTCCTCTGTTGTGCTTGGATGATAGGCCGTCGATAGACATTTTTTTATCGATGTATCCTATCAATTGCCACGGCACAATCGTTTTGTTGAGGAAGCCAGGCCCTGGCCTGTAGTCCGTTCGTTAGGGCGATGCCTTTTCGATTATGGCTGCGTCCCGTACGGCCTCGGCGATCCAGGCGTAGGTGGTTTCCAGACCGGCGCGCAGGCTGCGGGACGGTGCCCAGCCCAGGCGCTGGCGGATCAGCCGGTTGTCGGACGTGCGGCCCCGCACACCGAGCGGTCCGGACACATGGCGTTTGGTCAGCGTCTTGCCGGCGATGGCCATGACCATGTCGGCCAACCCGTCGATGGAAATCATCTCCTCGGAACCGATATTGACCGGCCCGGTCCAGGCCGAGCGGACCAGCCGGAGGGTGCCTTCCAGGCATTCGTCGATGGCGAGGAAGGAGCGCGTCTGCCGGCCGTCGCCCCAGATGTCGATGACGCCGCCGTCCGGGGCCATGGCTACCTTGCGGCAGATGGCGGCCGGGGCCTTCTCGCGTCCGCCCGTCCAGTCGCCCTCGGGGCCGAAGATGTTGTGAAAGCGGGCGATGCGCACGGCCAGGCCCTTGTTGCGGGCAAAGGCGAGGTAGAGGCGTTCGCTGAAGAGCTTTTCCCAGCCGTAGTCGCTGTCCGGTGCGGCCGGGTAGACGCTGTCCTCGGCGCAGTTGGGTGCGGCCGGGTCGCGCTGGTTGGCGGCCGGATAGACGCAGGCCGAGGAGGGGAAGAAGATGCGTCCGACGTCGCCCCGGGCGCAGGCGTCGAGCATGTTACCGTTGATGGTGCCGGAATTGCGCATGATGTCGGCATCATGCTCGCCGGTGAAGACGAAGCCGGCGCCGCCCATGTCGGCGGCGAACTGGTAGACCTCGTCGAAGCGGCGGTCCACCACCGCCCGGCAGACGGCCGGGTCGCGCAGGTCGGCGATGATGCAATCCTGGGCCTCGGACGGGGAGAAACGGGGCAGACGGCGGTCCACGGCCCGGACCCAATAGCCCTCGGCGACAAGCCGCCGCACCATGTGGTGGCCGATGAATCCGCCACCGCCGCAGACCAAGGCTGTTCGCATGGCCACGCTCGCTCTGCCCTTGTCGGGGCCGGTTGCCGCGGCGCCGGTGCGGCCTAGAGCTCGACCCGGACCAGGGAGGCGGTGCGGATGGCCTTGCGCTTGGCCTCTTCCAGGTCGGCGCCGAGGGCCAGGGCCACGCCCATGCGGCGTTCGCCGTGCACCTCGGGCTTGCCGAAGAGGCGGATCGTCGTATCGGGCTCGGCCAGGGCCTCCGGCAGGATTTCGTAGCGCGGGGCCGTGGAATCGCCCTGGGCCAGGATGACGCGGGAGGCGGCCGGCCCGTACTGGCGGATGGCCGGGATGGGCAGGCCGAGAATGGCCCGGACGTGCAGGGCGAATTCGGAAAGATCCTGGGAAATGAGCGTGACCATGCCCGTGTCGTGGGGGCGGGGCGACACTTCCGAGAAGAGCACCTGGTCCCCTTTCACGAACAGTTCCACGCCGAAAATGCCGCGTCCGCCCAGGGCGGTGGTGACGGCCTCGGCGATGCGCCGGGCTTCGGCCAGGGCGGCCGGGCGCATGGGATGCGGCTGCCAGGACTCGCGGTAATCGCCGTTTTCCTGGCGATGGCCGACGGGCTGGCAAAAACTGGTGCCGCCGACATGGCGGACGGTCAACAGCGTGATTTCGTAATCGAAGGCCACGAAGCCCTCGACGATGACCCGGCCGGCTCGGCCCCGGGCGGCGGTCTGGGCGTACTCCCAGGCGGCTTCGGCCTCGGCCTGGTTGCGGGCCACGCTTTGCCCCTTGCCGGAGGAGGACATGACCGGCTTGACCACGCAGGGGAAGCCGATGGCCTGGCAGGCGTCCAGGAATTCCGCCTTGCTGCCGGCGAAGCGGTAGGGCGAGGTCGCGATGCCCAGTTCCTCGGCGGCCAGACGCCGGATGCCCTCGCGGTCCATGGTCAGCCGGGTGGCCCGGGCCGTGGGGATGATGGTGACGCCCTCCTTCTCCAGGGCGAGCAGCACCTCGGTGGCGATGGCCTCGATTTCCGGGACCACGAAGTCGGGCTTTTCCTGTTCGATGATCCGCCGCAAGGCGTCGGCATCGAGCATGCTGACCACATGGGAGCGGTGGGCGATCTGCATGGCCGGGGCATTGGGATAGCGGTCCACGGCGATGACCTCGACGCCCAGACGCTGGGCCTCGATGGCCACTTCCTTGCCGAGTTCGCCGGAGCCGAGCAACAGCAGTTTGGTTGCGGATGGGGTAAGCGGCGTGCCGATGTTGGCCATGCAAAACCTCCTTGCGGGGACTGAAAACGGGAAGGGAGCCTACAGGGAACGCGCTGTCAGGACAAGCCTTTTCCCGAAATGGCGCCGGCGGCGCCTTGTCCGGCCAGGGCGTGGGGCCCGCGGCCAGGTGTGCCGTGCCGTTTGTCGGCGGTCCGTTGCATTGCCCTGGGATATCGATGCGTTGCCACGATTCGACGGTGCTTTTTCGTTTATTTTCCCAATAATAACGACATAATACATTTCATGGGAGAAGATAAATCGTAGTATACTGATTTCAAAAAGGATATTTTTGTTGGAATACTATTTTGCACAAAGAGCATGCCATGATGTTGACAAATTTTTTATTCGATAGCACACGTAGTACCATTGCATAAGATTGGAATGCTTTGACGAGGAAAGATAATAAATACTTTCAAAAGGATGCAATTTTTTAAAGTTGTTGCCGAGAAGGATTGTATACATAACTTGTTATACCAAAAAGGAGGAGTGAACGATGCGTCAACAAAAAGTACTACGCTACCTGTCTCTTCTTGTTTTCCTTTTGTTGTGTACCGCAGGTTATGGTCAGACGGCTGGCTCTGCCAATCCTCCACAGGCTGGGGTCACTTCATTAACAGTGGCTGTTTATCCGTATGTGCCACGCCTGGACCAATTTAAAAACGTTATTGCGGAGGAATGGAAAAAAGTTCAGCCCAATGTCGCCCTTGTGTGGGTGGACAAAAACGCATGGGATGGCGGCTATTCGAATGATCCCGCCGCGAACTATGATGTCTTTGTTTTTGATGCCGTTTACTATGATTATTTTATCAAGAATAAGAACCTCTATGCACTCAGGAAGGACCAGATATCAAATATAGACGATTTCATTCCGTATGCCATTAACGGCATCATGAAGGGGGGCGATACGTTCTATGGCATCCCACAACTGGGCTGTGGTGATTTCCTCTTCTATCGGAAAACGGATACGGCGGTGGCCAAGGCCTCGTCGATCGCGGAACTGCTTTCCGTCCTGAAGCCGTGCACGTATTTTGATACGACGCCATCCGGCAACATTGGGCTGATGGTGGATTTTTCCGGCAGCACCTCGTCCGCCTTGAATTATGTGATCAGTCTGCATGAGACGACAAAGCAGTTCCCTGTGCCCCTGCCGGTCGGGCCCAACCAGATCGATGCGACGACGGCAAAAAACATCCAGACGATCGTGGCCATGTCCAGTTTCCAGGATGCCCTCTATAAGAGCGACAGTTCCTATCAGCGGGCCATTTGGTTCAACCAGGGACATGGCAGGGCCTATATCGGCTTTATGGAGTCGTTGACCCAGATCGATCCGGCCAAGCTCGATACGATCGCCTTCAAGCCGATGCTCTGGTCCAACGATACCACGGGGGGGCAATACCCGCTGTTCTATGCGGATATCATCGGCGTCAACGCCACGACGGTTGCCCGCGGGACCACGGATTTGGCCGTCCAACTGGCGAACCTGATGGCGTCGTCCGACGTCATCGTCAAATGCTTCAAGGCGGACGGCTCGAACGGGCCGCAGTATTTGCTGCCGCTTCGCAAGAGCGCCTATACGACGCTCGGCAAGGACTATCCGCTCTATAACGATATGTTGTCGATGATGCAGAGCGTTACCCCGACGCTCTTTAACCTCGGTGAGAACGTGCGCACCTGGCTGGCCGGCATCTCGTCGGCCATGCAGAGCATGACGCTGGCCAATCCCATATGCTACTGCAATTATCAGGCCGGGGCGATCTTCAATAATAATGATGCGCAACAGAAGTGTCCGCCGGCTTGTCAACCCCATGGCGGTTGGAACGGCCAGTGGACGACGGTGGGCCCGGGAAGTTCGGTCTGCGGTTGCAATTGCGGCGTGCATTGACACATGCCGCTGAAGCGGGAGGAGGGAACGCCGGCAGGCGGATGTGGGCCGTCCCTCCTCTCTTGTGCTGGCCGCACGGGTGTCGTCAAAGCTCCGGAGCGCTATCCGGCCCCTGCCGGGAGGGAATGCGTCCCTCCCGGTAGGGCGGGTTCCCAAAGGGCCGCGCCCTTTGGCCGCCGGAGGCATTCGTCACGCCTCCTCCCCGGAGGTCTCCGCCGCCTCGGCCTCGTCGGCCGTGAGCAGTTGTTCCATCTTTTCCGAAAACAGGAACAAGGCGTCCACGGTGAAGGCGAATTCCGGGCATTCCTCGCGCCAGAGCGCCATGAGTTCCTTGATTTTTTCCCGGGCGGTCATCAGCTCGGCCACTGTCTCGGCGTTATTGCTATCCGCCAAGGCCTCCAGATATTCGTCGCTCATAAAGGCGGTGACCAAGCCCTTGGCCACCCGCTCCTTGTCGATACCGTCCCATACGCCCGCCGCCATGGCGCGCCTCCCGTGTCAGGGTTTTGTGTTGTCGCGCCGCGCCGCCCGAGGCGGTGCGCGCACGGTCCGTGGCCGTCGCCGCGTCCCCGCCGGAGCTACAGGCGGTCCAGGGGAATGTCGGCGTAGGTTTCCTCGAAGGTTTCATCCAGCTGGTCCAGGAACCGGGCCGGATCGAAGCGGGCGCCGCAGCCCTGGCAGACGAGTTCGGCCTGGTGGCAGGTCCGGCTGAAGGTCAGGGCGTGACCGCAGTCCGGGCAGGTCAGGCCGGTGGCCTCGGTCGCCTGGAAACGCACGCGGGAAAAGGCCATGACGCCCTCCTCACACCAGCTTGGCGCCGCTTAAGAGCACGACCAGCCGTTTGTATATCTCCAGGTCAAAGTGGCCGTCCATCTCCTCGCGCATGAGGCGCAGGGCCGGGAAGGGGGCCATGGCCTCGGCGTAGACCCGGTTGGTGGTCAGGGCGTCGTAGACGTCGGCCACGGCCAGGACGCGTGCGTGCTGGGGGATGAGCTCGGCGGTCAGGGCGCCGGGATAGCCGCTGCCGTCCATGCGTTCGTGGTGCATCAGGATGCACTGGGCGGCGGTCCGGGACAGGGGCACGTCCTGGCACAGGGCCAGGCCCAGGACCGGATGGGTGTTGATGATGGCCCGTTCGTCGGAACTGAGCGGTCCGGGCTTGTCCAGGATCGTCTTGGGGACACGTGTCTTGCCGATGTCATGGAGCAGGGCGCCGGTGCCGGTCTGGACCAGCGTGTCCTCGTCGGCCTGCATGGCGTGGAGCAGGGCCATGGTATAGACGAAGACGTGCACGTTGTGCGTGTAGACGCCGTAGTCGTGGGCGGTCAGGGCGGCGAGGTGGCGCAGGGAGGCCTCGCTGGACAGGAACTCCAGGCTTTTTTCCACCAGCCCGGTGACCCGCTTGAAGTCCCGGACGGCCAGCCCGCGGGGGAGGCGCGTCTCGAAGACGTCGCGGACCACGGCCTCGGACGCCGAGTAGAGGACCTTGGCCCGCTCGGGGAGGGGGATGGTCGCGTCGCGCAGGATATGGGGCAGGTGCTTTTCGACGTACTGGTCGTAGTCCGGCCGTTGCTCGGCCCGGATGTAGACCTCGGTCACGCCGGCGTCATGGAGCTTTTGCCGATGGGCCGGAGTGAACTGCTCGCCGGCGGCGGCATAGAGGACGTAGTTGCCGGCCTGTTTGATGTAGACCCGAAATCGCCCCAGCGCCTTGGGGAAGATCATCAGGGGGGATACGGTGAAATAGGTCGTCTGTTCGGTGGTGGCGGTCGTCGCCTTGCACATCATGCCCGTCGCCTCCGCGCGTCAGGACGTTTTCTTTCGCCGCCGGAGGCCGCATGGAGGCGGCCCCGGCGAAACGAAACTGGCGGCCGCAGAGACGTTGCCACTGCGCCATCGGATACACACATGGCCGGCTATTTTTTCGCTACAAACGGCGTTGCCGAAGCGCCGTTCTGCATGAAGGGCGACAGGGATAGCGTGCCGTCGTCCAGGCGTTTGGCCTCGATGAAGAAGTCGAAGGTATCGGGCGCGAGGCACAACCCGAAATCCTCTTCCGGCACGATGGCCGTCGGTCCGAAAAAGATCTGGGCGGTGGGGTAGCCGCGCAGGAACCGGGGAATGGTCTCGTAGATGTTGGGAACGCCTTCCAGGATGTTGCCCAGGCACACGGCGCACAGCTTGTCCTCGGCCGCATGGACCGTGCCGGCTTTGCCCATGGCCACGATGGAGACGGTTTCCTGATCGGCGGCGGTGATGGCGGCGGCCGTGGCGCCGATGTTCGGGAACGAGCAGAACAGCACGCGGTCGGCCACGTCCATGGCGGCATTGAGGCCGGGGGTGCCGGCGCTGGTGGCGTGGATCAGGGTCCGTCCGGCCAGGTCCTGCTGGCGGATTTCGCTCGGGGAATTGCCGTAGTCGAAGTCCTCCGGGCGCAGGCAGGCTTCCTCGCCCATGAGCAGGTAGTCGGGATGTGCGTGCTTGAGGTGCCGGCCGTCGTCCAGGGATGCCACGGGCAGGATGTTCTTGGCGCCGGCGGCGAAAGCGTAACAGGCCACGGTAGCGGAGCGAAAAACATCGATGATGACGGCCAGCCCCGTGGCGCCGGCCGCTCCCTTTAAGTGTTCAAGCGATTGAATGTGCACTGTCTTTCCTCCCGGGGCTCTTTCTATCAGCGTGCGTCCGGTTTGGAAAGCGGGCAGAGGCCGTGCCGGCCGCCGGTTGACCGCGGCAGGCTGCCGGAATAGGGTATTCGACATGCGGCGCTGGGCTCTCGGGCCCGATTTTGGGGCCGCGGGAGCCGTCATGTCCGCACCGTTCGTGCTTTCTCCTTCGCTGCTGTCGGCCGATTTCAGCCGCCTGGCCGACGAAACGGCCGCCCTGGAGGAGGCCGGCCTGACCTGGATACATCTCGACGTGATGGACGGCCTGTTCGTGCCCAACATCACCTTCGGGCCGCCGGTCATCGCCGCCTTGCGCCGGCGGACGTCGCTGTTTTTCGACACGCATCTCATGATCGAACGCCCCGAGCGCTACCTGGCTGCCTTCCGTGAGGCCGGAGCGGATCTCATCTGCGTCCACGCCGAGGCCACGGTGCATCTGGAGCGCACGGTCTCCGAAATCACCCATCTGGGGGCCGAGCCGGCCGTGGCCCTCAATCCGGCCACGCCCCTGGCTGCGGTCGAATATCTGTTGCCGCAGTTGGCCATGGTGCTCATCATGAGCGTCAACCCGGGGTTCGGCGGCCAGAGCTTCATTCCCTTCTGCCTGGACAAGGTCCGTGAACTCGCCACCATGCGGGCCCGGCGCGGCCTCGATTTCCGCATCCAGGTGGACGGCGGGGTCTCCCTGGACAACACGGCGGCACTGGTGGCCGCCGGAGCCGATGTTCTGGTTTCCGGTTCGGCCTTTTTCAGGCATCCGCCCTACAAGGAGCGTCTCCATGCCTTCCAGGCGGCGGCCGGTCAGGGCGCGTCCTGACGCCCGAAACCGGTTTGTTTCGCAGACGGGCCGGAGCTTGGCCCCGGTCGTGCCGGCGGTGGACCAGTGCAGCCGCTATGCTCGGCTGACCTCCATTATGGCCGCCCTGGACCAGGGTATTGCTTTCGTCAATCCGGACGGGCTCGTTCTGGAAGTCAATGACCGGTATCTCGACCTGTGCCGTCAAAGCCGGGCGAACATCCTCGGCCACGGCCTGGCCTCCCTGGGTCTGGAAACCGAGGATTACCAGGCCAGCGCCTTTCTCGACCTGTTTCGCCGCGGGGTGGCCCACGCGGCCGTGACCTTCAACCAGCGCCTGGGCGAACGCGACGTCACGGTCAAGCTCCAGCCGGTCCGGGAGGCGGATGCGTTCACGGGGATCATCGTCTCGGTCATCGATGTGACCGCCCTGGTCGAGGCCCGGGTGTCCGTCGAGCGGGAAAAGCATTATCTGGAGCAGGTCATCACCATCGCCGGCGCGGCCATCTGCATCGTCAACCGCGAGGACGTGGTGGTGACGATCAACGACGAATTTACGGCCATCACCGGCTACGACCGGGAAACGGCCCTGGGCCGGCCCCGGCAGAGCCTGTTGCGGGAGACGCCGCCGTCGCCCTGTCCGGCCGCCGCGGCGCCCGGGTCGGCCGTGCAGAAGCGCCAGTCCCAGATCCTCACCCGCGACCGCCGTCGCCTGACCATTCTCAAGAACGCCGCCTCCATCCTGGACGCCCAGGGCGAGCCCAGCGGCGGCATCGAGTCCTTCGTGGACGTGACGGACCTCATCCGGGCCCGGCTGGAGGCCGAGCAGACCAGCCGCCTCAAATCGGCCTTCCTGGCCAACATGAGCCATGAGATCCGTACGCCGCTCAACGCCATCATGGGCCTGGCCCAGCTCCTCAACCGCACCGGCCTGACCGAGGACCAACGCGAGTGCGTGTCCACCATGCAGGCGGCCGGCGAGGACCTGCTCGTCATCCTGAACGATGTTCTCGACTTTTCCCGCATCGAATCGGGGCGCATGGAAGTGCGTCCGGCTTCGGTCAGTCTGGCCAGCCTGCTGGAGACATTGCGCCGGATCATGATGCCGGCCGCCATGGAAAAGGGCCTGTCCCTGGAGACCGACCTTGATCCGCTCCTGCCGCGCCACGTGCAGGTCGATCCGGTGCGCCTCAAGCAGGTGCTGCTCAATTTGCTGCAAAACGCCATCAAATTTACCGAGAAAGGCCAGGTGAGCCTGAGCGTGCGCTGTTTGGCCACCCCGGATCTGTCCCGGACCTCCCTGCCGGTCCGCTTCCTGGTGCGGGACACGGGCGCCGGCATTCCGGCCGCCATGCTGGACCGCATCTTCGAACCCTTCGTCCAGGTGGGCGATCCTCTCAACCGCCCCCAGGGCGGCACCGGCCTGGGCCTGTCCATTGCCAATCGGCTGGTCCGGTTGCTGGGGGCGCCGGCCCTGGAAGTGACGAGCCAGGAGGGCCACGGCAGCGTCTTTTCCTTCACCCTCCGGTTGCACGAGCCCGAGGCCGGCCGGTGCATCCCCGAGGACGACGACGTCCGGCCGCTGGGCCTCGGCTTTGACGGCCTGCGGGCCCTGGTGGCCGAGGACAATGCCTTCAACCGCTTTTTGCTGGGCAAGATTCTGGAGAAGATCGGCCTCCCTGCCCCGGATAACGCGCCGGACGGCGCGCGGGCCCTGGAGATGATCCTGGCCCAGGAGGAGGCGGGCACCCCCTACGATGTCGTGTTCATGGACGTGCGTATGCCGGGCCTGGACGGCTTGGAGGTCTGCCGCCGGGTCCGCGAGGCCCATATCGCGACGCCCATCGTGGCGTTGACCGCCCAGGCGGCGCCCGACGACGCCGCCCGCTGCCGTGAGGCCGGCATGACAGCCTATTTTTCCAAACCCTACCGGATAAGCGATCTGGAAAACGTTCTGCGGGGGTTTCTGCCCCCGCTGCCTTCGGGAGGGAACTGATGCGGGAGTCTCCGCGTGAAACGGCCCTGAATTTTTTGGTGGGCGAGCATCAGCTCCCCCGGGATATGGCCGAACAGACCTTGGCGCTGGCCGATACCGTGCTTCGGGACGGCCTGTCCCGGCTGAAGGCGGCGGCCGAAGCCGGCGATCTGGCCACGTGCCTGGAAACGGCGCACGGCCTCAAGGGCAATCTGCTGAATCTCGGTCTGCCCGAACTGGCGCAGGTCGCCCATGCCGTGGTCGCCGCCGCCCGTAGCGGCGAGGCCGCGGCCAGCCGACGGCTGGCCGCGGAACTCGTCCGGTCGGTGGTTCCCTTTTTTGCCGCAACAGGCGAAGAGAGTCCGGTGGTTGGGTAGGAGGCAGCATGCCTCCGGCGGCCAAGGAGGGGTGTTGCTCTCCCTGGGCTTCCTCCTCTGACCCCGGTACCGGGTCGAAGAACGGCCGATTGGCCCCCCTCGTGGGAGGGGTCCGGGGCATGCTGCCCCGGCGAGGTCCAGGGGCAGCGCCCCTGTTTTTTTGTCGTTTCTGTGCTGTTGAAGGAGAACCCATGTCGGCGTGCGAGTGGCATGAGAAGCGCGGGCAGGCCCTGGCCCTGGCCCGGCGGGTGGTGATTAAGGTCGGCAGCGCGGTGCTGGCCGGCGAACGCGGCGTGGACGCGGCGGTGGTGGCTTCCCTGGCCGCCCAGATTGCCGGATTGGCCGATCAGGGCAAGGACGTGCTGCTCGTGTCGAGCGGCGCGGTGGCGGCCGGCCGGGAAGTGCTGGGCGAACGGTACGAGGCGTCGTCGCTGCCGCATCGCCAGGCCGCTTCGGCCATCGGCCAGAGCCGGCTCATGCACGCCTATGACCTGGAATTTTCCCGCCACGGCCGTACCGTCGCCCAGGTGCTGCTGACCCGGGACGATCTGGACAACCGCGAGCGCTATCTCAATTTGCGCAATACCCTGGTCACGCTGTTCGATCTCGGCGTGGTGCCGGTGGTCAACGAAAACGATCCAGTGGCCGTGGCCGAGCTGGTCTACGGCGACAACGACTGCCTGGGCGGCCTGCTGGTCGGGGTGGTCGGGGCGGACCTGTTCGTCAACCTGACGTCGGCCCGGGGCGTGTTCGCCTCCAATCCCGAGGAATGTCCGGACGCGGCCCCACTGCCCGTGATCGACAACATCGGGGAAATCGACCTGGATGCCATCTGCGGCGGCAAGACCCGGCTCGGCACCGGTGGGATGCACTCGAAGCTGCTCGCCGCCCGGCGCGTGGCCCAGCTCGGTGTGCCTACCCTGATCCTGGCCGGCCGCGAACCCGATGCCCTGACCCGGGCCTTTGCCGGCGAGGATGTCGGGACGTTCATTCCGCCGGACGGCAAGCCCATTCCCCGCCGCAAGTTCTGGCTGGCCTACCACCACGAGCCGCAAGGCACGCTGGTGGTGGACGACGGCGCCGCCTGCGCCCTGCACGAGCACGGCAAAAGCCTGCTGCCGGCCGGCATCGTGGACGTGTCCGGCAACTTCCCGCTCGGGGCCATGGTGCGGGTGGTGACGGTGACGGGCGTCACCATCGGGGTGGGCCTGACCAATTACAGCTCGTCGGATCTGCACAAGATCATGGGGCTGAAAAGTTCGCGCATCGCCCAGGTGCTGGGGCAGGCCACCTACCCCGAGGTCGTGCACCGGGACAACCTGCTGCTTGATCCGGCCATCTAACCGGGGGCGCGCCTCCGACGGGAGTCTCTATGGAAGCGGAAGCCAAGTGCCAGGAATGGGACGTGTTCGAAACCGACGGCCTGTGCTCCGTGTGCGGCACGGCGGCGGCCTTCAGGCCCATCAAGCCCGGCCATAGCCTACGCGAGACGCGCTGTTCCGTGTGCGGCGCCGCTCGCCGGACCCGGGACGTGGCCCGGGCGCTGGCCCGTCTGGCCGCCGGACCGCGGACGCGGCTGCTGCCCCTGGCCCTGCCGGCCCTGGCCCAGGCGCGCATCTACGAAGCCCAGGCCAAGGGGCCGCTCCACCAGCAGCTCGCCGCGCTCCCCGGGTACGTCTGCTCGGAATACATTCCCGAAACCGTGGCCCCGGGCGGCGTGGCGCCGGACGGCACCCGATGCCAGGACCTGGAGCGGCTGACCTTTGCCGACGCTTCCTTCGACTATGTCATTACCCAAGACGTGCTGGAACATGTGGCCGATCCCTGGCGGGCTTTCGACGAGATCTGGCGGGTGCTGGCTCCCGGCGGCCGCCATGTCTTCACCGTGCCCGTCCACGAGGGCCACGCGACGACCCCCCGGGTGCGTTTCGACGCCTCCGGCCGGCACGACCTGCTGCCGCCGGTGCACCACGGCGACCCGGTCCGGCAGGGCGGTTCCCTGGTCATGACGGATTACGGCGACGATCTGGCCGACCTGCTGACCACGCGCGGCCAGCCCACCCACGTGGCCGTGCACGTGGCCTTCTACAAGCAGACCGAAATGCCGGGCATCATCGACGGCGACATCTACGATCTCTATGTGGCCGCCTACGAGGCCGGCGAGAAGGCCAGCTTCCTGCGCTACAACTCCGTCGTGTTCGTGACCGAAAAGCCTGCGTAAGCCGGAAGTGCGGCTTCCGCGAGGGCGTAGGGAACGCCTCCGGCGGCCAAAGGGCATTGCCCTTTGGGAACCCGTTATCGGCCTCGTGCGGAGTCCCGGCCACCCCTTCCCCCGTTGAGGAGGGTCCGGGAGGGAAGCATTCCCTCCCGGCAGGGTCCGGGGCGGCGCCCCGGTTTCTTCCGCGACATCCGTGCAGGCGTGACAACGCCTCCGGCGGCCAAAGGGCATTGCCCTTTGGAAACCCGTTATCGGCCTCGTGCGAAGTCCCGGCCACCCCTTCCCCCGTTGAGGAGGGTCCGGGAGGGAAGCATTCCCTCCCGGCAGGGTCCGGGGCAGCGCCCCGGTTTCTTCCGCGACATCCGTGCAGGCGTGACAACGCCTCCGGCGGCCAAAGGGCATTGCCCTTTGGAAACCCGTTATCGGCCTCGTGCGGAGTCCCGGCCACCTCTTCCCCCGTTGAGGAGGGTCCGGGAGGGAAGCATTCCCTCCCGGCAGGGCCGGGGCGGCGCCCCGGTTTCTTTCGCGGCTTCTGCGAGGGCGTAGGGAACGCCTCCGGCGGCCAAAGGGCAATGCCCTTTGGAAACCCGTTATCGGCCTCGTGCGAAGTCCCGGCCACCCCTTCCCCCGTTGAGGAGGGTCCGGGAGGGAAGCATTCCCTCCCGGCAGGGTCCGGGGCGGCGCCCCGGTTTCTTTCGCGGCTTCTGCGAGGGCGTAGGGAACGCCTCCGGCGGCCAAAGGGCGTTGCCCTTTGGAAACCCGTTACCGGCCTCGTGCGGAGTCCCGGCCACCCCTTCCCCCGTTGAGGAGGGTCCGGGAGGGAAGCATTCCCTCCCGGCAGGGTCCGGGGCAGCGCCCCGGTTTCTTCGTTATGGGCGGGTGACCGGGAGCTTGGCCACCACGGCGTTGACCAGGGCCTCGTGGGCCTTGTCCACGTCCTTGTCCTTCAGGGTCTTTTCCGGGTGGCGGTAGGTGATGCGGAAGGTGAGCCGGCGTTCGGTCTCGCCCTCGGGCGTGTAGGCGTCGAGCAGGAGCACGTCCTCAAAGATGGCGGGGCTGGCGCTGTGGATGGCGTCGAGCAGGGCGCCGACGGAAACTTCGGGCGGCACGGCCAGGGTGATGTCCCGGCGCACCGGCGGGTAGCTCGGCAGCGGCGTGAAGGCCGGGGTGCGGGCCGCGACCATGGCGCGCAAGGCGTCGGCGTCGAGTTCGGCCAGCCAGAGTTCGGAGCGGGCGTGGAAGGCGTCGGCCACTTCGGGGACGACCTGCCCGAGGAAGCCCACCCGGACGTCACCGATGCGGACGGCCACTTGAGGGGCCAGCCAGGGCAGGGTGTCATCGCCGGCGAAGGTAGCGGCGGGCAGGTGGAAATGGGCCAGCAGGTGTTCCACCAACCCTTTGCAATCGGCGTAACCGACGGTCTCGTCCTTGGGCCAGGGCCAGCCCTCGGGGTGGCGCGAGCCGTGGAGGACCAGGCCGAAGCGGGAGGCCTCCCGGGCCGTGGTCGGGGAATTGGGGTCGGCGCAGTAGACTCGGGACGCCTCGAACAGGCGCAGATTGGCATTCCCCTGGGCCAGGTTGTGGCGCACGGTGAGGAGCAGGCCTGGGGCCAGCATGGGCCGCATGACATTTTGCTCCTCGGACAGCGGGTTGGCCACGCACACCCGGCAGGCCGGGTCGATGCCGAGCAGGTCCAGCTCGGCGTTGCCGACGAAGCTGTAGATGACCGCCTCGTGCAGGCCGGCGCCGGCGGCGAATTCCTTGAGCTGGGACAGGAAACGAAATTCGGTCAGCTCGTGGTTCTCGGTGAGCGACTTGGAAACCTTGGGCAGTTTCGGCGGGATGCGGTCCAGGCCGTAGACCCGTCCCACTTCCTCGATGAGGTCGGCCTCGCGTTCCAGGTCCAGCCGGTAGGAGGGCGGGATGACGGCGGTGACGCCGTGGGGATCGGTGTCGGTCAGGGTGCAGCCCAGGGCCGTCAACGTCTCGCGGCAGAAGTTTTCGGCCACGTCCACGCCGAGGAGCATGGAGGCCCGGGCCGAGCGGAAGCCGATGCCGCGCGGCGTAAACGGCCGGGGCTCGGCCATGGCCACGCCGGGCAGGGCCTGGCCGCCGGCGGTTTCCAGCATGAGGGCGACGGCCCGGTCCATGGCGAAGACCGATCCGACCTGATCCACGCCGCGTTCGAAGCGGTAGGAGGCTTCGCTGGGGAGCGACAGCCGGCGGGCGGTCTTGCGGATGGTGCCGGGGCGGAAAATGGCGCATTCGAGCAGGACATCGGTGGAGGTCGCGTCCATCTCGCTGTTGGCGCCGCCCATGACGCCGGCCAGGGCCACCGGCTTTTCGGCGTCGCAGATGAGCAGGTCGCGGGCGGTGAGGGTGCGTTGCTGGTCGTCCAGGGTGGTGATGGTTTCGCCGTCCTTGGCCAGGCGCACGCGCACCGTATTGCCGGCCAGCTTGTTGCGGTCGAAGGCGTGCAACGGCTGGCCGAGTTCGAAGAGAACGTAGTTGGTGGCGTCGACGATATTGGAAATGGGGCGTTGGCCCACGGCCAGGAGCCGCCAGCGGATGCGGTCGGGCGAGGGGCCGACCTTCACGCCGGTCAGGAGCTTGGCCCGGTAGACCGGACATTGCTCGGGGTCGTCGATTTCGATGCCCACCCGGGTCGAGGCCTGGGGGCCGGATGTGGCGTAGTGGACTTCGGGCAGGGTGAGCGGCAGGCCGAAGGCCATGGCCGTTTCCCGGGCCAGGCCGAGGACGCTCAAGCAATCGGCCCGGTTGGGGGTGATGGACACGTCCAGAATGCAGGTGTCGAGGCCCAGGGCCTCGGCCACCGAGCTGCCCACCTGGCTGGCTTCGGGCAGGACCAGGATGCCGCCGCTACGGGTCTCGGCCAAGCCGAGTTCGGATTCGGAGCAGATCATGCCGGCCGAAGCCTGGCCGCGGATGCGCCCCTTCTTGATCGTCACCCCGCCGGGCAGGCTCTGGCCCTCCAGGGCGACCGGCACGAGCTGGCCGGCGGCGACGTTGGGGGCGCCGCAGACGATGGCGAGCGGCTCGTCGCCGCCGACGTCCACGGTGCAGCAGGAAAGATGATCGGAGTCGGGATGGGGCGCGCAGGTCAGCACCCGGCCGACCACCACGCCCATGATGGCTTCGAACGGATTGGAGATATCCTCGATTTCCAGACCGAGCATGGTGAGCCGGTCGGCCAGCTCGTGGGGCGTCCCGGTATAGGGCGTGAACTCGCGAAGCCAGGCAAGGGATAAGAGCATGATGCGGTGCCTCCGGCGGCCGGGGCGGAAACCCCGGACCCCGCCCTCCCCAAAAACTTTTATCCGATAGAAGGTTTTGGGGAGGGGAGGGAATATCCGCCCGCCGGGCGTTCGGGGGCGGGGATTACGGGGCGGCGCCCCGGTTAAAACTGGCTTAGGAACCGGATGTCGTTTTCGAAAAACATGCGCAGGTCGCCGATGCCGTACTTGAGCATGGCCACGCGCTCGACGCCCATGCCGAAAGCGAAGCCGGTATAGCGCTCGGCGTCGTAATCCACGGCGGCGAAGACATTGGGATCGACCATGCCGCAGCCGAGGATTTCGACGAAGCCCGTGCCCTTGCAGACGCGGCAGGTCTCGTTGCCGACCGTCCCCTTGCCGCCGCAGATGACGCAGGAGATGTCCACCTCGGCGCTCGGCTCGGTAAAGGGGAAGAAGCTCGGCCGGAAGCGCACGCGGGTGGACGGACCGAAAATCCGGCGCACGAAGGCGGTCAGGGTGCCGCGCAGGTCGGCCATGGACACGCCCTCATCGACGAGGAGCCCCTCGATCTGATGGAACATCGGCGTGTGGGTCAGGTCCGAGTCGCGGCGATAGACCTTGCCCGGGGCCACGATGGCCACCGGCGGTTGCTGGGACAGCATGGTGTGAATCTGCAACGGCGAGGTGTGGGTACGCAACACCACGGCGTCGGAGATGTAGAGGGTGTCCTGCATGTCCCGGGCCGGATGCTCGGGGGGCATGTTGAGGGCCTCGAAATTGAAGTAGTCGGTTTCGATCTCCGGACCGGTGACGGTGGAGAACCCCAGTTCGGTAAAGGCCTGGCAGATTTCCGCCGTCGTCGAGGTGACGGGGTGCAACGAGCCGGCAAAGGGGACGAAGCCGGGTTCGGTCGGGTCGAAATTGGCCAGGGAGGCTTGACGGGCGGCCGAGACCAGGGCGTTCCGGCGGCTGTCGTAGAGTCCGGTCAGGGATTCCTTGACCGCATTGGCAGCCTGTCCGGCGGCCCGGCGGTCGTCGGCATCGAGGCCGGGCAGCTGGGCCATCAGGCCGGCCAGCCGACCCTTGCGGCCGAGATACTCGACCCGCAGGTCCTCCAGTTCCTCAAGCGTCAAGGCCTGGTCAAGGCGTGCGCGGCACTCCCCGACCAGGCCCTCAAGCGCTGTTACGAGCGCAGGTCCACGTCCCACTGTTTAATTCACCTGGGCTTTGGCCAGCTCCGCCAGCTTTTGGAAGCTGTCCCGTTCGCGCACGGCCATATCGGCCAGCATCTTGCGGTCAATGGCCACACCGGCCAAATTGAGACCGCGCATGAAGACGCTGTAGGACAGACCATGCTCGCGGGCGGCGGCATTGATGCGGATGATCCAGAGTTTGCGCAGCTGACGTTTTTTCTGTTTGCGGTCCCGGAACGAGAAGGCCAGAGACCGTTCGACGAGTTCGCGGGCGGTTTCATAGAGCGTGCCGCGAGCGGCGACATAGCCCTTGGCCAGCTTCAAATATTTCTTGTGCCGTTTGTGGGCGGCTTGTCCACGTTTGACGCGCATGGTGTTGCTCCTTGTGAGTGACTGTCCGGGACCCGGCAGGTGCTAGGCGTAGGGCAGGAGCCGGCGCACGGCCTTGAGGCAGGTCCGATCGACCAGGGTGTCCTGGCCGAGGCGGCGCGTACGCTTGGCATTTTTCTTGGTCAAAATATGCCGCAGGCTCTGGCGACGACGACTGAACTTGCCGGAACCCGTTTTGCTGAAGCGCTTGGCGGCGCTCCGATTGGTTTTCATCTTGGGCATGGGGGGACTCCTCTTTGCCGCGCCTCGGGCGCTTACGGTTTCTTGACTTGCGGAGCCAAAAGCATGGTCATCATGCGGCCTTCGGTCCGGGGCTCCTGTTCGACCTTGGCCATGTCGCCCAGGTCCGCCACCACGCGGGTAAGGATGTCCTGCCCGCGGTTCTTGTGCACGATTTCCCGGCCGCGAAAAAACACCGTGACCTTGCATCGATCGCCATCATCAAGAAAACGGCGAATGTGTTTGAGCTTGGTCTGGTAATCGTGCTCGTCGGTCTTGGGACGAACCTTGATTTCCTTGATCTGGACCGTGCTCTGTTTTTTCCGAGCTTCCTGCAGCTTTTTCTGCTGCTGATATTTGAACCGCCCGAAGTCCATGATCCGGCAGACGGGCGGATCGGCATTGGGTGCGACTTCCACAAGGTCCAGGCCCTTTTCCTGGGCCATACGCAAGGCTTCACTGGTGGGGATAATACCCACTTGCGCGCCGTCATCGGCGACCACCCGCACCTCGCGGGCCCGAATCCGATGGTTACATCGGGGGTCACTACTGGGAGCAGAAGTTATAGCGCATCCCTCCACGCTTGAACGGTTCCTGGCAATCGGCCAGAATGAGCAGAATGATTTCGTCCAGGGACTTGACGCCCAAGTTCTCCCCGGAACGAAGCCGTACATTCAGGCCGCCGAGTTCCTTTTCCTTGTCCCCTGCCACGAGCATGTAGGGGATCTTGTCCATCTGGGCCTCGCGAATCTTGAAGCCCAGCTTTTCATTGCGATCATCAAGGTCGGCCCGGATGCCAGCGGCGCGGAGTGTGGCCAGAGCCTCGTCCGCAAATTCCTTTTGCGCGTCGGTAACATTGAGAATCCGAGCCTGAACCGGTGACAGCCACGTGGGCAGCGCTCCGGCCGTGTGCTCAAGAAGCACGCCGAGAAAGCGCTCGACCGCACCGAGGATCACACGGTGCAGCATCACCGGACGTTTTCGTTCCCCGTTGGCGTCTGTATAGACGAGATCGAACCGCTCAGGCAAGGTAAAGTCGCATTGGATGGTGGCGCACTGCCAGCGACGATCCAAGGCGTCCTTGAGCTTGATGTCGATCTTGGGGCCGTAGAAGGCGCCGTCGCCTTCATTAATATCATAGGGCAGGGAGAGCGCGTCCAGGGCGTCGGTCAGTGCCTTGGTGGCGCGTTCCCAGTCTTCATCGGAGCCGATGGATTTTTCCGGCCGGGTGGAGAGTTCCACTTCATAGTCGAAGCCGAACAGGGCCACCACGTCCTGGACAAATTTGAGCACCCCAGTGATTTCGTCCTGGAGCTGGTCGGGGCGGCACAGAATGTGGGCGTCGTCCTGGGTGAACTGGCGCACGCGCATCAGTCCGTGGAGCACGCCGGATTTCTCGTGGCGATGCACCACGCCGAGCTCGAAGTAGCGCAACGGCAGGTCGCGGTAGCTGCGGATGCGCGTCTTGTAGATGAGCATGTGGGCCAAGCAGTTCATGGGCTTGATGCCGTAGGCCTGGCCGTCGATTTCCGTGAAGTACATGTTTTCACGGTAATTTTCGTAGTGGCCGGAGCGTTCCCACAATTCGCGCTTCAGAATCTGCGGCCCGCGCACGAGCTGATAGCCGCGGCGCAGGTGCTCCTTGCGCTCGAAATCTTCCAGAATGGTGCGGATCAGCTCGCCCTTGGGATGCCAGATGGCCATGCCGGCGCCGGCTTCCTCGGAAAAGCTGAAAAGGTCGAGCTGTGTGCCGAGCTTGCGGTGGTCGCGCTTCTTGGCTTCCTCAAGATGATGCAGATAGGTCTTGAGGTCGGCCTCCGAGGCGAAGGCCGTGCCGTAAATGCGCTGGAGCATGGGCCGCTTCTCGTCGCCCCGCCAGTAGGCGCCGGCCACGGACAGCAGCTTGAAGGCCTTGATCTTGCCGGTGGACGGGACGTGAGGGCCGCGGCACAGGTCCGTGAAGGCACCCTGATTGTAGAGAGACACCGTGTCACCCACGATGTTCTCGTCCATGATTTCGAGTTTGAACTTCTCCCCCGCGTCGGCGAACATCGCGCGGGCTTCGTCCTTGGAAACATGGGTGCAGGTGAAGGCATGATCGGCGGCGATGATCCGCTTCATTTCCGCTTCGATGGCCTCGAGATCCTCGGGCGTGAAGGCGCGTTCGAAATCGAAATCGTAGTAAAAACCGTTTTCGATGGCCGGGCCGATGGTGACCTTGACGGATGGAAACAGCTTCTTCACCGCTTCGGCCATGATGTGGGCGGCCGAATGGCGAATGATGGCCAAGCCTTGCGGAGAGTCCGCGGTGATCGGGGTCAGCTCGCGGACGCCGTCAGGCAGGGGAGCGGAAAGGTCACGGGCTTGCCCGTTAACGAGGCAGGCAACCGTGCTTTTGAAGCGTTTCCCCGAAAGAGCACGCGAAAGGACTTGGCCGCACGGCTCGCCTGCCGTGGCTTCCAGGGATGTATCCTCGATTGTGACCTGCACGTCGCCTTCTCCGGGGTTTTTTGCCCCACCGTATCGAAAAGAAAGGGAGGCCAAGGCCTCCTCTGTTGGTTCATGGTAGGACCGAGGAGATTTGAACTCCTGACCTCTTGCGTGTCAAGCAAGCGCTCTCCCCCTGAGCTACGGTCCTATAAACAGAATCAGGGAACAGGCTAAATGCCCCAAACTCGTCCCGAAGTCAACCCCAAATCTTTCGTTCCCAAGAAAAAG
>Ga0183098_10440_pt1 | contig 84732 bp, 80 predicted proteins | sample BioMet9_FD_128884 | JGI IMG/M metagenome (GOLD analysis project Ga0183098, IMG submission 128884) | Microbial communities from bioreactor (seeded with sewage sludge) at Lawrence Berkeley National Lab, California, USA - Biofuel... | ecosystem: Engineered > Bioreactor > Anaerobic > Unclassified ...
TGAGGATCTTTTGCCGACAACTATCGGCTTAAAACAATAATTTAATCAAAAATATTTTTAATGAAAATCGACATTCCTGCTTTTAAACATTGTTTTATAGGGGGCACGTCAGTTTTGACTGTTTACAAGATCATGCGAAAAATAAATTTATGGTGAATTTTCTAAATCAATATTATCACATTCGGAATTGTTATAAAATCGAAGATAGTTCTTATCGTACCAACATAATGTTGATGATTTTTTCTTATAAATGGAAATTCCAGTTTTGAAAAAACGTTAATATTAAATAAGGTTTTATGACAACAGAAATATCTGCAAATAATACACGCATAGCCAAGAATGCGATGTATATGTACCTTCGAATGGGTATAATTATGTTGGTTTCATTGTATACATCACGCGTTGTATTATCTAATCTTGGTATTACCGATTACGGTATATATAATATTGTGGGTGGTTTTATTGCTGCTTTTTCTTTTGTAAGTGGACCTCTTGAAGCAGCTACTCAGCGTTTCTATAATTTTGAGCTTGGAAGGAATAATATAACACAGGTAAATGTAGTGTTTAATATGAGCATTATTATTTATTTTGTCCTTTCACTTATTCTTTTTATCCTAATAGAAATTATTGGACTGTGGTTTATCCAAAATAAGATGTTGTTGCCTACAGAAAGATTGAATGCTGCAATTTTTACCTTTGAATTATCATTAGTGACATTTGTGTTTAGTTTATTGAAAATCCCTTTTGATTCTTTGATTATAGCTAATGAAAAGATGTCTTTTTACGCTTGGATGAGTATTTTTGATGTTGTTTTTAGATTGTTAAATGCATTCTCTTTGACATACTTTACTATTGATAAACTTGAACTTTATTCTACGAATGCTCTCATAATAACATTGATTGGTATAACTTTCTTAGTTTTTTATTGTCTCCGTAAATTTAAATATGTTTATTTTACGAATATAAAAAAAATATGGGATAAGAAGACATTCTATTCTTTATTTAGTTTTTCAGGATGGTCTTTATTTGGCTCTGTAGCAACTATGACGGCAACGCAAGGTTTAAATATTCTCCTAAATATATTTTATGGGGTAATTGTGAATGCTGCTATGGGTATATCAAATCAAATAAATTCTGCTATAACTCAGTTTGTGAGTAACTTTCAAATTGCATTTCGCCCTCAGATAGTTAAATATTTTGCAGTTGGGCAGATAGATGAATTAAAGACCCTTATTAATCGAACTTCAAGATTATCATATATGCTTTTGTTTGGTTTATTATGCCCAATATGGTTCAATATTCATTATTTACTTGACATTTGGCTTGGTTCTGAGAATGTACCTGAATATGCTGCTGCTTTCAGCATCTTAATGACAATATATACTCTTTTAGAATCTTTTTCAGCTCCTTTGTGGATGACAGTTCAAGCGACTGGGAATATAAGAAAATATCAGATAATTATCAGTTCTGTCATTTTTATGAATATAATACTAGCATACATATTTCTGAAACTTGGTTTTTCTCCAACTGTTGTTTTAGTAATAAAATGTTGTCTTGATTTATTATATCTGATGGTCAGATTATTATTTATGCATTCTATAATAAATCTTTCAATTCTTTCTTTTTTTAAAAAAGTTATACAGCCCACAGCAATTGTATCATTATTATCAATTGTAGTATTATTTTTACTCTCTTTGATAATTCATTCAGGTCTTATAAGATTAATTGTAACGGTTTTAACATTCGTAATTTTGTATGTACCATTAGTTTTTTATATTGGTTTGGTCAAAAGTGAGCAAATTGTAATAATAAATTACATTTCGAGTAAATTAATCAAACTAATTGAGTAATAACTTACAAGATTCAACTAATAAAATCTAAGTTAAAATCAAAATTAGAAATATAATTATAATATGAAGATTGTCTATGTAGCAGATAATCGTAATAGAGGCAATTACGGATGTCGAGGAACTAGTACAGCCTTATCAATGTTGATTAGTGAAAAACATGAAATAGTTGCTCGTGTAACTGGAAGATTTACTCATAGTAATACTGGCAATTAATTTTTTTGTAAATATTTTCCTTCTTGGGTTTATAAATGGTTGAGTGGTTTAAAACGTTGGGATGTTATGCGACCTATCGCTCGAAAGTTACTTTTGTTTATAACAAGAACACCACCTAATTTTGGAATTTGTGATTTTGTTTCTCCAAATATGGAACAAATGATTAGTAATTATAAAAAACTATTACAAGCTAATCCACAATTAAAAGAATTTGACATTGAATCGTATGATTTTGATGCAATGGTTGTTAATGGCGAGGGATCATTTATTTTTTGTACTCCACCGTGGCGAGAATCATTAGTAATATCTATGTGTATATATTGGGCATTAAAGTTAAATAAGAAGGTTTATTTTATGAATGCAATGTTTTCTGATATGCCTGGTAGTCAGAGAAATCAAAATACACTAAATATGGTTAATGACTTGTTATCCAGGTGTGAAGTAGTTGTTGCTAGAGAGTCGACCTCTTTCGATTACATTAAAAAGAATCTACCGTCTGTAAAGGCTTTTCTCAAGCCAGATGCGTTGTTTACTTGGTACAATCTTATTAATGATGGTCATCGCGTGACAAATGGTAAGTACTATTTAGCTCATAGTTCTGAATTTGATCAATCTTATTACAATCAAGATTTTACTAAACCATATATTTTAGTCGCGGGTTCTTCATCTCGTTTACTTGGTGGAAATCAAAAAAATGCTATTATCGCTTATAGTAAATTTATTAATAAATTAAAAGCTATTTATAAAGGGTATGTTTATTTGATTCAACCCTGTGAGGGTGATGATTTTTTAAAAGAAGTTGAAAAAATAACTTCTACCCCCTTGATAGCACTAGAAACGCCTTTGTTGGCAGCTGCAAAAATGTTGGCAAATGCACAAGTTTTTGTATCAGGACGTTATCATCCTGCTATAATGGCATCTATGGGGGGTACACCTTGTGTATTCATGAGTTCGAATTCACATAAAACTTTAAGTCTTCAAGAGCTGCTTCTTTATCCCAACATTAAAGAATACAATGTAATTCCAAATGATGAGGACATTGATCAAATGATAGGTATAGTAATGCAATATGTTGATAACCAATATGAAATAAGGGATAAGATAAAAAACAGAGCTTATGAATTATATAATGAAGCTCGTACAATGTTGGATTTAATAAAATAGTTATTGTAAGGTATAAGATTTTATTTTAAAGCTAAATATGAAATTATATGATTATCTGATTGTCGGAGCTGGACTTTATGGTGCTACTTTTGCACACTTGGCAAAGAAACAAGGGAAAAAATGTTTTGTTATCGATCGACGCTCTCATTTGGGTGGTAATATTTATTGTGAGAACATTGAGGGCATTAATGTTCATAAATATGGCGCTCATATTTTTCATACAAATAATGAGGAAGTATGGAATTTTTTGAACACTATAGTCAAGTTTAATCGATACATAAATTCACCTGTGGCTAGGTACAAAGATAAAATGTTTAATCTTCCTTTTAACATGAACACATTCCATGAGATGTGGCAGGATGTTTATACTCCTGAAGATGCTCAGTATCGCATTGATTATCAAAAAGCTGATGCTATAGCCATTATGAAAGCTGATGGAATTGAAAAACCTCGTAATTTAGAGGAACAGGCTCAGGTGCTTATTGGTAAAGATATCTATGAAGCACTTATCAAGGGTTATACTGAGAAACAATGGGGTAGAAAATGTACGGAATTACCTGCATTTATCATCAAAAGACTTCCCGTTCGCCTTGTTTTCGATAATAACTACTTTGATGCTAAATTCCAAGGCATACCTTATGGAGGTTATAATATACTTATTAATGGTTTGTTGGATGGTATAGAGACTCGTACGAGCGTGGATTATTTGAAGAATCGCTATGAACTGAATAATTTAGCAAATACTGTTCTTTATACGGGATCTCTCGATGAATACTTCAATTATTGTGATGGTAAACTTCAATATCGCACTATTAAATTTGAAACAGAAATCTTAAACACTCCAAATTATCAGGGTAATGCTGTGATTAATTATACAGATCGTGACGTTCCTTATACGCGCATAATCGAACACAAACATTTCGAAATGTTTGGTCAAGATGTTTATAAATGTCCTAAAACAGTCATTAGTCGAGAATATAGTACAGAATGGATCCCTGGTATGGAGCCATGTTATCCGATAAATGATGCTCAGAATGCAGAGCTATATGCAAAATATTGTAAAAGGGCAAAACAGGTACCGAATTTGCAGTTTGGTGGTCGTATGGCGGATTATACTTATTATGACATGGATAAAGTCGTCGAAAAAGTAATAGATTTATATAAACGCAACTTTCTCAATTATGAATAAAACTTTAGAATTAGGAGCTGTTATTGTTACATTTAATCGACTTAATAAATTAAAACATACATTAGCATGCTATGAGGATCAAACGTATCCTTGTTCAGAAATAATAATTGTAAACAATTGTTCCACTGATGGAACAGAAGAGTTTCTAAAAGAATGGGGTAAGAAATGTACTCCTTTTGTCAAACACATATTAAAAACGAAAGAAAATGTTGGTGGAGCAGGTGGTTTTCATTTTGGTATGGAATATGCACTATCATTAAATTTAGATTGGATTTGGGTAGGTGATGATGATGCGTATCCTACTAAAAATTCGTTTCAATTGTTTTACGAATATATTTTAGAACATGATATAGACAAACTTGCTGCAGTTTGTTCGTCAGTAACAACTATTGATGGAAAATATCAGTTCGATCATCGAAGGCATATAAAGAATGGTATAATCTGGAAACGAGTTGATAGTATACAAGAAGAATATAATAAAAGTTCTTTTGAGATTGATGTTACATCTTATGTTGGTTCAATCTACAATGTAAAAGCACTTAAGAAATGTGGCCTTTGTATCGAAGATTTTTTTATTTATTATGATGATTCAGAACACAGTTTGCGTCTTCACCAATATGGAAAAATAATTTGCTTGCCAGCTATAAATGTTATTCATGATGTTCCTCAATGCATAAACAATACAAAAAATGTAGACTGGAAAGACTATTATGAAATACGGAATAGTATTTATACTTATAGGAAACATCACTTTGTGAATGCATTATATAATACGCAAAAGTATTTTAAAGTTTATTATAATTTGTATTGGATGAAAATTTATAATAAAGATTGTATAGTTATGATGAAAACTGCTATAAAAGATGCCTGGAAGGGACGATTAGGTCTTCATCCAATATATAAGCCAGGATTTTTTGTGGTAAACAATATACCAACTCATGCAAATTGGTATAGAAAGGTTTATAAATTGTTTCATAAGGGAGTAAACTTCTAAAGGTTTTCAGTAAGTTTTTTTTTATTTGATTGTTTATTATGATTTGGGCTATTATAAATGTTTTGTTGTACTTCGGTTTCTTATTATTCTATTGGGGGAAAAAGCATACAGTAGATAATGGATTCTTGTTGATAGCTTTATGGGGATTTGTTGCCTTGAATGGTTTTTTTATGTATATTGATAATCCAAATTTGTGGCACTTACGTTTATGGCCGTTCATATATATATTTATTATCTTTCTAGTTTTTATGCGATACTTTTTTAAAGAGAAGGATGTTTCTTCTACTTTATCAAGTTTTGCATTTCAAAAATCCAAAACTATTGATGTAATGTGCTATTTCTATATATTTTGTGCCATATATAATATATATACTTCAGGTTTTGATCTTACACAACTTTCATTGGAAACTGTTGAAAGTAGTTCTCAAGAAGCATATGATTATCAGCATTCTGAAGGCGCATGGAATTTTCATGGTGGCAGTTTGGATTATATTATCCTAAACTATGAATATTATTTTGCGATTGCAGCTTTAATTTGTGGTTTCAACTGTTTGTGTCAAGGCAGAAAATTAGTTGCAATAACATTAATTATCCTTCCATTTTTATCTGATTTTTTAGAGGGAATACGAATGGGCTCCCGTAGTACTATAGCTTCTGACATACTTATGTATTTAGGTGCTTTTATTTTATATAAAAAATTATTTTCCAAAACGACTAAAAGAGTATTTGTAATAATTAGTTCTGTTGCGGGCTTAATAATTTTGGCGTTTATTATCGCAATGACCACAGGTCGTTTTGGAACAGATGAAGTTAGTGCTGGAATTTGGGATTATTTTGGTCAATCAATGCTTCGTTTTAATTATGGAATTTCAGATTCATTAAATGGTACTTTTTATGGATCGCAAACATTTGGATACTTTTATAAATATTTAGGAATTTCTGTTCCTACATCTCTTTATGCAGATACTTTAGGTTGTCACGTCAGTTCTGGCTTTATAACATTGTTTGGATTTTTATGTCTAGATTTTGGATATATAGGTACTTTAATTGTCGCGTTAATTCTTCCTTGGATTATTAATAAGATGGCTTTTACAAATGATAGGTTTACTCTTCCTGGACTTTATATCTATTTATTTTTTCTTCGTCGAATGCTACGTGGATCAATGGTCTTTTATGGAATGAATGCTGGCTTAATGTATTTGTCTACTTTTTTGTTCTATTTTGTTCTCGTGCTTATTACAAAATATTCAAAATTAAAAAAAATGTGAAGGTTTAAATTTTGATTTTAAAGCAATAAGATTTTTATGAATACTACGAAAGTTTATCTTGTGATTGTCACTTATAATGCAATGAAGTGGGTGGATAAGTGTTTCTCTAGTTTGCGAAAGTCTGAAATAAAGTGCTATCCTGTTGTCGTTGATAATTGTTCGAAAGACGAAACAGTTGCTTATATTCGCGAACACTATCCAGAGGTACATCTTATTGTTAACGAGAAAAATTTAGGGTTTGGGCATGCTAATAATCAAGGTATAGAGTACGCTTATAAGGAGGGATGTACCCATTTTTTTCTTTTAAATCAAGATGCCTGGATTCACCAAGATACTATTAGTAAGATTGTTGAAATTCAAAATAAATATGATTTTGCAATTGTTTCCCCTATTCATCTTAATGGGACGGGGAATAAGATGGATTTTGGTTTTTTTACTTCTGCAATTGAAAGGAACATTGATATAGTGAGTGATATTGTTATTGGAAATATGAAATCTTATTATGAAGTGCCTTTTATAAACGCTGCTGCTTGGTCACTTTCTCGTAGATGTATTGAAACAATAGGAGGATTTGATCCTATATTCTTCCATTATGGGGAGGATAACAACTATATTCAGCGATTAAAATATAATAATGAAAAAATTGTTTTTGTACCTAATTCATATATTCATCATGATAGAGGACAGAATGGAGGCAGCAATACTTATAATAAATACGAAGTTCTCAGTTTACTGCTTATGACGTATTCTAATATTAATGTTCCGTTAATTTCTTTAAGTTTAAATAGGATTAAGTTTATTGTATGGTTGCTAAAACGTTTTTTTGAAGAAATGCTCAAGTTTCACTTTTCAAATTGTTTCTATATACTTAGGGGTTATATAAGCTTTTTAGGTAGGTTGTCTTACTTACGATATAGTCGTGAACAAAATAGGAAAATTGGAGCTAATTGGTTGAATCTAGAAACAAGATAAAAGAAAGAATGTCAGATATGCAATATAATTTCTCAGTGATAATCCCACATTTCACTTGTGATGGGAATGTTTATTCCCTTCGCAGAGTTATAACTTCTATTCCTGATCAAAATGATATACAAATTATAGTGGTTGACAACTCACTAAATCCTATACCTGATAATTTGTTTCCAGAGCGGAAGAATATTAAAATAATCTATTCTCCCAATGATCGTTATGCTGGTGGTGCTCGAAATATAGGTATGGAAAATGCATATGGTAAATGGTTAATATTTGCAGATGCAGATGACTATTTTACTGATGATGCATTTTATTTTTTCTATAAATATATTAATTCTGAAGCTGATATCATTTATTTTGCAGCAAAAGGAATATACCCGGAAACTGGTGAAAAAAGTGATTTTGCTGATATTTATACAAAATTGGTACGTGATTATATTGATAATCCTGCAAACGATGTTAATATTAGAGTATCATTTCACGTTCCTTGGGCAAAAATGGTAAAGAGAAAATTTGTTGAATGCGGTTATTACCAATATGATGAAGTCATTGCAAATAATGATGACTATTTTGCTATGCTTATAGGATATAATGCGAAAGAAATCGTGGCAATAAATAAAATAGTATATGTTTATACAGTAACAAAGGGTTCTTTGACTAAACGTCGTAGTTACAAAGTAATAAAGTCTCGCCTATTAGTAATACTGCGAAAGAATAAATTCTTGCGTAGTCATGGTTTATCTAAATATCAAGAATCAGTGATGTATCTTCTTTCACAAATGATTAGATTCGGTTTTAAGTCTATTTTTGAAAGTTTTGGTTTGCTTTTTAGATTTCGTCAGAACCCTTTTATCGGATGCTCTCATTGGATTAAGACTTTGGCAAAAATGCAAAATTTTTTGAAAAAAAATAAGGAATATATAACAACAGATTAATACTCAATGTACATAACAGCCTAAATAATTGCAACGTATGAAACATATATGTTTTTTAAGTAGTGTATTCGGTCGAGAAGATGCTTTAATTGTTTATCGTCAAGGAATTTCTTTGATACAAGCTGGGTATAGAGTATCTTTTTTATTGTGTGATGGCTTACCAAATGAGGTCAAATTTGGAATTGAAATGATTTCTGTTGGTAATATTCAACCAACTCAAAAGAAACGTTTAATGGTTAACCCTTCAATTTTGAAGAATTATATACTATCTCATAATTATAAATCAGATGTTTACCAAATATCGGAGCCTGAATTATTGCCATTAGGTTTGTTCTTAAAACGAAAGGGCTTTAAGGTAGTGTTTAATATGAGAGAGTATTATCCTGTTTATTTTTCGCTAAAATTTAAAAATAAATTATTATCTCAATTTGTGAATAAAGGCATTGAATGTTATTTTAAGCATATTGCAAAGAAGTATGATGCTATATTCAATTGTATGCCGGAAATGACTAATTATATTAGAAATGTTATGCCATGTAATTATTTCGAAGACGTTGCTAATTATCCTATTATACATAAGGATTTTATTTTAACATATGAAGAATATTGTTCAAGGAAGAATATTATCAGTTATTTTGGTACAATTTATAATATTAGTTGCCAGGAAGAATTCCTTGATGCTATTTCTGTAATACCTAATGTGAAATATTTGCTGGCAGGTGTCATTTCAGACTTATATAAGAAAAAATTGATGGCAAAGGAAGGATGGAAAAAGGTGATTTTTAAGAATGGATTCACTAGAGATGAACTGTCTTGTATCATTAATTGTTCTGTTATAGGTAATGTAATGAAGGACTTTAATCAAACAGAAACGCCGCAAGGATCTTATTCTATTATCAAGATTTTTGAATCAATGGAAGCTGCAATACCTGTGATTTTAGCTAAAGTGCCTTTATATGAGGAAATGGTAGCAAAATATCATTGTGGCATTTGTGTAGATCCCCATAATGTTGAAGAAATAAGGGCAGCTGTATTGTATCTTATTGAACACAAGAGAGAAGCATATGAGATGGGACAGAATGGACGTCGTGCTGTTATTGAAAAATTCTCGTGGAATAGTCAAGCAAAAGGATATTTAAATGTCATTAATGAATTAACAAAATGAAAAATATTTAGAAATCTTATTATCACTGGAGGATTTGTTTTATTTGCATTTATGTTGTTAGAACATTATTTAATATATAGTTTGTTATTTAGTTAATTCCTTTATGTTACTTATTTAAGAGATATGACAGATTAGGAAGATATAAAGAATAGGTCAAACTGTAAGCAGTAAGCAGTCAAAACTGACGTCTTGTGGAAATAATTCATAAATTCTATTTTTGCGAATCTAATTTAAATATCGCAAAATGAAAGAAGATAAAGACAGATTAATGGAGGGTCTCTGGATGTTGTACGAGGCAGAAGGAGCGCCTCGAAACATTTCCATGGAACAATTCTGCATGGGCAATAATGTGAACTATAATGAGTTTTATAAATGGTACAAAAGTATGCACCATGGGGTATATCAACTGAAGATAGATGGTAAGCCCGATAACATAAAAGCTACAACTTTAACGGCTATACCTTCCAAAGAGTACCGGGTTAATCCTCATGCTGAATCAACTCTCGAAGTTTATACATCTGATGGTAAAAACAGGTACTTATGTCTGAAGAGGCCTATGAACTTTATAAGCACCAACTTGATCTGAATTCTAAAATGCACCGGCGTATTCATGATATGGAGTTCAACGAGAAGATGAAGAGTTTTGGATGTATAGAACTTCCGGTTCGTTTTCCTGACGGAACGCAGATTATGGGTAATGTCAAGGATATACCTCATGCAATGGCGTGGTTTAAACGTGTGGGGGATAGTTTATGCTGACAGTATCAGGAAATCATAAGTTCTACTTCATTCCGGGAGTTACAGATATGCGCTTTGGTTATCATAAGTTGCTCCAAATTATCAAGAACTCTTATCACATGAATCCGAAAGATGGTAGTGGCTTCGTTTTTATGTAAAAGAATAGAAAAACAATACATATGGTGAACGGTGGACATAGAACATTTAAGTTGTATGGCTCATGCCCGGGCGAAATTTAAATATGCTCAAGAACAGGGCTCAGACAGTAGGGCTGATAAGTTTATAGATTTGATAGGCCGGCTCTACGCTTTTGAAGAGGATTACAAACGAGACAGGCTAAGCTCTGAAAAAATAAAGGAGAAACGACAGTCATCGGAAACAATAATGATAATGGCAGGTTTAAGAGAATATCTGGACGCTACGATAAAAGAAATGAAAGAAGAGGAAGACTCCCGGAAGAGTTTAATGTGGAAAGCAGTAACTTACTTCGACCATTATTGGAAACAACTTTTTGCTTATCGAAATGATACCAGATATACCATCGACAATAGCCTTGCAGAACGATGCATACGTCCGCTTATCTGCGAACCGTAAGGTTAGTATGTTCTATGGAAGTCATGAGGGAGCAGACATGTCTGTTGTTTACCATACCTTCGTGGAATCATGCAAGTTGGCATGCATATCAGTGAAGGATTATTTTGTGAAGTTCTTTGAGAGCATTGCCTCCGGAAGAACCGATTATGAGGATCTTTTGCCGACAACTATCGGCTTAAAACAATAATTTAATCAAAAATATTTTTAATGAAAATCGACATTCCTGCTTTTAAACATTGTTTTATAGGGGGCACGTCAGTTTTGACTGTTTACATATAAACGAATTATTATTTATTTCATAAAGTATCATCTGATTATTTTGTATGAGCATTTTACAATACATAAAGAAAGTATTACGAAATCAATATAAATGAAAGCATTAGAAGCTAAAATTATCAATTTGCCGAAGTTTTTAGATTCAAGGGGAAATCTATCGTTTGTTGAGCAATTTACTCACATCCCTTTTGAAATACAGAGAACTTATTGGATATATGATGTTCCAGGAGGTGAACATCGTGGTGGACACGCTTATAAAGAAAATCAAGAATTCATTGTAGCTCTTTCGGGTAGTTTCGATGTAATTCTCGATAACGGTAAAGAAAAACAGGCATTTTCATTAAATCGCTCTTATTATGGTTTGTATGTGCCAAAAGGACTGTGGAGAGAGATGGATAATTTCTCAACGAATTCTTTAGCTTTGATTTTATCATCTACTAAATATAATCCTGATGATTACATCTGTGATTATAACACCTTTAAATTGTACAAAGATGAAAACAAGTAGCGTTTACGATTGCACTATTATTGAGCTTGATAAGCATCACCATAAAAAAGGAAATATAACGGTTGTACAAAATGATGAGACTGTCCCTTTTGCAGTAAAAAGGACTTATTTCCTATATGATGTTCCAGGGGGAGAATCACGTGGTGGACATGCTCATAAAGAATTAAAACAACTGATAGTTGCAGCAAGTGGAAGTTTCTCAGTAACTTTGAATGATGGAAAAGTAAAAAGAACATTTAATCTTAATAGACCATATCAAGGTTTGTTAGTCGTCCCTGGAATTTGGAGAACGCTTGATGATTTTTCTTCCGGGTCCGTATGTTTAGTATTGGCTTCTGAAAAATATGATGCAAATGATTATATTCGTGATTATAACGAATTTCTAAAATATAAGATTTAATGAACAAGTTAACATCAAATTTTGAAATGGACAAGTATGGCCTTCATGTACGTCTTGTAAATGGAAGTGATGCTGAATTTATACTGAAATTGAGAACCGATTCTAAGTTAAGCAGATACTTACATAGCACAGATAGTGATTTATCTAAACAAGTTGAGTGGATTATGAATTATAAAAATAGAGAACTACAAGGTATAGATTATTATTTTATCTATTCTCAAAATAATAACTTTATCGGTTTAAATAGAATTTATAATATTAAAGATAAGGAAGCAACTAGTGGAAGTTGGATTTGTCAGCAAGGGTTAGATGTTGATTTAGTGATTTCGACCTTATTATTAGAACGTGATATTTTATTTGAACATCTTAATAAAGATTTTGATGTTTTTGATGTGAGAAAGAAAAATTATCAAGTGATAAGAACTCATAAAATGATGGGAGCTAAAATAATAGGAGAAACTGATTTGGATTATTTATTCCAATTAGATAAAAATTCATATTTTAAAAAAAAAATATATATAATTGATTTGTTGAATTTAAAAAATAATTAGTATGAACTTACAAGATTTTATTAATCATTTTGCTGATCAGTTTGATGATACTGATGCTTCAGAAATAAGGATAGATACCATCTTTCGCGATTTAGAAGAATGGAGTTCGCTGACAACTCTATCAGTTATTGCAATGGTAAAAACTCAATATGGTAAAACTATTACAGGTAAACAAATTCGTTCATGTGAAACGGTAAAGGATTTATATGATTTAGTTTGTTCACTCTGATATGAATAATCCGTACATTTTAACAAGTAAAATTATTCTTGTTACAGGAGCCTCTTCTGGCATAGGAAGAGCCATTTCTATTCTATGCTCTGAAATGGGAGCCTCATTGGTTATAACAGGGAGGAATAAATTAGCTTTGCAAGAGACATTTTCAATGTTAAAAGGAGATCATCATAAAATGTTCATAGCCGATTTAACAAATGAAAAAGAGCGAATAAGACTTGTTGATGAAATGGATGTGTTAGATGGGATTGTCCATAATGCTGGTGTTGGAAATCGAATATTATGTAAAGACATTTTGGAATCTGATATTGATAAAATTATATTGCCAAATGTCAAAGCTCCCATTCTTTTGCAATCTATTCTTTTGCAGAAGAAGAAAATTAATAAAGCAGCGTCCATTGTATTCATTTCCTCTCGGTCTGCTAGTTTACCAAGTATAGGAAATGCTATATATAGTTCCTCAAAAGGAGCTATCATCTCATATGCTAAATGTTTGGGTTTGGAATTAGCGCCTCGAAAAATAAGAGTCAACTCTATTTGTCCAGCTGTGGTAAATACTGATTTTATAGCGAAGAGTGGGATGGATATAGAAGACATAGAAAAATTGCAAAAAAAATATCCCCTTAAAAGATATGGAGAACCTAAAGATATAGCGAATCTTGTTGTATATCTTTTATCTGATGCAAGTTCATGGATGACTGGAAGTTGCATCGATATAACAGGAGGGGGAGAAGGAATATTAGTATGATTAGTTGTATGAATGCCTATATAAAAGCTATTTCCTATTATCTGCCTAAAAAGGTTGAAACTAATGAAGAGTTGGTTAAGGATTTTCCCGAATGGGATGCGGAGAAGGTAACCAAAAAGGTCGGAGTATTAGAACGGCATTTAGCAGCAGCGGATGAGACAGCTGGAGATATGGCCGAGAAAGCTGCATTGAAGCTATTTGATGAATATCATATATCTCCAAAAGATATTGATTTTCTTCTTCTATGCACACAAAGTCCTGATTATCATCTTCCTTCCACCGCTTGTATTTTACAGAATCGTTTAGGAATTCCAACATCTGCTGGAGCTTATGATTATGATCTTGGATGTTCTGGTTGTATTTATGGGCTTGCCATGGCCAAAGGATTTATTTCTGCAAGGATTGCAAAAAACATTCTGCTTCTCACTTCTGAAACATACAATAAATATATACATCCCAAAGACAAAGGCAATCGTTCCATTTTTGGAGACGGTGCTGCTGCCTGCTTGATATCCACAGATGGATTTGCTGAAATTGGGAATTTTTCATTTGGCACAGACGGGCGAGGGGCTGAAAATCTGATTGTAAAATCAGGATGTTCAAGAAATCAAGACAAAAAAAATGATTTAGCAATAGATGAAGAGGGGCACATTCAATCTTCAGACTATCTATACATGAATGGCAGTGAAATTTTTAATTTTACTCTGGATGCTGTCCCTGCAATGATGAATGATGTATTACAGAAAAACGTATTGAAAAAAGAATTTGTTGATTATTTCATTTTTCACCAAGCCAACAAGTTCATGCTCCAAACAATTAGAAAAGTTTGTCTTATTCCTAAAGAAAAGTTTTATATTAATTTGGAGCAAACCGGGAATACTGTTTCCTCCACCGTTCTCATAGGTTTAAAGGAATCTTTGAATCGAAACATTATTCAGGATGGTATGAAGGTGATGATTACCGGTTTTGGAGTAGGTTACTCCTGGGGTGGAACAATATTAATATTTTAATAATATGATTAAATTTTTAGAACTAAAAAAAATCACAGACAAGTACTCTGAAGAGATTCACGAGGCTGTGTGTAAAGTTATTGATTCTGGATGGTATTTACAAGGCGAACCAAATGATCGATTTGAAGTAGACTATGCAAAATATATAGGAACAAAATTTTGTGTAGGTTGTGGAAACGGATTGGAAGCATTATCTATGATTTTTAGAGCTTATATAGAAATGAAAATTATGAAATGCGGAGATGAGGTGATTGTTCCAGCAAATACATTTATAGCGTCAGTTTTAGCAATCACTGAAAATGGACTCAAAGCAGTCTTGGTTGAACCAGACATTAATACATACGAGATTGATGATTCCAAGATTGAGGTTGCCATTACAAAAAGAACAAAAGCGATTCTTATTGTTCATCTTTATGGTCAGTGTGCTTATACAAATAAAATTGGTGAAATTTGTAAGAAATACAATCTTAAGTTAGTCGAAGATAATGCTCAGGCGCACGGGTGTAAATTCAATAATAAACTCACTGGTTCCTTAGGCGATGCATCTGGTCATAGTTTTTATCCTGGTAAAAATCTTGGCGCTTTAGGTGATGCAGGTGCAGTTACAACTAATGATGAAGAATTAGCAGCGGTGGTTAGGTCTTTAGCTAACTATGGGTTTTCAAAAAAATATGTCGCTAAATATATAGGTCGAAACAGTCGTTTAGATGATATTCAAGCAGCTATTCTTGATATAAAACTTAGACATTTGGATGAGGATAATGCCCTTCGTAAGCAGGTGGCAAAATATTATATTGACTATATAACTAATCCGAATATAATCACTCCTCTGGTAAATGACTGGGATGCAAACGTATTTCATATTTTTGCAATCCGTTGTAATAGACGTGATGAACTAAAAGAATATTTGGAAAAAAATGGTGTCCAAACAAATATCCATTATCCTATTCCACCTCATAAACAAGAATGTTATAAGGGATGGAATGAACTTTCTTTTCCAATTACTGAGAAAATACACAACGAGGAGCTAAGTTTACCAATGAGTCAAATATTAGAAGATGAAGAGGTAAAATATGTGACTGACATGCTTAATAAATGGTGAAATGAAATGAAAACAGTTTGGCTCATTAATCAGTATGCAATGCCACCGCAATATGAATCAAGGTTGCGTACTATAAAATTTGCCCAATATCTTTCGTTGTCTGGTTATGATGTTAGGATATTTGCGTCAAGTGTATTACATAATTTCAATATCAATCTTATAACAGATAATTCAAAATACAAGGAATGTTCATATGAAAATTTGTATTTTGTCCATATTAAAACATCTATTTATGGAGAAAGTAAATTTAAACGGATAGTTGGTTCAATTGCATTTGCTATAAGAACTTTGGAAATAGCTAAAAAATTTAAGAAACCAGATATTATTATTCAAACTGCAACAGTGCCTTTTGGAAATATATTGTATTATCTAGCAAAGAAATTTGAAGCACAATATATAGTAGAAGTACTTGATTTGTGGCCAGAATCTTTTGCTGAAGAAGGTTTGATGAGTAGAAAAAATGTTATGATGAAATTTGCATATCAAGCAGAAAAGTGGCTGTATAGTAGATGTGATGAACTTGTATTTTCAATGGAAGGTGGAAGCCAATATTTGATTGATAAAAAATGGAACAAAGAACAAGGTGGACCAATTGATTTGTCGAAAGTCCATTATTTAAACAATGGAGTAGATTTGGAAGATTTTAATAATTTCAAGGATTTATATAAATTATCAAATCCTCTTCTAAAAGATTCTAGCATCAGGCGGGTTATTTATATTGGTTCAGTTCGTTTGGCGAACAATATTCAATTATTAATAGATGCTGCTCGATTACTTTCATATTTAAAAGACGTGAAGTTTTTAATTTTTGGAGATGGGAGTGAAAGAGAACAATTGGAAAGATATTGTAAAGAGAATAATATTTCCAATGTTTGTTTTTGTGAAAAATGGGTTGATCCTAAATATGTTCCATATATTTTATCTTGTAGTACTGTGAACATATTGAACTATAAACAACAAGGTTTTGGACATTATGGTGGTAGCCAAAGTAAAATGTTTCAATATATGGCAAGCGGAAAGCCTATTTGCTGTAATATAAATATGATGTTTTGTCCAATCAAAAAGTATGGATTGGGAATATCAAAAGAATTTCAGTCATCTAAAGAATATGCCGATGCAATTTCTACATTATTGAATTTGCCTCCAGAAAAATATAATGAGATTTCAAGAAATAATGTTGAAACAGCCAAGTTGTTTGATTATAAAGTTCTAACTGATAAACTTATAGAACTATTTAATTAGAAATTTAAACGAGAAATAGCTTTATGGACGTATTGGATATTCATAATAAAGAAATAAAAGAAGTAGTATGGATTCACAAATCTGCTTTTAAAGGATTTTTTCTTACTGAACTTGGAGATGGTTTCTTATCTCTTTATTATAAATCTGTACTGAACCATAAAGATGGAATTTTGTTGGGTTGCTTTGATAAGTATAAACTTATAGGATTTTGTTCTGGTTCATTGAACTGTAGTGGATTCAATACTAAAATAATCAAAGAAAATCTCCTCGATTTTTGCTTGATTGGTTTAAAGTTGTTGTTTACAAGGCCAAAAGCTTTATTAAGATTGCGAAGAAATCTTGAAAAAGAAGATTCCAATCATGATGATGGCAACTATGCGGAATTAGCATCTATTGGTGTAGATCTAAATTTTCAAGGAAAAGGTGTTGGCGGTATGCTCCTTAATGCAATAGAAAACTATTGCAGAGAAAAAGGTTGTAGAATTTTGACACTAACCACTGATTATAATGAAAATGACGAAGTGGTAAAGTTCTATCAACGTAACGGTTACAAGATTTGGTATGATTTTGTGACATATCCTAACCGTAGAATGTATAAACTGAGAAAGGAGTTGTAAATTAATGGATGCTTATACAATGTTGTTCAGTATATAGATATGAGTGAGGTGAAATGTCCTCGTAAAATATTTAGGTAATTCGTATGATACGTTTTTGTGATATTATTTTTTCGTTCTTCGGACTGATGATTTTATCTCCACTATTATTCGTTGTATATATCTTAATATGTAGTGAGAGCAAAAGTGGTGGATTCTATTCGCAGACGAGAGTGGGAAAAAATTATAAAAGCTTCAAATTATGGAAATTCCGGTCCATGAGAACAGGGGCGGATAAAAAAGGTCTAATTACTGTTGGAGAACGTGATCCTAGAATAACTAAGATTGGATTTATTATAAGAAAATATAAGATAGATGAACTTCCACAGTTATGGAATGTACTTATTGGTGATATGTCATTGGTTGGACCAAGACCAGAAGTCCGAAAGTATGTAGACAAGTACAATCCAGAGCAAATGAAAGTATTGAGTGTCAGACCAGGAATCACAGATTGGGCTTCAATAAACTATATCGACGAAAATGTCATTCTTGGTAAATCCACTGATCCTGATAAGGATTATGTTGAGAAGATTGTTCCTGATAAAATCAAATTGAATATGATATGGATAGAAAAACAATCGCTTGGAGAATATTTTAAGATAATCTTTAAGACTATATCCTCTATATGAATTGATTATTAGTTTCTAAACATAGAAAGAACAACATGACAATGAAATTAAGAAATATTCCTTTTTCACCTCCTGATATGACAGAAGTTGAGGCTGAAGAGGTAAGAAAGGCGATTCTTTCCGGATGGATAACGACTGGACCAAGAACAAAACAATTTGAGAAAGAAATTGCTGAGTTTTGCCATACCGATAAGGCTGTTTGTTTGAATTCTGCTACAGCAGCTATGGAGATGACACTGCGTGTACTTGGTGTTGGTAAAGGTGATGAAGTGATTACTTCTGCTTATACATATACTGCATCTGCTTCAGCTGCTATTCATGTGGGTGCGACTGTCAAATTAGTGGATATTCAACCTGGTTGTCAGGAGATGAACTATGATAAGATGGCCATGGCTATCACCGAGAAAACAAAGGTGATTGTGCCCGTTGATCTTGGTGGTATCGTTTGTGATTATGATAAGATATTTGCTACTATTGAAAGTAGAAAGTGTTTTTTTCATCCTGTGAACGATATTCAGAAAGCATTCGGTCGTGTGATAGTAATGGCTGATGGTGCTCATGCTTATGGAGCACAATGGTATGGAAAGATGTGCGGCGAGATTGCAGATTTTACATGCTTTTCATTTCATGCAGTTAAAAATTTTACAACTGCTGAAGGCGGTGCAGCTACCTGGCGTAATATTCCCGGGATAAATAATGAGGCTCTTTACAAGCAGTATCAGTTGCTTAGTCTTCATGGTCAGAACAAAGATGCTTTGGCAAAAACGAAAATAGGTACATGGGAGTATGATATCATTGGTACATGGTACAAATGTAATATGACGGATATTATGGCTGCATTAGGATTGGTTCAGCAGAAACGTTATGCCGGTATGTTAGCCCGTCGACGCGAAATGATTAAACGTTACGATGAGGGCCTAAAGGATCTTGGCGTTCAGGTTTTAAATCATTATAGTGAAGATCATGCTGGAAGCGGACATCTTTATATCGTTCGTCTACTTGGCAAAAATATGCAGTATCGCAATGACTTTATTGTTAAGATGGCTGAGCGCGGCATTGCTTGTAATGTCCATTATAAGCCACTACCAATGATGACAGCTTACAAAGCTTTAGGCTTTGATATTAAGGATTATCCTAATGCATATGACTTCTTCCAAAATGAAGTTACTTTGCCACTCAATACAAAAATGACAGACGAGGATTTAGATTACGTAATTGAGAACTTTAGAGAAGTCTATAGGCAGAAATAAATTTTTCGAATAGTCTTATCTTTAAATGACAGATTTAGTATTGGGCATTACTTAGGGTAGTTTTTGCTTGGCCACTTCAAAATTTGTATTTTCGTTTTGTTCTGCTCTCGACTTGTGTTATCTTTGCAAAAACACTTAATACAAAGCTTTAAAATGGAAGGAACGGTCAGCTACATGAATTTTCCCATAGCCTTATTGTGGAAAGTATTTACCGACGTCAAAGAGACGCTGAAGAGAGTGATTAATTTTGTCGCGTATAAACAGGCCTTGAAACTTCAATATGGCAGTATCTATGAAAGAATGGATGAGGCCTGCGCTTTCTTTGGCTATTATATATTCGCTCCGGATGTTCATATAGACTTTGCTGAAGAAATAATCAGGCGTACTCCGACATCTCCTTATATCAATGTGAGTATAAATGTGATAAGAGATTTCTATTTTAATAGTAAGACCGATTTTGAAGTGGCTTGCCTGCTGGGATTCTGTGCGATAAAAAGCATCATCGGCAATAAAAAATATGCGAAGACGAACAAGGCGTTTATCCTCGAAAGGATGTTTGGAAATCAGGGGATCGATCATGATACATATGAGGCAACAGATATTTTTAATATCAGGAATGGGGTTGCGTATGTGAACTGGAACGGTGGAAAGGTGACGATGAAGCAGATTGAAGAGGCTGTGGCATCGGGTGAATTATCGGTTTCGCATACGGAGCCTGTCAGAATCGAAAAGCGCGATCTGCGTGCGTGGGCAGTGAAACAGGGCTTTATGCCGGAATATTCAGATAAGTCCGTCGAAATGAGAACGCTTCTTTCGGGGCGTTATCAGATGGACAAGATGCTGTATAAATTGCAGACGAGTTGGGGATTGAAACTTTACAGCGACCATTCGCGCGGTTTCTATGTCTCCTTCAAACTGACACTCGAGGATCTTGTCGAAATAAGCCTTAACGACAAGGTGAAGGTGAAAATGAAATATCTTGCGGAAGAGAAGCGAAAAGCAAAAGAGTATGTCTATCGAAGAAACCGGCTTGCCTGAATCTTTCCCTTTTTTCTATCAAGAGATTTGAAAAAACTTCATTTCTACAATAAATATATTATTATAAAAAGATGAATATAATGTATGATTATTTAAGGTGCAGACCGGTTGTAGTGTTGATGTATGTTAACAGCAGATCGGTAACAGATTTATTGCAGACTCGTTGCTGAAATCTTTCGAGGAAAAAAGCTTGCTTGGAAGAGGGTGTGGCACGATTGAAAAACTTTATGGACAGGAAGAATCTTATAATCCGCATGTATCTATAGACAGTTTAAAAAAAAAGTATATACTTTTGTGTACGGATGTATATACTCTTAGGGTATGAAAGTATATACTTTTAAGATATGAAAGTATGTACTTTTTTGTTTGAGTATATAGACTTTTGAAAGTTTTTCAAATATTTACAAGAATATTCAGGTAATCTTTTTTGTCGATGGAATAATTTTGTAATTAATAAGAAAGACTGTTAGGCAGGAGTGGAAGAAAGGTATGAGTGTTGAACATTTTTATCAAATGAATGATACGGTTATGGCATTGGTAGGTAATGGTTTGATAACGAACGTGATTGATCCGTACGGCAGAGAGGACGTAAAATAAAAATGTTCAATTGTTTTGCAGTCAGCTATAGTTGTATTATTTTTGTAACTTATTATTAATAGGATGTATCGTTTTAAATTATGATAAAGAAGTATTTTAAATGGCTGGTGGCCGGTATGGTGGTGGCGTTGACGGCGTGTACGTCGCCGAAAGAGATTTTGTATCTGCAGGATGTGGATCCATTAAAGGAACAACAGATAGAACAGAAATATGAAGTGATCATTCACGGCGACGATATGTTGTCGATCATGGTGAACTGTAAGGATGAGGAACTGGCACTGCCGTTCAATATGCCGGTGGTGACCTATCAGGTGGGTGGTGCTATTTCCGGAGGATCTCAACAACGGGTGCTTGGATATCTGGTTAACACGAACGGGGATATCGATTTCCCGATTCTGGGAACGCTTCATGTGGAAGGGATGACGCGCCGGCAGCTGACGGATCTGATCAAGCAGAAGCTGATAGACGGTAACTATATAAAGGATCCGGTGGTGACGGTGCAGTTTATGAACTTCAAGGTGTCGGTCATGGGCGAGGTGCAGAGGCCGGGAAGCTTCAACATCACAGGCGACCGTATCACGCTGCTCGAAGCGCTGAGTATGGCGGGCGATCTGACGATCTACGGACGACGCGACCGCGTGGCTGTGATCCGCGAGAAGGACGGCAAACGAACGATCCTGTATCACGACCTGCGCTCGTCGGATATATTCAAATCGCCGTGCTACTATCTGCAACAGAATGATATTGTATATGTGGAACCGAATAAGACGCGCGCCGTACAGAGCGGCATTAATCAGAACAATTCGGCCAGCGTATGGCTGGCGTCGTTGTCGGTACTGGCATCGCTGGTGTCGGTGATCGTTACATTGTCTAAATAATAAAATTGATGCAGGATGGAATCTAACAATAGTCAGGATTTGGAAAAACAACAGCGAGAAGAGAGCGGATTGAATCTGGGGGATATCCTACAAATCGTCAGAGCGAACTGGTTCTGGTTTATGTTGTCGGTCGTGGTATGCTGCGCGATCGCCTTTCTCTATCTGGAGTGGTCGCCGAAGGTATATACGCGTACGGCAACGGTGCTGATTAAAGACGACTCTAAAGGATCCGGAGCCGTGAGCGAGACAGCGGCATTCCAGGATCTGGGGATGTTCAACGTGAAGAACAATGTGGATAATGTGGTGCTGCAGTTTCAGGCGAAGGATCTGATGCAGAACGTGGTGAAACGGTTGAAGCTGGATGTGAGCTACACGATGAAGAAAGGCCTGCGCACGGTGGAGCTGTACAGGCAGGCGCCGGTGCATGTGGAGTTTCCGGATGCCGAACCGAACCAGACGTTCGAGATGAAGGTGAAGCCGATTGACAAGCATTCGGTGGCTGTCTTCGGATTCAGAGGCGAAGGACTGAACGATACGAGAATATGGAAGGTGGCGCTGAACGACACGGTGAAGCTGCCCATGGGGCGGATGGTCGTGACGCCGACCTTATATTATACCAATGAGTATTACGATATGCCGGTCACAGTGAGAAAGAACGACCGCGACAATGTGGCGCTTGGACTGAACGGCGGGCTGCAGGCGGCGCTGGCCAGCAAGACGGCGACGATCATCAACCTGACGATACGCGATCAGTCGATAGCGAGAGCCGAAGACATACTGAACACGCTGATAGCGGTGTACAACGAGAGCGTGATCAGTGATAAGAATCAGGTGATGGTGAACACGTCGAACTTCATCAACGATCGTTTGATCATCATCGAGAAGGAACTGGGCAATGTGGATTCGGATATCGAATCGTACAAGCGAGAGAACCAGCTGACCGATATCGTTTCGGAAACGGGAATGTACCTGCAGCAGACAAGCGATTTCGGCAAGGAGGGACTGAGCCTTGAGAATCAACTGGCACTGGCCAAATATATACGCGATTATCTGACGTCGCCTTCGAAGGAGTCGGATCTGATTCCGGCGAACACGGGGATCTCGGCGGCGGATGCGAATCTCGAGACGCAGATAGAGAATTATAACACGATGCTTCTTAAACGCGACCGGCTGATCAGCAGCAGCAGCGACAGGAACCCGGTGGTGATGGATCTGAACAAGTCGATTCAGGCGATGCGGCAGACGATTATCCGCTCCATGGATAACCTGATTGTCAGCCTCAATATCCAGACAAAGAATGTACAGGCGCGCAATGCACAGACAACGAGGCGCATATCGGAGGTGCCCGGGCAGCAGAAGCATGTGCTGTCGATAGAACGTCAGCAGAAGATCAAGGAAGAGCTGTATCTGTATCTGCTGAACAAGCGGGAGGAGAACGCCCTTTCGCAGGCGATCACCGAGAGCGATGCCCGCGTGATCGATCCGGCAACGGGAAGCAAGGCGCCGGTGTCGCCCAAGTCGTCGATGATCATGCTTGCAGCCTTCATCATCGGATGTCTGCTTCCGGGCGGCGTGTTCTGGCTGCTAGAGGCGTTGAACACAAAGGTGCGCTCGCGCAAAGATATAGAAGGCGTGCTTAGTGTGCCGTTCCTGGGGGAGATACCGGAACGTGATAAGAAAAACACGGACGATATTGTGATTCGGGAAGGAAAACGCGACTCGATATCGGAGGCGTTCCGTATCGTACGGTCGAACATGGATTTTATGCGTGTCAAGGATAAGAATATGAAGGTGGTGATGCTCACTTCATTTAATGTGGGTGCCGGGAAGACATTCGTTTCAATGAATCTGGCGATGAGCTTAGTTTTGATAAAGAAGAAGGTAGTGTTGGTGGATCTGGATATACGTAAAGGAACGTTGAGTGAACATGTAGGGATAAAGAGGATTGGCGTAACGAACTATTTGTCCGGAAAAATAGGTAATGTAGAGGAGATTATCACAAAGAATGAATATCAGGAAGGGTCATTGGATATTATTCATGCAGGTCCGGTTCCTCCAAATCCGGCAGAGTTGTTGCTGAGCGAGAATCTGGATACGCTGATAGGTATATTGAGGGAGCGTTATGACTATATAATTTTGGATAATGTACCCAGCGAGATGGTTGCCGATGCGGCGATCGTGAACCGTGTGGCTGATCTGACGATTTATGTGATTCGTGCCGGATTGTTAGATAGAAGACAATTGCCTGATTTGGAAAGGCTATACCGTCAACAGAAGTTCCATAATCTGAGCCTAATACTTAATGGCGTTAAATTTGCGCATAAGGGTTATGGCTACGGTTATGGTTATGGCTACGGTTATGGTTATGGCTACGGTTATGGTTATGGTTACGGTTATGGCTATGGAAACGATGACAAGAAAAAACATCACAAAGGGCTGAAGGCAAACACACCTCCGGTGGAAGAGAATACAACAGATGAAAAGGAGATATAATGTTTTCGATATTCAATCGTAAAAGGCATATTATAGAAACCGGCTTGCTGGTAGATTCGGCTGATATTCACAACCATCTGCTGCCGGGCGTGGATGATGGCATACAAACGGCCGCCGATTCAATGGCGGCGTTTCGCGGCTTGCACGAGATGGGTGTGAGCCGTTTTTTTCTGACACCGCATGTGATGGAGGATTTGTCGAACACCCGCGCTTCGCTCGAGAAGCGATTCGAAGAGTTTAAACCGTCGATACCGCAAGAGCTGACGGTGAAGCTGGCTGCCGAATACATGCTGGATGCAGGTTTTGCCGCGCATGTGGAAGAAGGATTGCTGACGATGGGCTATGACAGGCAGGTGCTTGTTGAGACGTCGTATATGTCGCCGCCGCCCGGGATGATGAAGATACTGTATGAACTGACGCTGAGAGGTTATACACCGATCATTGCACATCCGGAACGGTATGTATACATGATGCCGCACGATTATGAGCTACTGAAATCCAAAGGATACCGGTTCCAGCTGAATTATCTGTCGCTGGCGGGATTTTACGGGAAGCCGGTGTATGTCAAGGCGCACGATCTGCTGAAGAGCCGGATGTACGACTATACCGGGTCTGACTTTCATCATCTGGATAAACATCGTTGGGGTCTGGGGCATCTGGAGTTGACAAAGAGCGAGACGGAGATGCTACGCACGCTGTTAGCGAACAACAAATTCCTTTTTTAGCCGACTATATACATATATGTAGGCGGGAATGAGGAAGAGATCGGCAGCCATCCACGCTGACGGGTCGCCGAAACAGACGGCTGTAAATTTCCATACCGGAACGGCATAGATACTCATGAGCGTGCGGGCTATCATCTCGGATACGCCCGAAAACAGAGCCAGCTTGGTGAATCCGACGCCTTGGATGGTGTAACGCAAGATACAAAGAACGCCCAGTACAGGGAAGAACATGCAGCTTGTATGTAGGAACTGTACGGTGTAGTTGATGATGTCGGTCTCGGAGCGATCAACGAAAAGCAGCGACAGTTTGTCGGAGAAGCTCATCAGTATAATGATTGTGAAGGCAGCATAAACCATCATCATAGAGGCGCTCGACTTGATGCCTTGCCGGATGCGTGACAGTTTGCCGGCGCCGTAGTTCTGACCGCAGAATGTAGCCATCGCGATACCCAGACTCTCGAACGGACAGATGAAGAACATCTTGATGCGTGCTGCAGAGGTGAAGGCGGCAACACAACTGGTGCCGAGTGCGTTGTTTGCGCTCTGAAGCATGATGCTGCCGATGGCCGTAATGGAAAACTGAAGTCCCATGGGAACGCCGATGCCCAGCATCGTTGCCGCCAGGTTCGGACGGAACTTGCGGTCGTTGCTCGTACATTTAAGGATCGGGAAGTTCTTTATCATGTAAAGATAGCAGAGCAGCGCCGACACTCCCTGAGAAAAGATGGTTGCGATGGAGGCGCCCAGAACGCCCCATTTTAAAACCAGAATGGTGAACAGATCGAGCAGGATATTGAGTACGGTGGAGAACAATAGAAACCAGAACGGCGTTTTGCTGTCGCCTAACGCCCGGATGAAGCTCGACAGTACGTTGTAGAAGAAAGTGCACGGGATGCCGATGAAAGTGACAATGAGATAAAGATAGGCGTTATGAAAGATTTCGCCGGGTGTACGCATCCAGCGAAGTATGTCGGAACAATAAATGCTGGTGATGACGGCGAGGACAATCGATATGGCAGCGGAGAGTTGTAACCCGACGGCTACATAACGGCGCATGGTCGTGAAATCTTTGGCTCCGAACTTTTGTGCAACAGGAATGCCGAAGCCGCAACAGCAGCCGTTGCAGAAGCCCAGGATCAGAAAGATCACGGAGCTGCTGGCGCCGACGGAGGCCAGCGCGTTGATTCCCAGAAAACGACCGACAATGGCGGCGTCGACGAGCGAATAGGTTTGTTGAAGAAGGTTGCCAAGGAGCAGCGGTATCGTGAAGTTAAGAATAAGAGGCAGCGTTGCTCCGCTTGTCATATCTTTTGATGTAGCCATAATTTGATTGGGAACTTATTTCGAATAAATCCATGCAAAAGTAGTTATTTTTCCCGCCGAAATAGTAATTTTGAAGTCCGAAAATCGGATAAAGGATGGCAGAACAAAAAAGAAATAGCAGCAAATCATTGAGTCGCAAGACGGTAGTTGTGTCCGAGATGGGGCGCCTGCAGCCTCAGGCGCGCGAATTGGAACAGGTCGTGCTGGGCGCTTTGCTGCTTGAGAAAGACGCGTTCTCCATGGTCAGCGACATTCTGAAGCCGGAGTGTTTCTATGAGAGAGCGAATGCGACCATCTATTCGGCAATCATGGATCTGGCGACGAAGCAGGAGCCGATAGATATGATGACGGTCACCGAGCAGCTGAAGAAACGCGGCGAGCTGGAAGAGATTGGCGGTCCGCTGTATATATCGAAGCTGACGGAGAAGGTGGCCAGCAGTGCGCACATAGAATTTCATGCGCGGATCATTGCGCAGAAGTATCTGGCCCGGGAACTGATCAAGTTTACGGCGCTGATCCAGGACAAGGCTTTTGATGAGACCATCGATGTGGACGATCTGATGCAGGAGGCCGAAGGGCAGCTTTTTGAGATCTCGCAGAACAACCTGAAGAAGGATTTTACGCAGATCAATCCGGTCATCAAGGAAGCATTCAAGCAGATCAAGGAAGCGCTGGAGAACAAAGAAGGGTTCAGCGGACTGAGGAGCGGATTTACCGGAATAGACAAGATCACTTCGGGCTGGCAGAAGTCCGACCTGATTATTATTGCCGCGCGTCCTGCCATGGGAAAGACGGCTTTTGTGCTTTCGATGGCGAAGAATATGGCGATGAACTTCAATACGCCGGTAGCGATCTTCTCGCTGGAGATGAGTAATGTGCAGCTGGTGAACCGTCTGATCATGAACGTGTGCGAGCTGGACGGCGAGATCATCAAGAGCGGACATTTTGAGCAACATGAGTGGACACAGCTGAACACCAAGATCAGAGAACTGTATGATATTCCGTTATATATAGACGATACGCCCAGCCTTTCGGTATTCGAGCTGCGCACGAAAGCGCGCCGGCTGGTGCGCGAGCATAATGTGCAATGTATCATCATCGACTACTTGCAGCTGATGAATGCCAGCGGCATGACGTTCGGCAGTCGCGAACAGGAGGTGAGTACGATATCGCGTTCGCTCAAAGGGCTGGCGAAAGAGCTGAATATTCCGATTATTGCCTTGTCGCAGTTGAATCGTGGCGTGGAGTCGCGTCAGGGAGTCGAAGGAAAACGTCCGCAGCTGGCCGATTTGCGTGAGTCCGGGGCGATTGAGCAGGATGCCGATATGGTTTGCTTTATTCACCGCCCTGAATATTATAAGATTAATGATGACGGGCAGGGGCATGATCTGAAAGGTCTGGCCGAGATTATTATCGCGAAGCATCGTAACGGCGCCGTCGGCAATGTATATCTCCGCTTCCTGAGCAATCTGGCCAAGTTTGCAAACCTGGAGGATGATATTCCCGTGAGTCGTGAATTTACATCGAAGATAAGCAAAGGAACACCGTCGCCTTCGACGGGATTGCCGCCGATACCTCCTTCGGGAGCCGATTTCCTTTCAGGAAAAAGCGATGACGCCGTGCCGTTCTAAATAGTGACAGAAAGATTTGCCGGAAATGAGTGAAGTTTTATCAGCATCATTTATGCAGGCGCATCTGGGAGAGATCATCTCGCTGGGTGTGGCCGTGTCGTGGACGATCACGGCACTGTGTTTCGAGTATGCCGGAAAGCGCATGCGCAGTACGATCTCGCTGAATATTATCCGTCTGATGATGGCGCTGGTGCTGCTGGCGTTGACGTTACTGCTGTTTACAGGCCATCTGTTGCCGCAGAATGCAGGCAATGAGGCGTGGTTCTGGCTGGCCGTCTCCGGATTTGTAGGGTATGTGTTTGGCGACTACTGCCTGTTCAGTTCGTATCTTGTCATCGGCTCGCGTTTCGGACAGCTGTTTATGACGCTTGCACCGCCGGCGGCGGCTCTGGGAGGATGGCTCATTCTGGGCGAACATATGCAGGGACATGCCATACTGGGCATGTTTGTCACCATGTTCGGTATCGGGCTGTCGATCATCGGACGTGGAGGCGATCACGCAGGGAAGTTGCATCTGTCGCTGCCGATCAAAGGAATAGTACTGGGTATCGGAGCGGGGATGGGACAAGGATTCGGGCTGGTGTTCAGTAAGCTGGGAATGAACTATTATATCCAGCATGTCGATACCCATGATGCGCTGGCTGTAGGGCTGATGCCGTTCGCGTCGACTGAGATCAGGGTGATCTTCGGTCTCGCCGGGTTCATGGCGATCATGCTGTTGTCGCGAAACGGCGGGAAACTGGTCGCTTCGGTAAAAGACGCCAAAGCGATGGTGGCGGCTACGGGAGGAACGATCTTCGGTCCGTTTCTCGGCGTATCGTTCTCGCTGATGGCCGTGCGTTATACCGAGACGGGCATTGCTTCGACGCTGATGGCTCTGACGCCGATCCTGATTCTGCTTCCTTCCTATTGGATATACAAGCAGAAGATTTCTTTGAAAGAGATTGCCGGTGCGGTGATCAGTGTGGTCGGCGTATCGCTCTTCTTCATATGAGCAGCGGATTGCCGATCGCCATAAATGGATAGACAACCCGCCTGTAAAATCTTTTCAACCCCGGATCAGTCGAACGGGGTGATGGTGACGTTGCGGAATTCGATATTATTGCCTTCGCTCTGCAAACCGATGTGACCTTCGGTCTGTTCGGTGACGCCGACGTTCTGATAGACGCCGTTGATGAAGGTCGTCATAACGCCGCCGCGCACGAATATATTCGCTTCATTCCATTGCCCGGCGGGATTCTCGCTGGATGCGCCGGCTTTCTTTACCACCATAAATTTCGGATGTGCTTCGCCCGGTGCGAGCTTGTATTCGGCAAGAACGGAGCCGCCTTCGGCAATGTAGTCGCCTGCATCGCCTGCGTGAAGCTGACATTCGATGCCATTGGGAAATGGGTTCAACGCCTCGGTGATCAGCAGAAAGATCCCGCTGTTGGATTCGACGCCGTCAGGCCAGCGCCATTCGACATGCAGCTTGTAGTTGCTGTATTTCTCTTTGGTGTACATGTAGCCTGTCGGTTTTCCGGTGATGTGAATCAGTCCGTTTTTGACGGTGAACACTTGCTCGGCAGGCGCACTGTTGTCCTGAAGGACGAAGCTCCAGTTGGAGAGGTTCGTCCCGTTGAACAGCTTCGTTGTCTTCTGCGCATTTGCCATGCTGCCGGAGCCTGCGAGAGCTGCGGCGAGTACGATCGTTGTGATAAGTTTCGTTTTCATCTGCATAAAAATTATATTATTCTTTGATCAGTTTGCGATAATGCATGCGTTTGGGTTCTTCATACCCCGACTGCTTGCGTTTGAACTCTTCATATTCGGAGTAGGTCCCTTCGTAGAAGACAACATACGAATCGCCCTCGAACGAGAGAATATGCGTGCAGATGCGGTCGAGGAACCAGCGGTCGTGTGAAACGACGACGGCGCATCCGGCAAAGTTCTCCAGCCCTTCTTCCAGAGCACGGAGGGTGTTGACGTCGATATCGTTGGTCGGCTCATCGAGCAGCAGCACGTTCGCTTCAGACTTGAGCGTCAGCGCCAGATGCAGACGGTTTCGTTCGCCACCCGACAGCACGCCGCAGAGTTTCTCCTGGTCGGAGCCGGTGAAGTTGAACTTGGACAGGTATGCACGAGCGCTGATCTCGCGTCCTCCCATACGCATATATTCCAGTCCGCCTGAGATAACCTGATAGATGCTTTTCTCCGGGTCGATACTCTTATGTGTCTGATCGGCATAACCAATCTTGACCGTTTCGCCTACTTCGAATGAACCTTTGTCGATGCTTTCCTGTCCCATAATCATCTTGAAGAGCGTTGTCTTGCCGGCGCCGTTCGGGCCGATGACGCCGACGATGCCGTTAGGCGGGAGAACGAAGTTGAGATCGTCGAACAGCAACTTGTCGCCAAAAGCTTTTGCTACATGTATGGCTTCGATGACCTTGTTGCCCAGACGCGGTCCGTTGGGAATGAAGATCTCGAGTTGCGATTCGCGTTCTTTCTGGTCTTCGTTGAGCAGTTTCTCGTATGAGTTCAGTCGCGCTTTGCCTTTAGCCTGGCGTGCCTTGGGAGCCATTCGTATCCATTCCAGCTCGCGTTCGAGCGTCTTGCGGCGTTTGCTGACCTGTTTCTCTTCCTGCGCCATGCGCGAAGTCTTTTGTTCGAGCCACGACGAGTAGTTGCCTTTCCACGGAATACCTTCGCCGCGATCGAGTTCAAGAATCCAGCCGGCTACGTGATCGAGGAAGTAGCGGTCGTGCGTGATGCAGATGACGGTGCCGGCGTATTGCTGCAGATGTTGCTCGAGCCAGTCGATAGATTCGGCATCCAGGTGATTCGTCGGCTCATCGAGGAGGAGCACATCAGGCTGTTTGAGCAGCAGACGGCATAATGCCACGCGACGACGTTCGCCACCGGAGAGCGTGTCGACAGTGCGGTCTTCGGGCGGACAACGCAGCGCATCCATAGCGCGTTCGAGGCGTGTGTCGAGATTCCATGCATCGGAGGCATCGATCTTATCCTGCAGTTCGGTCTGTCGGTTGATGAGTGCGTCCATCTTATCCGGATTCTCCAGCACTTCGGGGTCGCCGAAACGCTCGTTCACCTCTTCGTATTCTTTGAGAAGGTCGACGGTTTCCTGAACGCCTTCCTGCACGATCTCTTTGACTGTTTTGCCGGCTTCGAGCTTCGGATCCTGTTCGAGGTAGCCCACGGAATATCCGGGTGAGAAGACTACGTCGCCGGAATGATCTTTGTCGAGACCGGCAATGATCTTAAGCAAGGTAGATTTGCCGGAGCCGTTGAGACCGATGATGCCGATCTTCGCTCCGTAGAAGAATGAAAGGTAGATGTTCTTGAGCACCTGCTTTTGTGGCGGGAATGTTTTACTCACGCCAACCATTGAGAAAATGATTTTCTTATCGTCTGCCATAACTTGTATTGTTTGTTGATTATTTGTTTGTGTAATATTGTTCGGCGCGTTCCGGATCGAGCGACAGGTTGAACTGATCGTTCCAGCGTTCTTCGAAACGCGCTTTGCTCAGCGCATTATCGCGTACTTGCGCTCCGGGATGCTCTTTCGCTACATCGGCAATATGCGCGGCTATCTTCGAAGCGATGATGCCGTTGCGCATATCCTCTTTGTCGGACAGCGTGAGATGTTCCTTAGGCGTGACCGAATTGATCATCGCTGTGCCATACCAGCCGATCTGGGCGGCGCCGACGGTGGCGACAATATGATCGTAGCCGGGGGCGACATCGCAGGTGAGCATCTCGAACGAACAGATGGGAGAGTTGTGGCAGGCGTACTGCTGCTCTTTTGCATAATCGCGCGTCTTATTTATCGGAACATGTCCCGAACCTTCATTGATGACCTGCACATACTGGTCCCATGCAAAGGAGGTCAGCTTGCCCATCGTCTGCAGTTCGGAGAACAGTGCGGCATCGTTGGCATCGTAGATGGAGCCGGGACGCAGACCTTCACCGAGGCAAAGGGTGACATCGTAGTTTTTGAGGATCTCGCAGATCTCGGCGAAATGGGTATAGAGAAAGTTCTCTTCATGATGGAGCTGCATCCATTGTTGCATGATGGAGCTGGCGCTTGAAACGATGTTGGTCAGTCTTGTATGCGTCAGTTCGATATGTTTTTTCAGCATGGCCGCATGGATGACCATGATGTCTATTCCCTGTTCGGCTTGTTCAATCAGCGTATCTTTGTAGATGTTCCATGAGAGGTTCTCGATATTGCCGTCAACTTTAGCCAACGCCTGATAGATGGGCACCGAGGTAACGGGGACGGGACTGTTGCGCAGAATCCATTCGCGGATGTTGTGAATCTCGCCTTTTGTCAGCTGCTCGCTCAGTGTGTCGCATCCCCATTTGCATCCCCAGACGACTTTCTCGATAATGCTGTTGATGCCTTTGGGAGTGTCGTCGATAACCGCGTTCACCTTGACCAGAAATTTCTTCCCGATAATCATCGGTTCCGTCTCCGGATGGTTGATATTGGCCGGAATGACGGCGTGGCCTGCCGCCACTTCCTTGCGGATGAACTCGGGCGTGATGAACGATTTGAGTCCGAGCGCTTCGATCTGCTGATTCTCGCGGATGGCTACGTATTCCATCTCGGGTGTGATGATGCGCCGTTTGGCGTAGAACATCTGGGTGATGTTTTTGCCTTCACGGGCGCGCTGCGGAAGATGCTGGACAGGAAAGTTTTCTTTTGTTGCCGTGTCGGCCTGATTGCGCATGTATTCGGAAGAGTATTTCTTCAGATGCGCCAGGTCTTTGCGGCGTCCGTACCATTCTGCACGGATGCGTGGGATGCCCGTCGTCACGTTGATTGTCATCCGGGGATCGGAGTAGGGACCGGAGGTGTCGTACAGAATGACCGGATTATTGCTTTTTCGGCCTGCCGGATCACCGTCATCGCTGACCATGATGGTGTCGGATAGTTCAATTCGGCGCATTCCTACTTTGATATTGTTTATTCCGCCCGATATGTATACTTTCTCGGACTTCGGATAGGTGACATGTATATTTTTTTTGATGAGCATTGTTGTATCTTTTTAAGCTTACAAATATACAACAATGCTTTACCGGAACATCAATGATTAGTTAAATTTAAGAGAAAAATGCATGTCAGCTTTCTGCTATTTCCAAAATGTAGGCCCGTCCGCGGTCGGTTGTGATCTTTAGATTCGAGTTCTCTTCTATCAATGGGCGGAGGCGGCGCATGAGCGTGTTGAGTGTTTCGTCGGCGTTGTCTTTTCCGGGCCAGAGTGCATGGCAGATATCAGCGCGTTGCAGGATATGTTTCGGTGAGGCGAAGAACATCTCCATCACATTGTATTGCAGAGGCGTCAGTTTCAGTTTATCACCGTCGGGCTTGTAGAAGAAAGCTTCGTCGGGCGAGAGCGACAGGTCGCCGAAAGAGACGCGTGTGTTTGTGTCGGCTGCGACTCTCTTCCGTCTGTACAGATAGAAACAGAGGCATCCGCTGATGACGGCAAGCAAGAAGAAAAGAGCAGGTACTTGTTTATCCATCATAGCAAGAATAAGTGGAGGCGTACATTCGGCACGTCCCTGGAAGGAGATGCCCAGATTCGCTTCAGGCATGCTTGGTGTGATGTTTGCCGCCGACAGCCATATGACCGTGTCGCTGCTTAGGATATGGCTGCTTTCGTCCTTATTGATGTATGGCTGCAGATGTGCTGTTGCATAGCGGTTTCTGACCTGTACAACCAGTCTCGATTTTTCGCGGATTTCTTTATGTCTGAGTGATGTGGCAAAGGAACGGTTGTAACTCTCTATGCTTAGCGGACTGCCTGCCGTTTTCAGCAGATGCGTGTAGGCTTGTATCGTATCGCGGCTCAGCAGTTGCGGATTTTGCATAATCGTTTGTTGAAGCGCCTGATTGAGGTCGCTCACCACGGCCTGTTCGGCAAGTGCATAATTGCGATAACCGAAACTCAGCGAGAACAGAAGCAGGGCGAATGTAACGAAGATGGACAGATGTGCTGCCCGGCGTATATTGATCATGATCTTTTGCTTTTTGCATATACAAACGATGTAACAGTGCAAAATATTGTAGAAAAGAGGATTTTGTATTTGTTGAAAAGGGGTATTTCTTCGGATTATACAGGGAAAGCGGATTGTCATACAAATGTCAGGAAGATGTCAGACAGATGTACGCTGTTTGTTTATTCCTTCTGTTTCTGTACGCTCTACCTTTGCTGCCGTATTTAAAAAAAAGTAAAGCGTGATGAAAAAATTGTTTTGCGGATGGCTCCTTGCGGGGCTGATGTGTATGTCTGCCGTCAGCGGACAAGTGAAGAAATCTTATTCTCTGAAAGATTTTGCAGCGACCGACACGGTCGGCGTGCAGCCGTCGATGCTCGACTCATTGCCCGAGATTCATGTTGTGGCGAAGAAACCGCTGGTGAAGGTGACGGCCGAGAAGACAACCTACAGTATGGAAGATGATCCGGATGCCAGAACTTCGACGATACTGCAGATGCTGCGCAAGGTGCCGATGGTGACGGTCGACGGCGATGACAACGTGAAGGTGAACGGCAGCAGCAGTTTTCGTATCTATATTAACGGCAAACCGTCGAACATGCTGTCGAACAATCCGAAGGAGGTGCTTCGGAGTATGCCGGCAGGAACGGTAAAGAAGATTGAGGTGATCACCGATCCGGGAGCGCGCTACGATGCGGAGGGCGTGAGCGGAATACTTAATATTGTGACCAGAAATTCCGACTTCGAAGGATATAAGGCAAACCTGAACGCTATTATGATGAATAAGGTGCAGGTGCTGGGCGGTTATACGACGATGAAGTTCGGGAAGCTGGCTTTGTCTGCCGACTATTCGTACAGCCATTATGATATGCGCTACAAAACATCGGGCACACGCCGGCAGTTTGATTCATCCGAAGAGGCGCTGCTTAGCTCGGAAAACGAGATGCGGGTGAAGACGCCCGGCCATTACGGCGCTCTGGAAAGCAGTTATGAGCTGGATTCGCTCAACCTTATCTCGGTATCGGCCTCGGTCGATGACGGAAGGAATAAGACGACATCGTCAACTTTATATAATATGAGTGATGCTGCGGGCGAGAAAGTCTTTTCTTATAACCAGTCCGTCCGCCGGGAAGAAGATTGGGGCAGTGCTTCGGTGAAAGCCGATTATCAGCATCGTTTCAGGCGCAACAACGGGGAGATGCTGACGCTGTCGTATCAGTATGATTATTCGCCGGGCGATGTGAATCAGTATCTTAATATCACCGACAAGCAGGGCGATTCGCCTTCGTTGCAGCATCTGAACGCTTTCAATCATCAGCTCGATCATGCAAAAGGGCACGAGCATACGCTGCAGCTTGACTATGTGAATCCGCTATCGGAGAAACATAGTTTGGAAGGCGGCCTGAAGTATATCCGGCGAAAGAATCTGAGCGACGCCTTGTCGGAACAACGGGAGGCGGAGAATAATGAATGGCTGTTGTCGACATTCCAGCCCGAACTGTCGTACCGGCATATTCAGAATATTATGGCTGCCTATGGCGGATATGGTTTCACAGGCGGGAAATGGAGTGTCAAGAGCGGACTCAGGATGGAACATACGTGGCAGGATGTGACTTATCGCAAAGGGGATGGCTCTGATTTTGACTATCAGGCTACCGACTGGGTTCCGTCACTCTCGCTGCTGTACAGTCTCGACGAGCGGCAGAAGTTACGGCTGGCTTACAATATGCGTCTGCGCCGACCGGGTATCTCGTATCTGAATCCTTATGTGCTTATCGACGGATCGACAATGCGTTATGGTAATCCGGACTTGACGACTTCCAAGTATCACCGGCTGACACTCAGCTACAGCTATTTTACGCCGAAGGTGAATGTACAGCTGTCGTCGCTCTATACGCATGGCAGCGACGTGGTTGGCGAGTATCAGTTCCTCGACAAGAACCATATTCTGAATGTGACTTACGGCAACGTGGAGCGGATGGACGGCGGACAGGTCTCTCTCTATTTCAGCTATATGCCGTGGGAAAAGACTTCGTTGTCGTTCAACGGTGCTCTGGCGTATCTGGATATTAGCCCCGAGAAAGCTTATGCGGAGAAACTGGCCGGCGTGAAAAACAGAGGCTTATCGGGTTGGAGTGATCTCACTGTGCAGCAGAAGATAGGCACCGGCTGGCAATTTGTATGTTCCGGTGGCATGGGCAGACCGGAGATTTCACTCGGAAGGCATTCGGCTGTATTCTATTATTATGGATGCTATCTGGAAAAGTCGTTTATGCACGACAAGCTGACGGTGGCTCTTCGTGCGCAAGATTTTCTGAGTGCGTACAAGGTGACGAAGCAGCGCGAGGAGTATGCGGCATTCACTTATCACGACCGGACATGCTCGTTTAACCGAACGTTCGGTATCACGATCAACTATTCTTTCGGTTCGCTCAGGGAGAAGGTGAAGAAGGTGGAGCATTCTATCGAGAATGATGATTTGTTGAAGAGGGAGGGGAATAAATAGCTTTTCTCTTGCAAGAAAACTACCTTAAAAGTGCAATTTCTATTTTACTTTTCTCTTGCAAGAAAACTACCTTAAAAGTGCAATTTCTATTTTACTTTTCTCTTGCAAGAAAAGTAATCAAAAGTGCAAGGCTGCATCTGTATCGCTACTGCAGATAATGATTCCACTGAAAAATCTTAAACTCGCTGCGCTCAAACAGAAGATTTTTTTAACCGCTGCATCATTGTCTTCCGCTTAACGCGATACAGCTGAGGCCAATCAACAATGCATTAACTTTCACTATGGTTAGTGCTTAACAGTTGAGGGCGGTCAAAAACAGAACTTCTTTTAAAATCATTTATTACTTTTCTCTTGATAGAAAAGTAACCCTGAAAGATCAAGATTTCTTCTATTACTTTTCTCTTGCAAGAAAAGTAATCAAAAGTGCAAGGCTGCATCTGTATCGCTACTGCAGATAATGATTCCGCTGAAAAATCTTAAACTCGCTGCGCTCAAACAGAAGATTTTTTTAACCGCTGCATCATTGTCTTCCGCTTAACGCGATACAGCTGAGGCCAATCAATAATACATCTACTTAATACTATCGTTAACGCTTAACAGTTGAGGGCGGTCAAAAACAGAACTTCTTTTAAAATCACTTGTTACTTTTCTCTTGCAAGAAAAGTAATCAAAAGTGCAAGGCTGCATCTGTATCGCTACTGCAGATAATGATTCCACTGAAAAATCTTAAACTCGCTGCGCTCAGACAGCAGATTTTTTTAATCGCTGCATCATTGTCTTCCGCTTAACGCGATACAGATGAGGCCAATCAATAATGCATTAGCTTATAGTTAACGCTTATTTGTTCAGGTTGGTTTTTGAAATATTGTTTCTTTGTGGTTCCTTAGTGATCATTTTTGTTTTTTATTTTTGCCGGCAGTATATCTGGATTATTTCTGCAATCCCATATTGCAACAATATGACATATATCAAATTCATGAAAATATATTATCTTGTAGTGATTTCTTACTACCAAATAACGAAAAAGGATATTTTCTACATCTAATGAGAATTCTCGGCTTCCTTGTTCAGGGAATAATTCTAACATTCTTGCTGCTAGAATAATATCTTGTCTGATATTAATTGCCAGGTTTGGTAATTGTTTTGTATGACAATAGTAATCATATATTTCATGCAAATCTTGCTTCGCACCTGATTGCCATTTTACTATTGCCATCCTTCGACTTCTTTCATTAATTCATCAGTCGTTATGCCTTTGCCTTGATGAGCTTCTATTACTCCTTGATGAGCGTGCTGAGATAATTCTTCCATGGAATAGCAGCAAGGTCGGACTTCCTTCGCAACTGTATTCTCTTGTCGGGATGTTTGCAAAGCATTATTAATCAATTTGGAAACAAAACTTGATATGCTTTGCTTGTTTGCAGTGGCATATTTTATCATTTCTTCCTTTAGTGAGGAATCAAGTGTTATTGTTATTTTGGAGTCCATAATTGTTGTTGCTTTATTTATTCTGTACAAAGATAATTGTTTTTACTTTTCTCTTGATAGAAAAGTAACCCAAAGATCAAGATTTCTTCTATTACTTTTCTCTTGCAAGAAAACCACCTTAAAAGTGCAATTTCTATTTTACTTTTCTCTTGATAGAAAAGTAACCCAAAGATCAAGATTTCTTCTATTACTTTTCTCTTGCAAGAAAAGTAATCAAAAGTGCAATTTCTATTTTACTTTTCTCTTGCAAGAAAAGTAATCAAAAGTGCAAGGCTGCATCTGTATCGCTACTACAGATAATGATTACGCTGAAAAATCTTAAACTCGCTGCGCTCAGACAGAAGATTTTTTTAATCGCTGCATCATTGTCTTCCGTTTAACGCGATACAGCTGAGGCCAATCAATAATACATCTACTTAATATATAATACATCTACTTAATACTATAGTTAACGTTCACCAGATGAGGCCAATCAATAATGCATTAGCTTATAGTTAACGCTTAACCGTTGAGGGCGGTCAAAAACAGAACTTCTTCTGAGGTTACTGGAAGATGTCTCTATCCTTTAACAGTTGAACAAAGTATGAATAATCTTATCCAAAATTTTATCAAAATATTTATCCTTGATATAATTATTATATCGATTCATGACATCATCCACATTAAACATTGATAGGATATGTGTTATAAAATATGATTGTTTTGACAATGGCTTATTTAACCATTCGTCCTTTATTTCTAATGTCAACTCCGGATAATGATTTTTCGATGATATTAAAACAGCATAAAACATGCCATCTTCATAATCTTGCAACTCTTCAGACGACAACACTAAAGCAGGATGAACCAGAATCTGACTGTCAGGCAATGAAAACGGAACTTCAATAATTTCTCTTTGAAAGACTTTCCTTACAGCCATCGTTGTAAACCTTTTGTCAATTTTCCAGATTGAAAATGTAATATTTGATTATATTGTTCATCGGTAATTTCCGGATGTGATTGCTCATCAAATGAGGGTTCATTGGCTAATGCCATTTCTAATTCCTTATCAGTCTTTCGTTTTCCATATAAGGAATGGACAGTGGTCTCCATAGATATTGAATAAGTTTTATCTTTTGTGATTTTACCTACAAAAGCTTGAATCTTATTTAAAAGCTCTTCTTTTGTAAGATTTCCTCTATTAGGTATTTCTAGTTTTATATTTAATGTGTCCATATATTGAATTTCTTTTTACAAAGGTAATTATTTTTACTTTTCTCTTGATAGAAAAGTACTCTAAAAGATCAAGATTTCTTCTATTACTTTTCTCTTGCAAGAAAACTACCTTAAAAGTGCAATTTCTATTTTACTTTTCTCTTGATAGAAAAGTAACCCAAAGATCAAGATTTCTTCTATTACTTTTCTCTTGCAAGAAAAGTAATCAAAAGTGCAAGGCTGCATCTGTATCGCTACTACAGATAATGATTCCGCTGAAAAATCTTAAACTCGCTGCGCTCAAACAGAAGATTTTTTTAACCGCTGCATCATTGTCTTCCGCTTAACGCGATACAGCTGAGGCCAATCAATAATACATTAACTTTCACTATGGTTAGTGCTTAACAGTTGAGGCCGTCTTTAAAGGATATTTTCTAATGTTTGCATCTGACAGCAGATTTTTTCTATCGCTTCATTTTGATCCTTCGTTTATCTCTCACCAGATAAGGCCAATCAATAATACATCTACTTAATACTATAGTTAACGCTCACCAGATGAGGCCGTCTTTAAAGCAACTTTCACTAAGGTTAGTGCTTATAAGATGAGGCTGGTCAAAAAACATTAGATATGATCTTTCTGCATAGATTTGAATCCGCGTAAATCGCACTTATATAATTGTCTAAATCTTTTCTTCGCTTTTTCCATCATTGGATCTGATTTTGATGCGGGAAAAGAGGTTGCAATTATGCGTGCTCTGCTTTCTGTTATAGTTTTATGTTGTAGGTTTTTGTCCTTTAAAGAGCATTCTAATTGATCTATAGCATGTGCAACATCTTTGCCTTTCAACTCAGCTAATATCTCAGCCCACGAATCGGAATTAAATTCAACCAATATCAGTTTATCACATTTCTTACCTCCCACAATGATACATCCATCAACTTGAAATTGCGCAGATTGTTTTTTATCTGAAACATCCAATATATAAGACTTTCCTTTTTCAGAGACTGAAACGGTTTTTCGATAACTAAGGTTTTGTTCCGGCTTAAAGCCTTTATCAATTAATGATGAATAGATATTACCCATAAATAATCTCATTAAATTTGGCTATTCGGTCGTCGACCCAGTCGGATACACTGTCCAACTCATTTCCACTAACCATCTGCAAATCTGAATCAACAATATCCTGCAACGTACCATCTTCTTTGATTAGATAGGCACTTATCGAACCTTTGGGAAGAATGGAATCTTCATATCCATCCTCGGCTAGTACAGCTTTAGTCGCTTCTGCATCTTTTTCGTATGAAAGGGATGCCGCCATCAAGGTGTTTAATGTACTCAAGATATATGGACTGTGTGTTGTAAAAGTGATCATGCTCGGTTTATCGCCAGATCTTGATGCTCTATATATGGAAGCAATAACTTTTAACACCAGCTTTCGCTGCGACTCGGGATAGAGATTCTGCTCAGGTTCCTCGATGAAAAGTTTTACTGAGTGATACAAAAATAGTTGTTTAGCTATGCTTTGTGGAACATTTGAATCTGTCTTAAATAATTCAGAAAAACGTACGACTTCATTTACACTGTATTTCTTCGGTTTACCAATCAAACCAATCAGGTAGTCAACCATAACTTCTATCGGCAATGCTGACTGAACTCCGCTTGATGCATAATAGGTACTGAATTCCTTCTTTGGCTCTTCCAGATATATAATATCACTCCCTTTTTCCTTATCATAATAATACTCCATATTTGAAACTACTGATAGTCTGAATGGTTTTTCAGCTGTGTAATAATCTTTCGCTTCTCCCCATTCAAACAAAAAGTTAAACATCGAATCTAACTCGTTGGATTTATAAGCTCTGTCTATATTCTTAATAGCAGACAAAAGATTGCGCTCAGAAGGAATAAAACTCAACTTAGTATTGTAACGCTTTGATTTAAAATCCGGACTGCGCTTAATCTTTGCATTAGCCTTACCTCCAACTAAATCAATAGTTACACAATCGCCTTCATAATGGATTTCGCTCGCAACAGAAAAGAAATTATCGTTTAGTCGATGAAACTGTATCAGTTCCCTTTTAAATCTCAAATAATGTGTATATTGAGACAGCTTCTCTTCTCCTTCGGTCATAATCTTCTTTTCGAGCCAACAACAAAAGCTGAGGATTTTCATCAGTGTACTTTTACCTGTACTCTGCTTACCGATAAATAAATTGATAAATTTCAACTCTATTTTACCGGTATCTACTAATGGACCTATATTCTTTATTTCTATTGAAGCCATACTTTATTTTTTCAATTCGCTAAGATAAACAATATTATTTGTTTTCTGATCTTGTTTACAAGATTTCTGCTATTTATTATCTTTCTTTGGTCAAAAATTCAGGGCCGTTTTTATCAAAATGGCCTGTATTTGGGTGATGCGTGAAGCATCTTTTTGTGTATATTATCTTTAAATATCTGATTATTAACATAAATGTATCGTCTGTTTCTTCTATTTGCAGCCTGAATTTCTTTCGAATGTATTTCCCAGTTTATTCGAATAAAAGATTGGTTTCTTTCGAATGGAATGGTGATTTGTTTCGAATGAAAGGGGTCGCGGATTCGAATGAATTTTTTAACTGTTTTGAGTTGATATCAAAATTCAACATTACTTTTCTCTTGCAAGAAAACTACCTTAAAAGTGTAATTTCTATTTTACTTTTCTCTTGCAAGAAAAGTAACCAAAAGTGCAAGGCTGCATCTGTATCGCTACTGCAGATAATGATTACGCTGAAAAATCTTAAACTCGCTGCGCTCAAACAGAAGATTTTTTTAACCGCTGCATCATTGTCTTCCGCTTAACGCGATACAGATGAGGCCATCAACAATGCATTAGCTTATAGTTAACGCTTATTTGTTCAGGTTGGTTTTTGAAATATTGTTTCTTTGTGGTTATGATTTTAAACTGGCTGCGCGAAGAGGGTTGGAAAATATTATTTTGCTCTCATTGGGTATTCTCGTCGTCTAGGGTTATCTTTGTGACCTGAAACAAATAAGAAGTTTGGACGTGGAAACAGATTTTTTGAAACAACTGAATGAGAGCCAGCGTGAAGCAGTGGTCTACACCGATGGTCCGTCGCTTGTGATTGCCGGAGCAGGTTCGGGAAAGACCAGAGTTTTGACTTATAAGATTGCGTACTTATTGCAGCAGGGCTTTGCTCCGCAGAGTATCCTGGCACTGACTTTTACCAACAAGGCTGCACGCGAGATGAAGTCGCGTATCGCTGCTCTGACTGATGACGACACGGCACGCCGTCTCTGGATGGGTACTTTCCATTCGCTGTTTTCACGTATCTTGCGACGCGAAGCCGATCGTATCGGGTTCTCTTCGGATTTTACCATCTACGATGCTTCCGACACGAAGAGCTTGCTGCGTTCTATCATGAAAGAGATGCAGCTTGATGATAAGGTTTATAAGCCGAACATGGTGCAGAGCCGTATATCGAACGCCAAGAATGCGCTTATCACATGTACGGCCTACGAGCAGAATAAAGAGATTCTGGAACACGACGAAGAGTGTCGCGTGCCGTTGATCCGTGATATCTACAAGCGTTATCAGGGTCGTTGCCGTCAGGCGGGTGCGATGGACTTCGACGATTTGTTGCTGATGACGAATATTTTGTTTCGCGACTATCCGGATGTGTTGGATAAATACAGTCATTTTTTTCGCTATGTGCTTGTTGATGAGTATCAGGATACCAACTTCGCTCAGCATCTTATCGTGCAGCGCTTGTGCGAGAAAGAACGTCATATATGTGTTGTGGGCGACGATGCGCAGAGTATATATTCGTTTCGCGGAGCCAGTATCGACAATATTCTTCAGTTCAAAAATGTGTATCCCGGCTGCAAGGTGTTCAAGCTGGAGCGCAATTATCGGTCGACGCAGAATATTGTGAATGCCGCCAACAGTCTGATCAATAAAAACATGCTCCAGATACGCAAGGAGGTCTATTCAGAGAAGGAGGCAGGTAGCAAACTCAACGTTTTGAGTACGTATTCCGATTATGAAGAGGCATATGTGGTTGCCGGAAAGATCGGCGATTTGCATTTGCAACATTATAACTACGCCGATTGTGCTATCCTTTATCGCACCAATGCTCAGTCGCGTATACTTGAGGAGGCGATGCGCAAACGCGGCATTCCTTACAGAATCTACGGCGGATTGTCGTTCTACCAGCGCAAGGAGGTGAAGGATGTACTGTCGTACCTGCGCCTGATCATTAATCCGAACGACGAGGAGGCCTTCAAACGTATCATAAACTTTCCGGCGCGCGGTATCGGCGATACAACACTCTCGAAGCTTATTGAAGCGGCTTCGAATCATGGGGTGAGTTTATGGAAAGTGCTTTCCGAACCGCTTACTTATTCGGTGCAGATCAATGGCGGGACGGCAAAGAAACTTTCGGATTTCCGCCGGTTGATGGAGAGTTTCATCGAACGCAATGCGCAGCTTTCGGCGGAGGAGATAGCAACGACTGTTGTCCGCGAAAGCGGCATCTACAATCTGCTGTTGCAGGACAGTTCGCTGGAAGGTGCGACGCAGAAGGAAAATATCGATGAGTTGCTGAAGGGTATCACCGAATTTTGCGAGCTGCGCCGAGAGGAAGGGCAGGAGCAGGTTACGCTGGCCGACTTCCTGTCTGAAGTGTCGTTGCTGACCGATCAGGACAACGATAAGGATGAGCAGACCAACAAGATAACGATGATGACCGTTCATGCAGCCAAGGGATTGGAGTTCAAGAACGTGTTTGTGGTCGGTCTGGAAGAACATCTTTTCCCGTCGATGATGTCGGAAGACAGTCCGCGCGCCCTGGAAGAAGAACGCCGCCTGTTCTATGTTGCGATCACGCGGGCTGAGGAAAATTGCTTCTTGACATATGCCAAAAGCCGCTATCGCAACGGCAAGAGCGATATCTGCTCGCCGAGTCGTTTCCTGCGGGATATAGACCCGGAGTATCTGGATATTCCGGATAATGCGCCGGCAGAGGATATGCGTGCAGACGATGGCTTCGGTTCGCAACGCGAACGTTATGAACGGTCATCGGCATTTGTCTCGCCGTTCCGTCAGCCGCGGGCTGTCGAGCCTCCATCGTCGTTCCGACAGGCATCGCATACGGAAGCGTCGTCTCAGCGTCAGTCTCAGACAGCCGGTTCTTCGCTTTTTGCCACTACCCATTCGCGTATGACGAAGGTGACGAAAGATTCGTCATCTCTTCCTCCGGCCGACTTGTCGGGATTGCAGGCAGGCAGCAGGGTACGCCACGACCGTTTTGGCGAAGGCGTAGTTGTAGAACTTGAATCTTCCGACCCGGGCAATGTCAAAGCATTGGTTGAGTTTACCCATTTCGGCAGGAAACAGTTGCTGCTGAAGTTCGCCAGACTGACAATCCTTGAATGACCTTCAGAAGAGCGCGCCATTTTATTCGGCTTTCTGCGGAGCATAGTCCTTGGTGCAAAGCTCGTAACACAGTTTGAACCATACGATAGACACAGGCAGCGCCTTGATGGCATAAGGCATCATGAAATGCATTTTTACATATTTGGGGAACAGATCGGATGAAGAGAGACTGCTGAAGATGAAGACGAACACCATCAGTGCAATATCCCACTTGTCGCGTTTCCATGGGGCCGACACATACCAGATGGCAACACCTGTGAATGGAATAATGTAGGTGCTCGATTCGCTTCCCGTACTGAACAGTACGACGAACATCAGCACCGAAGCCAGCCAGGTGTAGCGAAATGCGGGGTTCTTGTACTGCCCGATACGAAAATAGGGTAAAACAAAAAGGATCAATGCCGGAACCAGTATCCACAGGTCAGAAAACCAGCAACCGGTCGTTTTATGGATGAAGCCCAGCAGCGATACATTTTGATGCATGGTATGGAGGTTGTTCCCGTTCTTTACCACCAATGTATAAAACCACTCCTTAATGGTGTCGACGATATAGGCGGGATCGGCAATCAGCATGGGTAACAGAAACAGTACAACGCCCCAGATCAGGAATGAGACGATGAATTTCATTTTATGGCGGGAAAAGAAAAAGAAAGCCAGCCCCACAATGGTATAGAGTTTGACAAAGGCGCCCAGCAGGATGAAGAACGTGGCCCAGACATCTTTCTCTTTCTCAACGCAAACAAACGAAGCGATGATAAGCGCGGCGATAGCTACATTAAACTGTTGCATGAACAGCGATGTCAGCAGATCGTGTGCACAGAACCATAGAATGAAAATATGATTGCCCGGTTTTTTGAAAGGAAGCTTTTGGATAGCCCAATATAAAATCATGGCCAGGAAAATGTTCCAGAATGTGACGCCCATCCATACAGGCATCACCGCAAAAGGAGCAATGATATAGCTGAAGACCGGGCCGTAAAGAAACAGATCTTTATATTCGTTGGGATAATGAATATAAAGATCTTGTCCCGATAGCAGGTGATAAAACGAACCTCTGAAGATGAGGAAGTTGTTGCAATTGTGGAGTTTGAACAAAGCTGCACATACAGGAATGAGTAACCATAATCCGAAAAGCGTGCGGTTGTCGTTGAAGAATTTTTTCTTGAAGAAATCTCTGACCGTGATCATAATGTGTTTTTTGTTTCAGTGCCGTTGTATGAATTGATGAAATATCCCGGTCGCCCTTTTGTTTCCTTGAATACGCGCGACAAATATTCGCCTATGATTCCGAGCGAGATGAGCTGCACGCCTCCTAGAAACAAGATCGTCACCATCAGTGTCGGATAGCCTTGAACAGGCTCGCCGAAGACCAGTGTTTTGACAATGATGACAAACAGGTATATGAATGCGAGCAGCGAGGCGAGTGAACCCAGAATTGTTGCGAAACGAAGCGGCATCGTGGTGCATGAGGTCAGTCCGTCGATAGCCAGCGTCAGTAGTGAGAGGAAATTCCATTTTGTTTTACCCGATTTGCGTGAGAGTTGTTTGTACTTGATTCCCTTTTTTCTGAATCCAATCCAGCAATACATGCTTTTGGTATTTCGTTGTGTCTCCCGCATTTGTTTCAGAGCATCGACACAGACGCGGTCAAGAAGCCTGAAGTCGCCTACGTTTTTGAGGATAGGTATATCTGAAGTCTCATCAAGCAGTTTGTAGTAGAGTTGCGAGCTTTTCTTCTTAAACCATTGTTCGTTTGAGCTTTCGCGTTGCGCATAAACATCCTGATAGCCTTTTTCCCAATAAGCCAGCATTTCCGGAATAACGGAAATAGGATGTTGCATGTCGGCATCCATAATGATGACTGCGTCGCCTGTTGCATAATCGAATCCGGCCATCATGGCAATCTCTTTCCCGTAATTGCGAGATAAGTCAAGGTAACAAAAACGGTTATCTTTTTGATGCAGTTCTTTGACGGCGTTCAACGTGTTGTCGGAACTGCCGTCATTGATAATTAGAAATTCCCATTCATAACGACTGTTATCGGTCATTACCTTAACCATACTGTTATAAAGAAGATCAATAGAAGCTTCTTCATTATAGGTCGGGAATATGATTGAAACTTTTTTCATCTTATTCTTTTTCTTTTATACGGTTAACAAATTCGCTGTATGTTATAAAAGAAACCTCTTTTTGTTTGAAATAGCTGATAAAATCAGTCAGTCTTTTTTCCATGCCCACTCCCGAATTGTGACGGATGATATAAGGCAGATTATATTCAGGATGTTCATTTAGGGCGTAAAACTCCCACGGATGGAAGTATGTTGTAAAATATCCGTCGTGCTTCAGTGTGCCATAAACCAGACGGCGATATAATGAAGCAGGCAAATGGTGATACGACAGCCAGAACAGCGGGAAGCGTAATATCGGAGTAACTGAAGCAGGTATCTGATATACACCCTCTTTTTTGAAATAAGTGCGGGGCGTGTTCAGGTGCATATATCTGCCGGGAATAAATGTAGGGTTCAACGATGAGTTATAAACGTATCCGGCGTTATAGATCTCTTTTTCTGCCACCGGCATCATACGTGGCATTCTGAAGCCGGTCACTTTTTGTCCGGACAGTTCCTCCAAAAGGTCTCTTGCTTGTTTTAAATGCGTTATATCAAACTGGGAATGAAAAACTCCGTGCGAAGCTATTTCATGACCATCGGACACCATCCGGCGGAGCACATCCGGAGCGTGCTTGATAAAGTTGACTGTACAAAAGAAAGTGGCTTTGATTTGGTATTGTTGCAAACAATCAAGAATAATATTTATACCTGATGATGAAACATTGATTTGTTCTTCAATAGGTATATTCGTGTGATGTTCAGATGGTACATCAAACTCTTCAGCATCAAAGCTTAACAAGATATTCATATCCAATTAAAATAAGTACATTATAACCACTCTACAGACTTTCGAACAACCCGCAAAGTTATATCCAAAAAAGTCATTTTGCTATTTCTAGAATATAAATGTTTCAGAATTATTCTAAGAAAATGTTTTGGAAGGTTTACTTTTTTTTCTTGTATATGCCGTTTTATAGACCAGCGTTTTACATTTGGCTCTTTTCAGTGTTATTTGATTTGTAATACAGGGTCTGAGCTATGAAACTGTTTTGAATCTTCTATTTTTGCAAAACAAAACCGTTTTCTCGATTGTTAAAATAAAAATAATTAATTGGTGTGTACATGAAAAAATATTTATTCCACATTATGGCACTTTGCTTTGCCTTGAGTCAGTTTTCTTGTAGTAACGATGATAATGATTCCTATGATAATATTTCAGGCAGTTATACAGGCGGCAGATTGTCTCTCAACTATAACGGGCAGGCTAAAAAAGGTGCAACCATTATCTTTTCTGCGAATTCCTCAAGCAATGCTACAGCTATTCTTAGCGGCGTTGTTGCCGGAGCCGACAGTTTGACGGTCGATGTGGCTGTGTCGCAGGCTAAGGCGGATGCTTCGCCGTCCGTTGCGTTTCAAGGTGCTGCCGCAGTCGATACGCGTACGGTCAGCGTGACGGGAACGGTGGCTTCGGGAGTGATGACGCTCAATGTGGATGTGGCCGATGATTCGCCAATGGTAGGATCTTGGATGATGGCTCCTGTGACAACTGGCGGAGGTTGTCTGACAATGAACTTAAAATCAGCTGATGGAATTGTGACTTTCAGAGGGCAGAATGTTGGCGACACGCAGTTCTCTTATCTTATCAGCAACCTTGGAACTGGTTTTTTGAGCGCTTCCGTATCGTCCGTTAACTTTTTGCAAAACGGAAATGTTGTCATCAATATCACTAAGGAGGGAACTATGGTTCCGCTTGGCGGACTGTTTACCTTTTATGTTAAAGGCCATTTTCTGTATTTTGTGCCCGACGTGATGAATATCGCCACATTGGTGATGCAGATGCAGGCGACCAAAGCCGACGATCTGTTGGGTAGTCTGGAAGCTTTGGTTGAGATGGCGAAGAATGGAATCCCGTTTATTTGTATTCCCGGATCCGACGGCAAATCCTGCGGACTATCGGTTAACCTGCCAATGGCTCAAGTGTTGATTCCCCGATTATCGCCGTTGTTGAATGTTCTTTCGCTGATGCCTTCGCTTGCTGATAAAGCCGATCTGTTTACACAGGTTGGAAGTATTATGACAACTATTTATACAGCCAAAGATTTTAATATGACATTGAAGATGGTGAGACAATAGATGAATCTGTCTTGTCCTATAAATAAATCAGGCACGGTTTCCGTCCGTGCCTGATTTGCGTTTTTCATAAGTAGAGTTTGTTATTATTTCAAATAATCGGCCAGTTTTACCGGCAAGTAGAATGTATTATTTTTATCTACATATATAATAACCGAATTCAGTCTGATTGTTTCTTTTCCTTTCTTGCCGAGCGTCACGATGTTGGTGTTCGGCGTGATGTTCATCTGTTTCTTCTTGTTTACAACAACCAGTGTAGGCGCGCTTTTCTCGTCCTTAGCCGGGATGATAGTGCATTTGTAGTCTTTGAACACTTCGGTGTACGGCGCGAAGTTCTCTTTGGTCAGCTCGTCAAGTTTGTCATGATTGAAGCCGTAGAGGTTGCACATATAATGATTCAGCTCGATGTTTGTCAGCATACCCAGAGGAAGCGTGTTCTGCGGATGATAGGCAGCCAGGAACACCTCTTCGCCCGTATGTCCGTTTGTTGTAAAGCCGAAGCATGTTTTTGAAGTTATCAAGTTCGCCATGAATGATGTCAGCGAACCGCTGTAAAGCGTTGCCTTTACGTTGTCTGCCGAACGTTTGTCGGCCGGTATCGGACTGTTCTTGTAGTCCTTACAGTTGTTGAGCGCGTTCAGCTCATCCTGTGTCAGTTCAAAACCGGCATAAGTACGAAACACATTCTGCACTTCCGAATTCGGAACGCTGTTCACCTTGGCTGCAAAACCGTCAGCCGTCAGTTTTATCTGCGAGAACTGTTTGAACATTACGTCTTTCGTTGTGCCATGACCTCCGGCTCTGCGGCTTCCGATGCTGATGCCGCTGTTGCCATGGTCGGGCACCATGATAACGGCCGTTTCGCCGTTCCTGCGGGCAAAATCCAGTGCAACGCCGCAAGCGCGGTCGTAAGCCAGCATATCCGTTGCCATACCGACAGGGTCGTTGGCATGTGCAGCCCAATCCACTTTACTTCCCTCTACCATCAGGAAGAAACCCTGCGGATTCTTCGACAGTTTATCGATGGCGATACGCGTCATCTCTTCGAGTGCCGGCTCTTTGGTTGTGTCGCGGTCGATATCGTAGGCCATCTCATGATCGCAATATAAAGCCCACATGTTGTTGCCTGCGTATGAGCGCATGCCGCTGATATCGTTTTTGAAAACCCCGTAGCCGTTGCCTTTCAGATAAGCTTCTTCTTCGGTATTGAGGATTCCGGCTCCACCGCCGATCACGACATTAAGGTCGTTATGCACCATCTGCGGCGCGATCCAGTCGTAGCGGCTGCGATTGTAACTGTGCGAAGCGCAGTCTGCCGGTGTTGCATGCGGAAATTCGCAGGTGAAAACAAGCCCGGTCGATTTGCCGTAAAGCATTTTTGCCGCTTCGAGTACCGTCGTCAGCGGTTGATAAGCCATCTTCGGATCATTCGGATAAATGTCATTCTGAGGATCGGCAAGCGGATAGGTCGAAACCCATCCGGCACGGCTTGTGTAACCGGTCATGTAGCATGATGTCGTAGGAGCGGAGTCGCCTATCGGTTCGTTAGAACACAGCGTGCGTACCGTCCCGCAAAGATACGGATCGAGATTCAGTTTCGGTTTCGAAGGATTGGTGTACCATTGCAACCAGCGGGCTGTCGATACGGTAGCTAATGAAGTGCCATCAGGAATAAGCAGGATGACGTTTTTTACTTGTTTGACGTTTTGTACATCCTGTCCTTTGGCAGGAATGATAAATACGGCTATTAACAGCAGTAACGTAATTGTTCTTTTCATGATTTGTGTTTATAATTTAATAATTTCTTCCTTAAACTGCGTCAGCTTTTCGATTCCCGTTTCGGTGACGAGGAAGCTGTTTTCGATGCCCACAGCTCCGACTCCGGGTACGACGAATTTCGGTTCGAGTGCGAATACCATTCCCGTTTGTAATTTTTCTTTCGATTTTGGTGTCAGCACCGGCAGTTCATTAATCTGTATACCAATACCGTGACCGATGAATTTTGCCTGTTGGCTCAGTCCCATAAAATAGGGCGAGAGGCCTTCCTGGTCGGCGATGTTGGCAGCGATCTTGTATAAGTCGGCGCAAGCCACACCCGGCCTCGCTTTCTTTTCTATCTCGTTTTGTATGAGCAAGGATGTCTGATGCGCTCTATAGGCTGCTTGCGGCAGCGTTCCTACGGAGTAGGTACGTGTCATATCGGTCATATACGCCGTATAGTTGCCTGCCATATCGATCATTATGGCCATTCCCTTTTTCAGGACCGTACCGTTGGCTCCCACCGGGCTTAGTGCGTCCGTACCGCTGCCTCCCAGCGCATAGTCGAAAGGCGAAGGCTGTGCGGCATTGTCGCCGGCCAGAATACTGCCCATAAAAATGTCCATATTGTCACCAAAAGCGCGAATCAGTCCGATAGAACCATTCTTGCGCATCCGTTTTTCAATCTCATACTGCAGTTCAAGATCGGTCATCCCATACCGGAAGCATTCCGGAATCTCGGCATATGTTTTTTCGTGCAGTCGTGCAGAGGTGCGAAACATCTCAATTTCGTACGGCGTTTTTATCTCGCGCAAAATTCGCATCATCTGAGTGGCGTTGCCTGTTGATTCGGGATTGAATACGGCTTGCAACCGCATATATTCGTTATAACTCAGTTCGTCGGCTTCAAGCAGAAGCTTCCGCGGCATACTCAATCCGTTTTTCGCAAACAGTTCGGCCATCTGTTCGGGCTTGTGAATATACTCCGTGTGATCGCAATTGATGCCTGCCGGTCTTTTGACGAAAAACCACGGATCACCTTCTGCAGGCATATAAAAAAAACCGTTATATACACGACCGGTTGTATAATAAAGGTTCACATCCACACTGAGCAGGCATCCATCGACTTCCATTTTCATCATCGCCTGCTTCATACGACTCCATTTCAATTGGAAATCGCTCAACCATTTTTTTTGTATCATTTTCTCTAAAACTGTTCCAGAATTTGTATTCGTTTTTCAATGGGCGGGTGCGTAGCAAAAAGTCCGCTTAGTCCGCTCAGGGCGTTCTTTTGTTCTTTGTGTCCGGGATGTTCTATAAATAGTTGGGCCACGTCGTCGCGTGTCACTGCTTCGATATATGGATCTCCGGAAATCTTCCTTAGTGCGCTGGCCAGTGCCAGAGGGTTCTTTGTCATCTCTGCCGATCCTGCATCAGCCATATATTCGCGTTTGCGAGAGATGGCGAAGCGCATCAGGATGCTGAATAAATAACCGATAGCTGCGACAACCAGTACCAGCAGCATAATGACAACGGTGTTGTCTTTCTCGTTACGCCGTCTGGCAAACGACGAGTAGTAGAATGTTCGCATGGCCATTTGTGCGACCATCGCGAAGATGCCTACGAATACGATCGATACGATCATCAGTCTGACGTCGCGGTTGCGGATATGCGTCAGCTCATGTCCGATTACGGCCTCCAGTTCTTCGTCGTTGAGTTTTTCTATAATTCCTTTCGAGAGGCTTACCGTGTAAGTCTTCTCATTGATTCCGCTGGCGAAAGCGTTCAGCGAGTCATCATTGATGACGTTTACCTTCGGCATCTTCATTCCCTGACTCATACAGAGGTTCTCCACAAGGTTATAGATGCGCTTGTTGTCTTTCCTCTCGAGGGTTTCGGAACCTGTCGCTGCGTTGATGATGCTGGTATTGGCAAAATAAGCGATGATGAACCAAATGGCCACACCGGCCAGGATGTATGGTGCAATATTGATGAACAGCACGTTGGCCGCAGCTGTCATGTTATGGCTCTGTTCCTGTTCGTAGCCTGAAGCCGAAGCATATCCCAGCAGATAGCAAAACAAATACACCAACGCACACACAAGCATCGGAAACAGGCAAAGCAGGAGTCCTGAATAGAAGTTATTCCTGCTCTGTTGTGTTTTGATTCCTACATACTGCATGTGGTCAGAACTTTATTTGCGGAGCTTCTTCGTAGTTCGTACGTTGTTCGCCAAGATCGAACATCATCTCTTTGTGGAATCCGCACATCCCTGCGATGATATTTGATGGGAATACCTGTACTGCATTGTTAAGCTCTTTCGTAGCCGAGTTGAAGTAGCGGCGAACAGCCGAGAGTTTGTTTTCAAGATCAGCCACTTCTTCTTGCAACTGCATGAAGTTCTGGTTGGCTTTAAGCTCCGGATAAGCTTCGAGTGTCACTTTCAGTCCGGCCAGTGCCGAAGTAAGAGCGTTCTCGGCCACGATCTTGTCGTCAATGCTTTTGGCGCTGACGGCGGTATTGCGTGCAGCAACCACCTTTTCAAATGTCTCTTTTTCATGAGTGGCATAACCTTTGACCGTTTCCACCAACTGTGGAACCAGATCATGGCGTTGCTTCAGCTGAACATCAATGTCGGCGAAAGCGTTCTCACGGTTGTTACGTAATTTAACCAGTCGGTTGTATAGTGATATCACCCATATAATCAGGATGATGACCACCGCTAAAATAATCATTGTTGTCATAATTGTTTTTGAGTTTTTATAGTAAATACTCTCTATTTATATGTCACAAAGATATGAAAATCTTTTTGAATATGCAAACGGATATTATTTTACCTCCATCCGCATGATGTAATCATTCATAAAATAGCCGTTTCCTATCGGGAAATCGCCTTGATCAGACTGATAAAACCCCATATGTTTGTAAAAGTTGACAGCCGGGTTGTAGCGGTTCACATGCAGTTCGACGGCAAACGGTTTCCGGTGTATGCTTTTCAGATAAGCTACTCCCTGTTCAATAATATAGCGGCCGATTCCCGTACCGTGCAATTGCGGCAACGAATATACTTTCTGAAACTCATACAGGTCGTCATTGAGTGTCTCTATTGAAAGATACCCACCCGGCTGTCCGTCGGCATAAATAATAAAGAACTGATGATGAAGCTCACACATCTGGTGATGCAGATTTTTTATTGAATACATCATGTCAAACATGTACGCCAGTTGTTCGGGCGAAAGAATTGTGCCATAGGTGTTTCCCCATGTTTGCGAAGCCATCTCATGGATCAGTTCACAGTCGTGGATATCGGCTTTTCTTATTGTAAACGTCATTTGTTTTCGTTATTTTCGATTTTGTTTTGCACAAAGGTAGACAGAATGTCTAATTTCGACAATTGTTTTTTTGATTTATTCATCATTTCCGAAGAATCATACGCCATTTTACAGGTAGTAAAAAAAGGTATATTGTCCGATTTCAAGCAGACCGTCCAGCACTCTTGACGGTGTAATAGATCATCTTTTCCATCCGGCACAGCGCTTGATATAATGAAGCTGGCATCCTTTCTGAAAACAGTCCTAAAAGGGGAGAACTGACAGAATGATACGCCCGATAAATAGTAAAAAAAAATATCATATGTTGAGAAAGAGTAAGTGCGTTCTTAAACTGTTGCGTAAAAAATTGGCTAAATACAAGGAAAGGTGTATTTTTGCATTTCAGATATTCTTGGAAAGGTGCATATTTGTTGTGTATATTTCATCGCCATTGTTGTAATCATTATGAGTACAGAACAAGAAAATACCGGCGCGATAAATAAGCAAAGGCTTCCATGAAAATGCAAATGCAAAAGAAAAAAAAGCGGTGGCTGTGGATAATACCTTCAGCCATTATTATATCAATTATTCTAATAGGAGGTTACTCATATTTGCCTTTGTCTAAAAAACAAATAAGACAAAGCATTGCCAAGATTGAGTGCAAGGATTGTTATGCCCTTACCGAAAACGGGAAATACATTGCCTTTTTCAATGATATCAATACTGATTCGGTATTAGTTAATCTCACTTATGATAAAAAGGTTGCAATAAAAACTATAGAATATACGGCTCGTTGGATCAACAAATTCCAATTACTTCCTTGGTGTAACGGTAGACTTCTTACTCGATTTTCACTAAAACCGAAAGAAGAAGTTGTCAATTTCACAAATCAAAACCTGTCTTATATTATCAATAAAGAGAAAAAACTGCTCGCAAAGAAAGAATTAGACCTGAAATCGGAAATAACTGAACTTGAATATTATCTAAGTCTGCATAATGTCCGGGATGAAGGATTTAATACCATTTCTATTTTTAATGCAAAGATCATAGCAGATCTTGATACGATTCAGAAATTATCCAGGATTATAAATGCCATCAGTAATCCTTCAAAGATAAAAGTAAAATATATTCCTCAATATTCAGTCATTTATAAGGGCAATTCTTTGCGGACTAAACGGTTACCATGTGTGATGCTTGCAGATGAATCGCAGGACAATAAACAGATGATTTTTCAAACGGCGAACCATAATACACCGGATGGTGTCAGACCGTTGTCTAGATATCAATTTAGGAAATATGGGAATATTAATGCAAGCGAAATACTTTATCAGACACATAAGGAAGAGAAACCTGTAAACGGTCATGGTATTTTTGTCAGTCCCAACGGCGATTATTATGAAGGAAGATGGGAAAACGGGAAACGCAACGGTTTTGGATTCTCGGTTTCACCGCACCACGGTGTCCGTGCCGGAGAATGGAAGGATGATGTTTATCTCGGAGAACGGATGATATATACATCCGAGAGAATATACGGCATCGACATTTCCAGATACCAACATACTGTTAAGGTTCCTATATATTATGTAGACGAAACCGGGAAAAGAAGAAAAAAGGAGAAGAATAAGATTGTCCATATTGAATGGAATAAACTTCGTATCACTCATTTAGGAAATGCAAGCAAAAAGACAGTAGACGGTCCGGTAGATTATCCCATATCATTCGTATACATAAAATCTACAGAAGGCCAATCCCTGCGTAATGCACATTACGGATACGATTACAAAATGGCACGTCGCTACGGATTCCATGTCGGTACATACCATTATTTTTCTCCATTATCGAGCGTCAAGTTACAGGCCCGATTCTTTTTGCGTAATGCCGTATTACGTCACGGTGACCTTCCGCCAGCACTTGATGTCGAACCTACTAAAGCGCAGATAAAAAAGATAGGCGGAAAGAATATGTTGTTAAACCGTGTTGTAGAATGGCTTAAGATCGTAGAGAATCATACAGGAGTAAAACCCGTATTATACGTCAATCAGGAATTTGTCAACAATTATCTTAATGATGCTTCATACATTAAGAGCCACTATCAAATCTGGATAGCCCGTTATGGAGAGTACAAGCCGGATGTAAAACTGATATATTGGCAATTATGTCCTGACGGCAGAGTCAGTGGAATAAAAGGCGAAGTAGATATTAATGTATTCAACGGATATCGGGCGCAGTTTGATGATTTTATTGCAAATGAAAGCATAAAATAGGTTATTTCTCAGGTTTTATATTTAACTTTGCAGGCATGTTGATATTATTTATGTTAAATGTTCTGCGCATTAAGGTAAACAAATTTTTCGACAAACATAAATTCGGGAGGATTTATTGTTCTGATAGATTTAAAATAATAATTATCATTTGAAATTAATATAATATAACATGTCGATTAAAAGAATTAATCATTTTCTGTTCCTAGTAATATTAGGTACTTTTATCTTGTCTACCACACAGTTAAAAGCTGGTGGATTAATGACTAACACTAATTATCATATATCATTCGACAGAATGATGGCACGTGGCGCAACCTTTGATATTGACGCAGCGTATAGTAATCCTGCAGGTTTGGCATGGGGACATGAAGGCTGGCAACTCTCTTTTAATTGGCAAATGCCACATCAAAACCGCGACATCGAGACCACCTTCCCGCTTTTTATGACTGACAATCATACACGCAAATACCATGGAGAAGCTTCTGCACCGTTCGTTCCCGGATTATTTGCTTCTTACCACCATAACAATTGGGTTTTATCTACAATGATAGGTATTGTCGGTAGTGGTGGTTATGTAAAATATAATGATGGCCTTCCAATGTTCGATGCCCCGTTAATGACGGCAATCTATTCTCAAACAAAAGGAACAATAACTCCTGACAAATATACAATTGACTCAAGAATAAAAGGGAAGCAATATATTTATGGAGGACAAGTCTGCTTTACCTATAAAATAGGGAATCATTGGGCAGCGTCTGCAGGGATCAGGGCTAATTACTATGATGGATATTACCGTGGATACGTTAAGGCCGCCATGAACAACATCAATAAGGTTTTGGCAGATTATCAGGTTGATTGCGATCAGACCGGGTGGGGTTTTAATCCTATCATCAGTGTAGATTATCATGATAGAAAGCTTACTTTGGCAGCTAAATATGAATTCCGTACAAAGTTGAACATTCCAAATAAGACTCATCTTAACAGTGACCCTGATGGAGTGCTTTCTGCTTTTCGCGACGGAGCTAAAACAAGATATGACATGCCCGCAATGTTAAGCCTTGCTGTTGGTTATGATTTCACGCCTAAGTTTCGTTCCACATTAGAATACCATTTTTTCGATGATAAGAATGCCACAATGGCTAATAACCGTCAAAAAGAACTAACTCATGGAACCAGTGAATTCCTTATCGGAGCGGAATACGATATTAATAAAATCTTAACAATTAGTGCCGGTGCACAGCGAACCGACTATGGACTCAGTGATGCTTATGAATCAAACACCTCTTTTGCATGCGACAGTTACTCAATAGGAGCAGGAGGCGCAGTAAATGTGAACAAACATATTCGTATTAATGCCGGTTACTTTGTGACATTATACAACGACTACACAAAGCATACAAGTGCAGGAAATCCTGGATATTGCAACACTACGTTGGAAGGTACAGATATTTATTCCCGTACGAATGGTGTATTTGGTATTGGAATAGATTATAAATTCTGATTACATCCGAATAGTATAATCCCCAAAACTTGACCTTCCCCCTGAAAATAGTCCTATAAGGGGGAAGCTGATAAAATTCAGATGAAGTAATCTCCGGTCGAAGAAGTGGCAACAGAGTCAGGAGGCGGGCAAAGATCAAAACATAGAGTTTACGCTCTTGCGATCAAGCATTGAATGAATCTGGAACCACATTTTTTCTTTTCAGTTCGTCTATTTCAGCGTTTTTATATAAGTTTGTCGTAATGAACAAAGCGATTATTGCCATTGACTCCTTTAAAGGATGTCTTTCGTCGATTGAAGCAGAGCGAGCGGCGAAAGAAGGAGTACTGTCGGTTTTTCCTCAGTGTGAGGTGGTTTGTGTTCCTGTGGCTGACGGGGGAGAAGGCATGCTTGAGGCGTTACTTTCGGCAACTAGCGGTCAACAGATATCGCTTCAGGCTCCCGGTCCCTTAATGGAAATGCGGCAGACTTGTTATGGCATCACCGCTGACGGACATACCGCTTTGATTGAGGTGGCTGCAATCAGCGGGCTTCCTCTTGTCGCTAAAGAAAAGCGGAACCCCATGAATACGACCACGTATGGTGTCGGCAAATTAATAGCGGATGCCTTGTTGCGTGGTTGCAGAGATTTTATTATCGGTCTCGGAGGAAGTGCCACCAATGATGCAGGACTAGGAATGCTTCAGGCGCTTGGTTTCCGCTTTATGGATAAGGAAGGGCATCTGTTAGGTAGAGGAGGAAGAATTCTGGCCGATGTGGCCTCTGTTGACTTCAGTCAGGTTCATCCATTACTTAAAGAAGCGCATTTCAAAGTGGCTTGTGATGTTGCCAATTTTTTTTATGGAAAAGAGGGGGCTGCTTATGTGTTCGCTCCGCAAAAAGGAGCCGATGAAGCAATGGTTGTCGCTTTGGATGCCGGATTGCAATCGCTGTCGCGTGTCATTTTTGAGGCGACAGGCAAAGATGTTTCCAAGATACACGGTGCGGGCGCTGCAGGTGGAATGGGAGGAAGCATGGTGGCATTCTTGAATGCCTCATTGCAACCCGGTATTAGGCTGTTGCTCGATACGATCCATTTTACTGACATCATTCGGGGAGCAGACCTGATTATCACCGGCGAAGGTCATGCCGATAGGCAGACGTTAATGGGAAAAGTGCCTTATGGCATTCTTGAAGTTGCAAAACGACAGCAGGTTCCGGTTGTGTTGATTGCAGGTCGTATATCTGATGAAGCGCTTTTACATCAGGCCGGATTTAGAGGCGTATTTTCGATCACTCCTTCATCGATGTCTCTGGAAGAGGCAATGAAACCGAAAGTAGCTTGCCGGAATATTTGCAGATTTGTTGAACAGCTTTGTCGATACGAATATTCCTGATTTGTGTTATGAAACTAAGTGAAGAAGATATTTTATTTATTGAAGATCATAAGAACGATGACCCTGTGCGCTTATTGCTGTCCGAATCAAGGTATGCCGATAAGAATATTCCGTTTCTTGTTATGCAAATTGTTGCAAGAAGACAGATTAAAGACAAGCTTCCGTTATGGTACGCCAATAATCGTCTGATCTTTCCGTCGCGTCTTTCCGCGGAGCAATGTTCTTCAGAACTTACTGCAAGATATAAGCAGCTACTTGTTGCAACAGACTGGACAGTGTGCGATTTGACGGGCGGCTTGGGTGTCGATAGTTTTTTCTTTTCTTTGAAAGTAAAACGGCTTATTTATATTGAACGCTATGCCGAATATTGTGAGGCAGCGCAGAATAATTTTTGTGTTCTCAGTAGTGGACATATCGAAATAGTCAATGCCAATGCCATCGATTATCTGGATCAGTTGCCTGAAGTGGATGCTTTTTATGTTGATCCGGCACGACGGGGCGAAAGTAATAAGCGACTCTTTGCTTTAAGTGAATGCGAGCCGGATTTGTTGTCATTGCTTCCCACACTGTGGCAGCATGCTTCTTGCGTGATTACCAAATTGTCGCCGATGGCCGATATTCGCCAGACACTGGAGCTTCTTCCTGATACTGTGGCCGTTCATGTTCTCTCTGTAAAAAATGAATGCAAGGAGTTGTTATTTGTTTTACAACATGATTCAAAGACAGTTGACCCTGATATTCATTGTGTCAATTTTTTGTCTGACGGATCGATGGAAACACTTCGGTTTACGTTAAGTGAAGAACAAAATGCGCCACTTCTTTTAGCGAGAGAAGTGGGAGAATATCTATATGAGCCCAATTCTTCCATTCTTAAGGGGGGTGCTTTTAAACAGACAGCCGTTCGTATGAATGTAAGCAAACTGCATGTAAGCAGTCATTTATACACGTCAAGTCATTTGGTTCGTGATTTTCCGGGGCGAATATTCCAGGTCAGAGAGATTCTCCCTTTTAGCAGTCGGCTTTGTAAAACACTGCATGTTTCTGTTCCACAGGCGAATATTACGGTTCGAAACTTTCCTTTATCGGTTAATGAATTACGCAAACGTACAAAGATTGCAGAAGGCGGAGAGATCTATTTTTTTGCAACCACTCTTTGTCACGACGAAAAAGTGATTATTGTTTGCCGGAAAGTATCACAGGAACATTGATAGAATTAGTTGCATGGAAATCACCCGGACGAACATGGAAAGAGGATAAACCGTTGCATAAGCAACCGACGGTTCGTCGCCATCGACGGTTGTATTGGCATAATTCAAAGCCATCGGATTGGCCATGCTTCCGCATAACATCCCGATATTGTGTGCATAATCAAGTCTGAAAAATTTGGAAGCGGCGTAACCTACAATCAGGACTGGTACAATGGTCAGTGCAAACCCGACTCCGATCCACAGCATCCCTTCCGGACGAAAGACTGTTGCAAAAAAGTTTGCACCCGAATCTATTCCCAGCCCCGCCAGATAAATGACGATTCCCAATTGGCGAAGCATCAGGTTTGCGCTGGCAGTGGAGTAGGTCGTCAGATGACAACGCGGTCCGAAAGCGCCCATCAGTATACCCACAATAATCGGTCCGCCGGCAATGCCTAATTTTATCGGCGTGCTGATTCCCGGCAGAGTGATGGGGATGATTCCCAGTAGCAAGCCCAAGGTTATTCCGACAAAGAAGGATAATAGGTTGGGATTATTTAATTGTTTGATTTCATCCCCGAGTATTTTACTGACATTATCGATAGAATTTTTTTCACCGACAATCGTTAGTCTGTCTCCGATCTGAAGCCGCAGATCCGGCGATGCAAGCAGATTAATTCCCGCACGATTGATTCGCGTAATATTGATGCCGTATAAGTTTCGCAGCCGCAGGGAGCCGAGTTTGACGCCGTTAATTTTACTCCGCGTAACAGCAATACGCCGCGAGATAAGCTGACTGTCAATAGCATTCCAGTCGATATCTTTTTTATTCCAGTCAATATCTTCCTGCTTGCCAAAAAGAACTTTGATAGTTTTTACATCACTTTTCACTGAAATGACCAGCAGTTGATCACCTTCTTCCAATAGCGTTTCGGAAGTGGGGATACTTACTTTCCCGTTTCGCCATATACGGGAGATGACAAAATGTTTGTCCGTCAGCGCCATAATTTCTTTGATGCTCTTATGAAAAACGGCAGGATTACTGATAAAAAACTCTGCTATGAAAGTATTGTTTTCGTTTTCATCAATTTTATCTGCTTTCTTATTACCAAAGAGCGAACGCAGGAGGATGATTGCCAGGATTACGCCGACAACTCCCAAAGGATATGCTACGGCACAACCTAAAGCCATATTGGTTACTCCATTTACATCGTCAGGTCTCAGTTGTAATAAAGCCTGTTGTGCAGCGCCTAAGGCTGGAGTATTGGTAACGGCCCCACAAAATATACCTACCATATCCGTAAGTGAGATACCTACCAGCGAATGTAATCCTACTGTCATTATCAGCCCGATGAAGATAACACTCAATCCCATGATATTCATCTCCAGACCTCCTTTTTTCAGAGAACTGAAGAATCCCGGACCTACCTGTAACCCCAGGGCATAAACAAAGATAATCAGCCCGAAACTCTGCGCGAAATGGAGCATGTCTTTATTGACCACAATCCCGAGATGCCCTGCCATGATTCCTGCAAAAAAGACAAAAGTGATACCCAGCGATACGCCGAATATCTTTACCTTTCCTAGACTAAGACCAACAGCCGACACGATCGACAGGACGATAACAGCCTGTATTATTGATGGTGTCGTAAAAATATTCTGTAACCAATCCATATTGATTTTCAGGCGGTTTTAGCTCAGACCTTCCACCAATCCATTGACAAGGTCAATGCGCTTTGCTTGCGGATCCTTCGGTAGCCCGGGCATTCTCATGATGTCACCCATGATGACTACATTCATCTCTGCTCCGTTGTTGATCACGATGTCGCGCACTTTCATTTCAAAATTCTTGGGTACACCCAGGGCTTTTGGATCCGATGAGAACGAGTATTGCGTTTTGGCGATGCAAATCGGATAATTAGCGATGCCCAAACTTTCTATTTTTTTGATTTTCTTTTCTGCCAATGTCGTATAGACAACAGAGGAAGCGCCATAAATATTTTCGCAGACTTTTTTGATTTTAATCCGGATAGGATCATCATTATTATAGATATATTTCAACGGTTCACGGTGATTGTTTTCAATCGTGTCGACAACCAATCGAGCCAGCTCTTCGCCGCCTTTTCCTCCTTCGGAAAAAACATTGTTTACAGCGAACCCGACACCTAATGAACGACAGTGATCGGCAACTAAAGCGATCTCTTCGTCCGTATCGAAAGCATATTTATTAAATGTAACAACAGTATGTTGACCGAATCGGCGAATATTTTCAATATGTTTGTCCATATTTTCGAATCCTTTCTTCAATCCTTCAGGATTCGGATCCTTTATGCTTGCTTCGGCAACGCCGCCATGGAGTTTCAAACTTTGTGATGTGACGACGAGGACCGTTAACTTCGGATCGAGTCCGGCTTTTCTGCATTTGATGTCATAGAATTTCTCAGCACCTAAATCGGCGCCGAAGCCGGCTTCAGTCACAACATAATCGCCGTAAGTGAGCGCCATCTTTGTGGCAAGAACCGAATTGCAGCCGTGTGCAATGTTGGCAAACGGGCCGCCGTGAACGAAAGCTGGCGTGTTTTCCGTCGTTTGTACCAGGTTCGGCAACAAGGCATCTTTAAGTAGAACAGTGATAGCGCCGGCAATGCCAAGATCATTCACCGTGAAGGGCTTGTCTTCATAGGTAAAACCGAGGAGGATATTTCCTACGCGACGTTTCAAATCCTCCACATCGGAGGCCAGACAAAGAATGGCCATGATTTCGGAAGCCGGTGTGATGTCAAAACCTGTTTCAGTAGGAATGCCATTGGCTGAACCTCCCAAACCTGACACGATATTACGCAGACTGCGATCGTTAACGTCCAGTACGCGTTTCCACTGTATATCCTTCAGTCCTTCACAACTGTTACGATTCTGATAAAGATAATTGTCCAGCAGGGCTGTGATCATGTTGTGAGCAGAGGTGATGGCATGAAAATCGCCTGTGAAATGCAGATTGATGTTTTCCATTGGAAGAACTTGCGAATATCCACCGCCTGCAGCACCTCCTTTCATGCCGAAGCATGGACCGAGAGACGGTTCACGCAGGGCGACAACTGCTTTCTTCCCGATCCTGTTTAGCCCTAAAGCCAAACCGATAGAGACCGTTGTTTTACCAATGCCTGCCTTCGTCGGTGTTATGGCTGTAACAAGAATCAGATTGTGTTGTTTGACCTTTTCCGAATCAATTAAATGAATGGGAATTTTGGCAATATATCTGCCATAGTTTTGTACTTCTTCGCGAGGAATGCCCAAGTTAACAGCGATTTCTTTTATCTTCTTCAAAGGAATCTCTCTTGCTATTTCAATGTCGGATTTCATGTATTTTTTCAATGATTTATTTGTGTTTGCAAAGATAGTTATTTTTAATAAATAACAATTCGATAGGAATAATGGTTGTAAACTTCTTATCATTTGTAAGAATTGTTTATATTTGTGGACATATTAATTAATGAAAAAAACTATGAATACACATTTATCAGAAGGAAAGGCACAGGAAAAAATATTGATAATTGGCAGTACAAATACAGATATGGTTGTCAAGACAACTAATCTGCCTCGTCCGGGTGAAACCGTTATCGGTGGCTCGTTTTTGATGAATCCCGGAGGAAAAGGAGCTAATCAGGCTGTAGCCGCCGCCCGGTTGGGAGCAGATATTATTTTTGTGTGCAAGACCGGAGATGATATTTTTGGTCGCGAGTCTGTGAAAAACTTTGAGAAAGAAGGTATTAATACTTCGTATGTTTTTAAAGATGCTCTGCATGCTTCGGGTGTAGCTTTGATCACGGTCGACGAGAAGGCCGAAAACTGTATTGCCGTGGCATCGGGAGCCAATGCTTGCCTGTTGCCTTCGGATATAGACAAGGCTAGCGCTGCTTTTAAAGAAGCCTCAGTCGTGTTGATGCAGCTTGAGATCCCCATGGAAACGGTGGAGTGTGTGGCAGAAAAAGCTTTTGCTTTAGGAAAGAAAGTGATTTTGAATCCGGCCCCGGCACAACCCCTTTCCGATAAACTGCTCAGTTGCCTGTATATGATAATCCCCAATGAAACGGAAGCCGAGATGCTGACAGGCATTAAAGTAACCGATCTGGCATCAATGAATGCGGTAGAACAATGCTTTGCCCGCAAAGGAGTAAAAAACACCGTGATCACTTTGGGTTCGAAAGGCTCCTATGCCGGAAGTAGTATCCAATCTGTTGCAGAGCAGATGATTAAACAGGAGGGTGTGATCGTTCCTGCCAACAAAGTAAAGGCAGTCGATACGACGGCAGCAGGCGACGTGTATTGCGGGGCATTGGCTGTAGCATTGTCTGAAGGAAAAAGTTTGCCTGAAGCACTGTCGTTTGCAACGGCTGCTTCGAGTATCTCGGTGACCAGGATGGGAGCACAGGCTTCTGCACCTTTGCGTGAGGAAGTGGACGTGATATTGAGAAAATAACTGAAAATGCGGATATAAGTAATTGATAATAAAAATTATATCTATCATAAAAAAATGTATATACTTTTACATTTAAAAGTATATACTTTAATACCCCAAAAGTATATACTTGCATATCTCCAAAGTATATACTTTTGAAATCGAAATAATATACATGTATTTATCATGAAATAAACAAATAAAAATGAAAAAAGGAATATTCGTTATTACAGCATGTTTGTTGGCCGGATGGATGATGCCTCATTCTGTTTACGCAACGCCGACAAAAACGTTACCTGCTAAGGTAACTATCTCTTCAGCAAAGCTTTTGGATAAGATAAAAGGAGGATGGGCCGGACAAACCATTGGTTGTACTTATGGCGGACCAACTGAATTTAAGTATCCCGGATCTATGATTCAGGATTATGTCCCCATTGAATGGCCGGATGGTTATATTAAATATTGGTATGAGAACATTCCCGGTCTGTATGATGATGTATATATGGATCTGACTTTTGTTGATGTCTTTGATCGTTTAGGACTAGATGCCCCTGTTGATTCATTTGCCATGGCTTTTGCCCATGCCGGTTATACTTTATGGCATGCAAACCAGTCGGCACGTTATAATATTTTGCAGGGAATTATGCCGCCGGCTTCCGGAAACTGGTTGAATAACCCTCATGCCGATGATATCGATTATCAGATTGAAGCGGATTATGCCGGGTTGATGTGTCCCGGAATGCCTAATTCCGCTTCAGCCATTTCAGATAAAATCGGGCATATCATGTGCTATGGCGATGGATGGTATGGAGGTGTTTATGTTGGAGCGATGTATGCATTGTCATTTGTCTCCGATGATGTAGAGTTTATCGTAACGGAAGCTTTGAAATCAATTCCCGTCAAGAGTCGTTATTATCAATGTATGAGCGATGTGATACGCTGGCATAAGGAATTCCCGACGGATTGGAAACGCACTTGGTTCGAATGCCAGAAGAAATGGAGCGAGGATACGGGTTGTCCGGATGGCGTATTCAATGCTTTTGATATAGATGCCGTGATCAACAGTTCGTATATATTGATCGGTTTACTTTACGGAAATGGCGATTTCTCGAAGACACTTGATATTGCAACGCGTTGCGGTCAGGATTCGGATTGCAACCCGGCTTCTGCGGGCGGTATACTGGGTGCGATATTGGGGTATAGTCATATCCCGGAATATTGGATGAAGAATTTGAGAGAAGTGGAAGATATGAACTTCGCCTATACAAACATTTCGCTTAATAAAACATATCAGATGAGCTATAATCAGGCTCTGCAGATGATTAAGCGCGGCGGCGGAAATGTGGGAGAACAAAACATTACCATCGTTTGTCAGCAGCCGAAACCTGTCCGTTATGAAAAAGCTTTCGACGGATTGTATCCTGTTGAAATAAAGACGATCAACAAAAAAATTGCCGATGTAAATGAGTTCTCGGCTAATTGCACAGGTATTGTTTTTAAAGGATCCGTGAATGCTAAAGATAATAACTATGTGGCACGTGTTGAGATGCTTATGGATGGACAAAGCGTGGAGACGGCAAATCTTCCGGCCTCATATACAACACGACGCAATGATCTTTTTTGGAAATATCAGATACCGAAAGGCAAGCATGTGTTTACTTTTAAATGGTTGAATCCTGTATCTGATGCTTCTATTAATTTTGGCAGTGCCGTAGTTTATTCGGATAAGCCGATGAAGTGATATGAATTAAAGCTGGATAGGAATGAATAAGTATAAATTATTATTTTGCTTTTTGGCATTGTTTGTGGTTTGTGATCTGTTTGCCGCAGATAAAACACTCACAAACAGTGCTAAGCATTCGGTTCGCCTTATTTTGGATACCGATCTGGGTCCTGATTATGACGATGTGGGAGCGATGGCATTGATGCATGCTTTGGCCGATAGCGGACAAGTAAAAATATTGGGTGTGCTGTCGTCGAACCATGATGAGCAGGTGATTCCCTGTATTGAAGTACTGAACACCTATTTCCGACGTCCGGATATTCCGGTCGGTGCGCCTAAAAGCGCTGGCGGAGTATCTATGGGTGACGGTCATAAGGTCCATTGGACAGAATTGTTGCCTGCGAAATATCCGCATAAAACGGCAAAGACTTCAGACGCTCCGGATGCCGTAAAGGTCTACCGCAAGATACTGAGCAAACAACCCGATCATAGTGTTGTGATCTGTACAATAGGGTTCTTTACCAACCTTAGAGATTTATTGCTTTCGAAGGCGGATGAATATAGTCCGCTTTCAGGAAAAGCATTGGTGGCCAAAAAGGTGAATCATGTGGTTTCAATGGCTGCCGCTTTCCCTAAAGGCAGGGAGTTTAATGTATATTGCGATGCTCGGGCTTCAAAAATGGTGTTCGATCAATGGCCGACAGAGATCATTTTCAGTGGCTTTGAGATAGGCAACAAGATTTTGATCGGGAAACGTTTGGTAAAGATGGATATTCAAAACAATCCGGTGAAGGATGTTTATGAAACCTGTTTTGCTGAAGGCGACCCCAATGGTCGGCAGAGTTGGGATCTGACAGCGGTTCTGGTGGCTATTAAAGGTTATTCGCCTTACTACAAAATTGAGCGTGGAACAGTGAACGTAGTTGGAGATGACGGTTCCAATGAATGGACTCCTAACACAAAAGGCAAACATTTTCGCCTGATAGAGAAAGTACCGCATCAGATAATGGCGGAGATTATTGAAAATTATATTATGCATCAACCTAAATAGAAATTGATATGTTTATCGTACAGAATTATTCTTTGGCAATTGTTTTCTGTGTTGTAACGATGTTCTGCTGGGGCTCGTGGGGAAATACGCAGAAGTTGGCTTCCCGCACATGGAGATATGAGTTTTTTTATTGGGATTATGTGATAGGGGTGTTGTTGTTCTCCATTCTGTCGGCATTCACATTAGGCAGTTTTGGCGCGGAAGGACAAAGTTTTCTGACTAATCTGAGCCAGGCGAGCCTTCCGAATTTAGGCAGTGCCTTTCTGGGTGGGATCGTTTTCAATGCGGCGAATATTCTTTTGTCGGCGGCGATAGCTATTTGCGGAATGTCGGTGGCATTTCCTGTGGGCATCGGTCTGGCTTTGGTTTTAGGCGTATTGGTGAATTATTTCGGGGCCGCAAAAGGTGAACCGTTATATATTTTTATTGGAGTGGCTTTGATTGCTGTCGCGATCATCCTGAACGGATTTGCGTACAAGAAAGCACTAGTCGGTTCGAAGAAGCTTTCGGGGACCGGTATCATGGTATCTATAGCTGCGGGAATTATTATGGCCTTTTTCTATCGTTTTGTGGCAGCGTCCATGGATCTCGACAATTTTGCTAATCCGGCATTAGGCAAACTGACTCCATATACGGCTGTATTTATTTTCTCGCTGGGTGTTTTCATTAGTAATTTTCTGTTTAATACTTTGGCCATGAAGCGGCCTATTGAAGGCGAACCGGTTTCAATATCGGGTTATTTCAAAGGCAATGCGAATACGCATCTGGTTGGAATATTGGGAGGCGTAATCTGGTGTATCGGACAGTCATTCAGTATGATTGCTTCAGAGAAGGCCGGCGCTGCAATCTCTTATGGACTCGGACAGGGCGCGACGTTGGTTTCTGCTATGTGGGGCATATTGATCTGGCATGAGTTTCGTGGTGCACCAAAGGCTTCCGATTATTTGAATATCGGGATGTTTATACTGTTTATCATCGGCCTGGGCTTCTTGATTTATGCCGGAGCATAAATGTGTTTGCAGGTAAATAGAAAAATAGTACATTTGTGTCAGATTTAGATTAAAGGCGGTAGATATGCAAGAAATAGATGCATTTGATAAGTTTCGTGACTCTTTCAACCAGACGAACGCTCACTTCCATGTTTTGGAGCAGCGGGTGTCCGTTGATTTGCAGATGGAATATTTTAAATATTCTCAGCAATTGAGAAAGACTTTCACGGGCTTGACGGATGCAGATTATGAGTCATATGTAGAAAACCTCCCGGATCCGACTGTCGGACTGGATAAAAAAAAGTTGATGTTAAGTTCGCTTGCAATCTCCCGTCAGATTAAGGCTTATCGCTTTTTGGAAGACTATGTACGCAATGCTGATGAAGATGTACGTGACTGGGCAGCAATGGCACTGATGGAAAGTCGTATATCGCTGGAATCGGAACTCTCAGACGAGAGGCAGGTCTATATTTCTACCGGTCTTGGAGGAAAAGGAGAGAAGCTTCGTTTTTGCATCTTGCTGATAGCAAATGAACTTAAAGTTTTTGCCGATTATCAGAAGGAGGTGATTCAACGAGAGTTCCCTTTTGCGTTGGAAGAGGCGGCATGCGATATCGAGCGGCTTACAATAAAGGATCAGTATGCTGAATTAGTAGTCCTTATTCCGATGCGCTCAGATGTGAAGTCTATTTTAGATCGTGTAATCAACGAATGCAATCAGTACGGGAATTTTCTTTCTACCGTTTATACGATCACAAATGTGAAAGAGTTATCAGAAGAAGATATAGATTTAGTGATAAAGAAGTATGAGAAAAACCTTCAGACAGGCAGCTAAATATGCTGTTGTTGGCCTTGTAAATACCTTGCTGACAATGGTCGTCATCTATGTGATGATGAAATGGTTACATTGTCGCGAAGGTCTTTCGAATATTACAGGTTATGTCGCCGGCTTATTGAATAGTTTTGTGTGGAACAAACAATGGACGTTTAAAGAAAGCACTACAAGCTGGCGTAAAGGTGTTTTGCGTTTTGCTTTGGCGTTCGCTGTCTGCTATTTGCTTCAATGGAGTCTGGTGACATTCTTAAATGGATATCTTGACATCGATCACTATTACAATCATTTGATAGGGATGGTCTTTTATACGGTTTTGAATTTTGTATTGAATAAGATCTATACTTTTAAGGATTAAGTTAAATGAAAAAGTTAGCAGTTATTGTGCCTTGTTATAATGAGGAACTGGTTATCGTTGAGTCTTATCGCCGTACCAAAGCGGTTATGGAGAAACTTTCTATCCTGACGGAAATTATATATATCAATGATGGAAGCAGGGATAAGACACGTGATATTTTGAATGAGATTGCTTCAAAAGATCCGCATGTAAAAGTGATCCATTTCTCTCGGAACTTCGGCCATCAGCCGGCTGTTACTGCCGGAATAAATAACTGTGATGCCGACTTGGCTGTTATCATGGATGCAGATATGCAGGATCCACCCGAGTTAATTCCGGATATTCTGGAACTTCAGGAGAGAGAACAGGCCAACGTGGTATATTGTGTCCGTAAATCGCGTTCGGGCGAAAGTGTTTTTAAAAGACTGACTGCAAAAATGTTTTATCGCTTCTTGAATAATATGAGCGAAGTTCAGTTCCCGGTTGATACCGGTGATTTCCGAATGGTCGACAGGAAGATTATGGATCAGTTCGATCGTTTTCAGGAACGTGGAAAATATATTCGCGGACTGATTAGCTGGCTAGGCTACAAACAGGTTCCATTCTATTATGAACGTGAGGCGCGTATTGCCGGCGAAACAAAATATCCGATCAGTAAGATGCTGAAGTTCGCATCAACAGCCATGCTGTATTTCTCAAAGAAACCTTTACGTATCGTTGTCGGACTTGGTTTTATTGCCGTAGTGCTCGGCTTGTTACTGGCTCTTTATTTTGCTGTGGGAAAGATTTATGGATTCAGTAATGCGGAAACCGGTTGGACATCTATTATGACGACAGTGATTTTCTTTGGTGGAGTTCAACTATTGACCGTAGGTGTTTTAGGACAGTATATCGGCGTTTTGTTTGATGAGATTAAAGCGCGTCCTGAGTATGTTATCGACGAAAAACGCAACTTCTGATCCGTTGCATGCGATATAATACTCATTCTATTATCAATCATTTAACGTGATAGCAATACCCATCTTCAGGGTCATTGAATTTAACGGATAGTGTGGAAGTGAAAAATAGTTGGGTGTTGCAAACTTGGAGCTTATATTGTACGCCATAATGTAAAACCTTGCTTGTTTGAGATGGAAGTTTACATAAGCATTTATAAGCGGATAATTACCTATTTTTAATTCGTCTTGTAATTGAAACTGCTGTGTGGCCGGTTCGTAATAGGGAGCATAATAGGACGAATTATAATACATGTTCGAACCTATCTGAATAGTCAGCACTTTAGAGGTTATGAATTTGACATACAAGTTTGTATATAAACTGAGTTGAGGCAAAGGCAATACTTCTTTGTCATTGCTTAGTTGATAGGCAGCTTCGTTTTCCCAACCGAAATGAGTCCCGATGAAATCCTGTTTGATTCGTGCAGAAAGAACTTGTATATTGCCATTTTTTTGTGCAGGCATTCCATCCTTACCAATGTAGACATAGTTCTGTATGCTTTCAGCTCCTGCCGAAAGTTGTGTATGTGTCGATTCCAGATTGATTTTAGCACCAAGATAGATTTGTTGAGTTTTGTCCAGTTTATTATCCCACCAGAAATAACGCGAATGAAAATGACGCATATAGAATGATGGTGTGACGTTACGGATATACCCTTCGGCACGTATGCTGGCCTCTTTATTGAAAAGTTTAAAGGTCGTCTGCATGTTTCCGTTGAGTCTGAACTCGCCAATATCGTCACCAACGACACACAGTTCGCCCCGAGCATCGTAAGTTAGAATACTTCCGAGACGTTTGGAAAGTTCGCCTCCAATATAAGTACTGAACTCATCATAAATCTGGTTGGCAGAGAAGTTGAATGTTGAAGGAGTTGGATACGAACCACTGCCGGTTGCGCCGTAACTCAATCCCGGAATAGCTGCAGGAAGTTCAAACTTACGTTTATCGAAAGTAACGAATGCTGTCAGTCCGAATTTTACCCAGTCTTGAAATCCTTCGCGTAATGATAGCGCGAAAGTATTGCGCAGGTTCCAGTATGATGTCTGGTCGTCAACGCCTTTGAGTAATCCATAAACGCGTGTCGTCCCATCGGCATTGAGATAACTTGAGTCGATAGCTGTGCTCGCACTGTAGAAGCGGCGCCGGTTATCGTTATATTCCATGGTGTGGATGATACTCGAAACAGGAACGAACTGTTTTTTAGGATTGCCTAACGAGTCTTTTTCTTCAAGTTCGCGATAGAAACCGAAATTGTATCGATGGGAGAGAAAATATTGTTTGCCCCGAACTCGGTTCCAAACATTTTCCGAATACCTTATGTCGTAAGCTTTCGGATCGTTCTGACTGCGGCCTCCCGTGAATAATTCATTTGGATGTGTGATGACCGAATCATTAGCCAGACCTCCATTTTCATAGTTTACAAAGTTGAAGTTACTTAAGTAAGCGTGTGCCGTATAGTGGTCGCCCTCATAACTTCCGAAGAATCTATAGCTCAGCAGTTTGTTGCCGTTATTTTTGTATCTGCCCCGGCTATAGATATAATCCATATCCGCTCCGACGTTTATTCGTTTTCCGAAGTTCGATGTGATGGTCCCTTTCAGTCGTTCATCCTTATTATCACTGCCTCCTTCAGAGGTGTAAAGAGCTTGTGTATAAGGAATCTTTGTGTTATAATACTGTGCATTTTCAGGTGTTGTGATATAGTTGTCGTAAGCATCGGCAAAAATAAAGTCTCTGGCTTCTTTACGCTCGGAAAAGATACGCGTCTGTGACGGCGAACCGACATTAGCCAGATAGCCTATCGCCAGTGATTGACTTTCGACGAGTGTACTGTTGGAAAAGTTATACTTGTCGGTATCCATTGTTGCAACATACGTATCACCGATACGGGGCGTAAGCTGGAATGCCGTGATACGCTTGTTTTTAAGTGCAGCACTATCCGGTTTCATCAGACTGTCGGGTATCACTTTGTTCGCTGCCGTTAAGTTACTTAGTGAGAACGCTCCCCGTTCACTTCTGGAGGAACGGTTTTGGGCCTGCATGTTCAATATGCATGTCGATAAAAACAATAATATGTATAGGCATTGTTTCATTGGCCACAAAGATAATGCAAGTCGAGAGTAGAACAAAACAAACTTGTTTGTTTTTATACCGAGGCGCAGCTTATCTTCGCTATTTTTATAGCAAAGATACAACAAAAGGGCGTTTCCGTAAAAAAGAAACGCCCTTTTTGTATTTTCGAATTCAATTATATCTTTTGGATAATTTCCATGCCTTTTTTAATGGCGGCTTCGTTCATAGGAATCAGATCGTGATGACGGGCGGGTAATGATTTTTTCAAACCGAGAATGACATTCTCCAGTTTAACCATCGGAACGATCTTTAACAGACCGCCCAGAATAAGCATGTTGAATGCTTTTTCGTTTTGCATTTCTGCTGCTGTATCCATTGCATCAACGCGATAGACATTGATATCTTTGCGATTAACAGGAGTGTGAATGCCGTAGCCGTCATAAATAAGGATTCCTCCTTTCTTTACTTTGCTTTCGAATTTATCCATCGAAGGCTGGTTCAAGATGATCGCGATATCATATTCGTTCAATACAGGTGAACTGATACGGTCGTCGCTCAGTATGACTGTGACGTTGGCCGTTCCGCCACGCTGTTCCGGACCGTATGAAGGCATCCAGCTGACTTCTTTCCCTTCCATCAACCCGGAATAAGCGAGAATTTTTCCCATTGACAATACACCTTGTCCGCCGAAACCTGCTATAATTATTTCTTGTTTCATCTTTTTGAAGTTTCTAGTTTGTTTGTTGTGGTAGATCGTATATTACTATTCGACGTTTTTCAAATCCCCCAGCGGATAGAACGGGAACATATTATCTTCCAACCATTTATTAGCCTTTTCAGGTGTCATCTTCCAGCCTGACGAGCAGGTCGAAACAAATTCAACAACAGAAGTGCCTTTGCCAGCCATAGAGTTTTCGAATGCCTTACGCAATGATTTCTTTGCCTTGCGTACAGCAGCAGCTGTTTCGACGCTCTGACGAGTAACATAACACGTGCCATCCAACTGAGCCAGTAAATTGCCGATTTTTAAAGGATAGCCATTCAAAGCGACATCACGACCATAAGGACATGTCGAAGTCTTCATCCCGACCAAGGTGGTTGGCGCCATCTGTCCGCCCGTCATACCATAAATGGCATTGTTGACAAATATGATAACGATGTTTTCACCACGATTGGCAGCGTGAATCGTCTCTGCTGTTCCGATAGCAGCCAGATCGCCGTCACCCTGATAAGTAAATACCATCTTCGAAGGGGATAGACGCTTGATGGCTGTAGCGATTGCGGGTGCTCTGCCATGAGCCGCTTCAACCCAGTCGACATCAATATAGTTGTAGGCAAAAACAGCACATCCCACAGGCGAGATGCCGATTGTCTTATCTTCCATTCCCATATCGGCAACAACTTCAGCAATGAGCTTGTGTATCACGCCGTGACTGCAACCGGGGCAGTAGTGCATGGGATTGTCGTTTAATAACTTAGGCTTTGTGTAGACTAAGTTTTCCGGTTTAATTATTTCGTTAAGTTCCATAACTTTGTATGCTTTCAATTAATAAATCTCATAAAGTACTGCATGAGTCGGATAAATATGGCCGCACCGCCACATATGAAGAATATGGATCGGTCATGCGGAAAGACAAAATAACAAACAACTGTTGCTAATGCCAACAACAAGAATATCCATGTCAACACAACATCAAATGGGCTTCTGCGCGGTCTCATATCTTATTCAATAATTATTTGTTCATTATTTTAGCCTTTAAAGCACTGAGCACTTCATCCGGCGTGAAAACAATGCCCCCGAGGCGACCGAAGTGTTCAACTTTAATCTTTCCATTGACAGCCAGACGAATATCTTCAACCATCTGGCCTGCATTTAGCTCTACGGAGAGCATACCTTTGACCTGACTGGCATATTCGGCAATGGCTTTTTTCGGGAAAGGCCACAAAGTGATCGGGCGGAACAAACCAAGTTTGATCCCTTCTTCACGGGCTAATTCAACCACCTTCTGGCATATACGGGCAGCAGAACCGAAAGCAACGAGCAGATATTCTGCATCTTTGCATTCAAATTCCTCGAAGCGGACTTCATTTTCTTCAATTTCGTGATATTTGGCTTGGAAACGAATGTTGTTCGCCTCCATAACAGCCGGGTCGAGTTCCAGAGAGGTGACCAGATTGCGCTTGCGATTTTCGGGCTTGCCAACAATTGCCCATGGACATTCCTTGATGATTTCTTCCTCGGTCTTTCTTGGTCTGTACGGAGGAAGAACCACTTTTTCCATCATCTGGCCGATAAGTCCGTCAGCTAAAATGATGGACGGATTACGATATTTGAAAGCAAGATCGAAACCGAGGCCTACGAAGTCTGCCATCTCCTGAACGGAAGAGGGAGCGAGCGTAATCAGACGATAATCGCCGTGTCCGCCGCCTTTAACTGTTTGAAAATAGTCGGCCTGACTTGGCTGGATAGTACCCAGACCCGGACCACCACGCATGACGTTTACAATCAAGCAAGGTAGTTCGGCTCCCGCAATATAGGATACGCCTTCTTGCATCAGACTGATACCGGGACTTGAGGAAGAGGTCATCACACGTTTGCCGGTGCTTGCACCGCCATATACCATATTAATAGATGACACTTCGCTTTCTGCCTGAAGAACAACCATTCCAGTCGTTTCCCAAGGCTTTTCTGCCATCAGGGTTTCCATAACCTCTGATTGCGGAGTAATAGGGTATCCGAAATAACCATCGGCACCATAGCGGATTGCTGCGCGCGCAATAGCTTCATTACCCTTCATTAATTTTACTTCTTCTGCCATATCTGTCTTTAGATTTTAACTTTGTAAATGGTTAGACACCCATCCGGACAAACCATGCCGCAACTTGCACAGCCAATACAGTTATCCGGGTTTTTCATATACGCATAATGATAGCCTTTGTTGTTCACCTCGCGGGGATGCAATTCCAAAACATCCGACGGGCATGCTACAACACAAAGATTACATCCTTTGCATCGCTCTGTGTTTACCACAACAGCTCCTCTAACTTTTGCCATAACTTATTATTTATAATTTCTGATACAATTCTATTTGCTAAACACGCGCAAAGGTAATAAATATTCTTTCAAAGTATACTCTTTTATGAAATACTCATTGACTATTCATTATCAATACAATTTATAAATAGGTCGATTCGGTTCCGGCAGATTTCCTTTTTGGATGCAAGAAGCCGTTTGTGTAGTATATGATTGGTCGATAGATATATCATGAATTATTTATTCTTTCACCTGAAGCGAATAAGGGTTGGCAATATCATATTCATTTTTATAATTAGGGAGAAAATAAGGTTTGGTGTACGATATAATTTGATACCTTTGTGTCGTACAAATTGGGCAATGTAATCATGAAAAGACACTTAATTATTCTAGGCTTGCTTGCGATAGGTTCTGTTGTTTCTGCACAGACAAAACCTGCGCGGTTGAATGTTGATGCTACGAAACAGATCGCTACGGCTTCAAGACTTTTTAATGGAACAAATATCGAGGATATCAATAATCAAACTAATGGCGGTGTATTCAGTCAGCTCCTCCATGGCGAATGCTTCGAGGAAAATATTGAAACGGATTTTTTGAATCTGGATAGGGCTGATTATTCCAAAATATATGTTATGCTCGACGAACGCCGTATTCCTCATTTGATCACTCAATCGGATGTGTATGCGAAAATCAATTGGAACAACCTTTCGGAAAAGTATGATTTTAACAGCAAAGACGTATATGATGCTGCACATTTCAAACATCCTTTAATCATATCCGGATACCGCTTCCCGGGGCGTTTCCTTGTGTTCGATTCTCTTCCTGCAAACATTCAAAAAGTGATGATTGAACGGATTAATGGCAACGAACAGATCAGCAAATTCTGGTCAAAACAGATAACAGGCAGTCCGGAATATGCTTTTACGCTTATACGCGATGGAAAAGCATACATGGGAAGGCAAACACAGCGTGTTCGGTTTGTCGAAGGGAGTGGAGAAGTCGGACTTACCAATCACGGCCTCTATCGTATGGGCATTCATTTCGAGAGAGGAAAAAGTTATGATGGCGTTATCAGATTAAAGGCAGAGAAGCCGACGACTGTTTTTCTTTCTCTTCGGGATGAGAAGGGAAAGGTATTGGCTGAGAAACCATATACCATTAAAGGCGATGGTTCATATGAGAAGATTACATTCGAGCTGGAACCTGACGGCGAAGCGCTGGAAGGCAGTTTCGGTATCTCTCTGAAGAATCCCGGACAGATTGATTTGGGTTTTGCTTTTCTCGAACCGGGCGAATGGGGTAGAGTCAACGGATATCCATTACGCAAAACATTTGTCGATGCTCTTGTCAAGCAGGGTATAACAGCTATTCGATACAACGGTTCAATGGTCGACAATAGTGTCGATTCTTATAACTATCGCTGGAAGAAGATGATAGGCCCGATTGACGAGCGCCGTATTGCTTATAGAAGCGGATTCAGCCCGTATGCCACGCATAGTTTCGCATTTCTTGAGATGTTGCAGTTGGCTGAAGTATTGAAGGCACCATGTATCTTGGGAATGAGCATGGATGAAACGTCAGAAGATATACGCGACTTTGTGGAATATGTAAATGGGCCGACTACTTCAACGTGGGGATCGCTGCGTGCCAAACAAGGTCATCCGAAGCCCTATAATCTCAAATATATTGAGGTCGACAATGAACGCAATATGACAAGGGGATATTTGGAATGTGTCAAGAAGTTTGCGTTGGCAGCGTGGCAAGTTGATCCGGAGATGACGATCATGACATCGCTCAATATCGGAACAAAACTGAAAAGTTATGCCCGTGGAACTGTCGAATATCAATTGTCTTCTGAGATGGTGAAGTGGTTTATTGATCAGGGTAAAGCTGATAAGCTGGCTTGGGATCCGCATTATGGCGGATGGCTAGGCTTTGCAAACGATCCCGGGTTTACGCACGAGATGGGAATAGATCTGCAGGAAGAACTTGCTAAAGACTATCCGGGTTTCAAACTGAATCTTCATCCGATGGAAGAAAATGGCGATCGTTGCGACTGGAACCGGGGTTTGGCACATGCGCAAAACTGGAATAAACTGCAACGTTACGGCGACCATTTCAAGATGCTTGGAACGGCAAATACGTTTCAACCTCATGGACTGCATTACATGTGGGATCAGGGACGTATACATTATAACGCTCATGCTATCTGGTTCATGCCATCGGCTTATGTAGACGAAGAGATGAGCAAAAACTGGCTTCCCAAAGTGATGCAAACGGCCAGCAGTAACGAAAAACTGTTGGATATAACGGCTAAAATGGACGACTCCGGCAAAACGCTTGCATTATATGTTGTGAACCTGTCGGATCAACCTCAGGAGGCCGCATTAGATATTAAAGGGTTTAAGTATCAAGGTCAGGCGAATATTTGGACTATAGGAAATTGTGATTTGAATGAGACTAATACGGATAAAAACATGTATAATGTTTCACCCAAAACATCACAGATAAGATTATCAACAAAGAAAGCAAAATATATTTTCCCGAGATATTCTTATACGGTTATTACGCTTCATCGGTAATATATTCGGAAAGGGTCCTAATCTTTATAAGATCAATCTCTGATTATGCAAGTGATTATTCTTACCGTTTTGGTCATGCCTTCCAGACGATAAGTTTCAAACGACCTTTTTTGTAACATATTTTGACGACATAAGCCGTAGAACACCCATATAATCCAACTTGAAATGGATGAAATCTCCAACTTTATATGAATTGGTATTCTCCCCCATATCGACGACAATCATATCGCTGCTCGATCCAATTATTTTAAGAGAATGGTCGAATGGAAAAATATGTTCTGGATCAACGTCTAACAACCCTACATCCAGCAAGGCTCTGTTACTTGTAATTATTGCTTCATCTGGCTGAAATTGAACCGTTTTGCCCTGAAGATTCTTACCCATTTCGCCAATGGGGGTCATTGGCTTCTCCTTTAACTCAATAATCTGTGCTTCCAAGGTAAAAATATCGGTTTCCATTTCTTTGAAAAGTGCGCTATGATAGACATCTGTACCGAAAAAAAGGGTCTCGCCTACACGAAAGTGATTTACTTGTGGAGGTAGTCCTCTCTCGATTAACGGAATAGTTACCGATGCTCCTCCGGAAATATATTTTAATTTTCGATTGAATTTAGTTTCTATAAGCTCTTTATAGAGAGATAACTGAATCAATTTATCATAGCTGGGCAATACCCCATTAACACACGATAAATTTGTTCCCAGGCCTATAACCTCGATATTGGGAAGGTTAAACACCTGTTCATAAAACTCGATAAGATCTTCTCCCATCACTCCTTCGCGTAACTCCCCCAGTTCTACCATAATAATAATCTTATGGGTTTTATTCTGTTTTTGCAACTCTTGCGATATAAATCGGATTGTCCTTAAAGCCGTATTCATACTTATATCCGAATACTCAAGAACCTCTTTGAGGTCATGCTTCGCCGGAGGTTTTATGTATATGATCTCGACAGTGGGATCTAGCTTTTTAATCAGTTTTATATGAGAGGTTCTGGATTCACAGAATTGCTTGTGTCCAAGGGCTAGCAACTCTTTAATAAACAACTCGTTTCCACACAATAGCTTAGATACGATACCCCATTCTATGCCTTTTTTACTAAAATACTCAGACAAGAAATCATAGTTGAACTTTAATTTATCTCTATTTAATTTAATTGTAGCCATAATCATTTATCTATAAAGTCTCATTTCAAGGTATTTACTTGCAAATCCCAATTTTTCGTAAAGCAGTTTAGCTGGATTTTGGGGATCACAATGTAATGCCACAGATCCATCTATTCGTTTAAGTGACTCTTCGATTAAAGCTCTGCCTATACCTTGTCCTCGGTAATTTTTGTCTGTTGCAATGTATACTAATATGTTTTCAGGTATATACTTGTTCATACCAGTTCGATTATAGACTACACAACTGACAATAGGGTTATCCGGTCGATCCATATCTTTAACCATTGCTATCAGACCACCAAATGAAACAGTCTGTTTCAGTGCGTATTCTACACATGCCATAATAGCCTCTTTTGGATCACCAAATTTTTCCAAAGAATTATATAGAAAATCAACTATTATCTGTTTCTCTTTTTTAGTGGGTAGCAATTTTTCATCGAAGTAATTTGTTTTGTTGTTCATGATTAACTATTTTAGAATGTACGTATAAATAATTCACTCTGGACGTGATGTACAGAATAACAACAGTTCTGAAAAGATGTCGAATTACCTGACGCTTTGGTGATATGCGATATTCAATTTAAACAGCAATCCGATTTCGGTTGTGAGAGGCGGGGAAATACTTCAATTCAATAATACGAATTTGATTTTCTTCCGGACAGAAATGTTATTGACTAAACGTCCCTAGTTTCATATAACTATGAATTCTACAAAAATAAAAATAAAAAAAGGAACCTGAAAGAAAAATCGTAAAAATCGAACTAGCTCTCCTGTAAACTTTTGACGGTCATTAAAATGCCATCCGGAAATTATGTTCGATTAGCGAATATGGCATATAAGTTGTACATACAAAGTTTGAGCACTTCTAATATGCTAAATACCAATGATATGTTCACTTTTCATCCATCAATTTATTAACTTTTTAACTCCGTCAACGAGTTGTTTCATTCTTTTCATAAGAATTGTATTTCACGAAATTGAAGTTATAGATGTTTGTCTTTATACACATAACTTAGGTATTATGACGATTTAAATATACACATAATTGAGGTTTATCAATACGTGCGGCATCAAAACATCCCCATTATTAAGTTTATTTCCTATTTAGTATTGTTTTATTTGATTGGAAAATTGATACTTTTTGTGAGTATTTTTACTTTATTATTATTTATTTTTTATAAAAAAGTGAATCAATGAGATACAAAGAACAATATAAATAGTTATTTTAGCAATCTAAATCACAACCTGTGGAAGTGTTACATTTAGGAGCGATATATCAGGCACATTTGAAGCTATATTATCATCTATTGACAAATTAGATAATATTTGATAAAAGCGGGAATTATCCTCTGCCTATTCCTAGTATATAATTTTAAGTACGATTCATATGAGTGTAATAACAGCAAAATGTCCTAATTGTGGGGCTACTATGCAATTGGATAATGAACGAACCGGGTGGCTTTGTTCATATTGTGGTAGTAAAGTGAAAGTTGAAGAAGCTCAAAAGTTACTTATTCATGGTATAGTAAAATTTGACAGTTCAGACGAACTTTCAAATTTGTATCAGGTTGCACGCAGGGCTAAAGACTCTAATAATAACGAGAATGCATATAAATATTATGATATGATACTTGTAAAAGATCCTGATAGCTGGGAGGCTAACTTTTATGTAGTATATTATCAATCTATTCGATGTAAAATAGGAGAGATTTGGATAGCGGCACCAACGATGTCAAATTGTGTTCAGCCTGTTCTTGATTTGATTAAGAAAAATACTAACAAAGAAGATCAAAATAGGATTTTAGAAGAAATTTTTTTGAGATTAAATACTATTTCCTTAATGTTTTTTTTAGCTGCAAGAAGTCATTATGACTCAATAGAATTAAGTATAAGAATGAATTATGTACAAGATTATTGTAATAACGCATCTGCATCCGCAGAAATAATGTATAATTTTGGTAATCTGTTGGATACTCTTTTTGATAGTCAGTATGGTGGAATTTCTGCAGAGGCATGGGAATCAGGTATTAAAATTCATTTACAATATATTGGGTTCTTAAATGACAAGAAAGGCAACTGTAACCTCATAAAAGAATACATGGGGAAAATTAAAAAGTACAATCCGACGTATGAAGAACCTAATATTAAGATATCCATGCCTGGTGGTTGTTATGTTGCTACAGCTGTATATGGATCTTATAATTGTCCTGAAGTTCGGACATTAAGGCGATTTCGAGATTATACATTGTCTATCACATGGTATGGTAGGGCTTTTATTCATATATATTATTCTATCAGTCCAAGTCTGGTTAAATGGTTTGGGAAATCGCCTGTATTTAAAAAGGCCTTTAAGCCCTTGCTCGATAACGTAGTGAATAATTTATATAAATGTGGTTATAAATCAACGTCTTATGAAGACATGAATTATAAATGACTTATATTCTTACAGTATTTATGGGGTTATAAAGTGTTGCAGGTCGCCGGTAAAGTTTATATAACATTGTTCGATCCTTACGCGAGAAGTTTTTTATCTGGAGTGTTGTGATGTATATTCCGGTGATATCTGTTCACGCGATTGTCAGCATTATTTACTTGGCTATTCTAAGTCTTCCATAAGAAGGAAAATCTATGAATCGTAAGAGCAAATTATAACCTGTGCAAGTGACACATTTGGTGTGATATATTCAATTTGTAGGAATAAGTAAGAAATACTCCATTTGACAAATTGAATATGTACTAAGCTAATTCCGCCAATGGGTTATCTTATATATTTTACCGTTTTATAGCTTCCTGCGAAAGTCTGTCTATCCGTTCTTTTAACAATTCAGCATACTTTTCTTTTAGGTCGGAACTTAGAAAAGAATTTTGAATGATATCCTCAAACTTAGGCAATAGCTTTATATACTTTTTTATCAGTCGTTCTACAATCACATTCTCTATACCCAAGGTGACTGCTGATTTGATGAAATCCTCCCTTTGCAGCTTTTTCTTCCGTCCATTCAAGGTCAAAGCCAGTTCTTCATCATCTTTTGGATTGATGATAACCGCATTCAGCAAGTCGTAAGCCGGAGTCAAACGTATCTTATCTGCTGTTTCATACAAAGAGAAGTTTTTCAAGTGCATATCGTTGTTCCCAGTCAGCCAAGAGAAAAATACCAACTCGAAGAAATTGGTAACATCCATTTTGGGTAAAGATGAGTATTGCAACACAGCCTTACCGATACGCTCATAACTGCTCTTATACTTATGTTCTGTTTGTCTTTCTGTCAACTGACACATATCTTCCATCGCAACCTTCTCTCCGGTAGGAGTTCTGTCTATTCGACGGGTAAGATAGCAAAGCGTATCATCCGCCATCCGCATTAATGTGTGAGGAAGCACATCTATACGTGCCACCTCTGCAAGGTGCATAGTCAAATCCTCTACTTCAGGCATCATTTCATATTGCAAGTTCTGCGGTTTACAAATATAACCACCCCAAAGCCCTACAATAGTCAATCGCTTACTACCCTCATGCTCATTCAAATGCAAGGATAATTTCGGCTGAACACCCGTCAAAGAGGTTTGGTCTTGAATGATTTTCAGGGCAAGCTGATCAAGTTGCTCTGTGGTATAATCAAGAATAGGCAACGTTGTTGTTCCGAAATACTTCTTGATACAAGCCGGGTGCATATCCTTTTCTCCTTTTAGGAGCGGACGATAGCAATATAAACAGTTATACATGGCTTTCCTCCTTTCTTTCAATCGGAACAACGCTTATTGCTCCGATACAATCCTTGCAACATGTCAGCAATAGAGACATTCGGTCGAGAATGCTGATGTCTGTATTCCGCAATGCAACATCTAACAACCATCCTTCAGGAATCAAACCATCGAAAAATGAGAACAATACAGGACTTGTATATGCTTCTTCCTGCAAAGGCAATGTCAAGCTAACAGCCTTTGCTGTTTCCGAAGACAGATACTCTGGCAAATAGCGGAAATCATATCCTGTATCGTTTTCAGTCAGAATCCCTGCCAATTGGTCTTTGTAAAATATATAGGCTTGTCTCATTGATTATCAGTTTTTGGAGTGGCAACCATTTCATAATTAAAGAAGTCAAGAAGCTGATTCACCTTGTCAAGGCGCAGTGTTTCCTTTCCTTGTTCAAGGTCACGAACAAAGCGCAACCCTACACCCGACTTCAACGAAAGTTCTTCTTGTGTCAGGTTATACTGCTTTCGCAACATCTTGACCGTAGTAGAGAGATTATTCATAAGCATCCAACATTATACCTTCCCGGGTACAAAGTTAATGCAAATATTCGATATTATACCATAATGGGTATAATTTATTTTTCTTCGACGTGATTATATCAGATAAGGTATAATACAATGAGATTTTGAGCCACAAATATTAAGTCATACAGATACGGTTCTACACTTTTCCAAGCTAATCAAATACTTCTGATAAAAATCACAGTGCAAACCAAATAAATTCCAAGAAAAGCACTACCTTTTGTATTTAACAAGCGTTCTGTAACATACAAGCGGAAATACCCTGTCATTCAATACATTGTATCTGATAGCGGATATTTCGCAAAACGGCTGAAAGAAAGCGGTACAACACGTATATGCAAAACGATGAAATACAACAATTTACTTTTGTCCCCACATTCTGTATACTTGTAAAAACAGAGGTTGTACGTAAGCCCCTAGTAAACTCCGTGTTGTTAGATACAATAAATGGTTCTTCGTCAAATTTGGTGCTAAAAAAGTCTTTGTTTTTATTAAATAATCCAGGATCTTTAAATGTGTATAATTATATTATTATCAATAATATATATCTAAAAATGTTAGCAATTTAGAAACATT
>Ga0183098_10444_pt1 | contig 83868 bp, 76 predicted proteins | sample BioMet9_FD_128884 | JGI IMG/M metagenome (GOLD analysis project Ga0183098, IMG submission 128884) | Microbial communities from bioreactor (seeded with sewage sludge) at Lawrence Berkeley National Lab, California, USA - Biofuel... | ecosystem: Engineered > Bioreactor > Anaerobic > Unclassified ...
ACCATAATCTTCAATGGACATAAATTTAGGAACAACAGTAATCATGGTGATGGAGACTATTATGGATATTAAGTTGCAAAAAAAAGAATATGATATATTCTTTAAAATAACACTAACGCTCACAATCTGTTGCTCCTTGCTTTTCCGAATACCATGGCAAAACATATTCCCAACAACAGCCAATAAGTATAAATTACTATCAAAAGACTACTAAACCCTGCCAATAGGGTCCCAATTAAAGAAATATAAGTACACATAATAACATTTTGTTCTTTTTCGCCAAAATATTTGGTTTTTTTTCTGAAAAAACTGGCTAAAACTAGTAAAGGTATAAAAAATAACAATAATCCGAATAAACCTGTTTCTGCAAAACGTTTACTGTATTCACAAGGAGCTGGATAACCTGAATTTAAAATTCCCTTTTCTTTCTGATCTTTGACACATGACCCTATTTCACTGTTTATTATACCATTCTTTAAAAAATACTCTGTGTTATATGCATTTTTAAGGTTCAGACCAACACCTAACAACCAGTGCTCCTTACCGATAAAAATATCGCTCTTAATTAGAGAGTAACGGGAACTATTACTACCAGCTTTTTCATCAAAAGTTCCAGCAATATTTCGCTCAAAATATTTTTGCATAGCACTTTCCTCGATATTATGGTTATTGTTTACTGCAACTTTTTTATTGTTATTTGCCAAATTTCCTTTATTATTTCCTATGCTACTAAAAACACATATTCCAAACGTTAGTAAAAATATTCCTAATATGTATATAGCTTTTTTTATAAACAATCTGTTTTTTCTTGCTAAAATCCACACAAAAAACAACATGAATTCTGCTATTAATAACCCCATGGTGGTTTTGGACTCTGCCAAGTAAAGGAAAGCAGTTAAAACTGCAATTATGGTATAATTAAATTTATTTTTTTTATCATTCAATATTGATAGCCACAAAAATGGCATGACAAATGCTCCGTACATACCGAACCATGACGGCTCTGGAAAAATTGACCTTATTCTGCCTGGCGATAATAATGGTGGCCACCAACCAAAGTTTTCCTTTATTGCGTGTAAAAAAGGATTTATAGCTATCAATATTTGCATAGCCCACTTATAATTCAATAAATAAAAAACTTCTATAAAAGAATATATGAAAATAATACCGCAGACAATGTAAATAGATTTTATTAGTATATTTATAGCCGTCATCCAATCGTTCTTAAACCAACAATACACAATATATGAAAAGCCAAATGCATAAACTAGATCTGATAGCAACATTCTTAAGGAAAATGCCATTAAAACGCTGCCAACTTTAAATGTGGTATTAATATCACTATTATGTAAATTTATAATTTTCATAATAGATCCTAGTTTCTCAAATTGGTTTCCCTGTCCATTTAATATTAGATCATAATACGGGTAGTTCCATACTCCAAATGCAATTGAAGTAAATAAAACTATAAAATAAATCCAACAAAATTTTGCGAATATTTTTTTATTAACAAAAACTGCATTAGTTTTATATTGCCAATATAGTGTAAATATATAACTTATTACCATCGGGTAAACAATTAAGCCAGTTCCAGCTTGTCCACCTATAAATCTTAATTGCAGATATTTAGGAATAAATAAGAACGGCATACAAATACATAAACAAAAAAATAATATATTACGCCATTTTATATAGCAATTATTTTCTTGCATGTTATCTTCAATTTCCATATGTTATTAATATGCCCCTTTCTTTTCTACAACAACCTTAAATGTTCTCCACAGAAGCACAATATCCAGCCAAACATTCCAATTTCTGACATACCACGTATCCATCTGCACTCTTTCGTCATAGGTAACGTCACTACGTCCGCTCGTCTGCCAAATGCCGGTAATTCCAGGCCTTACCATATAATAATCTGCTATATATTTGCTATAACGCACAACTTCAGCTTCCACTATAGGCCTGGGTCCAACGAGACTCATTTCTCCTTTAAGAACATTGAAAATCTGTGGTAATTCGTCAAGACTTGTCTTACGTAAAAAATCACCACTTTTGGTAATACGTGGATCTTCTTTCAGCTTAAAATCTTTTTCCCATTCAGCTTTTGCCTGTGGGTCATGCTTCAATAAATTTTTCAATTTTTCTTCAGCGTCTACGCACATAGTTCTAAACTTATAGCAATAAAATTCCTTGCCGTTTTTACCAATACGTGTTTGCTTAAATATTATTGGTCCCGGTGAATCAAGATATATCCAAATACCTATAAAAACCAATATTGGGGAAATTAAAATCATCCCAATAAAGGTACATACCATATCAAAACAAAATTTAAACGCTTTATTATGCCACACAGAAAGATTATTACGTATTTTGAAAATAACCACATGCCCATCAATAAGGCTTTCCATGTCCAATGTTGCCAGCGGCATCTTCCCCATGTCAGGGATGAAGGCTATTTCTTTAACAAAAGGTTGGAGTGAATATACAATCTCTTGAATGGTGCTATCATCTAAGCCCGGAGCTATTACTAAAATATGAGAGACCTTCATTTCAGCTATAACACGTTTGGCATCACTAAATTTTCCTAATTGGGGGATTATTGCTACAACTCTTTCATCAGGGATATTGTCTTCCAAAAAACCTACGAAATAATATCCTAGTCCAATATCATTTTTAAGCTCTTGTAAAACTAACGCAGCCGTTTTTCCGGCTCCCATGATTAAAATTGGTACGCGCAAAATTTTACATTTATCTAGTATTATCTTTAGGAAAAAACGAAAAAGGATGATAAGTAAAAAAGAAAATATCCATAATAAAAATATGAATAACCTTGAAGTTGTCCCTGCAATATGTGCAATAAACATAATAAATATCAATGTTACCATGATGTATATATTTGTTTTAAAAATTTCTTTTACACTTAACCAATACTGCATACGTTTTGTATATATACCGTTAATATGAAAAAAAATCATATAAATAAAAGGACAGATTACAAAAAAAGCAAGCCAAGGAATATATAGTTGCCCACCATTAGGCACAAGCATATTTCTTAGCTCAAAAGATATTTTTTCGGCACATAAAACTGCACTATAATCTACCACCATCAAAATCAAAGGCAGCAAAAAATCAGCATACTGTGCTTTGTGTCCTTTTATCCTAGATATAAAATTATTCTCATTTATCATATTTACCCTCCAAAGGTAAAAACTGTGAAGTAATAGAAGCAGTGAAGCAATAAAAGCAGTGAAGCTATAAAGGCAGTGAAGTGAGAACATGGTTCTCAGTGAAGTTGTAGCTCTGCTACAAGTGAAGTGACAACGTTGTTGTCAGTGAAGTTAGCCTGCGGCTAAGTTGATGAAGTTTTCGTAAACGAAAACTAGAAATAATATGTGCAGCTTTTGCGACTTTGTCGCAAAGTGCAGTTACGGCAAAGCCGTAGTGCAGCTTCCACTGCGTGGAGTGCAGCTTTTCGAGCTAGCTCGAAAGTTATGGTTGTTTTCGTAAACGAAAACTAGAAATTGTGAAATAAAATACGATAAAAACTGAATTGAATTTCTTTTATAAGTTTAAGTTTTTGGAACAAAAACTTTCCTTAACTTTGGAAGCTCCGCTTCCAATACTGCACGTTCCGCAGGAACAGCTGCACTTTGCGGAGCAAAAGCTGCACTTCGATGAAATCGATGCTGCACATGCTTTTAATGGCACAACCTAGTTGCCCTCATTATATCACATAATCTAAAATTTCAGAATGTTGAGACTTTCATATTCTGTACTAGCCCAAACTGTTTGAAATAAACGCAAAAGAAACTAGACATCTAGCATATAAAGCAATAAAATTAGACATAATCATTATAAATATTTTAATAATATAGATTTTTCTATCCTATATAAAGAAAAGCAGGGATTTCATTGGAAAAGTTAAAGCAATTTGATATGGAAAGCTATCGTATTTTAGCAGAATTAAGCAATGCCATTCTCTTTGAATGGGATATTACCACCGATTGCTTCTATGTTTCGGCAAATTGGCAAACTACTTTTAGTACAAAACCGCAAAAAGAAAATTTCAGCAAGAATTTTACAAAAATTTTTACTATACCTCTCCATCACCCCGACACGCTTACACCTTATATAGCAAATATAAAAAAAAATAACAAAAGAAATAATCTTACAGATAATTACCATAAAATAGAGGTTCAGCTCTTAACTAAGGAACATTCATACGTATGGTTCCAGTTGCGTCTTCTCATGCGTTATGATGCAAAAGGGCTCCCAGATAGACTTTTTGGTATGATGACAGACATAGATTTACAAAAAAAAGAAAATGAAAAATTGCTTTATCAGGCACAAACTGATGTTTTAACCGGTCTTTATAATAAAGCAACCACACAGTTAGTTATTAGCGATTATCTAAAATATTCCAGTTTGCAAAATAAAAATCAAGCTTTATTTATTATTGATATCGATGGTTTTAAAGAAGTTAATGATTATTTTGGTCATCTCTTTGGTGATGCGGTAATAGCCGACCTAGCCCACTGCATAAAAAAAGCCTTTAGAAAATCCGATATCGTGGGACGAATTGGTGGTGATGAGTTCATCGTGCTTTTTAAAAATGTAACCGGAAAAGGCCCCATTCAAAAGAAAGCAGAAAGTCTTATAAAGCTTCTACAACGCAAATATACCAGTCACCAGATAACCTATGAAGTGTCAGCAAGCATTGGTATTGTATTGTCCCCACTGTATGGTACAGATTTTAACGATTTATTCCGCAAAGCTGATCATGCTCTTTATCATGTAAAAGAAAATGGTAAAAATAATTTCTATTTTTACCATGAAAAGTTAAAAGCTCCTCAATATGTAAGTATTAGAACTCTTGAAACGTCTGACATAGAAAACAAAAGAAAACAGAAAGCCTTTCACGAAAATGTTATTGAATACATCTTTAAAATTTTATATCGTAGTAAAGATGCAGATACAGCCATTAATCTCATTATGGAAATCGTTGGTCGTAAATATAATATAGACCGAGTATTCATACTTGAAAAAAACAGAAAAAATGAGTACTGCAATACCTTTGAGTGGTGTGAAGAAAATGTTGTATCCAGGCAAAATGAACAGGAGAAAATACCTGACGTCATTGCCAACAAATTTCTTGAACGCTTTGATGGAAATGGCTTATTCAATTGCAGCGATGCCAGTTTGTTGGATCCTGCTATAAAAGAATATTTTAACGGTGTGCCTGTCAAGGCCTTGTTAGAATGTACTATGATGAGCCAAGAAATTATTGCCGGAATTATTGGTTTTGAAGATCATAAAAATCCCCGTGTGTGGAAAGATGATGAAATAGAGGTTTTATCTTTTACGGCAGAAATTTTAAGTACCTTTCTCCTTGGGAAAAGAGCTCTTGACCAACTAAAACTATCACATGCCCAGGCACTGGAAATTTTAGACCATATTGATTCCTTTATATACATTGTTGACAAAAATACTCATGAAATTCTCTTCTTAAACAAAAAAGCCATTGATTTCTTTGGCACAGGCCAGGTGGGTAAAAATTGTTATGACTTCATCAGCCGTGAAACCCTTCCCTGCTCTTATTGCCCTATGTTGTTACTTACCGATTCCATAGAACAAGCGCAACAAGATATTTATTTCCCCAAGCGCGATTTATGGGTACATTCAGCTGTTTCCAAAATACACTGGGACGACTCTCGCGAAGTCTGTCTGATACACGCTCATGATATTACCGCATTAAAAAAAGCTACTAAAATCTAATATACTATAAAAGACATGTTTCGTTTCTCCATTATAAATAAGGAGAATGAAACATGTCTTCGCTTTTGCGACGCTGTCGCATTAAAAGCATGTGCAGCATAAATGCAGTGAAATGGTGAGAACATAGTTCTCAGTGAAGTAAAAAAGCATGTGCAGATTTGCCTATGGCAAAGTGCAGTTTGCTTCGCAAGTGCAGCTTCAACTTCGTTGAGTGCAGCGTATAAAAACATATGCAGATTTGCCTGCGGCAAAGTGCAGTTTGCTTCGCAAGTGCAGCTTCCACTGCGTGGAGTGCAGCTTTTCGAGCTAGCTCGAAAGTTATGGTGGTTTTCGTAAACGAAAACCAAGAATTAAAAAAACTATAAAAACAAAACAAATTTAAATCTTTTTTATAAGTTTAAGTTTTTGGAACAAAAACTCTCCTTAACTTTGGAAGCTCCGCTTCCAATACTGCACGTTCCGCAGGAACAGCTGCACTTTGCGGAGCAAAAACTGCACTTCGATGAAATCGATACTGCACATGAAGTTGCACTCTTTAGTGCAACTTCACTGCCCTTACAATTTCCACTTAACTTCGCCCATGACAAATTTGCTTTTGTCGTTGCGTCCATTTACGTAATCAGCATTATCAATAAAGGCGATTCCAGCCATAGTGTTCAGGTACATATTACCATGCAATTTACGTTCATAGTTAACCCACAATTCACTTACCTTTTGAGTAACACTAGAAGATCGTTGCATATCAATTCTCATGGCGTGAAATCCGATTTTTTCCACATTGCTTAAATGTCTTTCTATCCCCATATAAAGCTTCTGAGCATCCGGGCCCATAGAGTCGCCCATAATGTCATGGTGATATGTCCAACCGTTTTGGTAGGCACTATGTGCGTACCAACCACTCTTGGTGTGTACATATTCCAAACGCATATCCCAAGAGCCATCAGATACAAGCTGCGGGAAATATATACCTATGCGTTCAGCCACGTCAGAGGGCAAAAATCCTGACTGATCTTCCCCATACACTTCACCGTACAATTGCATACCGGGAAAACGATAGCGAAAATCAGCACCGGCAATATCATCCCAGCGATCGGCTCCTGCAGTATTAGCATTTGTTCCTGATACCCAGTGCCACCAGTCACTACCGCTAAGTCCGTGATTATCCCCACCCAGTATTGACACTCTGCTCATACCAAAAGTGAAATTCTTAAAAGGCTTATAATCTGTACGTATACCAATCAGACTAGCATTATTATAGTCTGTGCGACCATTATTGTCGGCAATATCACTACGATTGCCTTCCATTTGGCTATAAAACACCGTATAGTTTTGTTCCCCTAAAAACTTGAAAAAGCCATTACTTTTGTAAGGTTCTAGAAAGTTCATCTTCAACATAGTTCTTGGTGTGGCATTGTCTCCTAGGATTAAAGAGCCCGTTGCTCCCTGTCCCCATGAGAGTGCTTCCTTACCAACTTCTAAACCTACAATACCCATACGAGTCTTAATATATCCTTCTTCCAGACTGGCAGTCCCTGATTGGTCAGCATTATAGCTTACACGAGGGCGCAAAGTTAACACTGTATCATGACCAATGCGTCCCGACAATTCAACTCCAGCGTAGAGATTAAGATTTTTACCATACCGATATCCATTGTTATTCTCATTAAGTGGCTGCCAAGTAGCGGCAATCCCATTACTATAGCCGTAATTCATCTGGTCGGCGTTCAGATATGCCAGACCCGTTTTAACTTCGGTCAGCCTAAAGCTATCCGGAGTTCCTTTTCCCTCTATAGTGGCAATTTCAGGGGCCAAACCTGTTTCCAGTTCCTGCAAATAGGCAGCTAGATATTTAGGCATGGGTTTTTGAAGAGCCGCTTTGCGAGCCTCTATAGTCCATTTAGCCATAGAAAGTCTACTATATGGCTTTGCCCCCATAGGCATCGAAGAAATGTACCCCATTCCCTCCAATTTGTCTATGTACTCATAATAGGAACTTCCTAGTGAAACATTACCTGTCACCTGGGGAGCAGCAAAACTTACTTGGCCACTCCACCCCAATAAGTAAATTGCAATACCTAAAAGTAACAAAGATGACCTTTTCATAATTGCGCCCCCCAAATAAAATAGAAAAAAGTGAAGTAATAGAAGCTGTGAAGTAATAAAAGCAGTGAAGCAAGAAAGGCAGTGAAGTGGAAACAAAGTTTCCAGTGAAGTTGTAGCAGAGCTACAAGTGAAGTGACAACGTTGTTGTCAGTGAAGTTCTCCTTCGGAGAAGTTATTGATGTTTTCGTAAACGAAAACGACAAACTAATAAAAACATGTGCAGCTTTTGCGACTAAGTCGCAAAGTGCAGTTTGCTTCGCAAGTGCAGCTTCCACTGAGTGGAGTGCAGCTTTTCGAGCTAGCTCGAAAGTTATGGTTGTTTTCGTAAACAAAAACTAGAATTTATAAAACCATATCGAGCTAATGCTCTATTATCTTTTCATAAATTTAAGCTTTTGGTACAAAAGCTTTCATCAACTGTTCGCGAAATTACAGCAAGGCAGCGAACACTTCACTGCGACGTTAGTCGCACTTCACTTGTGCTGAAGGCACAACTTCACTTGCGTTAATGCTACTTAATTGCACTTTTAACTTGCATTAATGCAACTTCACTGTTTTTTCGTCGCACTTCACTTATGCATTAGCATAACTTTACTTGCATTCTTGTGCAGCTTTTGCGACTAAGTCGCAAAGTGCAGTTATGGCGTAGCCATAGTGCAGCTTCAACTTCGTTGAGTGCAGCTTTCCGGACAAGTCCGGAAGTTGTGGATGTTTTCGTAAACGAAAACTAAGAAATTATAAGTTACTTGCCTTTTGTCTCCCCTAGTAGGGGAGGTGGCGACGATATGAAATATCGGTGAGGTCGAGGTTTGTAAAAGCGGTGAAGCAATAAAAGCAGTGAAGTGAGAACATAGTTCTCAGTGAAGTTGTAGCATAGCTACAAGTGAAGTGCACTGCGTGCAATGAAGTTAGCCTTTGGCTAAGTTATGGAAGTTTTCATTCCGAAAACTGAATTTACTTACTTGCAGTTTTTATTGAAGATATTAAAAGAAACCTTATAGTACTACACTTAGAAGTTAGTTCCTTGTAAATATCATTGTCAATACAATCTGTTTTTAACAATATTTCTAACCAATATCCCGTTTCGTTAGCTTCCTTCAGTGCAATTTTAAATTTACTAATAAAATCTGCCCTACTCTGTGCGTATTGTGCTTCTCTTATATTCGCACCGATTGAAGTACCACTCCTACCGATTTGATTAGAAATAATAAATTCTTTGTTCTGCTGTAGTGTTTTAGATAGGTTAATAATTTCAGTTGCTAGTTCTGTTGAAATGTCTAGTAGTTTTGATTTTGTCATATCTAAGCATCGTTCCCTTGTTCATATTAGTTTTCGGAACGAAAACTTTCCTTAACTGTTCGCGAACCTACATTAAGATAGCGAACACTTCACTGACAACTACGTTGTCACTTCACTTATGCGTTAGCATAACTTCACTTGCGTTAATGCCACTAATTGCACTTTTCACCTGCATTAATGCAACTTCACTGCCTTTTTACTTCACTTATGTTTGTATTCCCTAACGTACCAATCAGTAAACTTCTGCAAACCATCTTTGATGGATGTTTTGGGTTTGAAGCCAATGGCCGCCTGCAATAAGTCTATAGAGGCATAAGTTGCTGGTACATCTCCTGGTTTTAGAGGTTCAAATATTTTTTCAAAGACAACTTCTCTCCCCAGAGAAAGGCTTAAACATTTTTCCAATGTTTCAATGAAAGTCATCAGTTTTTCTGGGCTGTTATTCCCTATATTATACACCCTACTGAGAACACCGTCTGATAATTCTACAGGCTTTACCAAAAGCCTTATAATACCCTCTACAATATCATCTATATAGGTGAAATCACGATAGAGGTCATGAGTAAAATCCCCATTGTTAAATATATGTATGGGTTCATTATTAAAATACTTATCAGTAAAGGCAAAATATGCCATATCCGGTCTTCCCATAGGGCCATAAACAGTGAAAAACCTTAATCCTGTAGTAGGAATCTTGTAAAGATGACTGTAGGTATAGGCCATTAATTCGTTTGATTTTTTCGTAGCGGCATAAAGAGATACCGGATGATCCACGAAATCAGTCTCGGCAAAAGGAACCTTTTTATTTGCTCCATATATAGAACTAGAGGAAGCATATACTAGCTGTGCCACAGGATTATGTCTGCACGCTTCAAGTATATTATAGAACCCGATTATATTGCTTTGAATATAGGCGTCAGGATGGTCAATAGAGTACCTTACTCCTGCTTGTGCTGCTAAATTAATGACCATATGTGGCTTGTATTGGGCGAAAAGCTCCATAACCCTTGCTTTATCAGCAATATCTCCTTTAACAAAGGTGAATTGCTTAAAAGGTTTCAGTTTCTCCAACCTAGCATTCTTCAGCCCTATATCATAATAATCGTTAACATTATCAATACCTATTACATTGCAGCCTTGTTCCAGTAGGCGTTTTGCCAAATAAAAACCTATAAACCCTGCTGCCCCTGTAACAAGATATGTTTTAGAACTGTCTAACTCAGTCACCGTCTTACCTTCTTCCCCTTTTATCTGCCAATAGAATAATACTCTACGCCCGCAGCCTGCATTGCTTTTACTTCATAAATATTTCTACCGTCATAGACAAGGGCGGTTTTCATAAGTGCTTTATAGGTTTCCGGCTTAATAGCCTTGATTTCTCCCCACTCGGTGAAGATAAAGCACACATTTGCGCCCTCTAGAGCTTCCTCTACGCTATTAGCATACCGCATGCTGCCCTGACCGTTTTTTCCTTCAGGATATTTCTTCTTGAAATTTTCTGCCCCAACCGGATCGAAGGCACAGATATCTGCCCCCTGTTCTAGCAGAAGTGGCACATTATCTAGTGACGGGGCTTCACGCAAATCATCCGTTCCAGGCTTAAAGGTAAGCCCTAATACAGCGACCTTCAAGTTATGAAAGGTAATTAAGCGTTTGCAGGCTTTCTTGTACAACACAACCTTCTGGGCAGTATTCACATCCACAGCTGCTTTAACCGTTTTTAGCTTATATCCATGTTGCGCAGCAAGATAGGCCAAAGCCTTTGTATCCTTGGGAAAGCAGGAACCACCGTAACCAATACCGGCATTCAAGAAATTCTTGCCTATACGCTCATCATAACTCATACCCTTTGCAACATCTTGAATGTTCGCCCCTACTAGCTCGCAGAGATTAGCAATATCATTCATATAGGATATCTTAAGTGCCAGAAAGTCATTAGCAGCATATTTAATCATCTCTGCTGACCTTCTATTTACAGACACTATAGGCAGCTGAAAAGGCTCATAGATTTTCATTAGCATATCCTCTGCCCATTTGCTTTCAGTGCCAATAATTATTCTAGCTGCATGCAGCGTATCGTGTACCGCAGTGCCCTGAGCTAGGAATTCCGGGTTAGAAGCAACTTCTACCTTTACATCTTTGACTAGAAAATCTTTAATAAACTGCTCCACCTTGTCGTTAGTACCAACCGGAACAGTGGATTTTACCACAACTAGACAATCTCTCACTATGTTTTCAGCAATCTGTCTGGCAACGGTAGCTATATAGCTGAGATTAGCCGAACCGTCAGACTGCTCTGGAGTCCCTACGCCGATGAAAATAGCGTCAGCAGCGGCATATGCTTCGGTATAGTCCGTTGTATATTTCAACCGACCTAGAGCGTAATTCTTTTGCATCAGCTCCTCCAAATCAGCCTCATATATAGGAGATACCCCTGAACGCATCAGAGCTACCTTCTCACTATCGATATCCACACAAGTGACACTATGCCCCATCTCGGCAAAGCATACTCCTGCGACTAAACCTACATAGCCAGTACCGGCAATTGTGATTTTCATTAAATTAATCTCTCCTTGCCACTCAGCAATTATAGCCACTTCTCTTACGGCTTCCTATCTCTTTTACCACAACCAATAAATAGACAACATCTTCCTCTGGCGAATTCCTAACCCAATCTTTAAACAAGTGCCTGTTTATTTCATGTTTTTGCTAAAATATCCAATATGTGACATACCAATACGCTTGATTATGTGAAGCATATCTAGCAAATATAGTCACTGAGGTAATTCTATGTATAAAAACTTTTTCAGTTATCATCCCGCTGAATGTATAAACTTTTCAAAAAGCGACCAAACCCAACAGAAGATGTTCAGGAAGTGATCGCTACATATAGAGAATAATAAAAGATATAAGGAGAAATTATATAATCTAGCCCTTGTTTGACACCGTTTAGAATTTTTTAATACTCCAGGATAGTTTTAATCAGAGACCTATATTTTAACGTATTACACCGTTCCACTAGATTATAAAATGCCAAACGCTCAGCTCCAAGGATAAAAACGTACGAACTTTGATTTTTCTTGCTTCCCATCCAAAAGGTCACAACAATATTTGAGCACTTTTTCCTTTTTACAATTATTCGTAGAAGTATAATTGCGAATTTTTCTTCTACTTGAAAAAACAACAAAGGGCTCATTGGTTGCTGGATGCCACAATTCAGGCAAACCAGGGAATAAAATGTCAATAACAGGAACACTACAACCTGCAGCCATGTGCGTGACCCCACTGTCTACACCAATAAACAATGCGCTTCGCTGTATTAACGCTGCCACCGTTAACAAATTATAACCCAAAACATTTATTGTATTACTAAATTTTATCGGTGTATCTGTCTTAGTTCCTACCACAATAAATGAAACGTCATATCTTTTTTTCAGGTTCTCAATTATATAAAGAAAATTATCCATACACCAACCTCTATTTTGGTTTTCATTTTTATTAAAACCACAGTATGGAGCAATTATAATTATCGTATTTGTAATGCCATGATTTAAAATTATATCATTAGCTTCTGCTATATTTTTATTACTAACATACAACTTGGGTCTAATATCATTAATCAGCACTCCAGCTTTTCTAGCAAAATAATAAATAACGTGTTTACCTTTTAGATCCTTTTGTTTAACTTGGCCATTTTCATCTCTAAAATTAATAACTAAATCGAAAAGAGATATATTTGGTATATCTTTTTGTAAGCTATCCAAATAATTGCCCTGTGCTATAATCCTTAAATAATCTTGTTCTAACAAGATTATTTTGTCGATGTCACTGTTATTTTCCAATATTTGTGCATATGGGCCCTTTTGCACAGCATAATTAATTACACTATTCGGATATTTCAATCGTAACTGGTGTACAATAGGGGTAGTTAAAACGATATCACCAATACTGACTGGCATTATAATTAAAATATTGTAGGGATTTGCCATGTTTAATCATCCACTCCATTTTTTAATTTGCAATATGCTACATTAAATATATTAATAATTATTTTTACCCTAAACAACAACAAAAAAATAATATAAAAAATAATCCCTTCAACAAAGCTAATAACCAGCAAAATAATATTGCTTTCGGTCATTTCTTTCACAAATTTATTTGCATATAAAATACAAAGTATCATAAAAAAAGCAGAAAAAAATATTTTCAAGCTCTCCCCAAAAATATTATAATAATTTTTTATATTCAGTTTTTTCTTCATTAAAAACAGTAGCATAATACAACTAATAATTGACGCTATAGACAGTGATGCCGCCAACCCTGTTACCCCGTAAATCGGCACTAGCAAAAAATTCAAAATAATGTTAATTGCTACGCCTAAAACACCTACTAATACTGGAGTCCCAGTATTTTGAAAGGCATAGAAAGTCCTATCAAACATATCGCGCATACCATTAAATAACATACCAAAGGCAAGAAATTTTAAAATATATGCAGTTGTTGCAACACTCTCATAGTTAAAAGCGCCTCTTCCATACACACATAAAACAACTTCTCTGCTCAGTACAATAACAGCTAAAGTAGTAGGGAACATGAATAAGTTAATCTTTGTAATTGCTGATTCCAATAAGCCTACAACAATTGTTTCTTTTTGTATATCCGCACATGCAGCCCTCGATATTCTAGAATAATAAAGCATAACAAAACTTGAAACAAAAATACCATAAGAAACCCCATTTAATACATTTGCATAATTATAAGAAGAAATACTGCCTTCAGGTAAACCAGAGGCCATGGCTCTATTAATGATGAAATTAATCTGATTCGCGCATATACCGAAAAAGGCTGGTAACATCAAAATCATCATTTCTTTTAATCTAGTATCCTTTATATCTAAAATTTTTTTCAGCCTAAAACCATTACATAATAACCAAGGAACTTGAATAAAAACCTGTAATAAATATCCACTTAGAGTTGCAATTGTCAACCCAACTATTGATAAATCTTTACAGATGAAAACATAAATAATGATGGGGATATTAATTGCCAAACCAGAAATAGCTGGTGAAACATATTCATCAAATGACTGTAATATTGCCAAGATTAGCGCATTAATAGTCATAAAAACTATTCCTATTATACTGATACGCGAAAGATACACAGTTAGTTCAAAAGTTTCGCGGTCAAAACTAGGGGCAATTATTTTAGTTAAGTTCGGCAAAATAATTTCTAAAATAACTAAAAAGAGCAATGCAGCAAATAAAAAAATCCAAAACAAATTGCTCGCAAATTTATTCAAGCCTTCTCTTCCATCTTTTCGCAAGACCTCACCAAACTTTGGGATAAGCGTCGCTGTAGCTGCGACGGCTATAATATTAAACACAATATTAGGAATCGCAAGTGACATAAAATATGCATCAGTTTGATAACTCGCCCCAAAAGAAGAAGCAATAACCATTTCTCGTAAGAATCCAGTAACTTTACAAATTATTGTCAAAACAATAATTATGATTGTTATTCTTATTCCTGTTTTTTTTAACAAATCCATCATTACACCATTTTCCCCAAGAAAATATTATTGTTCCCAATAACCTAATTATAAACACCTTCTTGCCATAGATAATTTAATTAGTCTTATTTGTATTAATTTTAAATTGACAAACAGCCATTACCTTTAGTTTGGCATTTACTCTCCGTACCTTTTTATTGTCAGTACTTATTTGTATTATTTCATTATCACATAGTACAATAAAACATATTATAAGACAGTATTTATTGAAAATGGTTACCTATAATAAAAATTTTATATCTACAATATAGCAATAAATACTCCCACCTTTATAATGAGCAATAAAATCAAGATTACGCACTTCTTCCATCTGTACATAAGCAGTAATTTTTTCTGTATTTCCCCCACCTATAACTATCTTAATTCTTTTTTAGGCTATGTTTAATTAGCTTAATTTCATCTGTTCAGCAAAAAACGTGTTTTTATTTATTAAATCTGTGTATTTTCTAACAAAAAGCGGCATTATTCTTTTAAAAACTCGTTTTTTTACTACCCAAACCTATCCAAACTATTTTACAGTTTACAAATCCTACATTATTTTACATTTATCTCCATTTTTTACTAGTTTTTTACAAAAAAATAAGCTAATGTTTATTATAACATATGCACCAATAAAACCAAGCAAGTCTGCAGCTACGCCTGCAGTAGCAACGTTAAATAGGCAAAAACCATAGACAATGTATTTTCCAAAATCAAAGAAACTCTTTTCTTTCATGCTTTCTAATCTGCAAAATCCATAACCTAAAACCATACTTAAAATAGCGACACCTAGAGCTCCATAACTCAACCATATTGCACCAATATACGATAATGAAAGATTGTTATATATTGTTTCTGGTACCCTATATATATAATGTGTGATTTGCAGTCCAACGCTAACAATTTTTTTATCAGGATATAATACTCTTGGAATCAAACCACTCAACAACCGTTCATGTTCTAGACCAACCACCTCATTATAATCAGCAACAGTCGCATCTGGTAGATTTAGTACATAGTAATCGTAGTCATAATTAGAGAATCTGTCGGTTAAATATTTTGATAAACTGTTTTTACTGTAGAACTCTTCTATAGCCTCAATATCAAAGTTATTACGACTTTGTTTTAACGTCAAGTCATTTCTATAAATAGAAATAACTGGAAAAATTATTGATATAACTAAAATAATAATAGCACAGTATTTTAGTTGTGTTCTCATTTTGATACTACTACACCATGAATATATAATTAACAATGTAAATATGAAAAATATAGGTGGCCCCTTCCATGCTGAAAGAATACTCAAAATAACGTTTGGTAACAATATTAATAAGGATAATATTAATGATTTTAATTTTTTAACCAGAAAAAATTCTAGAAGTGACAAATAGGCAACAAAACTGCACAAGTCAAACAAAAAATTAACAAAAGTATCATAAGTTCCATACTCAAATTCAACAGCTAGTCTAATGTTGTTTATTTTATAAATATCAACCACTATTATAATAATAAATGCTACCCACTGCAATAACCGCAAAATTTTTAAACTATTATAATAACTTATTTTTATGTTGCTTGTACATTCTTTTTGTGATTTTACAATATTTTTTTTACAAAATAATTTACCTAGTGCCAAAAAGCATATGGATAACAAAATATAAGCTGATGTTATAATATGCGATTCTGTAACATCAGCTACATGTACATAAGCATCATTAGCAATGTTAGAAACCCCTAAACCTAGTAAAATATATCTAGCAAACGTTCCCCACAATAAATTCAATCCAAAAAATAAATTATATATTGAAAATATATGATAATCCTGCCCAATAATAAAATTCCAAAAGATGAAAAAGGCTATTGATAGTATTAAAGATGAAATAATATTAATTTCCCCATAAGAAATCAATGCCATGGTGAAATATATGGCAGTTGCCACAATACTACTAAATCTTATATTGAGTTTAATATTGCTAATATCCAATTTAATCACCTAATATTCTTCTCATTGTATGCCAAACTTCATCAACTGTAATTGCTTTCATGCACTTTGCTACTTTACCATACCTGCATTCCTTTTTTAAACAAGGTGAACAAGCTAATGGATGTCTAATAACAGTATTCTTATCACCATAAGCCACCCATTTATGGGGGAAATAATACGATGAAAACAATGTAATACATGGTGTCCCCATGACTGAAGCCATGTGAGCTGTTCCAGTATCTATTGTCAGTAAGAACATCGTTTGTCCAAGCAAATACATTGATTGCTTTATCGATAATTTTCCACAAAAACTATATGATTTGTCCTTGGGCAAGCCGTCTATAATAACTTCCGCTTTTGCAATTTCTTCTTTTCCTCCTATTACTATAACCTTGCCACCAGTAGTTATCCAACGGCGTGCAATTTCATTGAATCCTTCTGGTAGCCATTCTTTTACGGAAGCTTTGCCTGAAAAAGATATCACTAACACTTTGTCACAATGCAATATTTTATTGCTTTTTAGATTTTCAATAACATTTTTTTTGTCCTGCGCTATAAAAGTTATTGGAAATTGAATATGCATGCTTGTTTGTAAAAACAAATTTTTAAACAGTCTTTCCACTTCATTCGGACAAAGCATATTTTTAAATTGATACTTAGGAAACAATGTCGTTGTTGAAATATAAAACCCTGTTACTGCCTTCACTCCTAGCATTTTCACGAATAATAAATTTCTTATTTGCGTACGAAAATTTGTTGCTTCACTAGGAAGTTGTATAAAACAATCGTAGTTCTTCTCTTTTTGAGTTTTAAAGAACACTTTTTTATTATGCCAACTTCCTATGTCGTCTGTATAGTATTCATCTATATTATCAATCCATTTTTCATCTGACAATATTTTTGATGCCCCTATGGCACCACGTTTTCCAGGTGATGTTAACAATGTTATTTTAGCATCTGGATATTTCTCTCTAATCTTATATATAGATGGAATTGCACACAATGTATCCCCAATATTAGCAATACGATATATACAAATATTGGAGCAATCTTCATTATTACTGCAATCGAAAAAAAATCGCTGCAATCGAGTCAATATAAAGTTCTGTAATCCTATTATGGTTTTTATAATGATTAACTTAAATATATCCATTAAACGCTTTCACCTCAAGTGAATAATTTTACAAACAATTACTCATTAGTTCTGCAAATTTCCCCTCGTCACCACTCTGAAACCATGAAACATTTCTATATTCATCTAATATTTCCCTTGCAAAAACTGTATCAGCCGCAATAATTGGGCAACCGCTAAGCTTTCCTTCTAGCAGCGGTAACCCAAAAGTTTCAATATACGAAGGGAAAATTAAAACTGATTTCGTATACATGTCATAAACTTTCTCACTACTCATAACTCCTCGAAACTCAACCGGCAAATCATTGTTTTGTACAAATTCATATAATTCTCTAGCTAGCTTATTCTCTTTCCCTGTTATTGTTAAAATTACTTTATAGTTAACTATCCCCATATCCTTAATTATTTTACAGGCTTTTAGGAGCGTGATGTGATTCTTATAACTTAATGCGGTTGCCGGATAGAAAAACGTTATTTTGTTGTCTTTAGTTTCTACATATTTTTTTATATTTATTTTGTCTATTTGTGGCGATTCTACTACGATTTTTTCAATATGTATATAACATTGTTTAACGCAGGCCTCTCGCATCCACTTTGTCTGCACAATAACCTTGTCTGCCTTACGCACAGAATTTTTAATAATCTTGCCAATGATATTTTGATATGTCCAAAATAATGTGTTCTCAAAAAAGCCAAAATGATAATCAACAAAGGGCAATGGCTGGTGTAAATACAATGTTTGTGATAAACTTGTTCGTGGCAATAATATATTTTGTAATGACAAGACTCTGTCTATTTTATATTTTTTAATGATTTTAGGTGCACATATATAATCAAAATACACCCTATGTAACCAACTTTTTTTTACCCATGGATACCGTAACACTGTAATATTACTGGTATTATCCAACTTAGGAGTACTAATAACAAAAAAAAATTTATTGTAATCATTCACATTAGCATATTTTGCATAATATTCTTTTAATATACTTAAAGCACCCGATTCACTAGCTGCTACGTCATACACCAATATATTCACACTTATTTTCTCCAAACCATTTTATTTATAATTCCTACATAACTTTGGATGATTTTAACTGTTTTAGTTGATACATTTTCATCGGAATAATCAGGGACGGTTAACCCAAGTTCACCATTTGCTTGCATATTTACGGCCATATCTACTGCCTGTAAAACGCTTTCCGCAGTAATACTGCCAATAACAAAGACACCTTTATCAAGTCCTTCCGGCCTTTCTGTACTTGTTCTAATAGATACAGCCGGAAACTTAAAATATGATGCTTCCTCTGGGATTGTTCCGCTATCACTGACCACGCAAAATGCATTCTGCTGCAAGCAATTGTAGTCCATAAACCCAAAAGGTTTTAAGCTACGAACATTTTTGTGAAATTTGAATCCACGTTGCTCTATGAACTTAGCACTTCTGGGATGCATAGAATAAATTACAGGAATGTCATAGTGTTCAGCCATAACATTAACCGCATGCATAAGCTCGAAAAAGTTTTTCTCAATATCTATATTTTCTTCTCTATGCGCAGACAATAAAATATATTTCCCGCTCTCAAGTTTTAATTGTTCTAATATCTTACTAGCATTAATTTTATCTATATTTTTTCTCAACACTTCTGCCATTGGAGAACCAACAACATAGGTAAATTCTTTTTTTATACCTTCTGCATATAGATATCTACGAGCATGCTCCGTATAGCACATGTTGACGTCACTAGTATGATCTACAATACGTCGATTAATTTCTTCAGGTAGATTCTCATCAAAACACCGGTTACCTGCTTCCATATGAAATACAGGGATTTTCAATCTTTTAGCAGAAATCACAGAAAGGCAAGAATTTGTATCTCCCAATACTAATACAGCATCAGGCCTCACCTCCATCATTAGATCATAGGATTTAGCAATGACATTACCCATAGTCAAACCAAGATTTTCACCCACGACGTTCAAATAAAAATCAGGTTCTCTTAGCCCTAATTCCTCAAAAAAAACTTGGCTAAGACTATAATCATAGTTTTGCCCAGTATGTACCAAAGTATGATTAAAATAACGATCACATTTTTTTATTATCTCTGATAGGCGAATTATCTCTGGCCTGGTGCCAACAACGGTCATAACCTTAAGTTTTTTCATGTTCAAACCTCCAAATAATAAGTATCTGGTTTCTCGGGGTTAAACACCTCATTAACCCACATTATGGTTACCAAATCGGTATCACCTTCATTAATAATATTATGGGTGTAGCCTACAGGAATATCCACAACTTCTATTTTCTCACCTGATGCATGATATTCAATGATGTCCTTAGTCCCAACCTTACGAAACCGAATTAATCCTTTTCCGCTGACCACAATAAACTTCTCGTTTTTTGTATTATGCCAGTGATTTCCTTTTGTAATACCCGGTTTAGAAATATTCACTGAAACCTGTCCACGGTCCGAAGTGCGAATAATCTCTGTAAAACTTCCCCTATCATCTATGTTCATTTTTAGTGGATAGCTGAATTGGTCACTAGGCAAATAGCTTAAATATGTGCTATAAAGCTTTTTTACAAATAAGTCTGACATATCTGGGATATTACGTTCCTGACGGCTTGCTCTAAAAGATTCTATTAACTCCGCAATCCTTCCTAGCTTTGTGGTATAAGTTACGGGCACATAACAAAATCCCTCAGCGTTACTGTTTTCTTTACCTGCTACAGCATTAATAAGTTCATTTACAAGATCGTCAATATAAACTAAATTCATTACGGTGTCAGGATTATTTACTTGAATTGGTAAATTGTGCGCTATATTATGACAGAACGTTGCCACTGCACTATTATAGTTAGGTTTACACCATTTACCAAATACATTGGGGAAACGATAAACGAAAACACGAGCGCCGATATTTTTGCCATATTCAAATAACAAATCTTCGCCGGCTTTTTTGCTCTCACCATATGGATTGTCCTGCTCCGCTTGAATAGACGAAGAAAGCATCACAGGACAACTATTGTGGTGCTTTTTTAATGTACCAAGCAGAACGGAAGTAAAACCAAAATTACCCTGCATAAATTCGCTTTGTTCTTTTGGACGATTCACACCCGCCAAATGGAATACAAAATCAGCCTCCTTACAATAGCTGTCCAATAATTCTTCTTTTGTATCAGTATCAAATTCCATGATTTCGTCGTAATGACGGTTTCTAAGCTCAGCTATAAGATTTTTCCCTATAAAGCCCCTAGCTCCAGTTACTAAAATTTTCATTATTTTTTCTCCCAAGCTGAAAGCTCATCTTGAATATATTGTAAAGACAGAAGTTTTGCTTTAACTTGTTCCACATTTAGCAGCTCTGTGTTATTAGAATTGAATTCTGTCAATTCAGTTCTTGCTTGGTTACCCTCAGTAAAATATTTATCATAATTTAATCCTCGTTTATCTGCTGGTACACGATAAAAATTCCCCATATCTATAGCATGTGCACATTCTTCGTTAGTAAGCAAGGTTTCGCTCATTTTCTCCCCATGGCGAATACCTATTATTTTAATTTCACTATCTACATGAAATAATTCTTTTACTGCCTGTGCTAAATCACCAATTGTACTGGCTGGTGCTTTCTGTACCATAATATCTCCTGTTTCAGCGTGTTCAAAAGCAAATAACACAAGTTCTACTGCCTCGTCTAAACTCATAATAAAACGTGTCATATTGGGTTCTGTTATAGTCAATGGCTTACCATTCTTAATTTGTTCAATAAACAAAGGGACTACTGAACCACGCGAACATAACACATTGCCATAGCGTGTACCACATATTAGAGTCTTATCAGCCGGTATTGTGCGTGCTTTAGCCACAAAAACTTTCTCCATCATGGCCTTTGATGTACCCATGGCATTAACAGGGTAAGCCGCCTTATCTGTGGACAAACATATAACTTTCTTTACCCCGGCTGCAATAGCCGCCGTTAACACATTATTTGTACCTAAAACATTTGTAGCTACTGCTTCAATAGGGAAGAATTCACAGGAAGGTACTTGTTTAAGAGCAGCAGCATGAAAAATATAGTCCACTCCATACATGGCGTCATTCAAACTCTGGATGTTGCGGACATCGCCAATATAATATTTAATTTTATCATTTTTATAGTGGTGACGCATGTCATCTTGTTTCTTCTCATCACGGGAAAAAATGCGAATTTCAGCGATATCGGTATTTAGGAATCTATCCAAAACCGTACCGCCAAAAGAACCCGTACCACCTGTTATAAGTAAAGTCTTATTTTTAAACATTTAGTTACCCCCTAAAATGCTTCATAATAATATCATACGAGCACTTTGTTGTATATTTCTCTTCTAATAATTTAAAAGCATTTTTGCCCATTTTTTTGCGCAATTCGCTGTCATTAGCTAATTTGTTGACTGCAGAAATAAATGCATTTTCATCTCCATGCAGTGTTTTTATTCCACAACCATATTTTGCTATTATATCACCAACATCAGTATGGGCATCAGTGCAAGACAAAACAGGCAACTTGCTTTCGCAATAGCTAAGTAAGCGCGAAGGAAAATTGGGTATAGTGTAACGCCCATCCAATAACAATAGTCCAACATCAGCACTATCACATAATTGTTCGTAGTCATCTTTAGGCAATCGTTGCATATACCTAACGTTCTCTAATTTAAGCCCATCTAATTTGTTTTTTACGTAATCTGCCTCTGTGCCATCACCAACAATAAGAAAAAAAGCCTTGTGATTGTCTATTTGTCGTAACACTTTAATAAAAAATGACAAACCTTGTGGTTTACCTAGATTCCCACCATATATAAAAATACACCTATTTTTAGGTATATTATATTTTTCAAAAACGCTATCTTTGCTACTTGAATACTTATTCCTTATTTTTATTGAATTTGGATTTTCCTCTATAATTTTTGAAGGAGAAAACTTATAATTCTTATTTAAAAATTTTACATTCGCTAACGACATGCAACCAATATAATCTGCAGCATCATAAAGCCTTTTTTCCTGCCAAGAAAAATACTTAAATATCAATCCATTATGCCTTATTATACCTAAATCTGCTATTCCTTGTGGCCATATATCTTTTAATAACAAATATGTTTTTGCACCGTATTTATGTTTTAAACTTTCAAACACGCCTGATAAGGTAACCGGTGGCGTTGACATTATAATCAAGTCGAACTTAATATTGCCAAAATGCTGATTTATCGCCTTTTCAAACTGCATACCTACTAATAGATTTGCTACACCCTTTTCAATAAATGGCGTTTTTGTTAAATTTCCTGTTTTAATCCTCAGCACCTGTATATTATTTTCTTTATCTAGTGCAGTTTTTTGGTCGTGTCTCGCTTCAATTGAGCAAGCAACATGTACATTATGTCCATGCTCGACAAACTCGTCCATCAAATCTGTATAAATATTATGTTCTCCATAAGAAGGCCATGCTATTGTCAAAAAGAGTATTTTCATTTATTTCCCCTAAATTCTTCCATAGTGACGCTTGTTTTTGATGATATATTTTCTCTTTGTATTACTTTCATGGCAGTTTGCCATATAATCTTACAATCTCCCAAAAAAGTAATGTCTCGCACATATTCAACATCAAATTTAAATTTTTCTTCCCAACTCAGTACATTTCTTCCATTAACCTGTGCTAATCCAGTTAGTCCTGGCCTTACGTCATGTCTATGCCGTTGTTCTTCATTATAATAAGGTAAATACTGCACCAATAAAGGCCTTGGTCCAACGATTGACATATCCCCTTTTAGAATATTAATTAATTCAGGCAATTCATCTATTGATGTTGAACGGAGGAACTTGCCAAATGGGGGCAGCCGTACTTCATCAGGTAACAGCTCATCTTTGCTGTCTCTTTCAGAGGTCATTGTCCTGAACTTTAATATTTCAAATATTTTAGCATTTTTTCCAGGTCTTGGCTGTCTGAAAAAAATTGGTGTTCCAAGTTTGAAATATATTAAAATAATCACGCCAAAAAGTGCCGGAAACAGCACTACTAAAGTCATGGTTGATAATATAATGTCTATGATTCTTTTAAAGCAGTGCTTATACATTTCGACCTCCATAGGTTCATATTGGCATGGCCGGCACACCAAATACAGTTTCTCCCGCGTGTACTTTCTTTAAAACCACGCTTCCTGCCCCGATTTTCGCATAATTTCCAATCTTGCTTCCAGGCAGGGCTCTGGCACCACTTCCCCAAAAAGTATGATCTTCGACTTTGCAATTACCCGTAATATCAACGTGGCACATAACGCTTGTATAATCACCAACTATAGAATCATGCCCTAAATCAGAAAAGACATTAAACATAACGTGATCACCAACACAAGTATCACAGCTAATAAAAACAAAGGGACACAAAATAACGCCTATGCCAAGTTCGGCATTAGGGGAAACCACGGCGGTATTATGTATCAGGTTTATAAACTTACCGCCCTTAGAACCTATGATTTTCGCTATTTCTTCTTTAACAGTCGAGTTAGCAATAGCTATTACAAAAACATCATCTTGAACAACAGCGTAATCCAATACATTATTTAATACCGCTTTTGGCAACAAATCATATTGCCCCTGTTTCAAAGGGGTATTGCCCTCCAAAAATCCTTTAACAAGAAATTTTGTTCCATAGCCAAGAGAATTATGCGCATGGAAATATACTTCTCTGGCAAACCCGCCCGTACCAATAATTAGTAAATTTTTCATTATATTATATCCCTTTACATTTCATACTCAAATTCACTATACATCCGCCCCAAGAGAGACCTACACCAAATCCCAAAAGCATTACTTTCTCCATTTTCATATTTGGTTTGGTATTCATTAAATCAGTGAGTGCAATTGGAATAGAGTTTGACACCGTATTTCCATATTCACTTATATCATTCCAAAAAGGAACATCTAAAAGCTCACACTTTTGTTGCAAAAACTGCAGCATGAACTTATTTGCTTGATGGAAAACGTAGTAATTAACTTGATTTCTTCCTATTTTCTCTTTTTTAAGAATAGCATCAACTGTTTTTGGCACTACTTCTAATGCGAAATCACTAATTGCAGCTCCATTCATATATAAATTAGAGTTCAAACGTCTGTTACCATATGTGTCAACTTCTTCAACAACTGGAGTATCTAAAACATTATTTTTACTACCGCCAATAGGCACTATTAAATTCCCATAGCCAGCACCATTTGTACCCAAAACAAAACTACTCATCCCATCAATTTTAGTATCAACTGCTTCTACTATTGTTGCTGTTCCTGCATCACCGAAAAGAGGTTTAACCGCATTATCTTCTTCATTGATGTATTTACTATATGTTTCTCCTGTTAAAAGCAATATCTTTTTCACTTGACCTGATTCTATTAGGCCCTTAGCCAAGCTTAAACCATAAACATAACCAGAACATCCTAAATTAAAGTCTAGTGCTCCACAATCAGTCGACAGGCATAGCCTATCTTGTAAAATACAAGCAGTTGTTGGTAAATAGTAATCTGGTGACTGCGTGCAAAACAATAAGAAGCCTATTTCATCTTTATCTATCCCACCACTTAATAATTTTTCAGCAGCTTTAAAGGCTAAATCAGAGGCGGTTTCATTTTTATCCGATATATGTAAGGCCCTAATACCTGTTTTTTTTGTTAACCTATTATATTCATTTTCTCTTCGTTTTTTCGGTAAATAATACTCAATTCCTGTAATATATGCTTTTATGCCCATAAAAACTCCTCTTAATACGCTATGCTAAATACCCGCCATCCACAATAACATCAGTTCCTGTAATCCAGCTCGCTCTATCACTAAGTAAAAATAATATTATTCCACTAACATCTTCTGGTTTTCCAGTGCCAAGTAAATGTTTGCTTATAAAAGCTTCATCATCTACTAATTTGTTTACCTCTTCTGTCATATTTGTTTTAACCCACCCTGGCGATACTGTATTTAAACGATGTTTATTATATGATATCTCTTTGACTATAGACTTAATAGCAATTCTTAACCCAGCTTTAGCAGCAGAATATGCGAACCTTCCCTTTTCGCCACTATAGGAGCTAACTGATGAAAACAAAATATTAGAAGTTCCCGCATCAGCGTATTTTTTCTTAGTTACTATTTGCAACAATTCTATTCCTGCCCAAAAACTAACATCGAATATCTTTTTTGCTGCCTGCATGTCAAACCCTCTAAGAGGTGTAAATAAAACAATACCCGCAGCGTGTATACTTCCATTTAACTTACCATTTTCTTCTACAAATATCCTTATTGCCTCTTCAACAGCCTTTTTATCGCAAACATCAACGCTAGCAATTTCTATGCTTTGTGGAAATTCATCCCGTAGTTGCTTAAGTTCAGGCAACCTTCTTGCAAGTGCCAACACTTTAGCGCCTGCATGAGCAAGCTCAACTACCACCTGTCTTCCCATGCCTGATGACGCTCCCGTTACAACAAAGCGCTTATCTGTAAAATCAAATTTAACCTCACTCATATTTCCACCAACTCACTGAACTTTGTTTTAGTTAAATTAATGATACAACTCCCAATAGTTAAACCAACACCAAAACCACAGAATAAAACCTTTTTGAGCCTATCTTTATCAATACCTTGCAATAATAGTGGTATAGAAGCAGAACTAGTATTTCCAATATTATTAGCGGTAAATGGGACTTTATCATAATCTACCCCAAGTTTCTCAGCTAATGAATTCAGTATAAGTCTATTAGCTTGATGACATGCATATAGAGAAATGTCTCTTTTATCTATATGCATAAATTTTAATATTTCTCCAATATTTTCTGGTACTTCATTTAATGTAAAATTCATTATACCCATACCATCTAATTGCAAATAACCACTCTGTTCATCCGTTAGGTTAATCCTATGCCTACTATTTTCTACAATTATTGTTTCATATCTATCTCCATAAGATTGAATATTAAATGCTATATCATCTATTCCAGTCTCAATAACTGTAGCTGTTCCAGCGTCTCCAAATATGCACCTTGTGGCCCTATCATTAGGTGTTGTTATTTTGCTAATAGTATCACCAGCCAGTAATAATACTTTTTTACATTGCTTACTACTTACAAGCAGAGCTGAAAGATACATTCCATTTACATACCCCGCACACCCTTCATTAATATCAAAACAAAGGGTTTCTTTCTTTAACCCCAATCTGTTCTGAATAATATGACTTGTAGCTGGCAAGTAATAATCCGGTGTCTGAGTAACAAATATCACTGCATCGATTTCGTTGCATAAACACTTGTCCTCATTAAACAGTACGTCCGCTGCCGCCATGCACAAATCAGCTGTTGTAACATTATCGGGACTAATTCTTAATCTTTCAAACCCAGTTCCTCGCGCGATTCTCTTTGCCTCTTTTTCAGTGATGAGTCCATTTGCATAATCGCATACAGATGGGTTGTCTTTAGGTAAAGCACAAGCAACTTTTGTTATCATCAATCCACTCAATTTATTTAGCATATAATTCCCTTCTATTTAACCAATAAGAGCAAATCTCCAATAGTCTTGACTTCACGTACAGCAGCTGGTGCAACTTTTTTGCCATATGTAGCATTTGCCATGGCCAAAAAGCTAACAAAACTCAAAGAATCCCATTCTTCAATATCTGCCAACACAGATTCCATTGAAAGCTCTTGTTCACAATCTAAAATATCTGCTATTTTTTCTAAAAATTCTTTTTCCACTTTTTATTCCTCCTCAGCCTACTTCCAAAGATTTTTAATAACTTTAAAAACCTCATCTTGCTCTTCTTCTGTCATTTTATTATCACTAGGCAAGCACAATCCTCTGGAAAATATATCTTCGCCTATGCTATCACCCAAAGCAACAAAATCATTCTTAGCATAAACCGGTTGTAAATGCATTGGGTTCCAAATTGGCCTAGATTCTATATTTTCTTTTTCCAGTGCCACTCTAATGTCATCAGGAGTCACTTTCTCGCCTTTATTGATGGTCAAACAACTAAGCCAAAAATTGGGTTCGCTACAATCTAAATATGGATTCATAGTAACCGGTAAATCCTTGAGCCCTTCTTTGTACCTCAAATATATAGCTTTTTTTTGCGCTCTGTGTTCATCTATATGGAACATCTGCCCACGACCGATTCCTGCTACAATATTACTCATTCTATAGTTGTAGCCAATCTCGCTATGCTGATAGTATGGCGCAGGATCACGAGCCTGTGTTGCCCAAAATCTTGCCTTGGCAATAGCTTCTACATCATCTGACAAGAGCATTCCTCCACCACTAGTTGTAATTATTTTATTTCCGTTAAAAGAAATTGCATTGTATTTGCCAAAAGTACCTGTTTGGTGGCCTTTATATGTGGAAGAAAGGCTCTCGGCTGCATCTTCAATTAACACAACACCCTGTCTATCACAAATTTCTTTTATTTCATCTAATTTTGCCGGTGTACCATATAGATTAGCTACAATTACAGCTTTTGCCTTGGGATATTTTGTGAAAGCGGCTTCTAGTGCATTTGGATCCATATTCCATGTTTCGCATTCACTATCAACAAATACTTGGACACCCTTTTCATAACTTACAGGATTAACCGTTGCAGAAAAAGTCAAATCGCTACATAAAACTATGTCCCCCTGTCCTACCCCGGCTAATTTTACAGCTAGGTGTAACGCTGCTGTTCCAGCATTCAGGGCAGCAGCTGCCTTAACACCAATATATTGCTCTATACTTTTTTCAAACTCATCTACATTCTTTCCTAATGGTGCTACCCAATTAGTATCGAATGCTTCTTTAACATACATCTGTTCTTCACCATGCATTGTTGGTGAAGATAAATAAATACGTTTTGCCCTCATTTGCAAATCATCTCCTAAAAGGAATTTCTATAATCAATCGTTTAACTGAGAACACACGTACAACTCCGGCTATGCGGAGTGCAGCAGAAGAGCTGCCGTGAAGTGGCACTATGTGCCCAGTAAAGTGTAAATGCTGTGAAGTATAAATGCTGTGAAGTGGAAACATGGTTTCCAGTGAAGTTGTAGCAGAGCTACAAGTGAAGTGCTCTTCGAGCAGTGAAGTTCGCTAACGCGAAGTTAATGATGTTTTCGCAAGCGAAAACGACAAACGTATAAAACCAAATAGGATTAAACAAATTGTATTTTATAAGTTCAAGTTTTTGAAACAAAAACTTTCCTGAACTGTTCGCTTGCGAACACTTCACATGTGCCATTACAAACCTCTCCGGCATCAGCAAAACACTGATGCCACCTCTCCTACTAGGAGAGACTAATTGGATGCAACTTAAGCTTCACTTGTACTGAAAGCACAATTTCACCGCACTATCGCTGCACTTCCGCACTAGCGGATACTGCACGTGCCATTTACAAACCTCTCCGTCAACGATAAAAAGCAATCGTTGCCACCTCCCCTACGAGGGGAGACTAAGAGGGCTCAACTTACCGGCCCCTACTAGGGGAGACTAAGTTGACTCAATTTGAAGAGTCAACTTTGTGTTTGTGCTTTTTTTCGCCGTCTTCTTTTCCTTCGCTGCCATAGTAGTAATAGTAGCCATAGCCGTAACCATATCCGTAACTGTTACCTGGAGTATTTACTTCTACTTTGTTTAGTATAACTCCAATAATATTAGCACCTGCTTGGACTAGCCGAGTTTTGGCATCTCTAGCTACCTCAGGATTTATACCGCCCCAAGCAGTAAGCATAATAACCCCATCCACCTTGGCCGCCATAACTGCCGCGTCAGTAACAGGCAAAATAGGTGGCGTATCAATAAGGACATAGTCATATTCCCTGCCTAGAACTTCCAGCACTTCGTCCATGCGTTTAGAGCTTAAAATCTCAGAAGGATTCGGTGCCACAGGGCCGCTGGTCAACACGTCTAGTCCCTCAACCTCTGTATGTTGGATAATATCCATGACGCTTTTGTGCATGGCAATGCAGTTGCTTAAGCCTTTATTGGGCAGTTGGAAGATTTTGTGTTGAGTAGGATTACGAAAATCGCAGTCCATAATGACAACTTTTTGTCCTGCCTGAGCCATCACTACCCCTAGGTTGGAAATAGTGGTAGACTTTCCTTCATTGGCAGTGGCACTGGTAATAACAATGGTTTTAAGATCCTTATTAACCGCGGAGAACTGCACATTTGTACGAATAGTACGGTAGGCTTCGGAAACAGGAGATTTTGAATGTTTCTTTGTAATTAGCTCTGTCATTTCTGCAACAACCTCCGTGCTTTTTCATATAGGCTGGGTTTTTTGCGTGTGTCAGCTAGGGCTTTATCCATAGATGCTGTATCAGGAATGCTGCCCAATAGAGGTAAGCCTAAATAGTTCTCTACATCTTCCGGTGTGCGAATCTTGCGATTTAGCATTTCGTAAGCAATAGCATAACCACAGCCGGCCAAGATACCTAACAGTAAGGACACTAACAAGGTCAAACCTTTACGTGGTTTTACCGGCTTTTCCGGCATGGTCGCCATATCCAATACTTGCACTTCATTGGAAATCATGGCCTCGGCCACTTTGGCCTCTTCTAGTCGTTTGGCCAGCATAACATAAATTTCCTGGGCAACATTGGCATCCCTCTGCACCTTGAGAAAACCCTGTTCTAGGGCTGGTAAGGATTCAATTTCTTTTTTATTTGATTTTTCTAGGGCCGCAAGGGCTTCTACTTTCTTTTTAGCTATGGCGATTTCTGCCTCACTCTGGAACTTACCAGCCAAAAGCCCCTGATGCACCGGATTATCTGTAGGAGCTTGTAAAGAAACAGCTTTGGCAATCTCAGAATTTAATTTTTCTCTAACGCCGGCAATTTGCTCGTCTAAGTCTTTCATAACAGGGTGTTTCTCGGTATATTTATCCAAATAGCCTATTCTGGTCATTTCCAGTTCCGCTAATCTAGTATTATATTGCTTAATAGTGGAACTATCGGCACTGGCCGCTCCTGCCCCTCCCAGCTGCTCATTAATGGCAGACAGCCGAGCCTGTGCGGTGGCCATGTCTACTTGGTTTTCCGCATCTGTTTTATCCACTAGTGCTAATCTGTCCGCTAGGAGTTTGGCACTGTCTGAGGGGTCTAGGATATGGTTCTTCTTTTTGTATTTTTGCAAGTTTTCTTCTGCTTTATCCAGCTCAGCACGAGACTCCACAACGCGCCCGGCAATAAAGTCCTTGGTTACCTTCTGCTCACTACGGGATAACTCCGTTAACCTATCTAAAAACCCATTTACAATGAGTTTATTGGCTCTTTGTGCTGCCTCGGGACTTTTGGCAGTAACAGAGAGCTTTAGTATTTCTGTATTTTTATAGGGGGTTGTGGTAATACGTTCTTTAACATAGGTTTCATAGTTGGGGTAATTGCCGTCTTTGTCCGCCTGCTCCGTAGCAGCAATCACAGGTTCAATAACGCTGCGGCTTTTCAATATTTCCGCGTCTGTACTCATAAGCTGTGCCGTCATAGCCGTGCTGGCCCCGGGAACAACTTCCAGCAGGGAATTTCCCAACCCTTTGGGCTGCTTAATACGCAATAGGGAGTCAGATTCGTACACAGGGGAAGCCACGATTAAATAAACAATGGCAATAAGCACAAAAGTGCCTGTAATAATGCAGATCTTGCGTAAATTTTTGATGAGCATATTCGCGAGTTCGCGTAAATCAATCGTATTCTCGTCCAAGATGGGCAAACCTCCAGTAGTTAAAGTCTCGCAGCGTTTCACGCTGCTGTGAAGTGGCACTATGTGCCAGTGAAGTTGTAGCATAGCTACAAGTGAAGTGCGGCAAAGCCGCAGTGAAGTTCGCTAACGCGAAGTTATTGATGTTTTCATACGAAAACTGGGAATTAGAGAAAAACAAGTAAAGGATAAAGCAAGTGAAGTGAAAAAGCATGTGCAGCTTTTGCAACAAAGTTGCAAAGTGCAGTTACAGCAAAGCCGTAGTGCAGCTTCCGCTTTGCGGAGTGCAGCTTTCCGGACAAGTCCGGAAGTTATGGTAGTTTTCATTCGAAAACTGGGAATTAGAGAAAAACAAGTAAAACATAAAGCTGTTGAGGGTTTCGTGCCGAAAACTAGAATTTATTTTTTAGTTGCTGTTTTTATTGAAAACACTAATTTAACAATAATACTGGTACATCTTTGTGATAAATTTTCAAAGGCTTCATGTGGTATATTCTCCGTTCTAAACAGAACTCTTAACCAATACCTTGTTTCATTCGCCTCTTTAAGAGCAATTCTTAACTTTGTTATAAAATCAGCTTTGCTTTGTGCAAATTGTGCTTCGCTAATATTAGCTCCCACCGAAGTTGCACTTCTCATAACTTGATTTGATATTATAAACTCTCTATTAATTTGCAATTGCTTAGCAATATTGTAGATATCAACAGCTAAATCTTCTGATAATTCTTCTAGTAATTTTTGTGCCATATATCTTCTTCGTCCTTTTCTGCGATTATTAGTTCGTTAGTTTTTGGCACAAAAACTTTCAACAACTTTGAAAGCTAAACTTTCAATACTGCACGCTCCATAGGAGCAACTGCACTTTGCGAAGCAAAAGCTGCACTTCCGCACCAGCGGATACTGCACGTGAAGTTTTACTTCACTTATGCGATAGCATAACTTCACTTGTACTGAAAGCGCAATTTCACTGCACTACTTACTGCGCGTGAAGTCACAAACCTCTCCGCCATCAGCAAGACACTGATGCCATTTACAAACCTCTCCGCCATCAGCAAGACACTGATGCCACCTCTCCTACTAGGAGAGACTATTAGGACTCAACTTACAGGCTCCTACTAGGAGAGACTAAGCGGATGCAACTTATTCTGTTTTTAATTAGTCTTTTTTAATTTCATGTACAGCATAGGCTGCGCTGAAGAACGGAGCAATATCACGTCCGAAGTCAATTCTGCCGTTGCTGGTCAGATAAACAACATCGCCTTCACCTAGTACATAGTTTTGACTAACGTCGCCTTTAGTTAGCAGGTCATTTAAGTTTAATTTAATTGGCTCATTTTGTTTATCACGACGGATAAGGAAAACGTTCTTTTTGGCTGCGTCTTTAGTAAACCCATTGGCAATACCCACAGCGTCTAGCAAGTTATGGGATTTTTGTAGTTCATAAAGTCCAGGTTTATTTACCTCACCAAAAACATAAACCCTAGTAGTGCCTAGCACTACAATGTTTACGCTAATTTGTGGATTAACAATATATTTTGCTAATTTTTCCTGTAATATCTTGGTAAATTGACTAACAGTAAGACCTGTAGTATCAACCTCGCCAATTAGTTGAAAAGACACCTTACCATCTGGACGCACAATATATTTAGCCTGCGGTGTGGCTTGTCCTACATTAGTAGTACCCGAACTAGTATACCCGGTACTCATTTCCGGTACGCCAATGATGACAATGTCTAATTGGTCACCGGGGCACATGATATACTCGGCTGCAAACGCCATATTCCCAAACATTAATGCAAAAACAAATAAAAGTGTTGATATTATCTTTTTCATTGCAATCCTCCCTGAATATAATACATACAAACTAAACAAACATTACCCCCAAAATTTTCCAAAAAACCCTTTCTTTTCCTCTTGCGGGTCCACAATTTCTTTAGGCACTACAATATCCAGTGACTTATTGTCCAAAATAGCTTGTGGATTTGAAGTGACAATTTGTTCTACATACAATTCTGAAACCAGCGTTTTCATCCTAATCACGGCCTCCCGCATGTCAGTATTGCGCCGTTCTATTTTGTGTGCATCACTGCCTAAAAAATGGACCATATTATTATTAAGCAACATTTCAGCAAAAGCCTGAGCTTTTGTTCCAAACATCCCTGTAAAACTACCAGCGTTGCATTGCAGTAATATGTCATGTTGAACCCACGATAATAAAATTTCCGGATGCTTTTGCAAATTACTATATCTTTCAGGATGAGCTAATACAGGAACTAAATCGCGAAGTTGCAACTCATAGAAAAAATCATCAGCGCAACGTGGTATGGATTCCATTGGTAATTCCACCAAAATATATTTACTGCCGGCTAGGCAATAATCGCCTTGGCCTTTTTCAATCATATCCAGCATATCCAAATTTAGTTCTATCTCTGCCCCTGTATGAACACGAATAGGAATGCCGGCAGAAAGAGCATTCCCATTCAAAACATCTGTTTTTTCTTTAATTTTTCCCCAGCTTAAGTGACTGGCTCCCTCAATAAAATGAGGAGTAGCGATAATATCTGTCGTACCACTATCCGCTGCCATTCGTAAAAGCTCAATAGAGTCCGTCATACTCTGGGCTCCATCGTCAACCCCATCTAAAATATGTGCATGAACATCAATCATATGCTATCCCCCCTAGAAATGATTTGGCGTGTAATTGGGCACAATTTCCTTTAAAAATTCGATGATTTCAGCCTCATCTCTCATTTCAGTTAATTTTGTCAACTGACCACGCAATTTATCAGGATCCTCACACTTAAGGTCCGCACGGAAAATCTTCTTATGCATTGTTGCCTTGTTCTCTTCCGCAGAGCTCATGAGCTCCTCAAAGAGCTTTTCACCCGGCCGCAAGCCAGTGAAAATGATAGGAATCTCTACATCCGGCTCGAAGCCGGATAACCTAATCATATTTTTTGCCAAATCTAATATTTTAACCGGCTCTCCCATATCTAGGACGAATACTTCTCCACCCTTTCCCATTGAACCAGCCTGTAAAACAAGCTGCGAAGCCTCGGGAATCGTCATAAAATAGCGTTTCATTTCCGGGTCAGTAACTGTTACCGGCCCCCCTGCCGCTATTTGTTCCTTGAATAAAGGTACCACGCTGCCACGGCTGCCCAGAACATTACCAAAACGCACAGCCACATATTTTGTTTTGAAAAGATTATTAGTGGCTTGTATAATCTTTTCTGCTACACGCTTAGTAGCACCCATAACACTAGTAGGATTTACTGCTTTGTCTGTAGAAATCATAATGAAAACTTCCGCAGCATTTTCTCCTGCTGCCCGAGCTAATTTCCAACTGCCAAAAATATTGTTGTGTATGGCTTCGCACACATTTCCTTCCATAAGCGGAACATGTTTATGTGCGGCAGCATGAAATACAACTTGTGGTTTGAATTTAGCAAAAATCTCATTAATTGTTTTTTCATTAGTAATATTCGCGATTATTGGAAGTAATCGTTCACTCCCATATATAGCCCTTAATTCTCGATGAATTTCATAAATGCTATTCTCCCCTCGCCCCAGTAAGAGCAAACGAGCAGGATTTAACAGCATAATTTGCCTGCATAACTCACTGCCAATTGAACCTCCGGCACCTGTTACCAGCACGCATTTACCTGTCAAATAATTGGCAACCATAGCTAGGTCAAGGTTTACAGGTTCACGTTGGAGCAAATCCTCTACTCCTACCGGACGTAGATCACGCATAGTAATATTTTTATCTAATAAAGAATAAATCCCCGGAACTATTTTTGTCTCACACTTAATTGTACTACATAAATTAGCCATTTCCCTGATTTTCCCCTGGGGTAAGGAAGGAATGGCAATAATTATTTCTTTTACACCATACTTTTGCACGGTATCTGCTAATTTATCGCTACCGCCGAGAACAGGAATCCCCATACACAAATTACCCTGCTTATTTACGTCATCATCAATAAAGCCGATAACTTTTCTGCCCCTGTTATGAAGCTGCACAATATCCCTGGCAATGAGATTCCCTGCATCGCCTGCCCCTATAATCAGCACAGGTTTCTTCTTGACAGCAGTCATATCTTCTTGCTCGGAACGGATAATAAAATAACGCAAAGCCAAACGACTGGAACAAAGTCCCGCAACAACAATAAAAAATGTCAGTACATGTACTGAGCGCGGTATGAAAATAGCCATTATATCTGCCACTATACAAAATAAAACTGCGCCACAAAAAGAAGACAACACTATAGCAAGTAGTTCTTTGAGCCCTGCATAACGCCAAACACGGTGATAAATTCTAAATAGGAAGAAAAATAACATGTAAGAACAAATCAAGACCGGTAATTCCGTAACTAAAACAGGGATATATCTGTCAAAAATCGTAGAATCAAACCGCATGAATAAGCTAGTTATAGAAGCTCCTATAATTAATAATATATCAAAAACCATCAAAAATAATGGTAACAAATAGCGTCGCATAAAATTCTCCCTTTTCATTCTATAATCATTTATCATAAACAAACTGAAAATCAGCGAACCCATATTAGAAGTATATGCTAACTTTTAAGCAAGTAATTGTTACATTATTTACATACCAATTGTGAATTATTTTTGCTATCGTAACACCCTTATTATACTTCTCTGCATACCATAACGCAAGGATTAGCGAGGGCTAACGGGACTATTTTCGTGACAAGTACCAATAAAGGTACAATACAAAATGTTTTCTTACTAAAATAAGTGTCACAAGGGTATTTATTTGTATTTTTTGCTATTTCAAGATAATTCTTGTAAATAGCGTTTCAATGCGTCCTGCCAATTTGGCAAGTTTTTAAATCCATTTTTTGTGAGTTTAGCTTTACTCATTCTACTATTAAATGGCCTTGACGCTTTGGTAGGATATTTGCTTGCAGGAATAGGATTGACTTTAACCAACATACCAGCCTGCTTAAATATTTCTCTGGCAAATTCCGCCCATGAACAAATGCCCTCGTTAGTAGCATGATATATACCATATTTATCTGTAACTGCCATATCATAAAGAAGTGCCGCTAAATCTGCCGTATAAGTTGGGGAGCCTATTTGATCTGCTACTACAGTTAACTCCGAATGAGTTTCTCCCAGTTTTAACATAGTTTTAACGAAGTTATTACCGTTATAACCAAATACCCAAGAAATACGCACGATAAAGTATTTTGTGAGCAGGCTGCGCACAATACGCTCGCCTTCCAGTTTAGTTAAGCCATAGACATTGGCAGGTCCTGTTTCATCATCTACTTCATAAAATTGTTCGCCACTACCTGAAAATACGTAATCGGTACTAATATAAACCATCTTGGCATTAATTTCATGGCATATCTTAGCTATATTTTCAGTTCCTAGCGCATTAACTCTACGACAGCATTCTACATCGTCTTCAGCTTTGTCTACAGCAGTATAGGCGGCACAGTGAATAATAACGTCCGGGTTATAAGCGGTGATGAACTTATGGGCGGATAAGTAGTCTGTAATATCAAGCTTTGCTCTATCAGCTCCCAAACAATCTATATTATGCTGCTTTAATACTTTCATAACGTCGTAACCTAATTGTCCCCCACTACCCGTTACCAGAATTCTCATTTTAACTTTTCCCCTTATACTCAATTTGATTCTGCTTTACAATGGTTTTCACTTCCATCTGTTTATATCATTTTAGCACAAAAGTACTTTTTAAAATAAAAGTCTTTTTTCAACATCACATCTGTTTTCTTGTTTTTAAATCATAAATAGTATATTTAAATTTTATATTAATGCAACTATTTTCTCTGCCTTGATAATTTCCTTAGATGTAATCGATTAAAGTGGGCACACGAGACAACATCCGCTTTGTGAATCTGTGGCATAGCAAATAAGAAGCTTAGTACATCAGGCGCAAGAATATCATCGCAATTAAAAAAACACACAAACGTCCCCTGTGCCTCTCTCAGTCCTAAGTTTCTTGCAGAACTAATTCCCCCATTTTTTTTGTAAAAATATTTAGCACGACTTTCTTGTTCCAAAAAACTTTTACAAATTTTCGCACTGTTATCAACAGAACCATCATCTATGAGCAATATTTCAAAATCCATAAAAGTTTGTGCGCTTATGCTGCGCAATGTTGGCAGCAGCCATTTCTCTCCGTTATATATAGGCACAATAACGCTAATTAGCGGTTTGTTATTACACATGCTGCTGTTATCCCCCCTAAGTTTTTTACCCCTAATATAAGTTTACAGCAAATTATTTCCAAGAAAGGGCAATTATATTCTAAAAAGTGCAATTCTTCTCTTGCGATTACTATTCAGCTTGTTTTTTATAAACCAGTCCTATGCTTTTTGCATAGGCAACTGCTTCTGCTTTATTATGAAGCTGCAATTTATCTAATATACCCTTTATTTCATATTTAATCGTTCTTTCACTAAAATAAAGTTTCTCCGCTATTTGCCGATATGTATTGCCATTGGCAACAAGAAATAAAATAGTCTCTTGCCTTGTTGTCAAAACACCTATGGGTTCCTTTTTCTCTGGCAAGACATTTTCTCCCATTTCTGAGTGACCGGCAAATTCACGTATTATTTTCATTGCCATACCAGGTGCCAAGGGAGGTTCCCCCTGTTCAAGATCGGAAAGCATTTTCAATAATTTTTCTGCTTGAAAATTTTTTAACAAATATCCGCACGCACCATTACGAATAGCTGTAAATAAATTTTCATCTTCTTCTGATACCGTCAACATTACTATTTTTACCTTGGGGAATTCCTTTTTAATTAGTTTCGCAGCCTCCAACCCATTGCAACAGGGCATATAAATATCCATTAATATAACGTCAACATTTAAGCTCCGCATTTTTTGCAAAGCTTCTAATCCGTTACCCGCTGTGCCGGCGATTTTTACATTGTAGGCAGACAAAAGGTTCGCCAACCCGTCACGAAAGAAGCAATTGTCATCGACAAGTAATATTTTCATGTAACTTTGCACTCCTTTATTGGCATTTCTACTATAACTTTTGTTCCTAGCCCCGGTGCTGAAATAATTTTAAATTTACCACCAATTTTTTTAGCACGATTATGCATATTCATAATGCCAAACCCTGTTACAAAGGACGCAGAAGTAAGGTCAAAGCCCTTACCGTCATCACATATTATGAATTTGATGCAACGCATGTCCTCCTCCATAGAAAAGCTGACATGAGTCGCTCCTGCATGCTTGTAAATATTTGCGAAGGCTTCCTGCATAATTCTCAGTATTTGTAGGGACTTACAGGTTTCAATTTGTGGATTACTTTCTACGGCAAAATCAGTCTCAACCTCTAGCCCATACTCAATATGAACAACCCTAACATAGTTTTGCAAGGCTTCTAATAGTCCATCTTCAACCTCCCCTGTTCCTACACTTGAAATATAGCTACGGACATGATCATAGGCTCTCTGATTTGCAACAACAAGCTGATTTAAAGTCGAAATAGTCTGTTCCATTTTTTTATCAACGATAAATTTTATGCAGGCTTGCGACTGCACATTTATATAGCTAAGAACTTGACACAAATCGTCATGCAAATCTCTTGCTAGATTTACACGTTCTTCTGTAACAATTCTTTTTTTTTCTCGTTCCAGTCCCGTAATCCAGCCTTTTTTTTTAAAGTAATATCTTTGAGTAAGATTATCTGTCCAAAATTTATCTCGTTTTTTTCTAACAAAAAATTTTTCACTTCATAGCAAGAACGCCCGGAAGTATAATTACGAAATATTTCTATTGTTTCTTTCTTTCCTTCTTTAACTTTATCCAGTACCGGCCACTCTTTAATCAAAGTGTTAAATTCACCGCCTATTTGCACCGGAAGTCCCTTTAATATTTTTTGGGCCGCATAATTTAAATCTATAATATAACCACATTCATCAACCAGTAACCATCCATCCACAATATTAGCCATAATGGCTTTCTGCGCTAATTCAAAAATATTATAAGTCTGCCATCTATAAAAGCACCATGTCATACAACCAGACGTTATTATGGTAACCCAAGGAATAAAATGAGTAAAAAAAGGATATCAGAACTTATTCCCACAAAACTAATACTCTCAGCTACCAAAAACCATATAGCTTGCTTGTGGCGGATACCTCTACTAGTTAAAATCCAATGAAGATTTAAACATAAAGCAGATGCGCAAAGAAGCCCTTCAAGGCTTTCACTCCAACCAAGGATTCCCTGAACACCTACCAAGTCCTTACCTGTTAACCAAAAACCCTTCCATATCATGCCATGCCATGGGTTCGTAAACAAGAAAAGCTCAGTCAACAAAATTATTACTAAATAACCATATTTCAAAATCATAGGCAACTTTTTTGCCGGTCTGCTTATTTTCCATATGAGATAAAACCAAAAAATTGGCATAATCAGCATTATGCCTTTAAAAGTTAGAAAAAAAAGGATTTTTTTATTTATTGTATTATTTTCATTTAGCAGCAATAACAATATTAGGGAACAGATTTTGCATAATTGTAAATATACCTGTTGTTTTGCTCCCGGACTGCGATGAAATTGCCAGGTATAGGTTGCCAAAGCTATTAACCACCCAATTGCAAATAAATACACCTCTATATTTCCAAAAGAAGAAAAAACTATGTTCATTATGTATCTCTTCCTTCATTAAATCTATATTTTAATTCTCTGTCCAACATTTGTTATATTCATTTGTCAACGACATGGCAAAAAAAACTATTATTACTGCACAATAAACATCATATAAACGCTTATTCCCCCCACTGCGCTCAACTTTCAAATCAAATATTTCACATTGAATTATTTTTTATCAGCTAGCTCTTTTAATTTTATCAGTAAATCGGGCGTTTAAAAGTGCAAAGATATACAAAAAAAGTGCAAACTTTTTCGTGGTCTTTGGATATGACATAAATGAATATCTATTATTTTTACTAACTAGTAACTACAAAATCACATAAAATCCACAGACACAAATGGCTCTGTCCAAATTTGGACAGAGCCATCTTTAAACTTTTAATCACACTTTTAAACTTAGACTATTTTTAGAAAGACACCATCACCTACCATAATACATATTTTTATAGTAGGTTTGATATTCTCCGTTTACTATGCGCTGCCACCAAGGTTTATGGGTAATATACCAAATAATAGTTTTCTTGATGCCTGCGTCAAACCCTGTTGTTGGTTCCCAGCCAAGTTCATTTTTTATTTTAGTTGGGTCAATAGCGTAGCGCCTATCATGGCCAAGTCTATCGGCAACATAGCAAATAGATTCTTCTCCTTTGCCTAATTCTTTAAGTATTGCTTGCACAACCTGAAGGTTAGTCTTTTCATTATGCCCACCGATATTATAAACTTCACCAACTCTGCCACTGCGCACAATGAGGTCAATAGCCGAGCAATGGTCTTCTACGTAAAGCCAATCACGCACGTTTTCTCCCGTTCCATATATGGGAAGAGGTTTGTTGTTTAAAGCATTTATGATTATCAGAGGAATAAGTTTTTCTGGGAAATGATAGGGACCATAGTTATTGGAACAACGAGAAATCGTTACAGGAACACCAAATGACCTAAAATAGGCTAATACTAATAAATCAGCTGAAGCCTTAGAAGCGGAATAAGGACTGGAGGTGTGCAATGTTGTTTCCTCCGTGAAAAATAAATCAGGCCTATCTAAGGGTAAATCACCATACACTTCGTCAGTAGATACTTGATGATAGCGTTTAATACCGTATTTACGACAGGCATCAAGCAAAATATTAGTACCTATTATGTTGGTTTGTAAAAAAAGCTCAGGGTTTAAAAGAGAACGATCAACATGACTCTCGGCAGCAAAGTTAATTACAACCTCTGGTTTTTCTATGGAGAAAAGATGATACACGGCAGTACGATCGGCTATATCACCTTTCACAAATTTAAAATTCGGCTTTTTCATGACCGGTTCTAGGGTTTCTATATTTCCAGCATATGTCAAAGCATCTAAACAAATTATTTCATCCTCCGGATGTTTTTTTAACATAATATTAATGTAATTACCGCCAATAAACCCGGCACCACCTGTTACTAAAATCTTCATTGACCACTGCCTCCTATATTGTTATTAAAAATCCAGCCCACTCTCTATATCTCTCAGAAAAGGATTCTCAGCATATTTCAGAGATAATTATATTACTTAATGAGATAGGCAAACATTTTCCCCCTCGTAGATTGATATAATGACACTAATTATAGTTTTCACATTTAACTTTTTTCCTTATCACCTTTTAAAAACTCATTTCATTGGCTTATACCTTTTAGTACCTTTAAGTGTCACCAGCTTACATTTAGGTATTACCAATACCACAGGTTTTCTCTGCATAACTTCCATTACTTTTAGCCATAAATCATCAGCCTCCAGGCAATATGGCGGTAATACCGTCAACTATTTTTTAAAATCTTCTTATTCCATATTTTCAGCGCCATAAAAGCCTGCTGACCATAGCAAAAGATTTTGCGAAAAACCTAAACACCACCTCTAGAAGTTTATTACCCCTGTTTTTTTTGCAATTCATATAATTTTAAATACTTTAATAAGGTATAGGAAAAATGGTTGCAACAAAGTGCCAGGCCTAACCAACCGTCTAAAACTCCTAATTTTAATACAGACATTTGTAAAAACCCAAAAAGTGCATGTCCATAAGCTATAGGCAGAGAGGTTCTCTTACCTCCAGCATAAGCGTTATCTGCCCAAATTGTAGTATATTGATTGAATTTTTCTGCCCACTGTGCCCAACTCTCATAAGTATAATGTTCGATGTGCCCCGGTAAGACTACAAGCTGTAAATCACATTGCGGTCTCTCATGAACCTTGTTCTTCCACTGAACAGCCTCCCTAGGGAAGAGGCGCGCTACTTTGTCCGGTTTTAGAACGCCATGGTTAAATTTTTGGCCAAAAGCTACAGATTTTCGTACAATAGCATACTGTTGTTGCCTATTTGCCTCAACAGCTTGCTTTATAGCTGTAATTACTTCCTCATTAAGCCGCTCATCAGCGTCCAAATACAAAACCCACTGAGCCCTTGTTTGTGTCAGTCCAAAATTGCGCTGTGCAGCAAAATCGTTATCCCATGCCCTATACACAACCGTTGCTCCCTGTTCTTCTGCCTGCTTTACTGTAGTATCTGTACTGCCTGAATCAATAATTAATACTTCATCAGTACAACGTTTTGCATTAGTAACTACTTCCGTTATATTCTTTTCTTCATTTTTAGTTAAAATTAAAATAGCTAATGTAGGCATTTTTTCTCCTTGTTAGTATTTAGAGTATTATATCATTATGAACAACATTGATAATAAAGTCTTCTGAAATATACATAAGACATAATATATAAAGGTGGTAATATATAAAATGCCCTTGCATGACTCCAATTTTATGTTGCTCGATTTCAGTCTAGTAAGGCTATTTTTTCTAGCATACTTCCTAGTTCTGTTATATTTCTCGGAATCATAACGCGCTCTTTTCGCCTATATGATTCCCTAAGACGCACAAAGACATTATCTATTTCTTGGGCTTTTTCCTTGTTTTGGAACTCTACTAATTTATATAGGCAAATTATAATTGGCTCCTCGTCAAAAATAAATTTGGGAGTAATTAGGGCTGTGGAGCAATACCCAATCAAAACGTTTTTATCGTTGACTTCATTTATACAAATCAGTTCCCATAAACTGCGTTTTTTGTCAAAAACTACCCCGGGTAAGTCCATTGTACTCGCATCGTGGGGGTGCAGCCGTATTACCAATTCTCCCTTAGGAACGAAAGCTGCTATTTTGCCCCATAAGTCTGCCTTAGATATAACTTTTTCCATGTTAATATCATTATTTGTAAATTGATCTAAAAAAACATACTTTGTATTTAAGCATTTTTCGTTATACCCAAACACGTAGTTGAGCAATTCCTTGAATTCTTTTTTCGCATCAACCAGTTTTGGCAATTCTATGACGTTTTTAACCATGCTGCTTTGGTTTTGGCTAATGTTATTTAAATAAAGTTCATCTATTTTTATGCTATATGGCCCTTTGCCAAAAAATGGTTTGATTTTTTTGTCTATTAGACCAGGATATTCATTATTACGCATATTACCAACATAAGATACTATGCCATCATCTAAAAAAATGTGTTTTGTCCCTTTTCCCTTTAGAAATTCAGCATAACGGAGAAAAAGTTTATTCCAACCACAAGTAACTAATTGTTTATAATCTGATATTGCTTCTTTTCCTACACCCAAGCGATATTGCAAATATTTTTTGGGCAATACTTGTCCAAGATGTCTATTGAAAGAAAGGCTTCTGTCAGGAATATCTTTCACTAAAATTACATTGTTAAATATAGCTGTTTTACGTAAGCGTTCAGCAATATCTTTGTCATCAAAAAATTCATCAACAATATAAATATCAGAGCTTCCTGCAGTATCTCTAATATTGTTATAAACAAAATTAATACAATTTAGCACTTGAAACCCACGGTAACAAATGAATGCTGTACGCAAACATTACTCCTCCTTTTTTCAGATATGCTGCCCGCCATATTCCGGTACTTTTTTACACTAATATTTAATCATATAATATATTTTTTATCTGCCTTGGATAGATTCAACATCTCACCCATAACAAAATCCCACTTTTCCGGTTCAAAGGGGCACATTCCATTAGCCGGAGTAAAGGTTAATTCCCCAAAATACACCTTCCCATTGCTTTCATAAAGGTCTACCCGTACATAAGGAAACCCCTCTGATAATATTTTGGCTATTTTTAACATTTGGTCAAAGTGCTGAGGTTTTTGCATATTTTCAATATGGCTTTTGTGCTTGTGCTCAATATCTAGTAAATTAAAATCTAAGTCAAAGTGACTTACTTTTAATTGTTTGGTGCGCTCCGTGCAAACATATAGCATTTTGGGTTCGCCATTAAAGCACTGTATTTTGTAATCCACAATATTATCTTCCAAAAACTTCTCGCAAATAAGTCTTGGTTTGATATCCTTGTATACCCATTCCCCGCTAGTATAATAATAATTCTTGTGCTGCCATCTTTGTAATTTATGTAATTCCTCATCCCAATCTAAAGCAGCTTTATCTTTACAAATTATAAATTGTCCTGAGGCATGACTAGTTTTTAAAACGAATTGCTGTGGTAATCCTTCTATATCAATATCATTGACGTGATCCCAAATACCATAAACCGGCACCAAGTGCTCTATCCCAATCATGCTGGCAACATGATTGCGTACGGCTACCTTATCTGCACATGTAACCATAAGTGGATCGCGATAATGAATTTTCAACCATTGAATTTTTTCATTGAAAGTTCTTGGGTGTTCTATATTTAGGTCATAACCCATATTTTTTTTGAATTCTTTTCTCAAGGTCGCCATATACATATATTTAATTTTAAATTTTTCACTGTTAAAATTAAAAAACCTTGTAAGCCCATAAAAAATATCGTTGTGCATAATTCGCTTCAGTTCTTTATTCATTATAACCCCTCTAGTTGGTTTTTTTACCAAAAAGTTCTTTTAATACTTCGTTTGTTAATTCCCCGAAAAATGGTCTTTCACTAAATATTTGAAAACAATCCATGCCTTGATATTTGAGATTGAACTCTATAAGTACGGGTCCTGTATCTGCTATAGCGAAATCCCATGATATTAAGCTAAATTGGGCAACCCTTTTATGCATGTCCTTGGCTATGCTTTCTACATTTTAGTTTGATACATAAGGACTTAATCTAACTATTGGTTTATCCTTGCGGGAAAAAATCCCAGTGTTACTTCCTGCCCCAAAAACATATCGTCATTACCATAGAGAAATTTCTCTGACAAACCCGGTATTAAATGCATTCTATAACAAGCAAAAGTTGGCATATTTTCTATGGGCAATATTTGAGAATGATCAATAATAGTAACCTTCTCATATTCTGGATTTAAACATTTAGGCATTGTCTATCAGTTACGATATAAACATGATTAATCCATGGTGCGTTCTCTTCCAAAGAGCGTAAAGAATATTTCAGTTCTTCATTATCGAAGAAACGCACCTCACCAATTACCGACCCATCTAAACTTTTTATTTCTTGCGCAATATATTTTTCCTTATCAGCACGAAAACGCTTATCTGTACCATCGCACCATATATACACCATATCAATTGGTTCCAAAATTTCACCTCAGTACAATTACCTCTATTATCTAGTTTTCAGCCAGTATGTTCTTTATTAAAGCTTCGTGGCTATATTCTTTATTGGCAAGAAGCAGATTCTCTCTATAAGTATTGGCGTTCTTAAGAAAGTCATCAATAAAACCTTCCAATTGCTTTGCAAAAATTGCGACGCTATCTAATTGCACTGCAGCACCAATTTTGTACTTGGCCAAAACTTCAGGATTTATTTCAGGAGAAATCAAGATGGGTTTATAAAAACCTATGGCAGTAAAAAGCATAGCACTCCAGTGATAACGATAGCGTTCTGCAGCATAAGGCATAATAATAATATCTAAATCCAACAATGCTTTTTGCCAATCAATCCCAATTAAATTTTTATGCAAAAAAGTTATGTTTTTATATTTGGCATAATCCTTGGCATATTGTTCAAAAACTTCGCCGTCTTCAGGTTTAGCTGTTGCTCCTTGGACAATAAGCTCTACAGGTATAGTAAAATTTGCCTGAACAAAGGCATCTAAAAAAAATGCTAAATTCTTTTCCTTACGGAATTGGCCAAAAAATCCTATTTTTATTGGTGTTTTACCTTGTATTTCTTCCCTTAGTGGTAGATCTTGAGGTTTGAAAACAGGGGGATTTATTAGTCGTAAATTGGGCAAGTCACTATTAGCAAAATCATTACGCAAGGTAATAACTCTTAAGTTAATATTCTTATAGGGCAAACAATTATTGGCCTGCCGTTCAAACTTGGGCTGTTCCTTGGGATTAATGCCATGAAAAATAAAATATACCGGTACCGGCGAGTGTTTTAATTTACTGTTACATAATGTTCGTAAATAGCGATATGTAGCCGTAGGCACAATAATGGCGTCACACTTACCCGCTTTTGCTTTAGCATAAGCAGCATTAAACCAATCAATACGCCTTTTTTCTCTGAATATAGAAAGCAAAAGTTTTTTTAACGAACCAACCCCGGCGTAGGTGACAACTTCTCCTCCTTCTAAGTACTCTATTTCTACACCGTAATCTATCTTAAAAGGAAATCTTTTCGGAACAAAGAAACAAGGGGTATGCCCTTGTTTCTTTAGCTCATCAACCAATATTCTATCAAACTCTACTTCATGCCCAGCAGGCATAATAATACTCTCAAGAATTGCTATACGCATATTTTTCCACCTTCGTAGTACCTAATATTTTGAACCGGTATTTTATCACTATACACTATTTTTTAGTGAGATATACATACTTATATGAATTTAAAACCGCAGCCTTATTATACCATTGTGCCCAATATTTAGGAAGAAAATCAAGTATATTGTGTTATAATACAAACGTTGATAAAAAAGGAGCTATGACATGAAACTATTATTTAAAAAACCAGTATGGCATTATCTATTATCTGCTTTATTGCTTTATATTCTCACTTTTGGCTATTATTACCTAGTCTCTAATGGGTTAGGTGACAAACCCTTCTACTTACAAATGCGGCGTTTTGTCCCCTGTGCTTTAGTAGCAGTATTACCCGTTTCTCTTATTGGCTATTCCTTGTTTTCGAAATACTTTTTATCTCATATATTTGTGGGGTTAAGTTGGATTATAACCTATCCCACCTTTTATTGGATAACCTATCATAGTACCGTGCCCTTTTTTAGCAATCACTTTGATATTTCCTTCGGTCTCTACGGTACTGCTGCCCTAATTGCCCTACATTTACTTTTATTAAAATTCCTGAAAAGCAAGTCCTTGGTTTCCTTTGTAGTCGCCTTTTTTCAAACCTTGCTAATGGTTTTACCTGTATTTCAATGGATTTATTTTGCCTTATACCATTCCGCTGTCTCGGAACCTGGCCTGATGGCTCTTTACCAAACAAATCCTAATGAAGCCTTGGAATTTATAAAAACCATTGGCTATCAATATCTTTTAGCCCCTGTTGCCATATTTAGCCTATTGTTTTATTTGTTTTATAAAGCTAATAAAATTACCGGCAGCCTAGCATTAAAAACATGGACTAATAAAAAAAGCTTGGTATTCATGTTAGTTATATTTTTAGGTGCAGGGTATTATTCCAGCAGTATTTTCACTAGTACACGTTTACTTGAACATTATGGCGAAGTACGGGATTATTTTATTTCAGCGCGTCAATATACCGGAAACCACGTTAAAAACTTTTCCACGCTATCAGTAACCCCTACAAAACCACTTTGGAAAAAACCGGGAACCATTATTTTGATTATAGGTGAATCGGCCTCTCGTAATTTCATGAGTGCATATACAAAAACTGAAAATGACACAACGCCTTGGTTAAGAGAAAAATTAAACGACAAAAATAGTATTGTTTTCAAACACGCCTATACATCTTGGGCGCAAACTGTTCCTTCACTGGAACGTGCTTTAACAACTAAAAATCAATATAATGATATTCCCTTTAATCAATCCATTTCCATTCTGGATATTGCTAAAAAAGCAGGATACACTACTTCTTGGTTTAGTAATCAAGGAACTGTAGGCAATGCTGATACTCAAGTAACCTTAGTTGCCAAAACTGCAGATCATTCCAAGTGGACCAGTCAAGAAATGGATAGGCAGCAATATGACATGGCTTTAATGGATTATCTTAAACAGGTAGATCCCAACAAAAATAATTTTATCATCCTGCATATTATGGGCAGTCATGATAATTATCAAAATCGTTATCCACCGGAATTCACTAAATGGGGTGATCCTAAAGTATACGATTTCCCGGTAAATTACGATAATTCTTTGGCATATACTGACTATTTTCTTTCACAAGTTTATGAATATGCAAAAAGCAATCTTAATTTAGAAGCCATGGTGTATTTTTCTGATCACGGCGCCAACCCCAATAGAATACGTTACCCTGATCCCATCGGTTTTGTATCTTTACGTATACCATTATTTGCGTATCTTTCCGATGACTATCGCAAAACCTACCCTGTTGCGGCTGCAGCCCTTACTGCTCATACCAATTCCTATTTCACTAATGACCTAATCTACGATATGATGTGTGGTATTCTTAATGTAACCTCTCCTGCATATGACACTACCAATAGTTTGGCGTCGCCAAACTATAAATGGACCCGGGAAACGCTAAGAACACGACTGGGGCAAAAAAAATTAACCGAAGATGACTCCGTCGACTAAATGAAATAATAAAAGTCCAATACTTTTAGGTATTGGACTTTTATTATTTCATATACTTTTTCAAATTTTCGAAAATAGCTCGCTGCATCTCATCCATTTTTGCTAAGCGACGGCGATAATTTGCTCTTTTTGAAGGTTTCATTTCACTAAATTCTTTAATATGTTCGTTAATTGGAATCTCAAAGAAGTATTTATCAGACAATTTATTTCCACCACATTCTTCCCAAAACCCATCTAAATCTGTTTTAACCTTACGATCCATGCGAATATGGTTTTGGGCATAATGACCTGCATTGCTAACGGCATAGAGATGTTTAACACCTAACATACTTGCCACATTACGCAAGCCATAAAAAATTAGATTTTTTGTCCTGTAGCCAAAGTATGCTTTAGTTAGTGCTTTAACGAAATCATTACCTTTGTTGGAACCCTGCAGCGCCCCTATGTATAAAGCACTTTCACCATCTTCTCTACTAGGAAAACAGGAAAAAATTATTTGGTATAACGGCCACTGTCCCTCATACATAAGATTTACAGAAAGACAGCCTTCTTTTTGTTGGCCATTAAAGAACTTTATATCCATACTTATTGGCTTTTCTTGAAACTCATCTTGCCAAATAACGATAGCCTCTTTGTTAATATAAATTTTTTCAATAAATTCGTCGTTAAAGACTTGTTCCATAGCCACAATATGGGCTTTAATAAGATCAGCACGGTCTGAAAAAGAAGACCCTTTAAAAAATATCTGTCTTGTAGCCTGGTCTATAAACCAGGGCGTTGCCATAAGCATTTTTTTACGTAAGGGAGTCCTATTGAAAAATTCAAGAAGTTCCTCTATCTTGCTTTTATTCAAATAACAGCGGACCATAAAAACATAATAGCGTTTCCAATCTCGCCAATCTTCGCACTTATATACAGTTCTTGCCACGTAATCTAAAATTTTTTTATCCATTTATCCTTCGCTCATTGTCCTTTGACATCTTTCTAACATATTGTATAATATTAGCATTTTTCTTGAAATTTAGATATATTTTTTTGAAATTTGTATTTAATTTGTCACCTTTAGTACAAAAAGAAAATATTAGTCCAACTTTTTTCAGAAGCTAGGAAAGTTTTGACATAAATAATTCACTTTTTAGCCTTTTTTTTGCCATACCTATACCTTATACTTTATCTATGGTAAGAACCACCCCTTCTTATCATGATCTTCCCCATCATCATAACACAACTTCCTTTTAGGAAAAGAGCATTGCTCCCCAGCAATGCTCTTTTTCGTTGCGTAAAAAAGACACTACCCGTAGATAGTGTCAAGACTCGTAAGAACAACTTATCTTGGTGTAACCAAGAGTTTAATAGCGGTTCGTTCTTCACCATCAATAACTATGTCAATAAAAGCAGGAACACACACCAAATCCATCCCATGAGGAGCTACAAAACCTCGAGCTATAGCAATTGCCTTAATAGCCTGATTTAGTGCCCCAGCACCAATAGCTTGTAATTCCGCTTTGCCTTCTTCACGCAATACTCCCGCCAGCGCGCCTGCTACAGAATTCGGGTTAGATTTTGCTGATACTTTTAGTACGTCCATATTGCATCCCCTCCGATTGTCATTTTTATGACGTTATATCTCCTATGTCAGATTCAACGTGTTTTATTATTTTCCTGCTTGAAATCAAAAAAAACGCATTAGTTCACAATTTCGTCACTTAAATAATATAATAACAGCACTGATAAGGTCTTTGCATCAAAAATATCCTTTTCCAAAACCATTTTTTTTACTTGTTCAGGAGAAAAGACTACAACATCAATAAATTCATCTTCATCTGTGTGTTGCTCTGCCTTCGTTAATCCTCTAGCTAAATAAAGGTGTATAACTTCATCGGTAAAACCGGGAGTAGTAACTATAGAGGTAAGATTTTTCCATTCTTTTGCTGTATAACCTGTCTCTTCGGACAATTCTCTAGGTGCACACTCATCAGGATTTTCTCCAATTTCTAATTTTCCTGCCGGTATTTCATATAGTACTGTCCTCACAGGATAACGATACTGCTTTACAAAAACCATACTGCCATCTTCTAATACGGGTAAAATTCCCACCGCTCCAGGATGCTTTATTATTTCTCTGGTAGCCTTCCTACCATTGGGCAGCATAACTGTGTCTACTTGTAATTGTAAAAGTTTGCCTGTAAAACCAACTTTTGAACTAAGGAATTTTTCATCTAAATTTACTTGATGGATTTTTTTCATATTTTGCTCCTATTTTAGCTGTCCATAATATTTACCAAAAGTTATAAAGTTTGTTTAATTTCAGCAGCCATAGCCAATAGCTCAACCGCATTTTTTCTGGCTGAGTCAGTAATATTGGTTCCACCGGTCATCCGCATTATTTCTTCCACCTGTTGATTATAGGGTAATTTTTTCACTATAGTTACTGTAGATTTATCACTGTTAGCTTTTGTTATATATAAATGGTTATCGGCAAAGCACGCAATTTGCGCCAAATGCGTTATGCAGAGCACTTGTCTGCGCTTAGAGATAATAGCAATTTTCTCTGCCATTTTTTGTGCCGTTACCCCACCTACCCCAGTATCGATTTCATCAAATACCATGGTGGAAACACCTGATTTTTCCAATAAAACAGTCTTAATAGCTAAAGCTAGACGTGATAACTCACCACCGGAAGCTATTTTTTGCAAAGGTTTAACTTCCATCCCTAAATTAGCGGAGAATAAGAATTCTACGGAATCTCTCCCCTGTAAACCACATTCCTCTTTCAGGGTGAAGCTGGCCTGAAAAACTCCCTGTTCCATAGCAAGATCCTTTATGTGCATTGTCACCAACTTAGCAAATTTCTCTGCCACTTGTTTGCGACAAGCAGTTAAGGCAGCCACTTTTTCCAGCATCTGTTTTTCCAGTTCCAGTTTTCTTTTCCCAGCTAGTTCTAGATTTCTATCTAAAAAAGCAATATTAGCATATTCTTCTTGTGCCTTGTTTAAATGCTCTTTTACGTCTTCTAGGGTACCACCATATTTTTTCTTCAAACGAAATAGCAAATCTAAACGTTCTTGTATAACAGTAAGCTGAGTTGGTTCAAAATCACCGGAGGCAATATAATCACCCAAAGTTTGACGTACGTCCTCTAGAGTAAGCCACGCGTTATCTATGCCGTCATAGACACCCTGTAAGGTGGAATCAAATTCTCTGACCTTATCCACAGCTGCTCTTGCTTCTGTCATAACGTCTAAAATGCCTTCTTTGTGTTCATCCCCGTCTAGTAGTTTGTGGGCTAAATTAACAGCTTCTAAAATTTTACCGCTATTATTTAACTTTTGCACTTGCTCACGGAGTATTTCATCTTCCTTGGCAATAATATGGGCATTTTCTATTTCCGTAATTTCTGTCTGCAAACGTTCTATTATTTCTTGCTGGTTAGTATTTTGTTCCAACAATCCGGCAAATTCTTGTGCTGCTATTTCGTGTTCTTTGTATATTTTCTGATAGTCGTTCAGTACGGTCTGCAAACCAGGCCCTCCATAAACATCTATCATCTCTAAGGGAGCACCTTGGCGTAAGAGTTGCTGATTTTCGTGTTGCCCATGAATGTCTACTAGGCGTTCTGCAATCTTACTTAATATGTTTACCGGCACCATGATACCATTAACGGTAGCTTGACTTTTGCCTCCTGCTAAAACTCGACGTCGCAAAAATAAAGTATCTTCTTGGTTTTCAATACCTATTTCTTCCAAAAGGCCAAGAATATTTTTTTGTCCACTAATGTCAAAAACCGCCTGTACCCAATAAGAATCTGCACCACTGCGAATATAGTCGGTAGATGCCCTATTCCCTAAGACAATACTAAAAGCATCTATCAATATAGATTTACCAGCGCCTGTTTCACCTGTAAATACATTGAACCCGCTTGTAAACTCAATTATAGCATCTTCAATTAGCGCAAAATTATGTACATGAAGGGAACTTAGCATTCCTTGCACCCCTTTATTATTCTGCTAAACCAAAACGACTTTTTAATTTCTCTGTATTTTCTTTCCTATTAACACAAATAAAAATTGTGTCATCACCACCAACAGTGCCTAAAACTTCCGGCCATTTTAAATAGTCAACTGCATAGGCTACTGCCTGTGCAGTACCCGGCAAGGTTCGAACTACAACCATATTTTCAGAGGACATAACGGATAAAATAGAGTCACGAAAAGTTCTCTCCATTCGGTCGGGAGTCAAAAGTTTTTCATGTTCTTTAGGGAAAGCATACCTATATTTCCCCGAGGCATCAGGAACTTTCACTAACATCATTTCTTTAATGTCTCTGGATACAGTGGCTTGCGTAACATCAAAACCTGCTCCTTGCAAAGCATCTGCCAAATCTGCCTGAGTTTCTACTACTTGCTTGTCAATAATTTTTTTAATTGCATCCTGACGTGAAATTTTCATTTTCTCACCCCTCAAAACTTAGTAGTATCTTCACCGCGTAATAATCTACACTGCCATGTAGCATAGTAAGAAGCCGGGCTAATCCTAATGAACTTTGCAAAACAAGGACTAGCTTCAATAACGACTGTATCATTTTCTTTTATGGATTTAATAATTACGCCGTCAGCCGATAAAGAAATTTCTTCAAAAGGTGGCATAACGGATATTTCTATTTTATCTTTTAGAGGTATAACCAAGGGTCTGGTATGTAACGCATGAGCACAAATAGGAGTAAGGATGGCCACTTCCAAGCCTGGATATACAATTGGCCCACCTGCTGACAGCGAATACGCAGTTGATCCTGTGGCTGTAGCAATAATTAAACCATCAGAAGGATAATTAGCGGAAACTTCTCCTGCTATTTTCACCTGCAATCTCGTCATTTGGGAAACATAGCCTTTGGCCAAAACTAAATCATTAAGGGCATGTGCTTCCGCAACAACTTTACCCTCTTCAAATACTTGAACGTGAAGCATACCTCTCTTCTCCAAGGTATAATCGCCATTTCTTATTTTAAGAAAAGCCGCTTGCATCTGTGGTAATTCAACTTCTGTTAGAAAGCCTAAGCGTCCAAAATTTACTCCCATAACCGGAATATTCAAAGGAGCCATATAGCGAGCCATACGAAGCAGCGTGCCATCTCCTCCCAGGGAAACGGCAAAATCCATTTTCTTCATGGTTTCCTCTTCTTTTACGCAATAACTTTCTGTTCCATACTCTGCGGCAATATCTCTGGGTAATAATATACCGATTTCATTAGCACGGCAAAATTCCATTAGTGGTGCAATTTGTTCTTGCACTTTGTCTTTTGCCAAATTCGGAAAAATCCCAATAAAAATTTTTTTCATAATTACCACCTACGATCTACAGCTCGCCGTGAGAGGCGGCCACAACTTGGTCTACTTTTGTCTCGTCTACTTTGTCTTCACCTTGCATAGTTAAATATAAGAGAAATTCTATATTTCCTTCCGGTCCCTTAATAGGAGAATAATCCAACCCAGCCGCGATTAAACCTTCGCTTCGTGCTATTGACAAAACTTTTCTAATTACGTCTGCATGAATTTTAGCATCACGGACAACGCCTTTTTTCCCTACATTTTCTTTTCCTGCTTCAAATTGCGGTTTGACTAGAGCAAGAACTGCCCCATCATCCGCTAAAAGTTTCTTGGCAGCAGGTAATATCTTATCTAAAGAAATAAAGGCTACGTCAATAGTTGCTACATCTATTTTATCGGCTAAAGTATCCGCTTCCATAAAACGCACATTTGTACGTTCCATATTTATGACGCGCCGGTCATTGCGTAAACTCCAGGCCAGTTGCCCATAACCAACGTCCACAGCATAAACTTTGATTGCGCCATTTTGCAGTGCACAATCAGTAAAGCCACCGGTAGATGCCCCTAAATCCGCGACTATTTTTCCTTGCAGGGACAAAGGAAATACCTTTAAGGCTTTTTCTAATTTTAATCCACCACGACTTACATAGGGCAATTTGTTACCTAAAATACGAATGGTAGAGTCAATGGCAATTTGCGTCCCTGGTTTGTCAATTTTTTGCTCATTGATCATAATTTGTCCTGCCATAATGGCCGCTTGGGCCCGGGCTCTGGATTCATACAAACCTTTATCTACTAAGAATGTATCTAGACGAGCTTTTTCCAATTATTTCACCTTACTTTTAAACTTCTCTTGAATGATGGCTGATATACTCTCGGAGTCCAAGTGCATATCTTGCAAAAGTAATTTTGTAGCGCCTTGAGGTACAAAGATGTCAGGAATAGCAAAATTAATAACTTTTGTATTTGTAAGCATATCTAATTTGTTCAGATGTTGTAAAATTGAGGAACCAAACCCACCAGCCAAGATATTTTCCTCTATAGTAACTATGCATTTCGTCTTTTCCGCCATCTCCGTCAAAAGCTCTTCGTCCAAGGGTTTTACAAAACGGGCATTAATAACATTGGCATCAATACCAACCCCTGCCAAAATTTCGGCAACTTCGCAAGCAGTCTTTACCATAGATCCAATAGCCCAAATACTTACATCCTTGCCTTCTCGTAGTATTTCCCCTTTGCCAATAGGTAAGAAGGTATTTAAGGCATTATTGCACTCCACGCCTAAGCCACTACCACGAGGATAGCGTATAGCAACAGGCCCTCGGAGTTTTGTAGAAGTATATAGCATATGTCGTAATTCATTTTCATCTTTAGGGGCCATAATAGTCATGTTAGGCATCATACTCAAATATGAATAATCAAAGACGCCGTGATGTGTATAGCCATCATCACCAACTAACCCAGCTCTGTCCAAACAAAAAACTACATGTAGATTTTGCATACAGACATCGTGTAAGACTTGGTCATAAGAACGTTGCAGAAAAGTAGAATAAATAGCCACATATGGTTTTATTCCATCGCAAGCCATACCAGCTGCCATTGTTACAGCATGCTGCTCGGCGATACCCACGTCAAAGAAGCGTTTAGGATATTTCTTAGCAAAAGGGGCTAACCCTGTGCCATCAGGCATCGCTGCTGTAATCGCCACTAGGTTATCATCGTTTTCAGCTAATTCTAACATAGTATCGCTAAAAACTTCTGTGTAAGTTCTGGGAGCATTAGGAACCACTATTTTTTTACCGGTAGCAATGTCAAAGGCTCCCGTGCCATGAAATTTATTAGGACTAATCTCCGCAGGTAAATAACCTTTGCCCTTTTTAGTGATAATATGAACCAGTACCGGTTTATCAATGGCTTTTGCTGTTTCTAGAACATCTTCCACAGCCTTAATATCTTGTCCATCAATAGGGCCCATATATGTAAAACCTAAATCTTCAAACAACATACCGGGAACCAAGAAATATTTCAAGCTATCCTTGAGCCTATTGGCTGTTTTAGCAACTTGTTCGCCAATGGTAGGAATACTTTTCAATAAACTTTCAGCATCATATTTTAGTTTTGAATAAGTTGGGTCAGTGCGTATGCGATATAAATATTCCGACATAGCACCTACATTTTTTGCTATAGACATCTCATTATCATTTAAGATAACAATTAATTTCTTTTGTAAATCACCGGCGTTATTAAGTCCTTCCAGGGCCATGCCTCCTGTTAAGGCACCATCACCGATAACTGCTATTACATTGTATTTTTCGCCTTTTAAATCCCTAGCTGCAGCCATTCCTAACGCTGCTGAAATAGAAGTACTTGCATGTCCGGTACCAAAAGCATCATGCGGACTTTCTTGCCTTTTAGGGAATCCTGATAGACCTTTATATTGACGCAATGTAGCAAAAGCTTCTTTACGACCGGTGAGTATTTTATGGACATAAGCTTGATGTCCAACATCCCAAACGATTTTATCTTTAGGTGTATTAAATACTTTGTGCAAAGCTATTGTCAATTCTACAACTCCCAAATTCGGAGCTAAATGCCCCCCATTTTTTGAGGTAACATCAATGAGTAATGTGCGAATTTCGTTGCACAAACACTCTAGCTCTTCAACAGAGAATTGTTTCAAGTCATCCGGTGAATTTATTTTGTCAAGCAAAGTCATCTAGTATCCGCCCTTCATGGTGTTTGATTTTCAACATTAATTTTTACGATTGTAGAGCATCTTGGTGATTTCTCGTAGTGGCTCTGCCTTGGGACCAAATGGTTCTAAACATTCCAGCGCTTCGTGTAAGGTTTTTTCGGCTAATGCTTTAGCCCCTTCCAAAGTATATAAGGTAACATATGTGGATTTGTTCAGCTTGGCATCACTGCCAGAGTTTTTACCCATTTCTTCTTTGGTACTTTCCACATCCATAATATCATCAGTAATTTGAAAAGCTAAACCGAAGAGTTCTGCAAAATGCGTCATGGCTAAGAGTTCTTCAGATTTAGCCCCAGCCATGCGAGCACCACTGCGTACTGCGGCAATAAAAAGTGCTCCGGTTTTAGCTTCGTGAAGAGTGCGCATTTGCGCTTGCGTAATTTGCTTGTCTTCAGAATCAAGATCAAGAACTTGACCGCCTACCATGCCGTAATTTCCGGCACACATAGCTACTTCCTTAACTGTTTCTATTAAAACTTCCGGAGCAATATTTTTTTGTTCCAGCATTACTTCAAAAGCTAAAGTCAAAAGGCCATCACCTGCCAAAAGTGCCAGGGCTTCCCCGTATACTTTATGGTTAGTCAAACGCCCCCTACGATAATCATCGTTGTCCATTACCGGCAGGTCATCGTGAATTAACGAATAAGTATGAATCATTTCTAGACCGCAAGCCACAGATAAATAATTATAGCCATTACCGCCTACCGCATCTGCAGCAGCCATCAGTAATATAGGCCGCAACCTCTTACCTCCGGCCAAAAGACTATAAGCCATGGCTTCATCTACTCGAGAAATTCCTTTTTTTGCTGTACGTTTTTCCAGAAAGTTATTAACAAGTAATTTTCTATCTTCCAGATATTTTATAAAATTCATTTATTCTTCTTCCCCCGTGAAAGATTCTAGTGTAAATGCACCTTTATTATCTACTACCACTTTTTTTACTTCCTGCTGTACTGCGCTGAGTTTAGAAGAACAATATTTGCTTAACTCTACACCTTCTTTAAAAAGTTTTAAAGATTCGTCTAATGCCAGTTCTCCGCTTTCCAATTTTTCTACAATAACTTCTAAACGTTCTAAGCTTTGTTCAAACCCTAAATCTTCTTTAGTTTTTTTTGCAGCCATTTAGTTATCCGCCTTCCCCATGGTATTAACCACATTTGCAATAATTGCTCCATCAAAGAACCTAGTGGTAATTTGTTCACCATTCTCTAAATCCTTTACGGACTTGGCTAACTTACCATTAGTTTTTTCCGTTACCGTATAACCCCTCGTTAATATTGCCAGAGGGCTTAAGGTTTCCAGCTTTGCTTGCAAAATACTCAAAGCATGCTCGGTACCCACAATTTTTTTCTCCAGATTACCATTAAGTTGCTCATGTGCTCTATCAACTCGCAACCGTTTATCTTCTAAAAATCTATAAGGTTGAGTAAAAACCCAAGATCGTTGTAAACTTTTTAATTGTCCCTGACGGTCTACTAAAAGATGTTCCATAGAACGAATATTTCTTTGCACTAACTTACTGACTTTATCTACTAGTGTATTACTATCGCTTACGACTATTTCGGCAGCAGCCGAAGGCGTGGCAGCACGCATATCTGCGGCAAAATCAGCCAAAGTGAAATCTGTTTCATGCCCTACTGCAGAAACTATTGGTAAACGAGAAGCGGCTATAGCTCGCACGACTTTTTCTTCATTAAAGGCCCATAGGTCTTCAATGGAGCCGCCACCACGGCCAACTATAAGTACATCAGCTAAATTTTCTTTATTCATAAACTCAATGGCCTCTACAATTTCAGCAATTGCTTCTTTGCCCTGTACCCTAACAGGATATAGAATTAGTTTTATCCCCGGGTTGCGTCTTTGGGAAACTGTAATTATATCACGTACAGCAGCTCCTGCTGAAGATGTTATAATCCCAACCGTTGCAGGATGTGAAGGTAATGATTTTTTCCGTGCTTCATCAAACAATCCCTCAGCTGACAGTTTATTTTTCAGGGCTTCGTAAGCTAACATTAAATTACCTGCACCCAATGGCAGCATAATATCTACATAAATTTGATAAACGCCATCACGCTCATAAACCCCTACCCGACCAACTGCTAAGACACTGTCACCATTTTTAGGTATAAACTTCAGCCTAGCAGCATTGCCGGCAAACATTACGGCTTTCAAAACGCCCTGCTTGTCTTTTAAGTTAAAGTAGCAATGTCCTGAAGGATAGCATCTAAAATTTGACAATTCTCCCTGCACTTGGATATTAGCAAAATCTCGTTGACTTTCCAAAAGGTTTTTTACAATTCTATTAATTTCAGTTACAGTAAACACTTTTCCCATTAGCATTGCCATCCCTCATTCTTTTCATAGCATGAGCAGCTGCACCTACAGCTCCATCACCACTATACTTTGCTTCCGGAACATAAATCTTAATATTGCGTTTAGCCAACTTGGTAATTAATAAATCTCTAATAAACTTATTGGCAGCAACTCCACCTACCAAGAGTATATCCTGAATATTTTCTTGGCTGCACACGTTACGCAAACTACGATGAAAAGCTTCCCCTATGGCAATTTCAGTTCCTCTAGCTATAGCGCCCTTATCGGCACCGGTGGCAATAGCACGTAATGCGGCTGTTGCCGGTCCGGAAAAACTTATTTTTTCTTTTTGCACAGCCACCGGCAGGGGAAAAAATTCTTTAGCACTCTTAGCTAATTGTTCCAAGTGAGGTCCTGCCGGAAAAGGTAAGCCCAAGGCAACACCCACTCGATCAATAAATTGCCCGGCGTGTAAATCAATACTTTCACCTACAGTTTCTAGGATAAAAGAGCAATCTTCCTGCCTAGTCACTTTCATAATATCCGTTGTCCCGCCTGAAGCGTGTAAAAGTAGAAAGCGACTGGTACTAGGTCCTCCTGCGGACCATAATCCAGCCTCTAGATGATTTTCTTGATGACTTAAGGTAAATATAGGAACTTGTAAAACCTTAGCTAGGCTTCTAGCTAGGCCAAGTCCCGTTAAAAAAGCAGGCATATAGGACTCAGCCAAGGGGCGTGGTCTGCTGCTAACGCCAATAGCTACTACCTGCAGCTCATTCATGTCCTTTATTTGCTCTATAAGCTCCGGTAAATTACGAGTATGTTGAAAAACCATCTCTGACTGAGCAAGTCCACAACCACCGGCTTTAACGGTAAGAATACGGCGGAAGTCCCCTAGAAGTTCCCCCGTAACAGTCATTATTGCCAGTGAAGTTGTGTAACAACTAGTATCAATACCCAGAACTACCTGCTTATTTTTCATGATTCTTAGCCATTTTTCCTAAGATACCATTAATGTAAGCAGCCGATTCATCGCTGCCATAAAGTTTTGCCAGTTCCACAGCTTCATTAATAGCGACTGCCGACGGAACCTTTTCTGCACAAGTAAACATTTCATAGGCAGCAAGTCTGATAAGATTACGATCTATGGCTGACATACGATTAACATGCCACCCCTTAGAGGTCTCTTCCAATTCCTTATCAATTTCCTCAATATGGGCCAAAGTGCCTTCCACGACTTCCCTGGCATAAGCTAAATCAGCTTTAGTTGCCCCCTGTATTTCTTCTTCAGCGACCTTTAAGGCATTGTCAATTTCTGTATCTGGGGTAAAATCCATGATAAACAAACTTTTTAATACAATTTCGCGTGCATTTCTACGGCTCATTTTATTCCTCTTTCGTTTAATTTATCTGTGATACCCTGGTGGCAACAAACGATCTAAAAGATCTATAAGATCCTCTTTATTGTCAACTCTGTTACCAATAAAAAATCCGGCTCCAATACATATCAATAAGAAGATAGTACGAAAGAAGCCCATAAATAAGAATAGCAGACCAATAACCAACCCTATAGTAACTCCTATAAAGCGTCCTCTATACTCTCCCCATAACTCTTGCATAATCTTGGAAACCATGGCTTATTCCTCCTATTCTTTTGGTTTAATATGTTTAAAGAATACTTCTACGTCTTTTACTTCTATGCCAATTGTAGCAAGCACATTTTTCTTAACTAGTTGTTTTATCTCATCGGTTGTATCGGGGATATTAATTCCAGGTTCAATAGACGCATTAACACGAACAGTTAGCAGACCATCCGCCATTTTTACCGCCGCTTTGGCACTATGTACACCAAAAATATCATTGGTAAATTCTGCAATATAATCTTCCACAGCAGTTTTACCTACATGAATTTTGCCTTCTTTATCTGTACCAATGGACAAGGTGCTAATACCCGTTCCACCTAATCCGGCAATCAAAAGACGTAAGCTCACAAGAAGCAAAACTACACCACCAACAGCGTATTCCCAACGACCCGGCATAGTTGCAGCGAAGCTCGCTACGTCGGAAGTAGGAATGACCCCCAAACTGAATAGCACAAGAAATACAGCCACTACGGCCATTAAGATGGTATATAAGGTCAAAATTATTCTGTCTGGTATACTCATGGTTCAATCACCTCTGTTTTAGAATCTTCTTCCAACGTGCCAGTGTCATCTCCTGCAATATCTTTTTCAAGAGCAGTGTCATCTTGCCGCCTAATTCCCTCTACATGCACATCCACTGCCACTACGTCAAATCCGGTCATATTTTCTATGGATGTCTTGACCTTTTCTTGGATGGCAATAGCTACATCAGGAATATTAAAGCCATATTTTACTATAACATAAATTTCTACTGTCACTGACTTGCCTGTAGTTATTACCTTAACTCCCTTGGAAAAGTTTTGTTTTCCGAGCATCTCTGTTATGCCACCAACGATACCCCCGCTCATACCGGCTACTCCAGATATTTCTGATACGGCTAAGCCGGCTACAATACTTAGAACTTCGTCCGCAATTTTAACTGAACCTACTTCATCAGGAATAACTTCTTGTTCAATATCCGAACGTCTTTTGTCTAAATCTTTCTCCTCCGTCATAACCATCACCTCATGATGTAAATTACTTTCAAATTTTTATATACATTTATTTGAATATTATACCATAAAACATGTGTATACGCTGTAAAATTGCCCATAATTAATAGAAAAAGAGCGTTTCGCAAAACACGCAAAACGCTCTCACCAAATTCAAAATCATGTACTACGAAACATCGTAAGTAAATATTTGTAAAGCTGTCTATGTATGGCTAATAATTAAAGCTTATCCCTGGGCTACAATGCGTACATTGTCTACATTAAAAGCTTCCATGATAGCACCAATACACTCGCGCTCCAAATTGGTACGGTGTAATTCACTGCCTGCTACCAACAAAATTGCGGTATCGTTTTTGTTGATATTATGAACAGTACTAATGTATTTTTTGAACTTTTCAGGTCCCAATAGCTCCCTAAGTTTTCCTAAACCTTCCATAAGGTAAGGCTTCTCTTGCAACATTCTTTCTTCTAAGGGAGTGAAAGGCACAGTGCAAACTCGTGTTTCTTTGGCTACCATGAACTTTTCTTCGTTTTCGCCCGGTACGACTAAATCTGGTCTCATTTTTTCTCCTCCTTATCACTCGTATATCTATATATTATAAAATATCTCTAATGTACAGTCAAGGCAGTAGAAAATTGTGAAAAATGTGGTAAAATAGGTGTATATATTTTTATGGAGGTGTTAATGTGTCATTTTTTAAGGAATTCAAGACTTTTGCCTTGAAAGGCAATGTAATGGATATGGCGGTAGGCGTAATTATTGGAGCCGCTTTTAGTAAAATTGTTAGTTCACTGGTTACCGACATTATAATGCCTCCCATTGGCAAGATTGTTGGGAATATTGACTTTTCTAATCTTTTTATAAATCTTTCCGATAAACCTGTCGCAACTCTAGCCGAAGCAACGAAAATGAAAGTACCGGTTATTGCTTATGGCCTTTTTTTGACAAACATAATTTACTTTCTGATTATAGCTTTTGTTATTTTTATACTGGTAAGCCAGTTAAATAAATTAAAAAAAGAAGAAGTACCGGAAGCAGCTCGTTTATGTCCTTATTGCAAAAGTGAAATTGCTAAAGACGCCACTAGGTGCCCACATTGCACTTCACAGCTAAAAGATTAAAAAAAATGGAGGTATGGTCTTGTCAGTTTATGATGTATTACAAGAGCGTGGCTACTTAAAACAAGTATCCCACGAAGAAGAAATCAAGGAATTATTGGAGAAAGAGAAAATAACTTTTTATATCGGTTTTGATCCTACAGCCGATAGCCTGCATGTAGGTCATTTTATTGCCCTTATGGTTATGGCTCATATGCAAAGAGCCGGTCATCGCCCCATTTGTCTGCTTGGTGGTGGTACCGGTATGATTGGAGACCCTAGCGGCAAAGATGATATGCGTAAAATGCTAACCCCTGAATTTATTAACCACAATATTGAGTGTTTCAAAAAACAAATGTCTAAATTCATTGACTTCTCTGATGGCAAGGCAATTATGGTTAATAATGCAGATTGGCTATTAGGAATAAATTACGTTGAAATGCTTAGGGAAGTTGGCGTACATTTCTCTGTTAACCATATGTTAGCTGCGGAATGTTTTAAAAAACGTTTAGAAAAAGGTCTTTCCTTCTTTGAATTTAACTACATGATTATGCAAGCCTATGATTTTCTAACCCTAAACCGTGAATACGGCTGTGTTCTGGAAATGGGTGGTGACGATCAATGGTCTAATATGCTAGCCGGAGTGGAACTTATTCGTCGTAAAGAGCAAAAAAGCGCATTCTGCATGACCTCCAAATTGCTAACTACCAGCGAAGGCGTAAAAATGGGCAAAACTGTTGGTGGTGCTCTCTGGCTTGATCCGGCAAAGACCTCCCCTTATGACTTCTATCAATACTGGCGCAATGTAAATGATGCTGATGTGGAAAATTGCTTAGCACTACTTACCTTCTTGCCTATGGAGGAGGTTCATCGCTTAGGTTCCTTGAAAGATTCTGCTATAAACGAAGCTAAGATTATTTTAGCTTATGAAATAACAAAATTAATTCACGGCGAAGAAGAAGCAAATAAAGCTAAAGCAGCTGCGGAAGCTCTCTTTAGCGGCGGTAACAATATGGATGATGTCCCCACTATAAGCATCACTAATGCGCAATTGGGACAAAAACTAATTGATGTTTTGACAGAAAATAAGATTTTTGCCAGCAAAAGCGAAGGACGCCGTTTGGTAGAGCAAAATGGCTTAACCTTGGGTGAAAGCAAAATCACTGACGTCGACAAAATTCTTACTGCTGACGATTTCGATGCTGAAAAAAGCATTCTTGTTCGCAAAGGGAAAAAGAAGTTTTATAGACTAATAAGGGAATAAGGGCATACAAAAAGGCTACTCGCGAAAATTTGCGAGTAGCCTTTTTTACATTGTGCAGTTTTTGCGACTAAGTCGCAAAGTGCAGTTATGGCAAAGCCATAGTGCAGCGTATAAAAGAATGTGCAGATTTGCCTGCGGCAAAGTGCAGTTATGGCAAAGCCATAGTGCAGCTTCAACTTCGTTGAGTGCAGCTTTTCGAGCAAGCTCGAAAGTTGTGGATGTTTTCGCACACGAAAACTAAATTGATAAAATAAAAATATAAAAAAACATACTATTCTTTTATAAGTTTAGTTTTGAAAAAACTTTCCTTAACTTTGAAAGCCCCGCTTTCAATACTGCACGCTCCATAGGAGCAGCTGCACTTTGCGAAGCAAAAGCTGCACTTTCGCATAGCGAATACTGCACAGGGGCGCCAGCCCTGCCTACGCCTTCATCCCCACTACCATAAGCACTGAAATAATTCCCATGGTATACAGTACTACTGTGTTACCATAGCCTTTAGGTGTGGTGAAGAAAAATACGCCACCCACAACCAAGCATAAAAGCGTAATAATAGCTAATGAGAAGCTTTGCCGTAAGCTAACAATCGTTTTATCACGAATACGCAGCCAAGTTGGCCGTAATACTCCATAAATCACAATAGAGGCTAAGAACTTATATATTATGGTGCCCAAAAATAATTCTGCTACAAAATCGTTTACAAAAATTATGCCAAATAAAATAGTATAGGGGGCCATTTGAATAATGTCTGTAAAGAGAGGAATAATACCTGCTGCTGTAGTAGAAGAAAGCAGGCATAAAAAGAAAAACAGCATGTAGTGCCGCCAGCTGCCTAATAGTAATACTTCCTCATTTTCCCTTTTAATTCCCCGCCAAACTCTGAAAGGAACATAGGCCATAGCGTAGTTACCAATAAAGCCGCCTATACTACCTAAAGTTAATGTTCCTCCAATTAAATCTCCGATAAAATTGCCTAGACCACAGGCAATGGCACCTACGTTGCCAAATAAAAGTCCAAAACAAATAGGAAACGCATTAACCGGTCTGATTTCTGTAATACCGGGAATAATAACAAACCCTTTAAAAGCCAGAGCAGTTACGGCAAAAATAGCCGTAAGCAAGGCACCTACTGTAAGTTTTTCAGTCATATTCCCAGTACGCATAATATCCCCCGCAAGCATAAATTTTTTTAGGTATTTTTGTATTAATGGTATATGATATATTATTTACCGTGCAAATAATCTATCAGTTGCCTAGCCATTCGTCCGTTACGACCTGTGTGGCTCATTTCCCACTTAATAGCTTCTGCCTCCAAATCTTCTTGAGCAATGTTTAGGCTTTCTGACCTAGCTATGCCCTTTAACATGGTAAAATATTCCGCTTGATTAATTGAATCATAGTAAAGTTTGATGCCAAAACGGTCAGCCATAGAAACTTTTTCGTTAACGCTGTCCACATTATGTAATTCGCTTTGGTCCTGGTCTTGCCATACTTCCTTAATAATATTTCTTCTGTTGGAGGTAGCATAGAATAAAACATTGGGTGGTTTAACTTCTAAGCCACCATCTAAAATAGATTTTAGTACTTTATATTCTACTTCGAATTCTTCAAAAGACAAATCGTCCAAGACAATAATAAATTTTTTGCCCCATTTACTTAAGGCCTGCATTAGTTTAGGTAATTGCACAAAATACTCTCTGCTAACCTGTACCATCCGCAATCCATCAGCATAATACTCATTACCAACCGCCTTAATTGAGGAAGATTTGCCTGTTCCCCTATCACCGAAAAGCAATACGTTATTGGCTGGTTTATCATGCAAAAAGGCTTCTGTATTACGCATTAATTCTTCTTTTTGGGTATCATATCCATAAATATCTTCAAATGTCATTGTGGCATAGTTTCGGATACCGGCAAGAGCTTGAATTTCTCCATCCCAATTAAAGGCAACATGATCTGCCATAATGCCATAGCCATATTTGCCATAATACTCACACATAAGTTTTACAGCTTCTTTGCCGGAGGGATCATAGCGAAAATCCATAAAGCATTTCTCTAGAATACTACGACCGGTAAACATTCTAATAACGGTAGGTTTATAATTGCCCAATAGGTTATGATTTTTAAACCGATTAAAAACATCTTCTAAAAAAGCTCTTAACAAAACAATGTCTTTGGCTGCTGCTTTTTTTAATCCTTCACCTACTTTGCCGCTATTTTTTTCAGCAACTAGGCTGAAAACATTTTCTTGGTGACTAATAGCATGCAATACATATTCCACAGGAATAATACCCATAAGGCCGTGTTCCTCCGCCTTATCAATTAATCTGCCAAACAACTCGGCACTGAAAATTTCTTTAGGGCGTCGTAAGTCTTGAATAATTGGGTCCTCTAACAAATTGCGGTAAATCATCAAGTTATTTAGATTGGCATAACAATTCATTTCTCTCCATCTCTTTTCCGTAAATTTGTTAAGAGTTTCTCGATTGTTTCATTTCTGTTTGGCAGAACTACTTGTGGTGCTATTTCTGCTAAAGGGGCCAAAACAAATTCCCTATTCTCCATGTCTTTATGGGGTACAACTAAATTTTTAGTCTCTATAACTTCTTGTCCGAATAACAATAAATCTAAATCTATGATGCGTTCACCCCAATGTCTAAGGCGTACCCTGCCCATTTCTTGTTCAACGGCTAGCAGGACTTCTAATAATTCTTCAGGTGATTTATCGTACTCCAGTTTTATAGCTCCATTTAAAAAATCTGGTTGATCCGTAACCCCATAGGGTTTAGTAACTAAAAAGGACGAAACTGCCAAAATATTAACACCATGATTTTTTAAAAGTTCAATGGCCTGAAGCAAATTTTCTTTTTTATTACCCAAATTGCTCCCTAACGCAACATATGCTATTGGCATTGTAAAATAGCCTCCAACATTCTAATTATGCGAGTATTTTCTTTAACATCATGGACCCTTACCATATTAGCTCCGGCATAAACCGCCTGGCAACTGGTTGCCATGGTTCCTTCCAAACGTTCTTCAGGTGGTAAATCTCCCAACACCTTACCTATTGTTGTTTTTCTTGAAGCGGCCAGCAGTACTGGATATCCATGACCCGTAAGAGCCGCTAAACCCTGCATAAGTTCGAGGTTAGCTGCTTTATCTTTGGCAAAGCCAATACCAGGGTCTAAAATAATCTGCTGACGACTAAATCCTAAAAGTAAAAGAGCTTCAGCTTTGCTTAACAAGTATTCGGCTACTTCATCAACCACATTGGTGTAAGTAGTATTTTTTTGCATATTTTTGGGTGTACCACGCATATGCATTAGTATAATAGGTGCTTTATATTTTAGTGCTACCTGTGCCATATTTCTGTCCGCTTCACAGGCGCTGATATCATTCAAAATATCTGCTCCGGCTAAAAGAGCTGCTTCCGCCGTAGCGCTATGATAAGTGTCTATAGAAATAATGCTTTCAGGATAAGCTGCGCGAATTGCCTCTATGGCAGGCACTATCCTATCTATTTCTTCTTGTGGTGATACGCTGTCAGCTCCCGGTCGCGTTGATTCACCACCAATATCCAAAATCTCAGCACCGTCTTTGAGCATTTTACCTGCTGTTTGCACAATATTTTCTAGCTTCGCTACCCTAGACCCAGCAAAAAATGAGTCCGGCGTCACGTTAATAATACCCATAACCATAGTTTTTTCATAATGCAATTCTCGGCCATTGGCAAGTTTAGTAACCGGTTTAGAGCAAGCTAATAAAGCCTCCAATTCGGAAGCTAGTTTATCTAAACCAAAACAGCCTGTAGCTTTTAGTTTTTTGCAAACAGTACCATAGTGTTGCAAGGTACCTAAAAGCACTATATCACAGTAATCTTTGGCACAAGTTACCGTGTCAGCAGGTACCGCGCAATCGCCGCCACAGGCGAGCATTTCCTGCTTAATAATATTAGCAGCCGGGGTACGCACATGCAAAGCTTTGAGGGGTAATATTTGGCTTTTTTTAGCCATTATTTGCACTCCCACAGCATGTGTTCCAATGATTTGCAATTCAGATAAAACCCTATTCGGGGTAACTTGTAAAATCATATGCACTCCTTTAGAGGTGTATATAGGATTGACCTCTATTTTTTTTCTACACAGGCGAAGGCACTGTGATTATGTATGCTTTCTATGCTCTCTACAGTCACTTTATACCATTGAATCCTAGCATCATTTTCTAGCTGCAAAGCAATTTCTCTAACTGCATCTTCTACAAAACGTGGATTTTCATAAGCATGTTCGGTAACAAATTTTTCGTCAGGACGCTTTAGTAAGGGATAAATTGGTGAACTTGCGCCGGCTTCTGCCATAGTTGTAAGTTCCTCAATCCATACTAAGCCTTTGGAGCGTATTTCTATTTTCGCTACCGCCCTCTGATTATGAGCACCGTAGCAGCTAATTTCTTTGGAACAAGGACACAAGGTATGAATAGGAACTTCCACACAAACATACAACTGGAAATTTTCCCCTTTTTCCGCTCTATACCTACAGGTCAAATCTAAAAGGGCTTCTTGCCCTGTTACAGGAGCTGCTTTTGTTATAAAATAGGGAAACTTCATTTCCAGCATAGCCTTTTCAGCTACTAATTTTTCTTTTAAGGTATCCAATATTTTTTCTAACGCGGTTGGCGAAACAGTGCCCAGTTCTTGTAAGCACTCCACAAACCTACTCATGTGCGTACCACGCAAGTCATGTGGCAAATCAACGGCCATGGCTATTTCTGCCACAGTATGCTGAGTACCCTTGGTTTTATCTTTCATAATAATTGGCCAGCGCAGATTTTTTATGCCAACATGTTTTAAAGGCACTTGCCTTGAATCTACTTCACCCTGTACATCCTTTAGCATAATCTACCCCCTATAAATAATGCCGCTGGTTTTAGTTTCCCAGACCTGCACTTCATAAAGCTTATAATTATCACCGTGTAATGGTTTTTCTATTTGCTGCCAAACCCAAACAGCTATGTTTTCTGCTGAAGGTTGTGGTAATAGATCGTTTATACAGGAATGATCTAATTTGCTAATCACTAAGTCTTGCACGATTTTCTTAAGCTGTAGAAAGTCAATAATCATTCCTTCAGCGTCCGGCAGACCTTCAACCTGCACTACTAATTTGTATGTATGACCATGCAAGCGTTCACATTTACCATGATAATTTGGCAAATAATGGGCCGCATCAAACTCAAACTCTTTTAAACAAATCATATAGTGCCCTCCTCCTGATCAAATCCGTTTTGACGCAAGGCTTCATAAAGAACAATAGCAGCAGAATTTGATAAATTAAGAGATCTCGCTTCACTAATCATCGGGATTCTTACACAGTCTTTTTCATTTTCCATACGGAATTTTTCCGGAAGCCCCGCCGTTTCCCGGCCAAAAATCAAAAGAGAATCCGGTCCATACTCTACCTTTGTATAGGATTTATGAGCATGGGTAGTCAAAAGAAATCTTGGATTATCCGGATATTTCTCTAATACCTCATAGACAGAATCGTAGTAGTGAATATCTACCAAATGCCAATAATCCAAACCCGCTCTTTTTAAATGTTTTTCATCAACAGAAAAGCCCAAGGGTCTTACCAAATGCAAGTGGCAACCTGTTGCTGCGCAAAGTCTGGCTATATTACCTGTATTACCCGGAATTTCCGGTTCAACTAAAACTATATGCATATTATTCTACCTCTTATCTCATTTTACCATATTTCGCTACCTGAAACAGATATAACTTTTTTCATTTTTTCATGAATATCGATTATTTTCTCGCTATAATTACTGCTAGTGGCCCATTTACCGTTTAATTGGGACCAATAATTGAAAAATCCGGTTTTCTTTTTGCCATCATGCACTAAATAATACCGTGGATCTATAATTTTTGTCTTGGGTGCTGCTAAAACAGAATAGGCCATAAGATGTTGAATATGAGCTCTGACACCTTCTAAGGGAGTAAAGAAATAAACACCCCTAGTTGTGGCATTAGTTGTACCTAGACCACAATAATTGTTTTGCTCAGGTACTACTGTTCCTCCAAAATTGAAAAAACCAGTTTCTAATAGTGCCTGACAAAGTGCCATATCCCATTTGATACCTTCCCGCCCTGCCTCACGATAATAATAGTCAACTATTTGTCCCGGTGTAGCGGCAATTGGTAGTTTATTATTATAGATTTTGATGAAAGCTGTAGCTTGGGCTTTGGTTACTTCGCCCTCTCCCGCAATAGTGATCTGTTTATAATTCACCGGCAAATCCGCTATTTGTCCATCAGTACCCAAAATCAGCTTTTCAATGATAGCATAGCTGGGATCTTTAGGCTTATTGTCTTTACAAGCCTGCTTTTCGTCATTCTTTTTGGCAACAGCAATTACATCCACCAGGGGCAAATATGCGCCTTTTACGGTAATAACCGTATTTTGTTTTTTTACCACCTTATATTTATTATCCTGAGCTGCCAAAGCGCCCTTAACATCAGTTTTATATAATGCCGCTTCCACCGGTAATACGGTAAACCCCATATTGTAGCAAAGAGCTAAGGTCATTACATAAATTGGTAATTTTCTCATAGATTACTCCTTAATTTTTTTGGGAAAAATGTATAAACTTATAAACATAACTATAATAGCAATGAGAATACCTGTTGACGTAGCATTCAAAATCCAGAAACCTTTTCCCCCATTACCAAACTGTAAAATCAGTGTCAACAAAACGCCAATACCGGCAGAACAAAATGCCCCTTTGGTAGACGCACGAACACTAAATAATCCGAACAAGAAAGGTGCTGCTAAAGAAACTGTCATTAGTGAATAGAAAATCGACAGAGCTGTAATAATATTAGACATAAAGTGCGCAACAATAATACCTAATATACCACAGACAATAGTTGCTTTACGACTAAAAGCCAGCAATTCTTCATCAGTAGCCCCGGTATTAAAAAAGGTTTTATATAAATCTTTAGAAATAGACGTGGAAAGCATAAAGAGGACGGTATCGGCAGTACTTACCTCAGCGGCAAAAATAGCTGCCAGGGCCAAGGCCGCTATGCTAAAAGGCATCATTTCCTTCATGGCGGTAGGTAAAGCTAATTCTTGATTTTTAAGTTCCGGGAATGCTGCATAGGCACACATACCAATCAGTAGAGGACAAAAAGCAAAAAGCAACTGTACAATACCGTTAAGTAAGGTCCCAATTTTCACGGCACGAGTGTTTTCAGCGCTGTATACCTTGCCAATAAGCCCGGGAGAAATACAAAATGCCGGAGTAAGCATAAGAAAATAACCAATAATAGCAGTATATCCTATACCATCCCAAGCAAAATACGAGGCCGTTTGAGTTGCATTTCCTATGTTTTGCGTTATAGCACTTTGTAATCCATTAAAACCACCAACATAATTTAAAGCAAAAGGTGTTGCCACTATAAAACCAAGTAATATAACTACTAATTCTAAAATATTAACAATAGCGGCAGAGCGCAACCCTCCTGCCGAAAAATAAATGGTAACTACAACAGAACCAATAATGATGCCATACAATTTATCAATACCGGCAACAACGTCCAAAATCCAAGCAATGCCAATTAATTGTCCGGAAAAAAGTGCCAAGGTTCCCACAGCCATCATAGTTGAAGTGATAGCTCTAAAAGCCTTTGCATACCGCATATCTAAATAATCACCCATGGTATAGAGGTTGTATTTTTTAGCTGCTTCCCAAACCTTTGGTCCAACAACATAGGCTAGAAGCAAGGAGCCTACTCCGGAACAGCCAATCCACCACCAGCTGGAAAGACCATATTTATATGCCAAGCCTGTTACACCTACAGTAGAACCGGCACCAATATTTGCTGCCAGTAAAGTTGTAAACAAAAGCGGCCAGCCAAATGTTCTATTCCCTACAAAAAAATCAGCGGCACCTTTTACATGTCTACCGATAAAATACCCTATACCAATAAGCAATAAGGCATAACAAATTATTGTCATCAAATAAATATTCAATTACTCCACTCCTCTAAAAGGATTTAGTCAACAAACTACTTGCATTTTACTGTATTTAACTTCCCTTGTAAAGAAAAATGACAAAGACCACTTCTATGTATTATAATTACGATAGTACGACAAATATGTCAAAGGAGTTGATTGTATTGGTAAAATTCAATTATATTCATCATGCTTGTTTTTTACTTGAAACTGATAACGACGCTATCATTTTTGATCCCTTTCTTGAGGGTAATCCCAAAAATGTACAAGTAAAAGATATTAAAGTTTCTCATGTACTCGTTACACACGCTCATGGCGATCATTTGGGAAGTGCCTATGCAATTGTCAGAAACAATAATGCGTTGTTTATCTCTACTGCAGAAGTAGCAAATGCTGCCGCAGAGGCCGGTTGTGAAACTCACTCTATGCATCTTGGCGGTACTTATGAGTATGGCTTTGGTAAAGTCCGCATTACACCCGCTTTTCATGGTTCCGGCGTTGCCGGTGGACACGCCTGTGGTTTCATTGTGAACTTCCATGGTACGACAATATATTATTCAGGAGATACCTGCCTATTTAGCGACATGAAACTTTTGGGTGAACTGGAAAAAATTGATTATGCTATTTTGCCTATTGGCGATAATTTCACAATGGGACCCAGTGATGCTGCCAAAGCTGTAGAATTTCTAGGTGTACAAAAAGTCATTCCCATACACTACAACACTTGGCCGGTTATTGCACAAGATCCTGAAAAATTCAAACAAGCTGTGGAAGCAAAAGGAAAGGCCAAGGTCTTTATTGTAAAGCCCGGAACCTCTTTGGACTTAGAATAACTATTGTTTTTTACAAAAATAATTAAAAACGCAATATTTACAATTTTCGGGCAGGACTGCAAAGTCCTGCTCTTCTTTTTTGCCGTTAATTTCTGCACAAAGTGCCTTTAAAGCTTCTCTCTGCTCTTCTCGCTCCCCACTTAACCCCCAACTTGAACTATTTTGCAAAAAATGCAAATAAGCTGTTTTTACAGGTTGTTTAAATAGCTTTTCGGCAGCCAGAGCATATATGATTAACTGCCTGGTATAACCTTTTTTCTCCTCACCTGATTGGGGGGGCCGCCCTGTTTTATAATCAATAATTCCCAAACTACCATCCGGATAGTGCAGCAAACAGTCAATACTTCCCTGAAAATAAATATCCTGGCCATTAATGCTAAATAAAGGCAGCGAAAATTCTTTTTCGGCGTCCTGCGGTAAATCTTTATTGTCCAAATATAAGGGTCCCGCACAATAGCGTTCTAACATTTCCAGTGCAAGTTTTTCTGTACTGTTCACCAAATAAGATGGTACAGCTTGTTTTTCCAAAGCAATAGCCACAGCTTCAGATAAATTGATACTACTAGTTAATTCTAGAGCACTATGAATGACCAAGCCCAATAAGTAAGCGGGTATTTTGTTACTATTTTCCCCTAATACCTCCGGCTCAACCATGGGCATATGTAAAATTTGTTCATAATAATAACGTCTTGGACAAATGTCATATTCTTGCAGGGCTGAGGCAGAAAATACATTTTGCCCTGTCATAGCGAAGGCTTCCAAAGGCTTAATCTGCTCATAAACTTCTGGTTTCATACTAAATTTTTTTGGTTGGCGTTTCGTCTCTGTGGAAGCTAGTACAGAATCCACGGCGTAGGATTCTAAAATAACTAATTCGTCGTTTCCACTACTCAAGGCAAATAGGCGTTCAACGGATTCGAACCAATTTTCTTTCTTGTCCTTGCCCTTATTAGCCTCTACATTTTTTACACCTGACATAAATAGATATGCTTCAGCCCTAGTCATAGCAACATATAACTGCCGAATTTTTTCGCTGGCCTCCAACCGGGAATTTTCTTCTTTAATTCGATTATATACGTAAGAAGCTACAAGTTCCCCATCTGAGTCAATAACCTGAATGCCTAACCCAATTTGAGGTGAAAATTTAATACTGTCCCTATCGCTGCTGCCTCTGGTTTGCAAGGCCGGTAAATAAACCACCGGGAATTCCAGTCCTTTGGATTTATGAATAGTCATAATACTTACTGCATCGTCATTGTCCTGAACAACTGCAGCACCTTCTCTGGCTCCTGCCTGACGCAGCATTTTGATACGGTCTAAAAACTCATTAGTCGTACCTCCCTGCTGCATGGCAAAGTCATTGGCCAATATTTTAAGTTTATCCACATTGGCTAGTTTTTCCCGGCCAAATTCCTGGGCTAGTAAAATAGAGTTAACCTGCAATACTTCATACATTTCCTTAAACAGTTCAGGAAGACTAAAAGTTTCTGCGGCTTTACACAATTGCGAGATTTTAAGGTAAGCCTTGTTTAGAAGACTACTTTGCTCAGTAGCAGCTTCCTGCTCAAAAGCTAGGTTTTGAGTTCTAATATATTCCCATAAAGTAGCTTCTTTCTTTGTTTTAAACATATTAGTTAATGTGGCATCATCAATGCCGAAATATGGCGAGCGTAAAATTCCTGCTAGAGCTATGTCCTTCCTGCTATTTAGTAAAAAGCTTAACAAATTAAATACATCCAAAATCTCTTGCCGTTCATAAAAGCCCTTACCATCCAAAATTTTATAGGCTATACCTTCAGCACGCAAAGCTTTGGCAAAACGCGAAGATAAATTAATCGCCGGTAAAAGTATAGCGACATCTCTATAAGAAATAAGAGAATCCTGCTCTACTGTCTCCTTAATATGGCGAGCTAAAATAACGGCCTCAGAAGCATCTGCCGCTTTATCATAATTATTTTCGGTTTCTATAGTCACTAGCCTTGGTTTTGCCGCGCTAGCCTTATTGGCGCGAAGTTCTTGAAAAGTAACGTCATCTTGTGGGTTAACTCCCAAAAGATCTTTAAACAAACAATTGCAGGCAGCCATAATTTCCGGGGTAGAACGAAAATTATCAGCTAATACGATGTTGGAGCCCTTGAGTGTTGCAATATCGTCTCTAACCTTCTTGAAAACGCTGACATCGGCACCACGGAAACGATAAATAGATTGTTTAGCATCACCTACCACGAAAAGCCTATTATCGCGTAGTTCTCTCTTGTCTCCACCGGCTAAAAGATACACTAATTCCTTTTGGCAATCATTGGTGTCTTGAAATTCATCTACCATGATATATTTATATTTGGCGCGGGCCTTTTGCAATATATGAGGATAATTTTCTAAAAGCTCCACCGCTTTTAGCGCAATGTCATCAAAACTATAATATTCTTGTGTATCAACTGCTTTCGCCAAATGCAGGGATAATTTGCGCAACACCTTATCCCAAGCAGAAATTACAGGAACCGCAGCTAAATCAATAGTAAAATTACTGAGTTCTGAAATAGCGGCTTTAAAAGAAGTTATTTCTTCTTTTCCTTTACCTCTGGCGCTTAACCCTGCCGTCCACTCCGTCAGTTTTGCATAATCTCCCTGCGCAATAATAGTTCGAAATTCCTCACTACGTTCTTCCAGCACATCTAATATTTGGGCAGTTTTAGCTCCCGCTATATCTTTGATAGCGACTAAAGCGTCAAAGGTTGCTAAAGCTTCTACCTTAAGGTTTTCTTCTTCTTTAAGTCTTTCTGTATAGGGGAAAGCCAAATCTTCCTGGGCCAATACTTGTGGCAATTTATCAATTAAAGAAAGCAACATGTTTTCTAATTTTGCCTGTCCATAATTATCCATAAGCCTAATAAAGTAAGTATCTTCTTCCTGCAGGGCTTGTGACATAAAGTCTTTAATTACCAGAACATGAAATTCCTCCAACTCGTATTCCGCACTTACCTGAAAATTAGGATCCATGCCTGCTTCCACAGGATTATCACGGATTATTTTGCTGCAGAAACTGTCAATAGTACTGATTTGTGCCTTCTCCAACATTCGTAACTGCTCTTGCCAAAACACTTTTCTATCATTTTCTGCTGCTTCTAATAGGGTATAAAGGGTTTTACGTATACGTTCACGCATTTCCTTTGCTGCCTTTTTGGTAAAAGTAATAGCTAAAATAGCATCGGCAGAGGATTTTTGGTCAGCAATAATTTTAATGAAACGTTCCACTAAAACTCTGGTTTTACCGGAACCTGCACCGGCAGAGACTGATACATTGGTATCTAATGTCTCTATTGCGCATCTTTGTTCAGGTGTGAAATCAGACATTATCTTCTACCTCCTCTCCCGTATCTTGTGTGCCATCACTTACACGATAGCGACAAATATCCAGACAGGGGCAGTACGCTGGGCATTTTTCTGCCGGATTAGCAGGAAATGCACTATTTCTAATACCACGGATGCTGGCAGCAATAGCACTTTCAGCGTTTTCCATAACCATGGATAAATTGTTTGGTCTAGTATTATAAAGCCAAGGCAAGTCTTCTTTTAGAGTGTTTTCCCACAGACCACCGCTGCGCTTACAGTTTTTTAGACCATAGTAACCGGCACCTATAATTTTTGACCGTTCTACCGATAAGAGTTTTTCTACTGCTAAAATATAAACAGGCAGCTGTAAAAATCTTCCTAAGGCAACTCCCTTAGCTGATGGTACCGTTCCACTCTTGTAATCAGTGAGCATATAGTTATTACCATCTGTATCTACTCTGTCTATTTGTCCTGAAAAAATTGTTTCCTCACCATCTATGCTAATTGGCACCCCGGGCAAAGTGCTGTCTTTTCGTCCAAATGCCAGCTCTAGATATTTGGGCAGCAAATTAATTTTTTGATTAGCTTGATAAGCTTGTTCCGCTAACAGCCATTTTCCCAAAACTATACGATAACGTTTGTAATCGTACTTGCTGAATTCACTTTCTGAAATTAAGCCTTGTGCTGCCAATTGTCCATATACATCTGCTAAATCAAGCATTAGTTCTTCTAGCAATATACTGTAATCTGCAAGGCCAATATTTTCTTCTAAATGTTTGTTCAAAAATTTTGCCAATGCTAGGTGGTATAAATCGCCTATGACTGCCGGTTGTGTTTCTTTTTCCAAGGGTTCCCAGGGTTCGGTCTGCCAAATGTTTGTGACTAAATAGTTAAATGGACATTGGACATAATTATCCAATGCTGACGCACTTAAATATTTGCATTCCTGCTTTTGCTCTAAATAGCCATTAAAAATATTATTGCCCGTCCAGCGCTCTTTATCCAAAAATTTTCTAAAAGCAAAATCCACACCCAATTTGTTGGTTAACCAAACGTCCTCGGCAACCGCCAAAAATTCTTGCTGCACTAAAATACCCGCTAATTCCTCAGCACTGTAACAATGGGCAACATCCGTATTATAAAAGGTCGGTACTAATGCTTCTTTTTCATAGTATTGCTGCAACTCCTGTACATAACAGGAAGCAGCGGCCGCATCATCAGCATAATAACTAATTGTTAGAGATTGTTGCGCCATAGCTGCTACTGCTGCGAAAAAATATTGGTCTATTTTCATAGAGGCAATTGTCAAAGGCAAAGTAACCCCCAGCTCATTAAGAGCTTTGCGCTCTTGATCATTATATATCCAATTTTCGAATTTAACCTTGGGAAATTGGCCCTCGCGCATTCCCATCAAGTATACGTGAGGAAATAATATTCCTTGAATGGTTGAGGCTTCTACTACCTTGATACCGAGTTTGTCTCCCTGGGATAAGGTTATTATTTTTTCTTTAGCTCTTTCTTCCCAAAATTCCAAAAACTCACTAATAGGTCTTTTTTGTTTTCCTTGCCCACTTTGTTCAAAAGCTCCTACCATTTCTTCCAATATTTCCGTAACCATATTTTTTGTGGTAACCACTGCTTTTAACTGTTTTAAAGTTATTTTGTTGGCTTTGTATACTTCCCCATAGCTCTTTTCTAAAGACCAGCCTTCAAGGGCTTGCAGAAAATTATTAGTAAAATCTGCAGGAGTGCTCTTACTTTTCAAAGAAGCAATAAAATTAAATAATTCCCCAATTCTACTTTGCGGGAACTTATTTTCTACAAATTCTTGTAACACATTGGGTGAAGCAAAATATTTTTCATTATAGCTTGCCTCGATTTGCTCATGGTTGATACCAAAAATTCTATCTACGAACACATTATTTAATAGTTCTTTCCAAACGTCTATTTCATATCCGGCCGCTACCGTCTTCATAATATTTTCTATAAACTTTGCCAATGGTTGCGCTGTAAAACCAGTTACCTCCGGCAATGTGGTTGGTATCCCAAATTCCTTGAACAAGTTAGAAAATCCATTGTATTCTTCCATGCTGCGGACAACACAAATAATATCTCTGCACGCCACCCCAGCCTGTAATTGCTGTTTTATTTTACCTAATACTCCACGCATTTCATTTTCCACACTATAGGCCTCAAAAACAATAATACCATCAGCTGCACCGACTAGTGGGTGCTCACGCTGCCAATTTCTAACAAAATGATCAAGTCCTTGATTTCTAGGAGTAAACTCTTGCAACTGTTCTTTTATAAATCCCATGCCCATAAAATCCATATAGGCATTTTCTGTAGCCGCAGACAACTCCGGCCTTTCTGCATCATAAAATAGTCCGACTTCAATTGAGCAATGTTTGGACAAAGCTTTAAGTAACTCTATTTGTAAATTATCAAATTGATAAAATTCACTAAAATATAGTTTTTCCCATGGAACAATGCAATTTTCTTTTTGCAGGGCTCTAATTGCCAATCTATAGAGACCGTCCACATCATAACGTTTTTGTTTTTTTAACTCCTGCCTATAAAGCAAATAGATATGATAAATTTCCATATCTTTTGCTTGTAAATAATCCGTGCGCTCCCAAGCTTGCAGTGCCGCATAAAATTCTTCACAAGTAATTCCTCCGCGAGATAATTCGCCGATGAAGCTCACCATATTTTTTATAAAGCCTTTTTTGTCTGCTAGTTTGGCAAAATAGGAAAGTTCGCCTTTTTTTACAAGGGACTTAATAATTTGTTTAATAACCATTTCTTGTGCCGGACGAGAAATGCGCGTATAAACATCTAAGTGGTTTGCCCGTAACAATTCATTCGGCAAATAATCCATAATAACTGTGCGTACACTTCCTGCTTTTTTTACCTCGTCCAGCAAAATATGTCCGGGAACCACAAATACAGCTTGCCCATAAGCAAACTGTTTAGCATCCTCAATAAATTTGTTACGCATGGTTTCACCCAAAGGCAGGCAATACAATTTATTCATGTTATTCTCCTATAAAGTTCACTACAAGCATTCTAGTCAACATCAATTTATACCGCAACATCACTGCTAATATTTTAACACAATAAAGAAGAAAAACTGACAGAAAAGATCAATTTATTTGACCTTACCTCTGTCAGTTTCTCTAGGTTTTTCACTCTAAGAAAATTAAATCAGGCTGCATTAGTAAATAGTCTAAATAGCTACGTCGATCTTTGCGGAAACGCCTACACCTTGAACCCGATTGAACCCATTTAGAGGATTTTTGCTATCAATAGGAATCAGCGCTTGAATTCGGACGGAACGATTTAACATATCTCCCTCTAAAGACAACGCGGCCTTACATCTGTCTACACTTTCTTGAGGCCCTGATACTTGAGCCGCTCCTACGTAACCTTTGCTGCCTACCGTAATGATAGGCACAACTTTGGTAGCATAGTCGGAACTTACGTTATATTTATCGGTAAGTTTATTAATAAAAGTATTAATATCATTAGCATAGGTATCTACAATATAGGCAATTCCACCAGTTTTTAAAATGGAACCGAGGCCGCCTAAAATATCGGCACTTGCAGTTGGAACAGCGCTCCCAACTAGGAACCCACATAAAGCTGCTGCTACGATTGTTTTTTTACTAACTAATTTCATTTTAACACCTCCGTATTTTTATTATAATAATTATAGCATAATTTATAATAGGTCTACATAATATGAGATAAGTGTGAAAAACAAATAGGGACAAGTAGATGCTATCTACTTGTCCCTATTGCACAGCAAGCATTATAATTATGCTTCCGGTTTTGCCAATTCTAGTTCTTCAGATTTAAGTAATTTTTCCACAAGTACGTCAACTTTATCAACTTGGTAGCCGGTAATAGTCTCTACTTCTTTGACAATCATTTCCCTCAAGGCAACTACTGTATCAGGGATATTAGCACCGTAAATGACTGTTACTTTTACTTCAAAAGCAACATGCCCCACAGTACCTTGATCACCTTCACCGGTAATCGCATCAGTCTTTTTTACATTTACCTGAGGAACAACACGCTCAGCAACTTTTTTAGCAATAACAGCTAAAGCACTTCCTTCTCCTGTGCTAACTGCTACGCTGCCAACTTTAGACATTGCCGTTTTTACCAAATCGGCAAATACTTCTTCGCTAATTATTGTTTTTCCACCAATCATGATTATCAACTCCTATTGTTAAATTTATAAAGCTTAATACACATCTCACTAGGTAATCTATTCTATATAAAGTTAAATATCCCTGCTATTTTTCAATAAAATCACAAACCCTTTAATCTTAATACTAGTTTTTGTGAACTTTAGCAAAAAATACTGCCGGGATAAGAAAGAACAAATTGGTAACTAGACTTTGGAACAAAGTATAATTTGCAGTCGGTACAAATATTTTCCATGTCAAAGCAACAAAAATACCTGCAACCATAGCCATAATGCCCCAAGAATGAGAAAGCTTTCCTTTAAAAATAATGGCAAAAGTCAATGGTAAGAAAATCCCTGATGCCCGCAAGGCCATAGAGAAATAGCTCCATGTAAGTACATAAGAATCCAAATTATACATGACAAAAGTCAAAGATAATACGGTGATGGTCAGCACCGCAAAACGATTAATCAATAAGAGCTTAGCTGAGTCCCTTATACCGGCTATTTTGCCAAAAACATCATTAGAAATCATAGTACTGCAACCCAAAGCAAGGCCAGCTACAGAACCAATGGACGATATAATTATTCCGGTTAATGCTGCCCCACCTAACCAGGGTGGTAAGTAATTAATAAAATAGAGTGGTAAGGCATCAATAGGCAGAATATCAGGATGGGCAACTCTCATAAACATACCAATAAACATTGCCGGAATTCCTACCGGTATAACTAATAATCCCGCTAAAAGACATCCTTTGGCAGCTGTTTTATTATCCTTGGCAGAAAATACCGCCTGAATATAGCTTTGGGTACAAAGAATCCCCACCAATACGGAAAAAAAACTGTAAAGGCCGTTTTCTACACCTCTGCCCCAAAAACTAAACCATGGAAAAGGAGGAAATTGGGCATGCAGACCCTCCATCCCACCAATTGCAATATAGGCAGCAATACCGGCAATAAAAAGCGTTCCTAGCAGGAGTCCAGCTTTAAATAAGCCCCCCATACCACTGCTGTTAATGCCTCCCCAAAATACAGAGGCCAAAACAATAAACAAAATTGCCCCTGCCGTTAGCAAATTGCTAAAATGAAAAAGTCCTATTGATAAATGGAATACAGTAAGGCAACTAGCCACTATACTAAAAAAAATCCCCATGGACGCAGTTATACTTGTTATAGGACCGGCTTTATCACCAAAATTATTCACCATAAATTCGCTAATAGTAGTCAACCCACTTTCTCGCAAAGGACTAGCATAAAACAGTCCCATACAAATAAGTGAAAGTCCTATTCCAATAGTAAACCACCAACTACACAATCCATAATTAAAAGCCATTTGTGCAGTGCCAACTGTTGCCGCTCCGCCAACAGCAGTACTGAAAATACCGCCAGCTACCAAAACTACGCTTGATTTGCGTCCACCAACATTATAATCGTCAGCGGATTTAACTTTACGCGCCACATACCACCCCGGTACGAAAGACAACAAGAGAACTAATATTAAACTAATATAATGTGTGGTAGTTAATTCCATTATGCAATCCTCATCTAAATTCGACTTTTAAATGTTGACGTTCAACCAAGCGATAGTATTGATATTTAGGATATCCAACCATAAGTACACCAACTATATTTTGCTTTGTTGGTACTTTCAATAATTCTCGCAAGGGTGCATACCCTGTTTGTGCACAAGTCTGAATAAAACCACAAATAGTTGTCCCTAGGCCAATTGTTGGCGCGTAAAGTTCAACGTAAGCCCAAGACTGCTCACAATTGCTAACTCCTGTTTCATTAAGTCGTCTTGCTAAAGCAAAAATTAGTTGCTTAGCATTTCTAGCTATAATATCAACGCCTTGTTCTCGATAAACTTTCAATACGCTATTAAAATATCTTGCTCTCGGACTGCCAGCCGCCATTTCCAGCTCCATCCAATCAGCCGTTGCATCTGCAATTTGCCTAATCAGTTTCTCATCAGAAACAACAATATAGTACATTCCCTGAGAATTGGCAGCCGTTGGTGCATAGCGGGCAATATCTAAAAGTTTTCTGATTTTCTCTTCTTCCACTAATTGTGGTTTAAAATTTCGTATTGAGCGACGCGACCTCATAAAGTTATAAGCGTCTTCACTGTTTAACTTCTCGGCAGGAACCGGTATCTGTTCTTCAAGTGGACATCGGCTATTGCTCAAAGCTCCTGTAGGGCAGACAGCTACACAATGACCGCAGGCCATGCAGCCACGATCTCTCACACATTTTGGGCCATTGTCATCCAGAGCAATAATACAACTTGGACAAACATTTGCACAAATCCCACATTTCACACACTTATCGTGGTCAACAATAAGTAAATTATTCATAACTTCACCTCAGTTTTAATCTAGATATCTTATTTTAGCACAAAAAAGCCGGACAATGAAGTCCGGCAGAAATTCTGGCTCCTCGAGTAAGACTCGAACTTACAACAACTCGGTTAACAGCCGAGTGCTCTACCGATTGAGCTATCGAGGAATTAGCTTATCAACGAAGGTTATTATATAACACAGGAGTGATACTGTCAATATTTAGGAAGAAAAAAGCAGTGAAGTGAGAAAGGCAGTGAAGTGGCAACGAAGTTGCCAGTGAAGTTGTAGCTTTGCTACAAGTGAAGTGCTCTGCGAGCAGTGAAGTTAGCCGTAGGCTAAGTTAATGATGTTTTCTAAACGAAAACGAAGAACTAATAAAAACAGGTGCAGCTTTTGCGACTTTGTCGCAAAGTGCAGTTACGGCAGAGCCGAAGTGCAGCTTCCACTGCGTGGAGTGCAGCTTTTCGAGCTAGCTCGAAAGTTATGGAAGTTTTCATTTGAAAACTGAATTTATAAAATACAATACGAAGAAAAGAAAATTGATTTTTTTAGTTCAAGTTTTTGGAACAAAAACCTTCAACAACTTTGAAAGCTTAGCTTTCAATACTGCACGTTCCGCAGGAACAACTGCACTTTGCGAAGCAAAAGCTGCACTTCGATGAAATCGATACTGCACAAGAAGTTATGCAGTGAAGTGGCAACGAAGTTGCCAGTGAAGTTGTAGCTTTGCTACAAGTGAAGTGCTCTGCGAGCAGTGAAGTTAGCCGTAGGCTAAGTTAATGATGTTTTCTAAACGAAAACGAAGAACTAATA